>Ga0265299_10002202_pt1 | contig 20431 bp, 15 predicted proteins | sample AusTroGonzalo_MG_4_FD_193485 | JGI IMG/M metagenome (GOLD analysis project Ga0265299, IMG submission 193485) | Bovine rumen microbial communities from tropical cattle in Woodstock, Queensland, Australia - Gonzalo_02 | ecosystem: Host-associated > Mammals > Digestive system > Stomach > Rumen ... | reverse complement strand
CTCATCCCATGGGATGAGGGAGAGGGGATATGTCCTACCTTTGAACAACACAAGGAGGAAACGCCTCTTTGCAAGAGTAAGCGCTACTAGAACTTGCGTTTACTATTGCAATCGGCAGGCACGCAAAAGTATTATTGTTCACTCTTGCGGAACGAGTGCTAAAATGGTAAAATACGGATGCTTGATTTCTCGGTTGCGGGGTTCGTCTCGTCGATCTCGCGAAGAGGGGTTTTGCAAATACCTCGTAAAATAAACAAGGAGCAAACAACATAATGAAAATCGAATCATCGAGAAGGAATTTCCTGCGCGGCATGACTGGCGCGGGGCTGTTCGCCATTGGCGGCTGCTGCAACTGCAAGTGTGGTGCGCAGAAAATCAAGCTTGCCGCCGTTGGCGTGATGGGCAAGGGCTTCACGGACTGGACGCCGATGCTCAAGACCGGGCTTGTCGAAATGGTTGCGTTCTGCGACGCGGACTATACGATGCGCGAGAAGGCGCAGCTGAGGCTTGCGCAGGAAGGCATCGACTTCGACATGTACAGTGTTCCGTTCTACACGGACTACCGCAAGCTCCTCGACGACGCCGGCGTTCTCGGCATCGAGGCGATGACCATCTCGACGCCTGACCACGTCCACGCGCCAGTCGCGATTGGCGCGATGAAGCAGGGCATCCACGTCTATGTGCAGAAGCCTCTCGTCCGCACGCTCTGGGAGCTTGACTATTTCGACCGTACCGCGAAGGAGTACGGCGTCATCACGCAGATGGGCAACCAGGGGTCGTCGCTTGACGCCATGCGTCGCTGCACCGAGGTCATCCAAAGCGGTATTCTCGGCGACGTCAAGGAGGTGCACGTCTGGACGAACCGTCCCGTGTGGCCGCAGGGCAAGGGCGTTGCCGACTGGGTTAAGGGGCATCCGAAGGGCGACAAGCTGCGTTCGGGCCTTAACTGGGACGCGTGGCTCGCGACGGCGAAGAATCGTCCGTTCCTCGACCAGTATCCCAAGGACGCGGACGTGTACGACCCGTGGAACCTCGGCAAGAACGTCTATCACACGTTCACCTGGCGCGGCTTCTTCGACTTCGGCGCCGGCGCGTTCGGCGACATGGCCTGCCACACGATGAACCTCGCGTTCCGCGGGCTCGAGCTCGGCGGCGTTTCCGACGCTGAGTGCGTGCAGATCGACTCCAAGAACGACATTGCGTATCCTCTCAAGTCCAAGGTTAAGCTCACCTACAAGGCTCGCGCCTCGAAGGTGCGCAAGGGCGTCACGCTTCCTGCGGTCACGCTCTACTGGTACGACGGCGGACTCAAGCCGGACGCGGCGATCATGCCAAAGTGGGCGTCGTCTCATGAAGGCAAGGTCCCGAACACGGGCTGCTACATCGTCGGCTCGAAGGGCTGCGTCCTCATGCAGGACGACTACGGCGCCAAGTGCGCTATCGCCCTGAACGACGACAAGGAGTTCGTCGATATCTTCGCGCACGAGGCGGCGAAGCTGGTCGCCCGCAGCATTCCGTTCTGCGAGGGCTCTTCCGCGGCGGTCGGCAAGTCGACTGTCGAGATGAAGGGCTTCGCCAACGGGCACTACATCGAGTTTGTCAACGCGATCCGCGGCGAGGGCGCGTACTACGAGCAGACGCATTCGCGTTGCTTCTCGGACGTCGAGTACTGCGTGCCGCAGATGGAAGGCATCCTCGTTGGGTGCATCGCGCAGCAGGTTGGCGGAAAGCTCGAGTGGGATTCCGCAACACAGTCGTTCAAGGGCAACACGGCGGCCAATGCGCTCGTCAAGCCGTTCATTCGCAAAGGATGGGAATTCTGAGCGAGTGTAAAATGTAGAATGTAAAATGTATAATGAGAGGAATTGAAAACATGAATGCTTCTAGACGGGAATTTCTTGGATTCCTAGGGCTCGGCGCCGCGACGACGGCGTTCGGCGGCTGCTGCTGCCCCGGAAAGCCGCCTCGCCACATAAAGGCCAAGATCGCGCTTCAGCTGTATTCCATCAAGGACTACATCAAGAAGGGTCCCGGCCTTGACGTCGCGCTTGAAAACATCGCGGCCATTGGCTTCAAGGGCGTGGAGTTCGCCGGCTACTACCAGTACGCCGAGGATCCCAAGGGGCTTCGCAAGGCTCTCGCCAACGCCGGCTTGAAGGCCGTGGGCACGCACGTCAACTGCGCGGCGTACGGTCTCGACACGAAGGCGTGGACGTACAATCCCGACGTCCTCAAGAAGACGTGCGAGTTCAACATGGCCTTCGGCAACAACCTGATCATCAATCCAGGCGGCGGCAACTTCCCGCCCGGATGCGACTGGTCCACTGGGCGCGGCGGCGAGCCGTGCAAGCCTTCGCAGGCCATCGACGACCACACGAAGAAGCTCGCGGAGTTCTACAACAAGATCGCCGCCGACGCCGCGAAGATGGGTTGCCGCATCGGCCTCCACAACCATACGTGGGAACATGCGATCTTCCTTCTGGACGGCACTTCCTTCTGGGACTACTTCTTCACCAACACTGACGAGGCGGTCTGCATGGAGCAGGATGTCGGCTGGTCGACTTGCGCGGGCGTCAACCCCGCCGAGCAGTACAAGAAGTATCCGCACCGCGCTCCGACGCTCCACGCGAAGGAGAACGGAATGGGCAAGGACGTTAAGGAGTTCGACGCAATCCTCGGCAAGCCCGGCAAGCCCGGTGCCAAGCCCGTCGATTGGGACGGGCTCATTCCCGCGACGGAGAAGGACGGCGTCGAGTGGTACGTCGTCGAGTGCGAGAGGCACTTCGACGATCTCTCGGCCGTTCTGCCTTCCTACAACTTCCTCAAGGCGAAAGGCCTGAACTAACATGTCAGTTCACGAACATGTCCCGGCGGCGGTCGGCCGCCGGGCGTTCCTGAAGGGCGCGGCGGTTGCGGCTGCCGCCGCTTCTTTTTCGACGCGCGACGCGCTCGCGCACCAGGCGAAGCCTAAGGCGAACAACAACCAGATATGGCTTATGACGAGCGCTTTCGCGGCAGACCCCGACTTCGAGGCTGTCGCCGCCCGCGCCAAGTCGCTTGGAGCCCAGGGTCTTGAGCTTTGCGTCTTCCGCCGCGATACGGACAGGAACGACCACATCGCGACGCACCTCGACTACGATTCCTTCACCGCCGACCGCGCGAAGAAGGTTATCGAGGCATGCAACCGCGAGGGACTTAGGATTTCCGTCGGCGCGTACGACAACCTGATCGGAGGCAATCCCGATCTCCAGGTCGTCAACCAGAACCACATTCTGAAGCTCATCCGCATAGCGGCGATGCTTGGCGGCGACGCGAACGACGTCGTCTGCGGAACGTTCGTCGGCTATGATCAGAAGCTCGGCGCGGAAGACGGCGGTTTCGAGAAGAACCTCGAGAAGTTCAAGAAGGTCTTCACGCCCATCTTGAAGTACGCCAAGTCTCTCGGCGTCACGGTCTGCGTGGAAAACTGCCCGATGGAAGGGTGGGTTCCCGCATCGTCGCCGGTATGCTACTGCAACCTCCCCGGCTGCCTTGCGGCACGCAAGCTCATGTATGCGATTCTCGACGACAGCTCCAATCTGCAGGAGACGTACGATCCCTCGCACGACATCTGGCAGCACATCGACCCTTCGGACGTCATAAACGCCATGGACTTCTCCAAGCTCCGCCGCGTACACATCAAGGGCACGCGCAACTTCCCCAACGACGAGGAAGCCGTGAACTGGGGGCGTCTCTTCCCGCGTCAGCGCGTCAACGACGCATTGGCTGAGAAGGCGGGGCTTCCCGCGCTTGCACCCGACGAGAAGGGCGGCAACTGGGATCGCATGAACTACGAGCCTCGTCTGCCAGGTTTCGGCGGCAGCGACTCGTGCGACTGGACCAAGTTCCTCGAGACCTTGATGGCCAAGGGATATCGCTATCCGTTCGTCATCGAGAACGAGGGCTGCAACTCGTCCCACACAGGCAACATGGGCGCGACTTTGCAGGGATTCAAGGCGACGATCTTGAATACCGCTCCAGTCGTATGGCCGCTAGGGCCGCAGGGCTATGCTTATGACGCATCGGCCATGAGGCCTATGACCGACAGGTTTGCGAAAGACCTGCCTGTCATGACGATGGACAAGCTGACGGCGTAAGGCTCCACAATGAGCCTTACGCTCTTCATGCGGATTTTGGTATAATATGCGCCACTATGGCAGAAGAAAATAAATCATCGCTCGACGCGCTGTCTGCTCTGTGCAAGCGGCGCGGTTTCATATACCACTCCTCCGAGATCTACGGCGGCATCCCTGGCTTTTGGGATTACGGCCCTCTCGGCTGCGAGCTCAAGAACAACGTAAAGCAGGCATGGTGGCAGTTTACCGTGCGTGGGCGCGAGGATGTCGCGGGTCTTGACGCGACGATCATCATGCACCCGAAGATCTGGAAGGCGTCTGGTCACCTCGACACGTTCGCCGACCCGATGACGATGTGCAAGCAGTGCAAGAAGCTGATGCGCGCCGACCAAGTTGACGACATCCGCGCCGAGTTGGGGAAGAAGGCCGCCGCGGTTAATCCGGCGTTTGCGCTTTCTTGTCCGTACTGTGGCGGCGAGATGACCGAGCCGAAGCCGTTCAACCTGATGTTCAAGACGGTCGTGGGGCCGATCGACGATCCGTCCAACGTCGCGTATCTCAGGCCGGAAACGGCGCAGGCGATCTTCGCGCAGTTCCTGAACGTCACGGCGACGTCGCGCATGTCTGTTCCGTACGGCATAGCGCAGATGGGCAAGAGCTTCCGCAACGAGGTCACGCCGAGGAACTACACGTTCCGCAGCCGCGAGTTCGAGCAGATGGAGCTGGAGTTCTTCATCCGTCCGGACGAGGCGATAGAGCTTCAGTACGGCCACGTCGTCACTCTTGCGGACAATCCCGACCTGAACGGCCCGGTGCAGGACGACTGGGGCTGGGAGGTCTGGCACAAGTACTGGGTCGAGCAGCGCAAGAAGTTCCTGAACGCGGTCGGCCTGCCGACCGAGAAGTTCGTGGAATACTGGCAGAAGCCGGACGAGCTCGCCCACTATGCTCGCGCATGCGTCGACATCGAGTACGACTTCCCGTTCGGGCGCCAGGAACTCGAGGGCATCGCCGCGCGCGGCGACTTCGACTTGATGCAGCACCAGATTCACTCCAAGGTGCCGCAGGCGGTGTTCGACGATCCGCTCAAGCAGGCGTGCAAGAAGCTTTCCGACGCGGACAAGGCCGCGTTCATCGAAAAGACGCAGAAGGAATGGGTCGCGCGCGGCAAGAGCGCCGCGGACGCGGAAAAGTTCTGCCTCAATCTCTTCGACGGAAAGTACGTGCCGCACGTAATCGAGCCTTCTGCCGGCGTCGATCGACTCATGCTCGCCTTGCTTTGCGAGGCGTACGAGGAGCAGGCGCTAAAGGACGAGAAGGGCAAGGACGACGTTCGCACCGTTCTGCACTTCAGCCCGAAGGTTGCTCCGATAAAGGTCGCGATCTTCCCGCTCATCAAGAAGGATCCTGACCAGGACCGCATCGCGCGCGACATCTTCAAGCGTCTGCGCAGCAAGGTCAACTGCATGTGGGACGTCTCCGGCGCAATCGGCCGCCGCTACCGCAGGCAGGACGAGGCGGGCACGCCCTGGTGCATCACCGTCGATGCGCAGACCGTTCAGGACGGCACGTTCACCGTCCGCGAGCGCGATTCCATGGAGCAGAAGCGAATGACTTACGGCGAGTTCGTCGATATGATGTACGACGCGCTCGAGTTCAGGTAAAACACCTCTCCGTTCCAGCTTAGAGGAACCTTGATCACGCTTCCCTCGAACTTGCCCGCCTTCAGCGGGAAATAGAGGTGAAGCGTGTAGTTTGTTGTCGATGGTTCTCCCGATGCCGGTATGAGGACGGACGAGCAGGAGGCGGAATAGACGATGTCCTTGCCTGTCTTTTCGTTCTTCCCCGTAACGAACTTGGCGGATGTCGATGCAGTGCCGGTCGCCGTGAACTTGATGGTAAGCGTTCCATAAGGCGCGACGCCTTCCGGCAGCGCGTCAACGAGGGACAGCCCCGCGACCTCGTCGGCTACCAGGTAGAGCGTAAGCGGCTTGGCCTTCGCGAATGGCTTCGCCAAATTCTTCCACTGATCCGCCTTCCACAGGTTCTGGTACGCGGTCCAGAGCGAACTCGTCATGACTCCGCGCTGGCTTTGCTCCACGACCGCTACGGCGTTGGTGAACACGAGCTTTCCGGTTTTGCCGATCACCTGCGCGATGAAGGCGAGATAGTTTCCGTCTGAGCCGGGAATGCTTGCAGCGGCGTAGAACGACGGTGCGGAGAGTGTCCATGTTCTGCCGTTCTCAAGCATCTTGCCGCTGAACTTGCCGGCGGTGCTGATGGTCGCGGAGACCGTGCCGGACAGATTTTCCGATTCCCAGACATCGCCGTCGAAAGTGCCTTGCGCCCATGCGGGAAGGGGCAGGATCACCCAATTGACCTCGAACGTCTGAGAGGCCTTGCCTGCCGTAGCGACGGTGAGCTTTACAGTGGACGGCGCAAACAAGGTCTCGTTGTTTACGACCTTTGACTTTGAAGCGGCGGTGGGCGCGCCGGAAAGAGAATATGCCTTCGTGACCTTGTCCTGCACGAGCTTTATGCCAGCGGGCAGTCCAGAGGCCTTCACTGTAGTCGCGGAGAGCGCTTCGGCTGCAAGCGGCCAGTCGATCGCGACGCCGCAGTAGTTGACCCACATTGGCTTTTGCGTCGGCGCTGCGGCCATCTCAAGTCCATTGGCGAAGAACTTGATGCTCGTCTTGTCTTCGTCGATAGTGACGAACTTTGCGAACAGATAGCGGGCTTCAGGTACGACCACGCTCTGCGATGCGCTCTTCCAGTCGCCGGACGCGAACGTCGCGGGGTGCGTGAACGCCGCGTCGAGATACCAGCCGGCGAAGACGCAGTTCTTCGCCGCCTTTGCGGAAATCGAAACCTTCTTTCCCTCGGCATACACGCCTGTTCCTGTTACCGTGCCCATGTCTGGGTTCATGGAAACAGTTGTTAGCGGATGGTACGCGGTGCGCTTTGGTTCGGCTGGATCCGGAACGGCGGATTCGTCGGCAACGCGCATCAGAAGATTCTCGGCCCACTGGAATCCAGATGCGTTCTTCGCCGTAACCTTGACCGTGTAGTTGCCGGCTTTCTTGGGCTTCCCCGAAAACGCCATCGTCTTTGCGTCGAATTTGACTCCGGAGGGGAGTCCGCTCGCGGAGGCGGTGACGTACGACTCCGAGTCGTCCTTCAGCTCGAGGCCTGCCACGTCGGTGTTCACCGCAAGCGGCTCCTCGGAGCTGAACCAGAGGCTTCGCAATGTGTCGGCGTCCGTAGAGATGAACACCGCCCGTATTCCGTTCGGGTCGAAGTTCTCCGGTACTGCGAACTGAAGGGACGGATTGCGCAGCTGGTTGCGCGGAAGCCCGAGGCTGTCGATGAACTCGCCCTCCCAGTGCGCGAACACGCTTCCCTTCGCCGCGGCGGCCTTCCATGTAACCTTCTGGCCCTTCTTCCACGTCTTTGGAACCGTCACCGTTCCAGTTCCAGGAATCAGGATTCCAACGACTTTCCTCACTTCGCCTGCGTAGTTGCCTTTTCCGGAGACTATGACTGTCGTTTCAAGTATGCCGTTGCGCTCAAACGAAACGTCGTAGTCGTCCGTCGTCAGAATCGACGGCTCGCCGTCGGCAACAGTCACGTCGGGATCCTTTATGCCAAACTCGCTGTCCGAGGCGGACACCATGTCGTCGGTCAGGGTCTTCGGCAGAATCTGGAAGTGGAGGACTTGAGATCCGGTGTAGTTCCTTTTTGCTGTTACCGTAATGGTGGCCTCGCCCGCGTTGACATTGTCAGAATATACAACGTCGTAGTCGTCGGACGTAAGAATGGACGGCCTGCCGTCGGCGACCGCTACCGGTGGTTTTTTAGCCGTTCCGTCGTAGGCGCGGGCGGCGTCCTCCGCGAATACCATTGCGCTCGTCAGGGCCTTCGGGGAAATCTTAACCGTAGCGGCGCCGGTTGCATTTCTGTACCCCTCGGCCTCGACACGATACCAGATCGTCGTCACTGTCGCATCCGTGAAGAGAAACGGATCGTCATAATACGGGCCATCCTCGGACAAGGCGTATTTTTTAGAGACTGCTCCGGTAGATGGAACAGAGACATTGATCTCGATGCCGTGGCCCTTGCCGTCGTAGATGCCTTCGTAAGACGACGCTTCAAGGACTACTTCAGGGTCTGAGTCGAGGTCGCCGCTCCATGACAGTTGCATCGGCAGCGCATACCCTTTCCAGAAGGAGGCGGTCACAATGTGATAGGTTGCGCCTTTTTCGACATGGAACGAAACTTCTTCATATGCAGTGTCGGTGTTTGCGCAGAATGCGATTCGCTCGGCAGTTGCCATCGTAGTGCCTATATAGACTGCCACTATCGAGGGTTGATTGTATCCTCCGTAGGAGGTCAGGTTGTTGAATGTCATCGTCCCCGAGCCGGGCGCAGTCCAGGCGTACCAGATGCTATGGTAGTGTGGGTAATAAGCATTGTCATTGAGCGTATGCCACGGCTCCCCTTGCTCCAATTCATAGATGCTGCAGTTGGGGACGACAATCGACCCGGTGGATTCGGAAATCCGTATCGGATTTATGTAGTAGTCGCCGGGAGGGGCGTCCATTGTGTAGTCATAGACGTAGTTTGCCTTTGCCACCATGCTTTGCGCCATGTCTTCTTTGAAAGCGCATGCCTTTATGGTTGTGTCCTCTGTCAAGTGTATCGGTGTTGTTGCCGCAAATATTGGCGATGTTTCGTCAGGCGTGGTGCCGTCGAGAGTGTAGCGTATGGTCGCTCCTTCCGTTGCGCAGGTGATGAACACGTTTGTCTCCGGATGGAAGGAGCCTGAGCCTGGGGTGAGCACAGGCGTTGCCACAGATGTAACGCCGACGAAACAGATGTCGTTGCCCCAGCTGTTGCCGCACGCCATGTCATGAATGTAGTAATGGTTGTCCTGAAGCTTGGGGTTGACGCTGCGTGTAATCTGGATGGGGTCGGTGGTAATTGTCTTGCCGTACGTTGCAGAGACGCGGTAGCTGTTGTCGCTTGGCAGCAGGAATGAATATATTCCCTTTTCGTTCGTGCGGGTAGTCGCGATGGCGGCGCCGGCAGCGTCCGACGCAAGCGCCACGGATACTTGCACGCCCTCCAGCGGAATGTTGTCTGTGTTGAGAATGCGGCCTGACAGCAGTTCGCCGGACTTGTCCGGGAAAATGTTGTATATGATTTCCTGGATGGGAATGTCCGAGAGCTTGCGCCAGACGTCTTGGCGCCCGTCATATCCCATGTTCAGGTGGACATACAGTGTTCCGTCCAGGAATCCATATCCGTCGGCGACGGCCTCGTGCTCGTCCATTCCTATGAGCACGGGATAGCCCGCGTCAAGATTTGGGAGTATCAGTCGTGTGATGATGTCTTCGGGGATGTTTCCGTTGCTGACGTATCCGCACGCATTTGAATAGAAGAATATGTCGGTCAGAGTCGAGAACGTTCTCATGCCTGACGTCGAGGAAACCGGAACGCCGTCTGAATTGAAAGAGCTGCCCCAGTGCATCTGCAAGGCGATGCCGCAGTCGTAGGTGAGCCTGCCGATAGCCTCGCAATTCTCTTCCGTCGAACCTCCATCGTACCAGGAGGCTCCTTTGTATGCCTCTGGAATGAAAGGCATGTTGTCCCAATCGTAGTCCATGCCGCTGGTGGTGTGTTCAATGACCGTGCCTTCTGGCGTTTCCTTGCAAGGCAGCGTCACCACCTTGGCTCTTTGCGGATAGCGGTGATGGCGCATGAGCTGGGCCATCGCCGTTGCGACGCAGCCGCAAGGGTAGTGTTTTGGGGTGAAACGGTTGTAGCAATTGACGCTGTCGCTTATGGCGTATCCGGAATTGTTTTCCTGCCCCCACTTGGACTTGACGAATTCCGCGACACGCAGATCAAAGCCTGCGACTTCCGTGAGGTCGTCAGTCTCTTGCGTTGCGCAAAGCGATGCGGCGGCCATGATCGCCGCAAGGGTAAGAAAAAGGCTTTTACTGAGGTTTAGCATGTGTTTGCACCTTTCAAGTGCGCATTATACCAAATTTTTCATATTAATGTTTTCATTAAATTGCAGCATTCGGTGCATGCGATGTCCGAAAGTTTTTGGTATAATACGCACTATCGCCGCATGGCGCGTCCGTGGAGGGATGGCGGAGTGGTTGATCGCACCGGTCTTGAAAACCGGCGGGCCGCAAGGTCTCGGGGGTTCGAATCCCTCTCCCTCCGCCGCAAAACTGCGACTAGCGTTCAGTTCTTATGTTTCCGGATCTCATAGACATTGGATTCCTGCACTTGAAGACTTACGGCGCCTGCATGGCGACCGGCTTCTTGATTTGCTGGTGGCTTGTCGAGAAACTGAGCGGGCGCAAGGATCTCTCCAACTTCCTTCTTTCGCTGATGGTTTCCGGCGTCGTCGGTTCCCGCATTGCATACGTCATCGAGCATTGGTCTAGCGAGTTTGCCGCGAACCCGTCGCAGATAATCCGCGTCGATCGCGGCGGTCTCATGTTCTACGGCGGGCTCATTCTCGCGCTAGTCGTATTCCTGGTCTGGTGCAAGGTGCAGAAGGAGAGCGTTCTCAAGATGTCGGATCTGCTTTCAGCGGTCGTTCCTCTTGGCCACGCATTCGGCCGCATCGGCTGCTTCTTCTACGGATGCTGCTACGGGCGCGACTCCGATGCCTGGTGTGCAGTTACGTTTCCCCCTGGCAGCCCCAGCTGGTTCGAGCACGGGGGCAAACAGGTGTCCGTTCTCCCGACGCAACTGTTCGAGGCCGCCGCGCTGCTGGTGCTGTTCGCCGCGCTGCTGTTTCTCTACAGGCGCTTTGCGCATCGCTTCAGCGGTCTCGTCATGGGTTCGTACCTGATTGGCTACGCGGTGATACGCTTTGGAATTGAATATCTGCGCGGCGATCCCAGGGCCGTCGTAGGGGTTTTCTCGATTTCGCAGGCAATTTCGTTCGCGATGTTTGCGCTTGGCGGCTTCTTCGTGGCAATCGCGGCGAAACGCGCTGCGGACGGAAGGGGCGGTACGGCGCAATGAACGTCCACGTCATCATTGGCGAGGATGATTTCGTAGTCGGCGAGACCGCGAAGAAGACGATTGGCGACGGCGTAGGACTGGAGGTTATCGATTCAGCGAACGCCTCCAACGCCGAGCTGCAGCTTGCCGACCTCCGAAAGGCAGAGGAGAGCCTTGACACGCCGCCGTTTCTCGACCCCAGGAAGGTGACGTGGTGGAAGAACGTGCACTTCCTTCCGGGCGGCAGATCGTCCGAGGACGTCAAGAACGCGCTTGAGCGCCTTTCCGAAAAGCTTGCGTCCGTGAAGCTCCCGGAGAACCAGCACTTCATTCTTTCCGGACCGCATCTGCTAAAGACCTCCGTCTTTGCGAAGCGGCTCGCAGGCGCGGCTGAGATCGTCTCGTTTGCGGCGGAGAAGCCGTGGGAGGCGAAACGCGCGGCGGCGGTGCGCGCGGCGGAGTATGCGTCTGCGCAGAAGCTAGCGTTCGCGCCGGACGCGGCGGAGATGTTTGTCTCCATCGTCGGCACGGACGCGCGGTCGCTTATGAGCGAAGTCGGAAAGATGCGCGACTATCTCGGGCCTGGCGCAAGCGTGATAACCGCTGCGGACGTCGCCGCGATAGCGAGTCCGGGCGCGAAAGTGGAGGCGGAGCTTTGGGACGTTACGGACGCCATAGGGCAGCGCAATGCATCCGCCGCGCTTGCCGCGCTCGGGCGCTTCGAGCGAGAGGACGGGTTCGCGATACTGATGTCCGGAGTGATCGAGAAGTTCTTTCGCCAGCTTCTAGACGTGAAGCGAGGGAAGACGGACGGCATGTCGCCGTTCGCCGTGCGCAAGAACGCTGGCTTTGCGGCGAAGTGGAGCGAAATGGAGCTGCGCCGTGCGAGGGCGCGCTTCCTTGCGTTGCGTGAAAAGGTCGTGTCGGGCACGGCGGCCGGCGACGTGCTGGTCGTCACGGAATTGCTGCGGACGATGAGATAGCCGCGCTCTTGACTTCAACTGTGATTTTTAGGATAATTTCACCATCGGAGGAATGCATGGAAGTCATAGACACTGAAATTTCGGGAGTAAAGATAGTGAAGCCCGTGTACCATCGCGATGGACGCGGATATTTCGTTGAGACATACAACGAGGCGCGCTACGCTGGCGCGGGCATAGTGGCGAAGTTCGTGCAGGACAACGAAAGCGTCTCCTCGCGCGGCGTCGTACGCGGTCTCCACTGGCAGGCGGGCGAGCATGCGCAGGCAAAACTCGTGCGCGTCATACGCGGCGCGGTGTGGGATGTCGCGGTAGATATACGCAAGGGCTCTCCAACGTTCGGCAAGTCGGTCTCGTGCGAGCTTACGGCAGACAACGGCCTTCAGTTCTTCATACCGCGCGGCTTCGCGCACGGCTTCGTCGTGTTGGAGGACAACACGCTCTTTTCCTACAAGTGCGACAATCTCTATTGTGCGGAATCGGAGCGCGGAATGAGGTTCGACGATCCCGCCCTCGGGATCCGTTGGCCGAACACAGACTGCGAGATCGTCCTTTCCGAAAAGGACAAGAGGCATCCCGGTCTTGCCGGCATCGAGCCGTGGGAGCCGTCCGCTGCCGAAAGGTGTTCGCCGTGAGCAAGGGCAGGGCGGCCACCAACATCGAGTACTTCGCATTCAGAAGTCTGTGCGCTGCGCTGCGGGCTGTTCCGTATCCGATCGCGATGGCGATGGCGCGCGGACTAGGGCGCGCGCTTGTCGCCCTTGGCTTCAAGCGGCGGCGCACCTTCTCGCGGATACGCGGCGTGTTTCCCGAGAAGAGCGACCGCGAAGTCCGCGAGATCGCGGTCGCGTCCCTCCAGAACGTGATCATGTGCGCGATAGAGATGATGAGGGCGTCCAGCTTCGACCGCGCGTGGATGGACAGGCACGTTCTCGACGGCGAGATGTACAAGGACCGCCTCAAGGAGCTTGTTGACGAGGGGCGAGGAGTCGTAATAATGGTTCCTCACTCCGGCAACTGGTACATGGCGGCATGGTCGATGGCGAAGTACGGGCTGCCGCTCATGTCCATCGCGGCGCGGCAAAGAAACCTGAAGCTCGACGCGTGGATGAGCCGCCAGTACGGCGACATCGAGGTTCTCGACCGCGACTGCCGCGACACGCTCTCCAGGATAAAGGAAGGGCTCAAGTCGGGACGTGCGTTTGCGATACTCCCAGATTTGCGCGTGCGCAAGCGCGACGTCGAGGCGGATTTCCTCGGCGGCAAGGCGAACGTTAGCCGCGCGGGCGCGATGTTTGCGGTGAGCTGCGGCTCGCCGATAGTCGTTGCCGCGATGTCGCGGCAGAACGGGCGACACGTCTTCAACCACATCGCGACGCTGCGTCCAGACCCCGCCGCCGCGAACCGCAGGGAGGAGGCCGCCCGTCTTACGCGCGAGGCGATGAAACTTCTTTCCGATGAAATTATGCGCCGCCCGGGCGAATGGTTTTGGTATAATACGCGCTGGATACTTGAACCAGTCAAGGAGGAACGATGAAAATCAGCTACGAACAGGCAGTCAAGAAACTCGCGAGCTGCGGACAGGAACATGTCCTCTCGCAATGGAAGAAGCTCTCCGCGAAAGCTCGCGCAGACCTGCTCGCCCAGATCGAGACGATCGATCCGAAGAGCATCGCCAGATGCCGCGGCGCGCTGAAGGAAGGCGCGTCGGCGATCGACAACTCGAAAGGCGCGGCGCCGACAGTCTCCGTGCTGAAGGGCGCGGCGCTCGCCAAGGCAATTGCGGCCGGCGAGAAGGAGCTCAAGGCAGGGCGCGTCGCCGCGCTTCTCGTCGCTGGCGGCCAGGGCTCGCGCCTCGGCTACGAAGGCCCGAAGGGGTGCTACCCGATCGGACCTGTCACAGACGCCCCTCTTTTCCACTTCCACGCGAGAAAGATTCTCGCTCGCTCCGTCCGCTACGGCAAGCCCATCCCGTTCTACATCATGACGAGCGAGGCGAACAACGCCGCGACGGTGGAGTGCTTCAAGAAGAACGGCTATTTCGGGCTGGACGAGAAGAGCGTCTTCTTCTTCACGCAGGGCATGTGGCCGGGCATGACGCCCGAGGGCAAGGTCATAATGGACGGCCCTGGCCACGTATTCATGAGCCCGGACGGTCATGGCGGGCTTCTCGCCGCGCTGAAGAGGTCAGGCGCCCTCGCCGACATGCGCAAGCGCGGGATAAAGTCCGTATGCTTCTTCCAGGTGGACAATCCGCTCGTCGACGTCGCGGCTCCGGCGTTCGTCGGCCTCCACGTCTTGCAAGGCTCCGAGTACACGCTCAAGCTCTGCGCGAAGCGCGATCCGTTCGAGAAGGTCGGCATGCCGATGCGCTTCGGCAAGTCGTTCAGGATGGTCGAATACACCGAGATGACGGACGAGCAGTGCAAGCGCAAGGCGAAGGACGGCGGGCTCTACTTCCGCTATGGCTCGCCCGCGATGCACGTCTTCGACCGCGCGTTCCTTGAGCGCGAGGCGTCGAAGCCGATGCCTATCCACCTGGCGTTCAAGAAGATCCCGATTTTCGATGGAAAGAAGGTCGTTAAGCCTGACGCTCCGAACGGATACAAGTTCGAGAAGTTCGTATTCGACATCCTGCCCAATGCAAAGAAGGCGGCGTTCGTCGCGTTCGACCGCAACGAGGAATTCTCGCCAGTGAAGAACGCCGAGGGAGAGAACTCCCCCGCGACGTGCAAGGCCGCGCTTCAGGCTAAGTGGCGCAGGCTGCTTGCCGCAGCTGGCGTGACGGTTCCCGACGGCATTGCGCTTGAGATCGACCCTGCCCACATCCTCGACGCCGAGGACGTGAGGAAGAAGGGCCTTTCGATATAGGTCTTCCGATCTAGAGGAGAAGTCTGATGGGAATAAAGGTTCTCGGCACAGGCAGCTATCTGCCGCCTCGCGTCGTCACGAACGAGGACATTGCCCGTTCGCTCGACACGACAGACGAGTGGATATACTCCCACACCGGGATCCGTTCGCGGCATCTCGCCGAGGACGGCGAGACGACGTCCTCGATGGCGGTTAAGGCCGCGCGCAATGCGCTTGAGGCTGCAGGCGTCGCGCCGGAGGAGATTGGCCTCATCGTGCTTGCGACCTCTACGCCGGACTACTTCACGTTCCCTTCGACCGCCTGCATCGTGCAGGCGGAGCTTGGGTGCACGGAGTCCGGCGCGTTCGACCTACAGGCCGCCTGCGCTGGCTTCATATACGCGCTTGAGCAGGCTCGCGGATTCGTCAACTTCTATCCTGACAAGAAGGCCCTTGTCATAGGCGCGGAATGCCTTTCGCGCATTCTCGACTGGACCGACCGCTCAAGCTGCATACTTTTCGGAGACGGCGCGGGCGCGGTTGTCCTCGGCAACGACGAGTCTTCCGGCGCGGCCGGCATGACGACGCGCGCGACGACGATCCTCGGCGCGGACGGGAAGGGCAGTTCGTTCATCATGCGCACTGGCGGAACGCGCGATGCGCTGCCGCTTGATCCGCAGACTGGCATCCCGGCGAAACCGGCGCCCATAGAGCCGAAGCTCACGCTTCAGGGTCATGACGTCTTTGCGTTCGCTGTGCGCAAGCTTGCGAAGGTCGTTGGCGATCTCTGCGACAGACTCGGCATTGCGCCGGAATCGCTCGACAGGGTGTTTGCGCACCAGGCGAACAGCCGCATCATCGAGGCGACGGCGCGGCGGATGAAGCTGCCGCTTGAGAAGTTCTGGCTGAACCTCGAGACGACGGCGAACACGTCCGCGGCGTCGATTCCAATTTCGATAGACCAGGCCGTTAGAAGCGGAAAGCTTGTCGATGGAATGAAGATCGCGCTAGTGGGCTTTGGTTCTGGCCTCACCTACGGCGGCACGTACGCTGAGTGGCCCAACTTCTGAGGAACGTGGCGGAGAGAAAACAGACAAACGGCGAGGAGATCGCGAACTCGGTCACGCATGTGGTCGGGTCGCATCTCGGCGCTGCGATGCTCGCGCTTCTCGTCTGGCAGGGCGTGTCGAGCGGAGTCGATGTAGCGTGGAAGGTGACTAGCGGATCCATCTTCGGATTCTGCATGATTCTGCTCTATTCCGTTTCGTCCGCCTACCACGCGGTAATGTATCCGCCGGCGAAGCGCGTCCTGCATGTGATGGACCACATGTCCATCTACTTTCTCATCGCTGGCAGCTACACGCCGTTCTGCCTCGTGACGCTGAGGCCGGAGCATCCTGCCATTGCGTGGACGATTTTTGGCGTCGAGTGGGGCGCCGCGCTTGCTGGCGTTCTCTTCAAGATAAAGACCACGGGACGCTTCCGCTACCTCTCTACGTTGGCATACGCGGTGATGGGCTGGATGGCGGTTATCGCTGCGGTTCCGCTTGCTCGCACGCTTCACGGCGCGGGCATGACATGGCTTTTGCTCGGCGGCGGGCTTTACACCATAGGCTGCATATTCTATCTTTGGAAGCGCCTGCCGTACGCGCACATGGTCTGGCACCTGTTTGTGCTCGCCGGAACGATCTGCCACTTTTTCTGCATGCTCTTACACGTCAACGCATGAGCCATTGACTTTTGCGACATGGAAATGATGCCATACCGCGAGGTTTGGCGGGGTGTGTCCCCACAGTTTCCAACAGGTATGATGTCGGGAAGCTGGCACTTTGCCGGGAGGTCGCGGCGGGAGGGAGGTAGGTTTGAAAATGTGCGGTTTATGACTTTTATATACTCTTGAAAATGTGCGTTTGGCCATCACTCGTTACTCTTGAAAATGTGCGGTTGACTATTGACCTTTAGATTTGGATATGGTAAAATTCGCCTGTTTTTGAAGGTAAATATCTATGAAAAGGAAAATCTACGACAAGCTTCTTGATTGGAAGACAAAAAGCAACGGATCGACGGCTCTTTTGATTGACGGCGCCCGTCGTGTTGGGAAAAGCTATGTCGTTGAGGAGTTTGCAAAAAGGGAATATGCAAGCTATGTCCTTGTGGATTTTAGCAAGGCGCAATCCAAGTTGAAACGAATCTTCAACGAATATCTCGACGACCTCGACACTTTCTTTTTGTATTTCGAGCGCATAACTCATGCCCGACTTGTCAAAGGAGACGCCCTTGTAATTTTCGACGAAGTGCAGAAATTCCCCCGGGCGCGTGAAGCGATCAAGCATCTTGTCGCGGATGGACGCTACCACTACATCGAAACTGGGTCGCTGATATCGATAAACAAAAACGTCAAGGACATCCTAATTCCGAGCGAAGAACATCGGATCCCGATGTATCCAATGGACTTTGAAGAATTCCTGTGGGCGATGGGAGATACGACGACAATGCCGCTCGTGCAGAAGTGCTTTGAGGATATGAAACCGCTTGGCGAGGACGTGCATCGTCAGATAATGGATGTTTTCAGGCAGTACATGGTCGTGGGCGGCATGCCTCAGGCCGTCGCAAAATTCATCGCCACGCGCGATCTTGAGGCCGTGGATTCGGTGAAGCGCGACATACTTGCCCTCTACTGCGCCGACATCCAGAAGTATGGCGGCGTTCTCCGGCACAAGGCCCTCTCCGTTTTCAAGGCAATACCGTCGCAGCTTTCAAGGCACGAGAAGCGCTTGATGCTCTCGGAAGTCAGGGCGGGAGGCCGCATGAGGGATTTTGAATCGACTTTCGATTGGCTTGAGTCTGCAATGACCGTCAATGTGTGCCGTCGGGCGACCGAACCCAATGTTGGGCTGGAACTGGTGTCAGACAGGCAGTCGGTGAAATGCTACATGGGCGACACAGGCCTTCTGGTTAGCCATGCATTTGGCGAGAACGAACTTGCCGTAAAGGACATCCACAACCGGCTTCTGCTCGGCGACATTGAGCTTAACGAAGGAATGGTGGTTGAGAACATCGTGGCCCAGATGATCCGGGCTGCTGGACATGCGCTCTATTTTTTCTCTGATTCAGATAGGGATTCGGCAAAGGACAGGATGGAGATTGACTTTCTCCTGGCGAAGTCGCGCACTGAAAGGAACCGCAACATATCTCCGATAGAGGTCAAGAGCGGCAAGCGTTATTCCATCGTTTCGCTGGACAAGTTTCGGGTGAAGTACAGGCGTTTCCTCGATGTGCCGTATGTCCTGCATCCCAAAGACCTGAAAGTTGAGGATGGCGTGACGTATCTGCCGCTCTACATGACGCCGTTGCTTGTTGCTCTTGGCAGAACCCATAGTATCGCCTGACGCCGGTGGTGTCAGTTCTGTCAAAAGTATGCTAAAAAGATTAACTCTTGCCATTGATGTTGCGGACTATTGTCAATAGTTAATTATTATGTTATACTATTGACATGACGGCATATGAGATATTATGGGATTTTGCTGAAGATCATTACGGTATCGTAACGACTTCGCAGGCGGTTGCAATGGGGATTGACAAGCATCAACTTCCTGCAATGGCCAAGCGCGGTACGCTTATAAAAAAAGGCCATGGGGTGTATCTTGCCAAACATCATATACCAAAAGAGAACGATGTATTCGCTCATTCCGTTGCTTTGGCCGGTGACACGGCGTACTTGAGGGGCGCGTCTGTAGTTGCGCTTTTGAAATTAGCTCCTACAAATCCGGGAATTGTCTATCTTGGTGCGACCGCTCGCGTTCGAAGACGCCTGCCACCGAACCTACGTCTTGTGGATATGCGACCGTGCGATTGTGTTCTATATGAGGGCATACGGTCTCAGCCGCTTGTGGAAGCCTTGAAGACGGCGAGAGACGAGGGCGCGATAGAAGCGGATCGCATAGCTGATGCTGCTTCAAAGGCGTATGGCGAAGGTCTCCTGACCGAAGCAGATATGAATAACTTCATAGTGGAGAAGTCATGAACAGACCACCAAATTCAAAGTCGAATCTTGAGCGCGCCATTTCGCGATATGCAGGCAATGATGCCGTTCGGGCAAATGAACTTGCCGTTGCGCTCTCAAACGCAATTGTGGCACAGATGATTGGCGCTGGCGTCGTAAAGGGCGGCTCGTCATTGAAGTTGCGCTATGGCGACAAGGCTACGCGCGTTACAAAAGATCTCGATACAGCCTGGAGCATGGACCTTGATTCGTTTCTTAAAGACATTCGCGCGAAGTTGAAGCTTGGCTGGAATGGTTTTGCGGGCGAGGTCGTTGTCTTGAAGCAGGCAAGCCCAAGGGGAATTCCCTTTGAGTATGTTATGCAACCATGTGCCGTCCATCTTAGTTATCTGGGCACGCCGTGGCGGGTTGTCGACATGGAAATAGGGCACAATGAGATTGGAGATGCGGATGCATTCGACCTTATACCAGTACCCAACGAGATTGCGCTATTGACGGAATATCTGTGCTTCCCCGAACTTGGAGAAGTCAGGGCGATGAAACTTGAATATCAGGTCGCGCAGAAACTGCATGGGGCGACGGAGCGCGGCAGCAAGCGCGCGCATGACTTGATAGATTTGCAGTTGATCATTTCGCAGGAAGATATTGACATGGCCGCGACAGCGGCGGTCTGCCGTGAATTGTTCAGGTATAGACGCAAACAGCCGTGGCCAACTTCTGTTGTCAAGAACGAGAATTGGGAAGCTACCTATGCAGATCAGAAAGGCAACCTCAATGTCCTGCCAACCGTAGATGAGGCGATTGCATGGGCGAATGAACTGATTGCGTCTATAGACAAGGCGTAGCGCATATGGGTTCTGCGGTGGATAAAAGACGAAAAATCTACAGTTTGGATTCTGTAGCGGCGGTATCGAAAGGTATCGCCGCTGATGTTTTTATGGAGGTGTGGTGGGGATGGATGTAGCGTGTAGTGGCGCCTGAGGCCGAGGCGATTCGCCCCTGACCGCAAATGTACATGGCGTTGGCGGCAGGGCTAGCAAATCTGCTTTTGACAGTGTCGCAGGTGGAGGATGGTTCAGAGAACGGCGTGGCGTGACATGACTGTGTGCGAGGGTGTGTGGCCGAAGTAGGCGCGGTAGCATATTGAACCGAACGATGCGTTGTTTCACGATGGGGGTTTATGGTAGAATATAAAGCACGATAGGGAAGACTATGCAAATGAGAAAACAGACTATGCAAATGAGAAAACAGATTATTGCGATTTTTACGGCGGTGGTGTCTGCGGTCGCGGGATATGCCGGAACTGTTTCGCTTGACGGAACATGGCAGGCAGAACCTGTGCCGGAGGCGCAAGGCGACGTCCCGCCGACATCGTTCTCCCATACGATACCCGTGCCGGGGCATTGGCCGCTGATGGCTCCTGCCGCGGAAGCCTGCAAGACGAACGCTCT
>Ga0265299_10002200_pt1 | contig 20433 bp, 10 predicted proteins | sample AusTroGonzalo_MG_4_FD_193485 | JGI IMG/M metagenome (GOLD analysis project Ga0265299, IMG submission 193485) | Bovine rumen microbial communities from tropical cattle in Woodstock, Queensland, Australia - Gonzalo_02 | ecosystem: Host-associated > Mammals > Digestive system > Stomach > Rumen ... | reverse complement strand
AGCGATCCGTTGAGCCGATCGGTACTAATATGGCGTGCGGCTTAGCTTATTTTTCAGACTTCGCCTCGAGACGACTCGCGTCTCGTAGTGGGTCGCAACTCTCTTTCACTCCCAACTTGCCTCTTTTGCTGGTGACCATGGAGGAGCTGTCATACCCGTTCCCATTCCGAACACGGAAGTCAAGGGCTCCATCGCCGAGGGTAGTGCGTCTCCCGGACGTGCGAGAGTAGGACGTCGCCAGCTTTTTTTATTTTAGGGAGAAACCAAATGATGCTCTGCACGTTTCTTGCTGCTGTCAGTCTTTTGAATACGGCTGACACTTCGATACGAGGGGCTTTCCCGCTCCTCGTCACGCCTTGGACATTCGAAGCACGGCTTGACGTCCCAATTCTCGTCAAGGAAGCCGCATTCGCTGATAGGTGCGGTGCCAACGGCATAATATGGCCGACGGCCGTGGAAGTTGCGGATCTTGCCGAAGAAGGAGAGTATGAGACAGGTCTCGACGCGCTGGCCGAACTTGCGACGACGCCTGGTTTCAAGGCGCGTCTCACGGCTACATGCCCTGGCAAGACGAGTGCCGACGCTCTCAAATGCGTCCGCACCGTGAACTCCTTAATGGACAGGCATGGCGTAAAAATGGCCATTCTTGCGCGTCCTCCAGACGACGCGCAGTCGCAGGCCGAGATTGAGGCCCACTATCGCGCTTTGGCCGCCATTGCGAAAGGCCCTGTCATCATACAGACATACAACGGCAAGAGCCCGCAGCCGGACGTGTCGCTGCTTGTTGCCCTGGCGAAGGAATATCCTGACATATACGGATGGGTGAAGGAAGAGTCGCCGGGGAAAGACGTAAACAAGCGGATAGCGGAGTTGGTCGCGGCAAAGCCGACTATCCACGCCGTGTTTAGCGGCTGGGGGCTCAAGGCGTGGCTCTACCAGCGCAGGGTGCTCGGCACCGAAGGAATGATAACGCAGCGCGCTGGGTATTCCGATATCCTCGCCAGACTGTGGCGGCTGTCTGAAGACGATATCGCCGACCCGGCAATTGACGAAACGTATTCAAGACTGCTTCTCGCGTACAATCTCGGCGACACGTTTTCCGGCAGCGACGACGAAATGCGTGGCCCGCATCTTTACGTTCTTATGAAGCGCGGCGTGTTCACGAATACGTACACGCGCGTTCGCAACGCCGATAAAAGCCCTGGCGCGAAGAAATGGCGTGTCAATGAGTACGAGTTTGCGCCTGGCGAAAAGGAGGAGATTGACCGTCGGCTTGCATACATCATCGGCACCACTCCGCTCAAGATCGGTCTTTATGCGGACAAAGGTTGCCGCGGTGCGGGCGCGGCTTGGTGGGCACGGATTATCGACGGCTCGCCGGATGCGGAGTTGACGCTGCTGAACGGCGAAGATCTGCGGAATGGCGGGCTTGAGGGTCTTGATCTCTTCGTCAATCCCGGCGGCGCAGGCGGTCCCCAGACGGCGGCGATGGGCGAGGAGGGCATGGCGGCGGTCCGCAAGTATGTGGCAAACGGCGGCAAGTACCTCGGCACCTGCTGCGGCTTCTCCAACCTCTTGAACGAGCAGCCGAGTTTCGCTAAGCGCAACACGATGGTGCCGTTTGCGCGGATACCGGGCGGACCGCGCGGCGGTTTCACCGGCGCAGTGCGCTTCACGGAAGCGGGGCGAGCCATCTTGGGCGTCGAGGACAAAGACTATTTCATCCGCTACCACAACGGGCCTGTCGTCTATCAGACCGAGCCTGTGCCGCCATGTTCGAACGTGGTTGTGATGGCAACGATGAACGGCGAGTTGAGCGAGCGTGGTCCAGTCACCGATCCCATGTTTGGCACGCCAGCCGTTATCGGCTGCGACTATGCCAAAGGCCGGATGATTCTCTTCAACTGCCATCCTGAGGTCCGTGCCAATACGAGGCCGCTCATCTGCGCGTCAATCCGGGCGCTTACAGGTGTTGATTTCCGCCTGCCGCCTGTGGCGTCTCCTATGGGGCGCGAGCGCGTCGGCTTCGTCGCCAGCGAGATGACGAAGGATGTTCAGAAAGCGTTTCTCGAGCTAGTACACGATCCTACGGTATTCGTCGTTCCTGTGACGAAGGACGATCTATTGGCGGGACAGGGCGAGGTATTTGACCGTCTGGTGGAAAAGTAGGGCGGAAAAGCCGGGTTACTAAGAAAATTCGCATTGTGCATTCCAAAGGAAATGTGCTAAAATACGCTTGAAAAGGCCAAAGGGGAGAAGTAACTATAGTATAGAAAGAGCAGGTCATGAATAAGAAAGCTATTTCGGTGGCATTGGCAGTTTGTTGTGTCGTGGCGATGGCCGATCAGACGCGCATCGAACGACGCAAGCCGCTGACGGCGAATGTTGGTGTTGTGTCGGTTGGACTTGACACCTATTGGAAGCAGTGCCCCGGGCTTTACGAAGACATGCTCAAGAAGGCGGCGGTTTTTGAAAATCGCATCGCGGCTCATCAGGTTAAGGTCTCGTCGTTTGGCATATCGGACAATCCAGAGAAGGCGGCGTCGCTAATCCCTGCGATGAAGGCCGCCGACCTTGACCTCCTTTTCGTAGACATGGTGACGTACGCAACGAGCTCCACTTTTGCTCCGTTCGTGCGCGAACTCAACTGCCCCATCGTTCTTGTCGCGCTCCAGCCCGATTCGCGTCTCGACTACGAACACGCGACGATCTACAAGCAGCTCTACAATGACGATCTTTGCTCTGTTCCTGAATTCACCGGCGTCGCGATTCGCTATGGACGTCCAGTCGCCGATGTAATTATTGGGCAGCTTGACAGCGACGCGAAGGCCGCCGAGGAAGTTCGCCAGTGGTGCGCCGTCGCGCATGTCTTGCACGACTTGCGCCGTGCGCGCATCGGGCTTATGGGACATGTCCTTGAGGCGATGTACGATATGCAAGTCGACCCGACGGCAGTTTCGCGTACCTTTGGCTGCCATGTTGCGCTATGCGAGCCCGACGAGATCATGCCTTTTTACCGAGAGTTGGGGAACGGGGAACAGGGAACGGGGAACGGGGAGGTAGAGGCGATGAAGAAGCGCATCCTTGATTTCTTCGATACGCCCGACCCCGTTTCTGACCCGTGGACCGAGAAATTGACGGCCAAGGACCTCGACGTTGCGGCTAAGGCAGCGTGTGCTCTCGAGAAGTTCATCGAGAAGCGCAAACTCGACGGCTTTGCCTACTATTACGAGGGTGAGACTGGCTCCCCGACACGTGAGCTTGTCACCAACTTCATCGTCGGCAATTCGCTCCTGACGGCGGCGGGCTTCCCGATGTGCGGAGAGTTCGACCTCAAGAACTGCGTTGCCATGATGATTTTCGACCGCCTTGACATCGGCGGCAGCTTTGCGGAGTTTCATCCGATCGACTTCGATCGCGGCACAGTGCTCGTTGGGCACGACGGCCCACACCACCTCAACATTGCCTCGAAGAAACCAGTCCTCCGTTCGCTCAAGAAGTACCATGGCAAGCCCGGCAGCGGCGCGGGCGTCGAGTTCAACATCAAGGAAGGCCCGATTACGATGATGTCCATCGGGCTCAAGGCGGACGGCTCGTTCAAGTTCATTGTCGCGGAGGGTGAATCGCTCGCCGGCCCCATCCCGCCGACGGGCAACACCAACACCCACGGCAAGTTCCCTCCGGACGTCCGCACGTTCCTCCGCAACTGGTCTCTTGAAGGCCCGACCCACCATTTCGCGCTTGGCATCGGCCATCATGCGGCGGAGTTGAAGAAACTCGGTCGTGCCCTCGGCATCGAGACGGTCGTGGTAACGGAGAGTAAATGACAGTTTTTGCATCTACGGTCTTGTCGCTCTGGACGGCGTTCGCAACGCCGCCTGAGTTGGCTCGCCCGTGGTGCTATTGGTGGTGGGTCAACGGACATACCGACCGCCAGACGATTACCACCGACCTCGAGTCGATGAAGCGTCTCGGTTTTGGCGGCATCCTCATGATCGACTCGCGCGGTTACTGGGAGAACGACGAGCACGTTGTAAACCCCAAGGCGGAGCTTGGCTGGGGTACGGAAGGATGGTACGACCTCGTGGAGTTTTCGATTCGCGAGTGCGCCCGCCTCGGGCTTGAGTTCTCGATGAACGCGTCCGCGAGCGGCGGCACCCTAAACGGTTTCATCGACGGCAAGGAATACGAGGTGGATGTCATGAACCGCGACGAAGTCGTCGCGCACCTTGATCGTGCCGTCGGGCCTCTGCTGAAGCGCGTGCCAGATCTCGTCGGCACGACCTTTACGCACATCTACTCCGTCAGCTACGAGGGAAGCGTCAAGACGGGCGGCAGCTGGAGCGCGATAAAGGACAACTTCTATGCGACGATGAAGGACTGGTCACACAGTCATGGACTCAAGGTCTTTTCCGAGTCGGGCGGGCCGTGGGCGTTCGGCGCGAAGGCGGCGAAGCTCGACTGCGACCAGCTCGATCTACTCGCGCACAACGACTTCCCCCAGGGCGAGTTCTGGGTTCTTGAAGGGTGTCTTGAGGGGCCTGACGCGCGTAGGGCGAACAGGGGTGGGCGCTTCTTCCAGCGCGCGGCAGTCCTTTCCGCTCGGCGTGAAGGCCGACGCATTGTCTCGCTCGAGGCGTTCACACACATGCTCCGCCATTGGTCCGTCGAACCCTCGACGCTGAAGCCGCTCGCCGACATTGCGTTCGCCGACGGCGTGAACCGCCTCGTCTGGCATACATATTCGTGCTCGCCAAAGAAGTTTGGCGTTCCCGGCGCGGAATACTTCGCCGGTACGCACATCAACGGCAACGTTACATGGCACGACGACGCGGTCGCATTCATCGGCTACCTCGGGCGCTGCCAGGCTATGTTGCAGCGCGGCGAATACGTCGACGACGGCGAATTCGTAAATGTCTCGACCAACTACCATGGATGGGGTCGCTACCGCAAAGACGACAAGGCGCAGTTCACGACGACCCACCGCCGCGAAGGCGACGCAGACTGGTTCTTCGTCGCCGGGGAGGGAAAGGGAGCTGTCGTCCTGAACGTATCGTGCGAAGGGCGTGCAGTGGAGATCTGGGACCCTGTCACGACGACGCGCAAGGTGGTTGCGGGAGAGGCCCTGCCGGATGCCAAGACGCGCGTAGAGCTCGACCTTCCTGTCGGCGGCAGCGCGTTTGTCGTGTTTGCGCCGAAAAGTTTTCAGACAGGATTTACAAGATTAACAGGATTGGAAGAAGGTTATAATCATGTAAATCCTGTTAATCCTGTCAAAACCATCTGCCCCGTTACCAACGCCTGGCACGTCTCGTTTGCGTATCACCGCGGCATATCCGCCGCGCCGCCCCCGCCCGTCACGATGGAGACGCTGCGCGACTGGACAAGCTACGGCGAAGACGGCAAGACGGCGAGCACGGAACTGCGCTACTTCGCAGGCACCGCGACCTACAGCACGACGATAGTGGGGAACGGGGAATGGGGAATGGGGAACGGGGAACGGGGAACGTATCCCCCGAGCGAAGCGAGCGCCGAAGGCGGCTCAATGCGGGGTGGGAACGGGGAATATATTTTGTCGCTCGGTGAGGTGCCCACTGGTCTTGCGCATGTCTTCGTGAACGGAAAGGACTGCGGCATCGTGTGGTGCGCGCCGTGGGAAGCCGATGTCTCGAGCGCTGTGCGCGAGGGCGTAAACGAAATCGAGATACGGTACACGAACAACTGGTACAACCGCCTCGTCGGCGACTGCTTTCTGCCTGCGGAAAAGCGGGTCACGTGCTCGACTGTACACTACTGGAACGTTCCTCGCCGCAAGCCGGAAGACCAGAGCCGCTGGCCGCTTCTGCCGACGATACATTCAGGTCCTTCTGTTTCCGACAAGCTCCAGTCGTCCGGGCTTCTCGGCCCCGTCCGCCTTGTCGTTCGCGGCAAATGTGCCGCGACGCCCTGGGTGGCAGAGGAAGAACGTGCGTCCGTTATGCCGGCCAAGGTGCGCGAGATCGAGCGCTCGCCTGGCGATTTTAATCCAGTGCGGTTTTGGACGAACGAGACTGGATTCGTCCAGATCAACTACGACGAGTCGAAGGCGGGTGTGCTTGGCAAGGACTACGAGATTCCAGATCCGCTCGTCTTCGCCGACGGACGCAAGGTCGCGAGCGCTGCGGACTGGACGGCACGCCGAAAGGAGATTCTCGGCATCTTTGAGCGCGAGGTGTACGGGCGCATGCCGCCGAAGCCAGACGACATGGTCTTCGAGCTTGTCTCCGAGAAGACGACGGAAGATCGCTTTGCGACAGAGCGCCGATATCGCCAGTGGTTCAAGGCGGACAAGACGGGTCCATGCATAGACTGGATCGTTTTCGTCCCGCGCCATGCGAAGAAGCCGTGCCCCGTGATCTTGCACCTCAACTACAAGGGCAACGACCTAATTGCGTCTGGCCGTACCAATCACTACTTGCTTCCCCTCGGCGAGTTTGCCGCGAGGGGGTATGTCTTCATGTCTGCGAACTACAAGCAGATTTCGTCAGATGGCCCAGGCAAGAACGGCATGCCACTTGACGGCGTGTTCGAGCTCTGGGGCGCGAGGGATCCGAGGCGTACCGACAATACCGGCGCGCTGATGGCGTGGGCGTGGGGGCTTTGCCGCGGACTCGACCTTGCGGGGAAGATCGCCGAAGCAGACGCGTCGCGGAGCATCGTCGTCGGCTCGTCGCGTCTTGGCAAGGCGGCGCTTCTCGCGGCGGCGTTCGACGAGCGATTCGCAGCCTGCGTTGCGAACCAGACGGGCGCGATTGGCGTACAGCTCATGAAGCGCGACTACGGCGAGAGCATCGCTGCGCAACGGCTTATGTTCCCGTGGTGGTACTGCGCAGGGCTCTGGAAGTGGGCGGGGCGTGAGAGGGAAATGCCGTTCGACCAGCATCTACTGCTTGCCTGCGTCGCGCCACGTGCGTTGTTGCTTGAGGGCTACGACAAGAAGTGGTTCGATCCGCGCGGCGAGTGGTTGGCTGCAAAGGCGGCATCTCCAGTGTGGGAGTTCCTGAAGGGCAAGGGCATCGGGCTCGATGACTGGCCGGAACCCTACGACGATGTGGCAGTGCGTCCTCCTTTTGGATATGTGCGCCGGACGGAGGATCACGGACTTTCGCCCTATGACTGGAAATGGGCGCTCGACTTTGCGGACATGACATTTTGCAAACAAAAAAAGGAAGGAGAAACGAAGTGACAGGAAGACGGGATTTTCTGATTGGATCGCTTGCGGCGGCCGGGCTTGCCGGTTGCGCAGGACTTGCAGGCGGCAAGGGCGGGAAGGGCATCCTCTTTGGAGCGTGCCGTTCGTCCATCGAGGATGTCAAGATTATGCGCGATCTCGGCTACGATTTCTGGGAGTGGGGTGCTGGCTCGGCATTCAATCCAGACAAGGACGACGCGTGGTGGCAGACGCAGAAGGAGGAAATCGCGAAGCGCCCGCTCCCCTTGAGGAGCTGCAACGGCTTCATCCCAGGCAAGTTCCGGCTGACGGGGCCGAACGCCGACCACGGCCCTGCGCTCGACTATGCGGAGAAGGTGCTTCGGCGAGCAGACGAAATCGGCGTCCAGACGATAGTCTTCGGCTCTGGCGGTGCGAGGAACGTCCCAGGCGACTTCACGGCTGGCGCTCGTCCCGACCTTGAAAAGGGGACGCGGCAATACGCCGAGTTCTGCCATGCGCTCGTAAAACGAGTGGCGGACCTAAAGACGACTGCAGTCGTGATCGAGCCGCTCAGGCCCAACGAGTCGAACATAATCAACTACGTCTTCCAGGGGCTCGCGATCTGCCGCGACGTCGATTCGCCGCGCCTCAGGCAGCTCGCCGACATCTTCCACATGATGATGGGCGGTGACCCGGCGACGGCGATTATTGAGGCGGGGCCGCTCCTGAAGCACTGCCACATCGCCGACTACGGCACGCGCCAGTTTCCCGGGCACGACCCGCACGAGACGCGCCGCCTTGCGCCATACTTCGACGCGCTTAAGGCCATTGGCTACACTGGTGGCGTCAGCTGCGAGTGTGGCTGGGGAGACTCGAAGGATTTCGCAAAAAACGCAAAAACCGCAATTGAAACAATGAAAGGACTAGTCTGATGGAAAAGATCGATCGTCGTGAATTCTGCAAGGGAGCCGCCGGTCTCGCCGGCATAATCGCCGCCGGATACGGCCCCTCGCTCTATGCCGCCGGTGCAAACGACAAGATTCGCGTCGCCTGCGTCGGCTACTCCGACCGCTTTCGCGGATCACTCCTGCCGTGCTTCCTGCACCACAACAAGGAGCTGAACTTCGACATGGTTGCAGTTGCCGACCTCTGGAAGAAGCGTCTCTTCGAGAAGGCGAAGCCGGAGATCGAGAACGCCGTCGGCCACGAGGTCGAGACGTTCGGAAGCGACGTCGCCCTCTACGAGGCGAAGGACCGCCTCGGGCTCGACGTGGTGATCATCTCGACCGCCGACTTCCAGCACGCCCAGCATGCCGTCCATGCGATCGAGGCGGGTTGCGACGCCTACTGCGAGAAGCCGATTGCCGAGGACATGTACTCCGCGAACATGCTTCTCGACGCAGTGAACGCGAAACGCGCGATGGGCTCGATGAAGCCGGGGGCAGTCCTCCAGATTGGCTCCCAGCGCCGCTCCGGCAAGAAGTACATGGCCGCCAAGGATTTCATCAACTCCGGCAAGTTCGGCGACATCAGCTACGTGCATCTCACGTGGAACGTCAACCAGCCCAGGCGCTGGCGCCGCGACGAGAAGCTCATCGCCTCGCTCAAGAAGGAGGACGTCGACTGGAATATGTGGCTTCTCGACCGCGACCCGGCGGAGTATCCGTTCGATCCTCGCAAGTACCTCGAGTTCCGCCTCTTCTGGCCGTTCTCGTCGGGCGTCACGGGACAGTGGATGTGCCACCAGATCGACACGGTCGCCTGGTTCCTTGGACAGCCGTATCCAAAGACGGCGGTCTCGTCGGGCGGCCTCTACCAGTGGGTCGACGGGCGGCAGAGCTATGACACGTTCACGACACTTCTCGAGTACGGCGAGTCTGGCGTGAAGGGCAAGGGCTTCCAGGTGATGTTCCAGTCGCACCAGACCAACTGCGCCGGCGGGTCGAATCCGAACCGCGAGTCGGCGGTCGAAAAGTATTTCGGCCCGAACGGCTGCATCGACCTCGGTTCTGGCTGCGTCACGAATGAGGGCGTCGAGCATGTGAAGCCGGCGAGCGAGCCGCTTCCGGCGCCGCAGGAGCAGGTTGTAGTTTCCGCAAACACGGGTGGAGACACTCTTACGTCGGCGCACATGCGCAACTGGATGGAGTGCGTTCGCGCCCGCAAGGATCCGAACGCTCCCGTCGAGGCGGGCTACAGCCATGCCATCGCCCTCATCATGGCGAACGCCGCGCTTCGCACCGGAATGCGCGCCACGTTCGACGAGAAGACCCGTCAGGTCCTCGCCGGTGGCAAGCCGTGGACCGGCTACAAGTCGACCCACGACGGCAACTGGTTCTCGAATCTGTTTTGAGCTGGACAATAAGTCGGATGCCGGGCGCGGCGAATCGTCCGGCATCCGACCGATCAAAGTGCAAAAGTTGGAAGGAGTCAACCATGAAACACGTCGTCCGTAGAATGATTCGCTACATCCCGCACTTCGCACTCATCGCCGCGATGTGTATTCCATTCGTGTCCCGTGCTACGACGGTCAAGGCGCTGTCGTTCGCGATCCTTGGGGAGTCCGGCAAAACAGGTGACAGGAATGCTATCACGAACTACATTGTAGGTAGCGACATCGACTTTGGTGCGTTCGACTTTTCCAAGTCGGCTGATTACTTCGTCAAGGCCAATTTTTCCCACGGCGGCAAGAACTACAAAGTTTCTTATTATTCAGCAGGAACGTCAAACACCAAGTTCTTCATCTGGAATTCGGATAGGTACGAACTTGTAAGCACCCCCTTTGACGACAGGTCTAGCGAAAAGATGGCTGCCGTCTTCGAGGACGCGTGCGGTGACCAGTATGCGCTCATCAGCATCCGCGGTACCTACTCGGCATCCGGCGTGAATACCTATGTCGGAGGTATTGCCACCAAGTACCCCGGGGCCAAGCTCATCGTCACCTACAATGCCCGCGTCGGAACATCGAATGCAACCAAATTGGATGCCTCCCTGACGACAGATCCAGCCGGGCCCCAAATGACCTGCCTTGGCCGCACCGATGTCGACGGAACTGCAATCGGCGGCGTCTACATGTATCCAAGCGACGTTCCATCTACCTATTCTGTAAGCTTGGTTCCCACCAATTCGATCGGCTCCAAATACGATGGCACGCTGGCGACACTCGAGGTGCCTACGAAATACAAGGTTATTTTCAACGACTATGATGGAACTGGAATACAGACGAATGTAGTGCTTGCTGGAGAATCGGTGACTCCTCCGACGCCTGTGCGTTCGGGATACAACTTCGTTGGATGGGATCATGACGATTCGGAGTTTTTGTCGGTTTCGGAGTCTTTTACAACTACGGCACAATACGAGCTTGCCGGCAATTCGCATTCTGTCCGCTTCCTGGACGAAGACGGCGAGACGCTTGTCGATGAGGTTGCGGTTACGGATGGCGCGGCCGTGACGCCACCGGATCCGCCCGTGCATGTCGGCCGGCATTTTGTCGTTTGGTTGCTGAATGACCAGACGTATGATCTAGAGACGCCGGTAACCGGGGACATTGTCCTTGTCGCGAGCTATGCGGTGAATTTCTACGATGTCACGTTCCTTGACTGGAACGGAAGCCAGCTTGGAGAAGTACAATCCGTCGAACACGGCCATTCCGCGACGGAACCGGAACTGCCTGAGATTCCTGCTGGGAAGGTGTTCTGGAAATGGTCGGAGGATTTCTCTTCGGTGACGGGTCCCGTCGAGACGACGGCTGTTCTTGCCGACGCGCTGACGGAAATCGGCACGGCCGAGGCTTTTGCAGCGGCAATTGTCGAAGGAGCCGCCTCTGCCTCGATATATCGTCTGACGGCCGACATAGCCCTTGAATCGTGGAGTGCCGTAAATTTCTCTGGCACTTTGGACGGTTGCGGACACACGCTTTCTGGGCTTGGCGCGAATTCGCTGTTCGTCACGAATTCCGGGACGGTCGCGAACCTTACGCTTGACGGTACCGATGCGGGTACTAATACGATACGCAAGGCAGGAGCGAATTCCGGCATCTTCTGCGATGTCTCCGAAGGCGCCGTCTTTACGAACTGTGTCATTAAAGGGTATACCTTGCGAGAAAGCACATTGAATGGAAGTTTTGCAGGCCTTTTCGTTGGAACTGCTTACGACTGGACGTCGTTCTACGGGTGTACGATTGACGAGGGATGCGCGGTGATATCTGCAGGCGCAAACGTGACTGTCGGCGGTTTTGTGTCACGGATCTCCTGCCATGTTACGGAAGGAACGATTGCGAGATTTGTCGATTGCACGAACAATGCACCAATCACTGTGACTACAGGGGATTATTCGGCTAAGGGAAAGGGCGGGTTTGTCGGGCAGATTTCTGGCTTGTCCTCCGCGTCAATGCCCGACATTGTGTTCCTGCGGTGCGCAAACAACGGTGCGGTTACTTCTTTGGGTAGCAATGTCATGCTTGGCGGCTTTGTTGGATATTATTACGGAAATGGATCATCAAAAGCGGACGACTGCTACATCCGTTTCACCGACTGCGCAAACACCGCGGAGGTTGCTATAACGAATGGAAGCGGTTCTGGCGGCGGATTTATCGGTACGGTAAAATCGGCGTCGATCTTCCTCAACAGGTGCGCAAATCGTGGAAACATTACTTCTGGCTCAACGGCCAGCGGATTCGTCGCTGATCTTGGCGAATACGGGAAGACGAAGGGCGATGGCAGTGTATTCCTTAATTCCGCCAATTACGGCGATGTCACGGGAAATGGAACCGCCGCAGGGTTCGTCGGCGTGTCAAGCTGGAACACGGGTTGGAACACAGGGCGTGTATATGTGCGGAACTGTGCGACATACGGAACGATTTCGTCGACGAACGAGGCCGCCAACGTCGGAGAAATCATGGGCAAGGCCAGCTCTGGGACAGGGTCTGGCGTAGCGTTCGTCTTCGAGAACATCTGGACGCGGACATCAAAGCTATATGAATCTTCTTCAAAGACACCAGTCGTAACTGGACTTCAGGCTGCCGATGCCGAAGGATACGATCCCAAGTCGGCAAGACGCGCGCTTGACGACGCCGCGGTTTCCAAGAACGAGGATGAAGACGCCGGATGGGAACGCTGGGGGCTTGGCCGTCTGAGCGAGACAGTCGAGGAGCTAAAGATTGTCCCAGAGCTTATTCCGCTCATAACTCGTGCTGCCGCTGGCGGAACGATTATCCTAATTCGGTAGATCAAATCCCCGTCTAACGGCATGATTGCGTCTATGAGAGTTCGGCTCGCGGATTCTACATAATTGTCAGATGAGTGGATTTGCCTGCCGATTGGCGAATTGACACGTTGATAAAAAGAGGAGGTGTGGCTTGAATATGCAAAAGCAGATTTGCCTTGTCGCGATTGCATCTATGGCAGTCTATGCCGAGGCCGCGCGTCCAGTGGCGCGTTGGGATGTCGTTCCCTACCAGCGGATCGACGGAGTTTTCAAGGCCGGCGTCGTCGCGTTTCACGACGAAGGCGTAAAAGTTGTCTTCGAAGTCGCTGGCAAGAAGTTCACGGCCGAGGAGCCAAAGCTCAACGACCGCACTGGCGTGTGGGAGTTCTTCGTTCCGATTAACGTCGCGAAACTTCCCGATGGGCCGATTTCCCTTAAGGCGACTGCGACTTCGCTTGGCTCTGCGCCTGAGTCGTTCGAGCTGCCGGAGCTTCCACTCTATGCGAACGCGAAAAAGACGCAGGGCTCTAAGGCCGAGGTTACGATCGGCCCCGAGGAATCGCTAAAGGACGCGATTAGGAAAGCCGGCGACGGCGGCACAGTCTTTCTCAAGAAGGGTGTCTATTCCCTAAACGCCCTTGGCGGAAAGGACAGGAAGTTCTGGACGACGATAGCGGCTGCACCTGGCGAAAAACGCGACGAGGTCGAACTGTCGGCGGGTCGCCCTGGCGCGGACAAGCTTCGCTTCAAGGGCGTAACGCTCTTCTGCGACGCGGAGAACGTCAAGTATGCCTCGGTAATTGGCGGTGAGAACGGTTCAACTTGCTGCTGGCTCGACGACTGCCGCGTTCTCAACAAGAAAGGGCGCTGGGCGGCGAACGCGAACGTCTTCGGCAACCGCATGCGCGGCTATGTGACCGGTGGCGAGACTGTCGACATGGCCAATGGTCCGGGCGCGACGCTTCAGCGCGGGCACTATGTCCATCACATCACCTCCGACGTGTGGACCGGCAGCGACTGCCTTGTCGTGAACTGCCGCTGCGACGATGTCGATCCGGGCAAGACTGGCGCGCATCCTGATTTCCATCAGTCGCATGCCGTCGCGCCCCATTGGGTCCATGACGTGATTCTCTACAATGTCTCGGGCTACGACTGCAAGTGCCAGGGGCTCTTCGGCATTCGGCTCCGCGACTCCGCGTTCGTCAACGTGTCTTTCAAGTGTGACAACGGCATGTACTCGCAGTATTCCGACGACATGGAGAACGTGATCTTCGCGCACATAACGCTTGTCAACCAGACATGGCTCTGGCGAGAGGGAAAGCCGCCGAAGGGCACCTTCAACCCGAAGGACGTGCGCGTTTTCAACTGCGTCTTCTCGCAGATGGGGGGCTTTGCCGCGCTTGCGAACGGCGACGGCACCGCGGGTCTTACGGTCCATCACAATGCCTTCTACGGAAAGGACAAGAAGGGCAAGGCCTGCGGCGAGTACGGAACAAAGGCGCTCCGCATCGAGCGCGCCTTTGCAGACGAGGCGAACCACCGCTACGCGCTTCCCAAGGGCTCGCCTGCGCTGAAGCACGGCGTTCCTCTTCAGTGCGTACCGGCCGACATAGACGGCAAGCTCTATCCAAAGGCGGCTCGTCCCTGCGGCGCGTACGCTGAATAACTGCATTTCGGCGATGCACACAACACTAGCAATACTATGAAAAAGCTACTCCTCATTGTTTCCGCAGCGCTCTCTGTCTGCGCGTTTGGCAAGGTGTACGAATTCGACTGGGCGACGATTGATTGCCCCGAGTCCGTCAGCGGTCCTTTCACGATGAAGGTGACGTTGAAGGGGACCGTTCCCGAAGGCGTTGAGCTTTCGGCGAATCTCCACGCTATGAACGCGAAAAAATACGGCGGATTCCTTGCGTGGCATCCAAGCCGTCCGGCGAGGTCCGGCAAGACGGCGACGTTCAATTTCAAGCCGAAGGCAAAGGCGGGAATGACGTCGATTGACGCCATCGTGTTTCTCGCGCCGGAGGGCGATTTCAAGAAGCAGGTGAAGAACGTCCATGTCGGCATTTCGTGGGCCCCCAACGCTGGCGGAGCTGGCGCCTCGTCTGCCACTCCTGCCGCGCCGGCAGCTCCCTCGCGTCCAGCAGGCGTCACGTTCAAGAAGAGCTCGCTCTGGATTGAGGGCGATGCGCCTGTGGCGCAGTATCCAGGCGACATCGTCACTGTTAAGGTGCGCTACCATCTCGATCCGTCCGAGACCTGGGGGAAGGGGAAGACGAAGATCAGCATCACTCCGCTCGGTCCGTGGATTGATAACCCCGACGGCATCGTGAACAAGAAGAGGGGTCACATGCACATTCCTGGTCTCGGCCCAAGTGCGAAGCCGGTTGATCCCGGTGACGGCGAGGTCGAGTTCTCCTGGACCTACGGCGGCGCACGCCGCTCGAGCTGCTTCTTCCTCCTCAAGTTCATCGCTCCGGACGGCTCGCCCTGGCCCTGGGACTGGCGCGGTGGCTCGGTGAAATTCAAGCCGTACAGCAAGCACTTCTACGTCGAGTCGGATGCCGAGTTCGGCATGTACGAGTACGGCAAGACGCCTTCGTTCACAATCCACTGGGGCGACAGCGTCGCGGCTGGCACGACGAGCGCCACTGCGACGGTGCGCGACGTCTTCGGCACGGTTGTCACCGAGAAGACGTTCGACGTGAAGCCCACGGCACGCGGCAAGACCTCGTTCGCCCTGCCCGGCTTCGACAAGCACGGCACTTTCGCCGTCACGGTGAAGGCCGGCGACAACCCCGAGGATTCCTGCGCCTTTGCGACCTACCCGAAGTTCAAGCGCCGCCCAGGCGTTCCCACGCCCTTCGGCGCGACCGACATCGGTTCGTTCGAGGTCTCGCGTCTCGCGGCAGACCTCGGCTTCTCCTATGTCCGCCACTTCACCGGATGGCGCGGGCTCCAGCCGTTGCCCAACGTCTGGCGCCTTGACGGCCTCGATCGTACGATCCGCGCGAACACCGACGCGGGACTGATGCCGTGGATCAGCCTGCAGGGTGCACCGACATGGGCGCTGCCGGAAGGGATGCACTATTTCGGCTTCGAGCCGGCGCCGCTCGATACGAACGCATGGGCGAAGGCCGTGACGAAGATCTCGCAGCGCTTTAAGGGCAAGCTCTGGGGCTGGGAGTGGCTGAACGAGATCGTGCCGGGCAACAAGTGCGAGGATCCCGTCGCGACCTACATTGGCATCTGCAAGGCCGGCACCGAGGCCGCACGCGCCGTTGACCCGAACCTCAAGATGCAGCTCGCGGGAGGTCTCTGGCCAAACAACTTCCGCGCAGACCTGCTAAACGCCGGCGTCGCCAAGTACATCGACTTCCTGCCTGTCCACTACTCCGATTTCTCGGGCATTACGGCGGCCAAGCTCGATCTCTCGAAGCGCAACATCACGAACGTCGTGGTGGCGGACAACGAGACCGCCACAGGCCTCACCATCTGGGGCATGCCTGCCGACATGGCCATCAACCAGAGTCTCAACCAGTGCTTGCATGTCCTCACGAGGTGGCCTGACGAACTCTGCGCCGGCACCGCGTTCATCACCTACTTCGGCGGCAGCCCTGCGCACACCGGCAACTGGACTTATCTCGTCGACGACCACACGCCGCGTCCGGTTGCCGTTACGCTTGCCGTTCTTCAAGGCAAGCTCGCCTACGCGAAGCCGCTCGGCAAGTTCTACATCGACGGCGACACGACCGTGCACCTTTTCGAAGGCGAAGGCGGCAAGGCGATTGCCGTCGTGCGCGCGCCGGGTGTCGATGCCACGGTGACCTACAGTTCGACAGGCAAGGCGGCCAGCTACAAGATCGACCCGTCGAAGAAGAAGCGTCTTGTCCGTTTCCCCGCAAAGGGAAAGCTCAGCATCACCGACTTCCAGGGCGGCGTTACGACCTCGAACGACGGTACATTTCACGTGGGCGACATGCCTGTCATCGTCGAGGGCGCTGACCTTGCTGCGCTCGCAATGCATACGGTGCTCCTCCCTGGCTCCTCTGCCGTGCCTGTGCCGCTTCCGTCCTGCGCCGTGACGGCCGGCGACAAGTCGCTCCCCGTGCCGCTCCGGCTCTTCAATCCCTACCATGCGAAGAAGACCTTCACCGTTTCGTGCGGCTCGCTCGACTGGGCGTCGTCCAAGCCGATGAAGGTCTCGCTCAACCCTGGCGAGCGCCGCGTGGAGGAGTTCTCGCTCCTGTCCACGGGCAAGGCTCCCGCCTCGGCCGACATCGCCCTTACCGTTGCGTCTGATGGCGTTGCGTCCGTCGTTCAGCCTTGCCGACTCAGCATCATCGATCTCTCCTCCATCGGGAACCTTATCAAGAACGGCGACTTCGAGTCTGGGCGGGACGCTTGGAACATTGGCAAGAACACCATTGTCGATGCACCAGACGGAACAGGCAAGGCGCTTCTCTTCGTGGGCACTGGTCCCAAGCAATACAAGTCCGCATACCAGACTGTCGAAATCCCAGTTCCAGGGCAGAACTATCTCTACACTTGCTGGATGCGCGGTTATGGGCAGGGCGGTGGTTCTAACATCTCCGAGGGATTCTCGGATGGAACCAAGGGTAAGACCTATTATATGCCGCATGTCTTCGCGATGGGCTCGGGCGGCAGCGATGGCTGGCGGCTTATGGTAAAGCGCTTCGTCTCGCATGCGAATACCAAGGCGCTGACGCTTTCGCCTCTCGCAGATGGAAATGGCAAGACCTACGTCGACAACGTCTCGCTCTCGATCGACCGCGGCACGGACTTCGTGGCCTTCGCAGGGCGCAAGGGCGGCGAGACCCGTTCGTCGCCTGTTCCCCTCTGCTGCGACAACCAGATCCAGTCTGCGGGCGGCTACAAATGGTCGATAGCGAACCTCTCGGGCATCGCGTCGTTCTCTTGGGACGATTCGGCGCTTGTCCTCCATTGCGAAGTGGTTGACGACGTGTCTTCGCCGTGCAAGGCCGTGTCTGCGTCCGGCGAGGAGATCCTGAAGGGCGACGCGCTTGCGCTCGCGATCTACCCGAAGATCGGCCCCGACGGCACCCCTGAGGACGCGCAGCTTCGTTGGTATATGTGCCTTGCCAATCCAGGCGGCGGTTCGGGCACTACGACGTTGTTCCGTCCCACAAAATATGCGATGGGCCTCAAGGATGGCCAGCTCGCGAAGGACTCGTCGGTCTACCAGGTCTCGTTCCTCCGCAAAGGCGACAAGACGGTCTACGACATCACGATTCCGTGGGCGGAGATTCCGGGCTTCTCGCCTGCGAAGGGCGCAATCTTCGGCTGCAACCTTGTGCTGTTCGACGCTGACGGCGGCACTGGCACCGGCAAGATGGTCTGGGGTGCGGACCTTGGAGATACTGCCTCCGGCTGCGGCATCGTTACGCTGCTCCCTTAGTAAAGCAGCACGCTTTTGTTGTCAGGGGCGGGTAATCAGAAATACCCGCCCTTGTCGATGATCTCGCTGATGGTGTCGCCCTGATGCACCCACGAGAAGATGTCGACTTCGTTGCGCTCGATTCCCTCGGCGCGGAGCAGGACTTCGTAGGCGATCTCACGCGGGATGCAGATTACGCCGTCGATGTCGCCCATGATGATGTCGCCGGGACGAACTGTGACCTTGCCGATCCTGACAGGCACCTGGTAGTGAGTGATCATGCAGCGTCCGAGCGAGCCGTTCGAGACGCGGTACTTGTAGAATATAGGGAACTTCTGCTCCAAGATCTGCTTCGTGTCGCGGATGCCGCCGGCGATCACCGCGCCGCGGATGCCTTTGGTGATGGCAGTAGCTGTCATGACGCCGCCCCAAAGCGACGCCTCGACGTCGTTGGACGTATCCCACACCACGACGCCGTTCGGCTTGAAGTCGTCGAGCATCTGCGCGCGGAAAGTCATCTCTCCCTCGATCATGCAGTTGGGCGCGGACTTCACCGTGAATGCCTCGCCGCAGACGACCATCTCGTCTCTGAGCGGCATTATCTCGTGTGGCAGATTCTGGTCAAGAAGGCACGCCTCGCGCATGACGTCGTTGACGCAGCCCGTGTATAGCTTCTCGAAACGCTCGCAGAGCTCCTTTACAGGAATCGGGAATTCGTTCGTCGGCACGCTCTGGCGCTTCGCGATGAGCTTGTCGAGTTTCATAAGGCCAGCTTCCTTGGCCTTGGTGCGCATATCGGCTAGTGATGGCATTTTATTGTTTCCTTTTTAGTGTTAAATGGGATTGTCGGGACGAGCGGGACTACTGGGACGAACGGGACAGCGACGGAGTCCCGTCTGTCTTGGTTGTCCCAGTAGTCCCGTATTCTTGTCGCCTCGCAATGGCGATTATGGCTGCTCCGGCGAGGTAGAACGCCGCGAGCGAGGCGAGGGCGGCGGTAGACGAGAAGGCGTCCTTCACAAGTCCAAGCACAACGGGCGACGTCGAGCCGAAGACAAACGCACAAGAAAGCATCAGCCCAGCGCCAGAGGCGTGATAGCGCTGCGGGATTAGATCGAAAAGCGACGCCATGAGGTTCGAGTCATAGACGCCGCGGAACACGCCGAAGAGAGCCATCGCGATGCCGCAAGCGAGAAGCGACGGCGCGTAAGCCATCCAGACGATGAACGGCACGGCAAGGGCGAGACCCGCGATGTTCGTCTCCATTCGCACCGATGGCCGCGTCTTTGCGAGCTTGTCGGAAATCCTGCCGCCAAGCGTCACGCCGATAAACGCTCCGATATAGTGCCAGAGGACGGCGTTGAGCGCGGCGGAACCCTTGGCGACTCCGAACGACTCGGAGAGGTGGCTCGGCATCCAGGTCTTGAAGCCGACGTCGACGTAGATCATCATGCCAAGTCCTGCCGCAAGGAGAAGCGCAGAGGGATTGCCTACAAAGACCTTAAACGCCTCTTTGAGGGTAGGTTTGTCTTGGGCAGGACTGTTTTTAGCCGCAAAGGACGCAGAGGGCGCAAAGTCTTTGTGTTCTTTGCGTTCTTTGTGGCTACCATCCCTCAACCCAAACGCCATCACGATGGCCCAAAGGATGCCGATGCCGCCGAACACCTTGAACGGCACGCGCCAGCCCTCCGCGCCCGACTCCGCAAGCCACCCGGACGCCGCGCTGCACCCGATTATGCCGGCATATAGCCCCATCTGCAATATGGACAGCGCCGTTGCGCGAGTTTCCTTGTGAAGCTCGCCGACGATCGACGTTGCGGAAGGGTAGTAGAACGACTGTCCGAAGCCGTTGAGGATTCCGTACGAGACGACCATCAGTCCAAGCGACGCGACAAAGCCGGAGGCGAAGATTCCTAAGCAGAATACGAACACGCCCGACACGACCATCCACTTGCGGTTGAAAAGATCAGCAGCCGCGCCCGCGAACGGAACGGAGAGCCCGTAGGCGAACGTGAACACCGTCGCCACAGCGCCTATCGCCGCGGCGCTTGCCCCGAGCGATCCCTGTATGGAGGTTAGTGTCGCGCCGAAGATCTGCCGCGTGCCTTGCTGGAGGAAGAACGCCACCCAGAGAAGCGCCAATGCTCGCCATTTGTAGTGCATATTTGAAGTTGAAAAGTTGAAATGTTGAAAAGTTGAAAGGTTGAAAAGTTGAAAGGTTTAAGGGTTGACGTTGACCATATCGGAGCGGCGGACTTCAGTCCGCTCCTATCCCGGAATCGACAAGCCGCCGTCGATCATGATTGTCGCGCCTGTGATGTAACGCCCCGCGTCGGAAGCGAGGAGAAGGGCGGTTCCCGCCGCGTCCTCGGGCATCGCATAGTCGTGCATCGGAATGGCCGCCGTCACCTTTGGCCCGTATACGGGATCTGCGAGACACTCCTTGTTGCGGTCTGTGTAGAAGACTCCAGGGCAAAGGTTGTTCACCGTGATCCCCTCGGCCGCGACCTGCCGCGCGATTCCCCTGACGAGGTTCTCCTGTGCCGACTTCGTCGCGGCGTAAACGCACATGTCAGGATGCGGTCGGCGCTCGTTCACGGAACCGACTACGATGAGA
>Ga0265299_10002198_pt1 | contig 20441 bp, 16 predicted proteins | sample AusTroGonzalo_MG_4_FD_193485 | JGI IMG/M metagenome (GOLD analysis project Ga0265299, IMG submission 193485) | Bovine rumen microbial communities from tropical cattle in Woodstock, Queensland, Australia - Gonzalo_02 | ecosystem: Host-associated > Mammals > Digestive system > Stomach > Rumen ... | reverse complement strand
ATCTCGTGATATCTTTCTTCATGGCTTTGCTCTTGTTCTTTTTTTTCGGAGCTTAGCCTTTTCTTCCCTCTTTTTTCAACTGTTTTATTCCATTATTGGGGTTATTAAATGGACAACTGCCTTCTTCAGGATATATTTTTGTTCTGACTGTTGCTGTAAAATTTCCTTTCTCCAGTCCATTTGTTGCAAAATTATTTAACGGTGGGACAAATACTGACAAATCAGGCGTGTATATCCTCTGGGCCCGCGGATCAGGGATAATTAATTAAAAAAGAGAGTTGATCAAAATCTTGACAAAAATCATATGTCATGATATATGTACAGATATAGATACGGAGTAAATTATGGGAAGACAAGTGTCCTACACTGAGGCCAGGAATGATTTAAGCAATATTCTGAATCAAGTTTGTTTGACTCACGAACCGATTCTCGTAACCAGAAGAGAGGGAAATAATACTGTTATAATTTCAGAAGAAGATTGGAACGCTATCCAGGAAACTTTATATCTGATGTCTTCTCCGAAAGATTGGAAAGATATTTCTGAAGAGGTTAATCTTGAAGATTGCTCGGACTCTCTGCCATGGTAGAATGGAAGTTGATTTATACAAAACGAGCTCAGGAAGATGCAGTAAAAATCAAAAAAGCAGGATTGAAGGAAAAGACGCAGAAGTTATTGGAAATGATAGGATCGGATCCCTATCGAATTCCGCCGAGTTTTGAAAAGTTAGTAGGGTTAAAAGACACATACAGTCGCAGAATCAATATTCAGCATCGGTTAGTCTACCAAATCGACAAGGAAAATCATCTGATAATTGTGAAGATGCTGTACAAGCATTATGGGCAATGAAAACTGATCGGGGATAATTAACAGTAAACAGAAACAGCACTACCCCCGCGTTTTGACAGGAGACAGCTATAACGAATCAGTAAAGTATCCCAAATCTTCCGTGTTACGAATCCAAAAATGTCTTCAATTTCCGTGAACGGCTTGGGTGCTTCAGTTTTCTGAGAGCTTTGGCTTCGATTTGTCGAATACGCTCACGAGTGACCGAGAATTGCTGTCCGACCTCTTCCAAAGTGTGGTCTGAGTTCATACCGATACCGAAACGCATTCTCAGGACACGTTCCTCCCTCGGGGTGAGGCTGGCCAGCACCAGAGTCGTGGTTTCACGCAGATTTTCATTGACGGCGGACTCCACCGGCTGCGCGATGTTTTTATCCTCGATGAAATCTCCTAGATGTGAATCGTCTTCGTCTCCGATCGGGGCTTCCAGACTGACAGGTTCTTTCGAAATTTTCAGAACTTTGCGAACTTTTTCCAGAGGCATATGCAGACGCTCTGCCAATTCCTCGGGAGTCGGTTCCTTTCCTGTCTCGTTCAGCATCTGTCTGGATGATCTTACGATTTTGTTTATCGTTTCGATCATGTGGACCGGAATTCTGATGGTTCGAGCTTGGTCCGCGATAGATCGAGTGATTGCCTGGCGAATCCACCAAGTAGCATAGGTTGAGAATTTATACCCTCGGCGATATTCGAACTTGTCCACTGCCTTCATCAATCCGATGTTTCCTTCTTGAATCAGGTCTAAGAATTGCAATCCTCGGTTTGTATATTTCTTCGCAATTGAGATAACCAAACGCAAGTTGGCCTCGATCATGTCCTTTTTCGCTCGGGTTGCACATCTTTCTCCCTTCTGAATGCATGCGACCAATTTTTTGAATACCCCGAGCGGCAATTTGGAGACGTCTTCGATTTCCCTGGCCAGCGTTTGATGTTCAGAAATTTCTTGTGCGCAGTTTTGAAAAAACTTGCTCCAATTCGAGAATTTTAACATGGAGTTTTCCCAATCGGAGTTTGTTTCGTTCCCGAGGTAATTTTTCAGAAATCCCTCACGACTGATGCCGTTATCTTGAGCTAATTTTAAAAGAGAACTTTCACTCTTGATCAGCTTGCGATTTAACGCATAAAGCTCTTCGCACATCGACTCAATCGTCTTTTGATTGATTCTTAGTTCTGCAACCGCGTCCACCAATTCACGTTTTTGTTTAGTGGAAGGATTTTTCTTTTTAAGAATTGCGTCGTGCATTTCTATGACTTTTTGCAAGCTGTCGATGATGCCGGGTATTAAATCGTCATCTTCTGTGTTGATTTCTTTTAGTTCTTCTGAATCTTCTTCGGAAGAGTTCTCATCCTCATCCAGATCGTCATCATCTCCGTCGGAACTGTCTGTTTCCTCTTCTTCGTCCTTCATTCCGTTGTCCAACTGAAGGATTTCTCTTAACATGATTTTGTGGTTCTCTAAGGCCTCTATCCATTCCGCGAACTTATCGAAAGTCCTCGGGCTTTCACACAATCCGCTGAGAACTTCTGCGTACCCCTGTTCAATTTTTTTTGCAAGTTCGATTTCTCCGTCGCGGGAAAGCAGTTCGACATTACCCATTTCCCTGAGATACATGCGTACGGGGTCATCTGTTCTCAAAAGATCGCTATTCTGATCGACTTTCGTTTGCGCCGTAGGATGCGTGTGATTTTTTTCGCGATGAAAAGTTTCTGCTTCCTCCGTTTCAATCAATTGGATGCCCATTCCAGAGAGACTTGAGACTGCAACGTCGATTTTTTCCGAAGAGAATTTTTCTTTAGGCAAGGCATCATTCAGTTCATCGTAGGTTATGTATCCACGCTCCTTTCCCAAAGATATCAATGCAGCGAACTGAGCTTCAGAAGAACTGTTTTTTCCCTGACTTTCTTCTTTTTCCTCAATGTCTTCATTTATCTTCGAATTTGAAATTGCGCTCATTTTTAACTCCTATCTCTTCCTGCGATTTAATACTTCACTTTTCAGTGCTTTCAATTTTTGCCAGTTATCTTCTGAAAAAACAAAATTCGACGATGCTTTTTGTAAATCCTTATTCAATAAAGGCTCGGATAAATGCCTCTTTAATAGCTCTGACCATCCGGCGAGAGCGGTATCATCAGCAACATTTTTATCCGCAAAATTAGCGTGCATCAACACATCTCCGAAATTTTTGCTTGCGACGTCCTGCAATTGTACCATCGATTCAACGAATTTTTGAGGATTTTCTCCCGCAAAATCTGTATAATTCTTCAAAATTTTCTCTTTTAAAGCCTTCATCTCGGTGTTCTCGAACTCGAGCTTAACAAAATCTTCAGCAACCCTATCAATAATATAAGGGTGATTTATCAGAGTCACAACTAATATTTTCTCAATTTTTTCTTTTGCGGGGGTTGCTGACCTCAAATTCTCCTTTTTTGTGACGCGTGTTTTTCTTTTGTACAAGGACCTTTGCCGATTTTTGATATCCTGAATATAAAAATTTCTTACGGAAACGTTTTTTATGGATTCAGCTTTTTGGATAAGCATTTCGATAAGTTCGGCTTTTTGTTCCGGGGTTTCTGACGGGAATAACGAAAATCCACCGTCCCAAAGCCACTGCGAGAGAGGTATAGCGTTATTCATAGCCTCTCTAATTGTTGAAATCTGATTGTTATACACCAGAAGGTCGGGATCGGAGCCTTGAGGAAGCGTTGCAAATTTGAAAGATTTTCCCGGTTCAAGGTAAGTCAGAATTCGATCAATCCAACGATAAGAAGCTTTAATTCCGGCAGAGTCACCGTCCAGCGCAATGACAGGATTGTTGCAAACGCGCCAACACATATTTATTTGGGACGCGCTGATAGCCGTTCCAAGCGGAGCAACTGCCCCGTCAAATCCCGCTTGATGAAGCGAAATTACGTCCAAATATCCTTCAGAGATAATTATCTGTCGAGATTTTCCTTTACGAGCGAGATTATATCCGTACAATTGCTGACTTTTTTTGTAAATTTCTGTTTCCGGAGAGTTTATGTATTTTGCTTTTTCAGACTTTTCCAAAAGTCTTCCGCCGAATCCGACGCACTTGTCTCGGGAATCAATTATTGGGAATATCAAACGTCCCCTGTATCGATTGACGAGTTCGTTTTTATAATCTGATTTTATAAAGATACCCGTTCGAACCAATTCGTCGTCGGAAAATCCTTTCTTTTTCAAATTGTTGTAAAGATCCGTGTTGTTGGGTGCAAAGCCTAATTGGAATTTTTCAATCTGCTCTTTGTTGATTTTTCTCAGATTTAAATAATCTCTGGCGGTAAAGTTGTTTTTCGAATTTAAGTTTTCCACAAAATAATTCTTGGAATAATTCATAATTTCGAAAAGTCTCGCCAAGGGATCTTCTTTCGGTGCGGATTCGTCTTTCGGGATTTCTATTCCATATTGGTTTGCAATAATTTCGATTGCTTCTAAGAAAGAAACTTTATCGTAATTCATAACGAATTTTATTGAGTCACCGCCCGCGTCACAACCGAAACAATGATATAATCCCTTGGTTTCATCTACGTGAAACGAACCGGTCTTTTCTTTATGAAAAGGACAAAGAGCCTTCCATATATTTCCGACTTTGTGTAACCGTATGCGAGCAGAAATTATGTCCACAATAGAGATTCGGCTTTTCAGATATTCAACAAAATCTTTGTCCATGCTTATCCATTTACGTTTCGCAAAGGTCCGTCCTGCATCTATTTGTATTTTTCCAGAGTTTTCCCTACATCCTTTATGAAAGGCTTCAAATATGAAATCACCTCGTTCAGTAATGGTTTCATATATTCTTCTTTGTTTGCCTCTGCTCTCAGAGAAATAGCGTTTTGAGTATTGGAAGCTCTTATCAGCCACCATCCTTTTTCATTTGAAACTCTGACGCCATCTATGTCGTCAAAATCTATTTCTTTTTTACGGAGTTTTTCTTTTGTTTTTTCTATTATTCGAAATTTTTTATCCTCTTCGCAGTCGATTCGGATTTCCGGAGTAACAAAACCATACGGTAAATTGCTGAAAGCCTCTTTATTTTTGCTGAGAATTTCCAGACAACGCAATGCGGCATAAATTCCGTCATCGAATCCGAACCATCTGTCTTTGAAGAAAAAATGTCCGCTCATCTCTCCGGCCAATAGTGCTCCCGATGATTTCATTCTTGCTTTTATAAACGAGTGACCAACCTTTTCCATGAGGGGATATCCTCCCAGCTCTCTGATTCTTTGGAACAATCTGTTACAGGATTTTACATCAGATATAACTTGGGCGCCTGGGTTTTTTTTCAAAAAATCGGATGCGAAAATTTCCAGTACTTGGTCGCTGTACAGCATTTGTCCGCCAGAATTGACCACGCAAAGACGATCGCCGTCACTGTCGAAAGCAAATCCTATATCGAATTTGTTGTAAGTCACAAACTTTCTCAAATAACTGATGTTTCCGATAACGGTAGGATCTGGCTGACGATTCGGGAAATTTCCATCCATATCCTCGAACAAAATGTGGTGTTGGCCGGGAATTCTTGTTACGATTTCCCTGACAGCGTTACTTGTTGCTCCATTCCCGATATCCCAGGCGACACGAAGATCATCTGAAAACTCAAATCCATCCAGAATATCTTTTATATAATTCACAAAAATCTCATTAAGAATCACTTCACGTCCGCCGGATTCAACGAAGTCACGTTGCCGAACCATTTGTTCAATTTTTTTTATATCATCTCCATAGAAGGGGTCTTTCCCCAGCATAAATTTAAATCCATTGTATTCCGCGGGATTGTGCGACCCCGTTATCATAATACCGGCATCCATATCGAATTTATTTACAGTGTAATACATCATCGGAGTATGGCAGATGCCCAGCTCAATTATCTCCATTCCGGACTTTGTTAGTCCTTGAATAATCCTGTTGGCTAGGATATCTGAAGAATTTCGACAATCATTTCCGAGGCATATCTTTTTTAAATTTTTTCTGTATAGCAGGGTTCCGAAAGCTCTCCCTATATAATAAGCGTGTTCAGGAAAGAGGGTTTTCCCAAAAATTCCTCTGATATCATAATCTCTGAAAATTTCCTTAGGCAGAGGATGTTCGAACTCTTTTTGTTCTTTATCGTCCAAACAAAGCCATTCTCTCAGTTTTTCTGAAAATTTCATACACCGTCTCAAAGCATTATAAAAACCATAGCATCCGATTATACACAATATTTTTTATAAAAGATCGAGAAAATATACAAATTTTCATAAGTTATTTACTTTTTTGTGATTTGATGGGGAAAGATAGTTATGTGGAGTTACCAATGAGGAGTTGTTTTTATAAGTTTCTAACTTTGTCTTGTATTGTCGCGTTGCTTGGGGATAGCGTCTTGGCCAAGGATTACGAAGCAACAGAAGGAAGCTATTTGGGCGGAAGTTATAACGACGGAAATAACGATAGGAATAACGACGCTGATGAAAAGACTCAAGAGATGGATTATTATCCGTTTACAAAGAGTAAGGGAAGCATAGCAACGGAAGATGTTATTGGTATCAGGATATCAGGAAAAAAGATAACGCTGCTGGGAAAAGATAAAACATACTCCGAGGAACGAGAAAGGGATAAGGGCTTTTTTGCAGAAGATTACTTTTCTAAATATCCGAGATTAATTAGTGTGGAAATGAGCAATGTTAAGTTGACCAGAGAAAGTCTGGAGAAGATTCAGATGTTTTTGCCGAAAACCGTAAAAAGCTTGATAATAAATTCCTGTACCATCGAGAAAGGGGATTTTGAGGAGTTTACGGATATCATCACGCGTCATAAGCAAATAGAATCTTTGACTGTTACGGATCCGAACATGGCACGAGCTGAAGCTGCAAAATTGCTTGCGGCTGTCGGGGATTTGAACGTTATCAAATATTTACGACTCACTTTAGGTGAATTAGGAGAAGAAGGATGTGTTACATTACAGAAAATCCTTGAGAAATCGAAAGAAACCCTATTGGAGCTGAATCTGGGATTCGTGAGAATTAGTAACAGCAATTCTTATGACGGCTTGTTAAAGTTTTTAGGGGAACTGAAAAAGTTAAAGAAGTTAGAATATTCAGTTCTTGAAAGCACAGAAAATCAGGTAGGGGAATTCTTTTCTTCGTTGGCGAATTTAAAAAATCTTACGGATTTGAAAATATGTTTTGATGATCTCAATTCCCACGATACAGTGGAGGCATATCATAATTTTCAGTCTCTGAATTCTGCGTTGATTAAATTAAAACATCTCGAGAATTTGGATGTTTCGGGCATGAATCTTCCTGACTCTTCGTTGCAAACGATTTCCAACGCATTGGAAGGTTTGACCGAATTGAAGACATTGAATGTTTCGGGTAATCCGATTAATGAGAAAACTGCGAAAGTTTTGGGAGCAGCTATCAAGAATATTGACAGCTTGATTTCGTTTGCTGCTAATGACTGTGGAATAGATGATTTAGCATTTTCATCTTTGTGTTCAGGTCTACAAAATAGCTCTCTGAGATATGCTTACTTTAATAGTAATAACATCGCTGGAGCAGTGAAATCTTTGTCGGTTTCGCAAATGAAAAACCTGATTGCAATTAACTTTGCGAATAACAAAATAACATTGTTCGACGCCATAAAGTTTATGGAGACGATTCCTAGTGGAACGAAACTGGAAGTCGTTAATTGGGAAGGAAATGATTTTACCGGGGTCAGCGAACATCAACAGATACAAGAAAGAAATAAACTTAAGATTTGGAAAAAGGAGCATGGAGTAAATACTCTTGATTTGGGAATATAATTTTCGAGAATACCTTGATGAGAATAGTTGCGATTTTTAAGGTTTCGTAATTATTCTCTTTTTTCTTTAAGAAAACTTAAACGGCGCGGTTCTCTCCAGTTTTGGTTCAGTCCCATAAATAAAGAATTCGTGATTAACTAAATTTTAACCTAATGGTGTTAGCATAAAATAAAAGTTTTGGAATTGTAGGGAATGAAGATGTCAGAAGAGAGTGGTAAGGGTAAAAAAAGGAAGGAGGAGAAACTTCCATTGAGAAAAAGTAAAGGCTTAAAAATTGCATTTGTGAGCTGATGGGAGATCGAAAGAAGACGTCGGATTTAGTTGTTTAAGGGAGCGTAATTTTTCTTTTATGGTTTTGTGGAGATGAGTATGCCTATTATTGACAGTATTTTTTTCGTTTTGGCTTTTGGTCTAGCATTTTCGTTAGTAGGGCTGGGCGTTTTTTTATCTAACAGAGTTTTTAAACTGATAGATTTAACTTGCGAGGCAAGCTTTGCCTTGGGAGGTTGCGTCTATGGTGTTATGGTGCTGGCGGGGGTAAATCCTCTGTTCGCGATAATGATTGCTATGTTTTTGGGATATATCTCAGGTATTATTACAGCTTCTTTCATTAACTACATAAAGTTGGATGCAATTATTGCGAGCTTGCTGACAGTGGGAGGCTTGCAATCTTTATTAACAAAGTTGGTTGAATTTAAAAGGTTTGATCCGTCATCCGTATTTGGGAATTTATCGCCGATTAGTAATTTTATTCTCGTTTTAGTAATTGTTTGTCCAGTCGTATACCTATTTTACAGATTGATGATCTCTGAGTATGGATTATCCATGAGGATTTACGGCGACGGGGAAATAATTACTGAATCCATGGGGGTCGATGGTATGCAGATTTTGTCTTTCGGATTAGGATTTGAAAATTTGCTTTTTGCCTTGGCTGGGGCTCTCGTTGCTCAAATGACGGGGGAGTTCTCCGTCAATATGGGGAACGGATGCATTATTTTCGGTATAACGGCAATTATCTTTGGCAGTAATATGCTTGATCGCGTGACTATAAAGACAGCAATTATTGGGACATTTATAGGAGCGATTTGTTATCAGGTCGCGTTAAAGACTCTGATATCCAGAGAGTTAATTGGTATAGGTGAAGAATATACCAACGTAGTGATGGCCGTGACTTTAATTATGCTAGTTGCGTTAAAAAGAAGCAATTATATCGATAATACCAGAGAGAATTAGAAGGAGGGGAGCCATGATAGATATAGAAGATGCATTCGTTGTATTTTATGCTGGTACTCCATTAGAAAGAGTCGCTTTGAGAGGAGTGAAGTTTTCAATTGAGGATGGGGAAGTCGTTTCAATTTTGGGAAATAATGGAAGTGGCAGAAGTACGTTGTTGAGGTTTTTAGCGGGACATATTCAGCTGAATTTTGGCAGATTGTGGTACGACAAAATTGATATTACTGCGCAATCTTTGTATGCCAGATCAAAGATAGTTTCCTCGGTATTTTTTAATAGTAATATTTGCACGGTGGGAAGTTTAACCGTGCTGGAGAATTTGGCCTTGGCAACAATGAGTCATCAGCCGAAAAGCTGCGTAAGGGAAGCTATTCGAGATGATATGGAGGAAAGATTTTATGCTCAGCTGAGAAATTTGGACTTTATGAGTATGGAGAAATTATTGCACGAAAAAGTGAATGATATTCCTAAACCTTATAAACAAGTGCTGGCATTGTTAATTGCTGTTATCAAGGGAGCAAAAGTCTTGGTTATTGACGAACATTCGACGGGGCTGGATGAAGAGGCTTCTCATGCTCTTTTGGAAACTACAAACAAGATAATCAGATCAAAAAAAATGACGACGATTATGGTTGTCAATGATCCTGAATCTGCTTTGAAACATTCTGATAGGCTTGTGGTTTTGAATTATGGTCAGGTGGTTGCGAATATTTCAGGAGAAGAAAAAGACAAAATAAAACTTGAGGATTTGTATTTGATGTTTAATAAAAAACCAAAGATTTTGGATAAAAAAACATCAGTTAATGTTTGATATTTTTGTTGGCTTGTGCGATTATATCGGGGTCTGGGGTTTGCGGAGTGTGGCTCAGCCTGGTAGAGCACAGCCTTCGGGAGGCTGGGGTCGGAGGTTCGAATCCTCTCACTCCGACCAGTTAGACAAAGAGAGTGGAGAGAATGAAGATATCCTTGGAATCTAAGAAAGCAATGATAGCGGTTTTCGGCGTTGTCGTTTTGGTATTGGGAATTTTGAGTTATAGTATTTTTTCAAACTCGGATCCGGAAGTAAAGGAAGAGCCGCAGAGCGTCATCGTCAGTAAGGCGGTATTTGGCTCCGTAGAAAGGTACATAAATACAATTGGTACTTTGGTTCCGTGTGATTCTGTTGATCTAAAATCGGAAGTCAACGCGAAAGTGGACAAAATCTACTTCAGCGACGGTTCCATCGTCAGAAAAGGTGACTTATTGATTCAATTTGACGAGTCTCTTGCTCAAGCAGAGGTTAGAGAGGCAGAAGCTCGTTATCGAAAAGCAAAAATAGAATACGAGTTGTTAAATAAGTTAGCTGGTAAAGGTGCTGCTGCGAAAATAAAAAAGGAACAAGCTTTCTCCGATATGCAGACGGCGTCGGCTCAGTTGAATTCTGCAAAGGTAAAGCTGGAAAAACATAAGATTTTGGCGCCTTTCGGAGGAATGATCGGGATAAAGCACATAAGTGTCGGACAGTTTATACAGTCAGGCATGGATTTGGTGAAGTTAGTGGACAATCATCCGTTAAAGGTTGATTTTTCCGTGGCTGAAGTTGATATAGATAAGATTTACGTAAGCCAGGAGATGGAAGTTTACGTTGGCGGAGATGCTCTGCAGAGCTATTCGGCAAAAATTAACGCCATAGAGCCGGAAAGCGATAAAGTTAGCCATTCTTTTAAAGTTCGTGCAATTCTCGACGTGCCTGAGGAAATTGCTGTAAATTCTCAGATTTTGAAGCCGGGGCGTTTCGTAAAAGTTCGTATTACAGTTAACGAAGGAGAGCAGGGGATTATTGTCCCAGAGAGCGCTATTTGGAAGTCGGGCAATGAAAGCATGTTGTACATTGTGTCGGACGGTATGGCGATTAGACGTCCGGTTACCACAGGTATGAGGAAAAACGGCAATATTGAAATTGTTACCGGGATTGATGAAGGCGATCTGGTGATTACCAAAGGAAAAGAAGGGGTTAGTGACGGGCGAGCCGTTAAAGTTCGCGATGAATATAGTTCTTCGGAGATCATAAATGCTTATAAAGCATATCAAGGAATGAAGAGAACAACAGCGAACAAAAAATAGTCTTAATTTTCGGGGAGAGGGAGTTAGCATATGGGGCTGACGGAAGTTTGCATTAAAAGACCGGTATTTTCCACGGTTTTAACCTTGTTGATTGTCATTATAGGGTTGGTGTGCCAGTGGCAGTTGCCAGTTCGTAAGGATCCGAAAATTGAAAGGTCCATAGTTACCGTGAAGTCCGAGTATCGTGGTGCAAGTCCGCAGGCCGTAGAAAATCAGATAACAAAAGTGTTGGAAGAGCATTTTTCTACGATTCCTGGCGTCGAAACGATGACATCCAGTAGCAAGAATGAAGAAAGCGAAATAATTTTGGAGTTTGAATCGACAAGAAATCCTGATGCAGCTGCGTCTGACGTAAGAGATCGATTGTCGATGGCAAAAGTTTATTTGCCTTGGGGGAATCCTGAACCGACAATCAGTCGTGACGATCCTGATGATCGAGGTGGAATAGTTATAGCTTTCACCAGCGACAGAATCGGCGTGGATGATCTTCACGATTATGTTGATCGCTACGTTAAATCAAAATTCGAGGTTATTCCTGGAGTCGGTAAGGTGATGCTGACCGGAGGAAATGTCAAGAAAATGAAAGTATTCCTTGATCCTCAGCGTTTGGCTGCCTACGGATATACTCCGGCGGATATTTTTGAGGCGTTGAAAAAACAGCATGTTCAAAGACCTTGTGGTCGCTTGGTAAGTCGGGATCGTGAGTACATGCTGGTTTTGGACGGAGAGTTTTACAACGCCAAGGAAATGGACGAAGTCATTATTCCAAGCCTGAGTGGTAAGGAAAGTATCATAAAAATAAAAGATGTCGGACATTCGGAGCTTGTTCCTGAGGATAAGAGATCGGGGTCCTGGTTTAACGGTCGGGAATGTGTTGTTCTTACCATAACAAAACAGGCGAATGCAAACCCTGTTGATTTGAGTGCCAGGGTAAAAAAGGCTATGCCTGAGGTTGAAGAGTTGCTTTCGAGCGGGACGAAAATGGTTATAGCTATGGATGAATCCCGTGATATCAGTGAATCTATGAAAAACGTATATCAAGCGATTTTTGAGGCGACTTTTTTGGTTATCGTCGTCGTGTTTCTTTTCCTCTGGTCCTTCCGCGCGACTTTGATTCCTATTGTCACCATACCTGTTTCTTTGTTGGGAACATTCGCGTTGCTTGCCTTGTTCGACTTTTCCGTGAATACTTTCACTTTGTTGGCTATGGTGCTGGCGGTGGGGCTTGTTGTGGATGACGCAATTGTTGTCCTTGAAAATATCCACAAACATATGGAAAAAGGACTCGATAAAATGAAGGCCTCTTTGGTAGGCTCAAATGAAATCTTTTTTTCGATTGTTGCCATGACCTTAACTTTGGCGTCGGCTTATATTCCTATTGCTCTGACTCCGGGAAATTTGGGAAGAAGTTTTCGTGAGTTCGCGTTGACTCTATCGGGAGCAGTCATTATTTCAGGATTTGTTGCTTTGACTTTGTCGCCGATGATGTGTTCACGACTTTTGAGTCGCAGCCGAAAAGAGAAAGCAACAGGGTATTACAAAGAATTATCTGATAAGCAGGATCAAATTTTAGAGACTATTGATAAAAAATACTACGATGCGCTGACTTGGACTCTGAATCACAAGAAGATTGCCTTATCTGTTGGTTTGGCGGTTTCTCTTATCGGAATTTTTGCAGCTCATTTTATGCCGTCTGAAAGTAAGCCATTGGAAGATCAGTGTGTTCTAAGCGTTAACGGAGAAGCACCGGTGGGGGCGAGTTTTGAGTTCGTAAAAGAAAATGCCCTGAGAATTGACGAAGTTTTAAAGGAAACCCCTTATGCTGAAAATCGATACGTAAATGCGGATCCGACAAAGATTGAGGGAGGTGTTTTGCTCAAAGATTGGGGCAAACGAAAGATGAATACTCAACAGATTTCCGCAAAGATGACTCCGTTGTTGAGAGAAGTTCCGGGAATTCCATGCAGGATTTCTGCAGGAGCAAGTACTGCGGATAAGCCGGTTGTTCATTTCGTTCTCCAAACGAACCAAGATTACGAATATCTTGAGAAATACGGGAATGCTTTTTTGCACTATGTATATTCGAAAAGTCCGTATTTTGCATTGGTGTTATCTTCGTTGGTTTCGAAACAGCAAGAATATATAATAAAGGTAGATCGTGGCAAAGCATCTTCGTTAGGGGTTACAGCACAGGATGTTGCTGATACTATCAGTTATCTGGTCAGGGGAGAGAAAGTCGGATGGGTTACAAGGGAATCCAAGCGCGATGAGATGTTTGTTCAAGTCGAACATGATCAGAGGCAATCGATTGAAGATCTCTGGAATATTTTTGTGAAATCAAAGTTAAATACCGGATCTCAGAAAGATGAGCAGAGGATGGTTCCGTTAATTGATTTGGTTTCGATTCAAGAGAATTTCTCACCGAACAATTTGTACCACTATAATAAAATGTTGGCGGTTAATGCTGAGGGACATTTGGCGGATGGAGTGAGTTTAAGCGAAGCCATTGACGGGCTGAATAAGATGAAAAAAGCGAAGTTGCCGTCGACAATTCAGTTAACATTTTCCGGTGCGACGAAGACTTATCTGGAAGAGAGTTCTTTAGTCATATTTATTTATGCTTTGGCTTTGATTTTCGTTTATTTGATTTTGGCAGCACAATTTGAGAGTTTTCTCGATCCGTTTATCATTATGTTTAGTGTTCCTTTTTCGGTTACGGGAGCTTTGATTGTATTGTGGATTATTCCTGATGGTACGCTGAACATATACTCCAAGATAGGACTTGTTACGCTTATAGGTCTTATTACGAAGCACGGAATTTTAATCGTCGATTTCGCAAATCGAGCACGTGCAGCAGGCAAGAAGGCCTTTGACGCGGTACGAGAGGCTTCTTATATGAGATTGCGTCCTATTTTGATGACGACTTTCGCTATGGTTATCGGAAATATTCCTCTGGCTCTCGCTACGGGAGCGGGAGCGGCGGCTCGTCGTCAGATCGGATGGGCAATCGTTGGGGGTATGTCAATCGGAACTCTGTTTACGCTGTTCATTGTTCCGGTAGTTTACTTTTTGTTCTCAAGGTTTAGAGAAGTTAATGCGGAACTTTACAAATAATGGGTTTTAAACGCGTAAGATGTCTGTTACTTGGAGTTATCTTTCCGTTTTTGTGCTTTAATCAGACGGTTTTAAGTAAGCCTCGAAGTGAAGTTGGACGTGCTGAGAGTGTATCTCAGGGGAAGGAAGGACAAAATACTTTAGAACGGCTGGCGAAATTAAAAATAGATTACGTATCACCGGCGAGCGGAGTGGATGGTAATTTTCGCAAAGAATATTTGAAAGATATTCGAAAGTTCGGAGTGTCGATTCCGAACGAAGCTCTTATTGATAAAAATATTTGCAGATTTTCCGATACCGATGACAACAGATTTGCTCGGCTCAAGCGGAGTATATATTCACCGAATTCCGATATAGTTTGGGCGACTCGCGGAGGGTTCGGTTCATATAAGTTAATCAATCGTTTTGTAGCGCTTTCGAAGCCGAAGAAAAATAAAATTCTGATAGGGTTCAGCGACATAACGGCGTTAAACCTTTTCGTTTCTCAAAACTGGGAGAGTTGGACGGTAATACACGCGCCGATGATAGTTCATCTCGCTAAAGATAAATATCATCATCCAAGTTGGACTTTGCTGTTGGATATTTTGGAAAATAAGATTACGCATTACGAGATATCCGGATTGGCTACGTTGAACGATGCAGGTGAAAGAGCGATGACCGAAAAAATTTGCGGCAGGCTTACTGGCGGGAATTTAACGCTGATTGAATCCAGCTTGAAAACTTCTTGGGAAATAGATACCGACGACAAAATTTTGTTTATCGAGGACTGTAACGAAACCGCGCCAAGCATATATCGATCCATGTATCATTTAAAGGAAGCAGGTAAATTATCCAAAGTGAAAGCGATAGTTTTCGGGCATTTTGTCGGTGTTTCTAAGTATGAAGAATATCTGAGGGATTTTGCGAGTGAATTGGATATTCCGGTATTTATTACTGATCAATTCGGACATGGAAAAAATAATTTTCCGCTGGTTTACAATGCGGATAGCTGTATCGAAAATAATTCGTTGATTGTGAATTTGTCGAATAATAGATAGAATCTCGGGGAAATGGTAGCTTTTCGCTTAATATAGCGGTTTATTCCCAAAAATAGATTGCAAACTGAGGCGATTTTTCTATACTAGAACAAGATAATTTTGTAGAGGAAATAATGTTTAAGGGCTATATTGCTGCGGTAGTAACTCCGTTTATGGGCGGCAAAATAGATTTTGAGTCTTTCGGAAGATATATCGAATGGCTGGCGGATTCCGGAATTTCCGGGATAGTCGTTTGCGGATCTACTGGCGAGTCCCTTGCATTAACTTCCCGAGAACAAAAAGATTTAATTGAGTTTGCGAGCAAAACTGTTTCAGGCAAGATAAAATTGATCGGCGGAGTGATTTCTCCGTCAACGGAAACGTGCTTGAATCTTATGAAAAATTCCGAAGAATATGTTGACGGATTTCTTTGCATTTGTCCGCCTTATATCAAACCGACTCAGTCGCAGATTGTTGCACATTTTTCTAAGTTAAGCGTGAGTACGTCGAAGCCGATTATTTTGTATAACAATCCGTCTCGCGTTGGGATAAGCATAAGTAAAGAAGCTTTTGATTCGCTTGTGAGGCTGAATAATATCGTTGCAATTAAGGAATGTGATAATAATTTATCCAGATTCACACTGTGGCGGGAAAATTTAAATAGAGATTTCGATTTTCTTACGGGTAACGACGATAGTGCATTTGGAGCATTAGCCATGGGGGCGGTTGGAGTTGTTTCGGTAAGTGCGAATGTTTGTCCGGGGCTTTGTGTTTCAGCTTACGACTCTTTTACACGTGGTGATATGGAGGCTTTTTCGAAGTATAGAGATATTTTAGCGTCGCTACATTCTCTTATGTTTGCCGAGCCGAGTCCGGCACCTGCGAAGTATGCTTTGAGTAAATTGGGGATTATTGCGTCCGATGAGGTCCGAGAGCCATTAACTCCAATTAGCGTAAATCTTCAGAAGAAGATAAATGAATTTTTAGATAAAATTAGAGAAACAGAGGTATGTCAAAGTATAAAGAAATCGGCGTAAATCGAAAAGCGTACTACGATTACGAAATTTCCGACACTTTAGAGGCGGGGATAGTGCTGTTTGGCACAGAGGTGAAATCTCTGCGCAACAACAAAGTGAATCTTACTGATTCCTATGCGGGACTGACTGCTGACGGCGAGGTTTTCCTTTATCAAATGAGCATTCCGAAATATTCTATGGCGAATTTGATGAACCATGAGCCAAAAAGGAATAGAAAGCTCCTTTTGAAAAAGAGGGAGATCAAAAAATTGATCGGGAGTCTGAAAAAGAGCGGATACTCGCTGATTCCGCTGAAAGTTTATTTCAATGAAAAAGGTTTTGTAAAGATTTCTCTGGGGCTTGGAAAAGGAAAACGCAATATCGACAAACGCGAAACCATCAAAGAACGCGAGTGGAACCGCGAAAAATCCAGAATTTTGAAGAATAGTTTCAGATAAATTTAGGGTTTTATATACTTTTCTTCTCGAAATAGTGATTTTATAAATAAACAACTCCCGCCTTCTCAACATTTTATCTGAGAAGTCAGGAGTATGAGAAGCTTATCTCAAAGCTTCCCTTTTTTTGCGACCTCTTTTTTTTGGAGCTTCTTCCTCTGAATCCTCCTTTTTCCCCTTTTTAGGAGCGGGTGCTTCCGTGCTTTCGGATTCTTTCGAGGGTCTTTTCCTTTTAGAACTTTTCTTCGGACTTTCATTTGCTTCGTCATTGGAATTGCCAGAGCTTTCACGGTTGACTCGCATAGTCAGTTTTGCGCGACCTTTGTTATCGTATCCTTTGAAAAGAACTTTGACTTTGTCGCCCTCTTTCAAAACATCCGAAACATCTTCAACGCGTTCATCCGATATCTCGCTGACGTGTACCAATCCCTCGCGAGTTCCGTAGAAGTTGACGAATGCTCCGAATTCCATGATTTTCACAACTTTCGCGTTGTAAACGGTTCCCGGTTCAGGATCGTAAGCGATTTCTTTTATCATGTTTACGGCTTCTTCCAGAGAAGTTCCGCAGGCAGACGCTACAGTGACGTTTCCGTCGTCATCGATATCGATTTTCGCTCCCGTTGTGTCAATAATTTCGCGGATAACTTTTCCTCCGCTGCCGATTACTTCACGAATTTTGTCTTTTGCGATTGCGAAAGTTACCAACCTCGGTGCGTTTTCATTTAGCTCCTGTCTTGGTTCGCTGATTCCCTTGGCCATCTCTCCCAAGATGTATAAACGGCCTTCTCTAGCCTGGTTCAACGCCTTTTCGAGAATATCAAAAGTGACGCTGGTTACCTTGATGTCCATCTGCAAGGCGGTAATTCCGTTCACCGTTCCTGCGACCTTGAAATCCATGTCACCCAAGTGATCCTCTTCAGCCATGATGTCGCTGAGAATTATGTAATTGCCATCGGTGTCGATCACCAGCCCCATCGCGATTCCCGCAACTGCGCTTTTCAATGGAACACCTGCATCCATCAAAGACAGTGACGCTCCGCAGATTGTCGCCATAGAAGAAGATCCGTTGCAAGACAAAACCTCTGAAACGACTCGGACTGCGTAAGGAAATTCCTCTTTCGTCGGCAAAACCTGGCTGACCGCACGCCACGCCAATCTTCCGTGACCGATTTCACGACGTCCAGGTGATCCTAATCGACTGATTTCTCCGACCGAAAACGGAGGGAAATTGTAGTGTAACAGGAATCTTTCAGTGTATTCACCGGCTAATCCGTCTACCAGTTGTTCATCCTGAGACGTTCCCAAAGTTGTGATTGCCAGAGCCTGAGTTTCTCCTCTGTTGAACACTGCTGAGCCGTGTACTCTCGGTAATACCGAAATTTCAGTACTGATCGGACGAATGTCTACTGAAGAACGGTCGTCAATTCTTTTCCCTGTGGATAATAATTTGTCTCGCATAAACCGAGAGCAAACTTCCTTAAACATCTCTTCAATGAAGTTTTCCGAAAATTCCTCTTCACGATCTGCAAAATGAGCAACTGCCGCCTCACGAACCTTCGCCATGGCTTCCAGTCTTTCATGCTTTGAACCCTGCGCGTAGGCATCTTCGATGTCCGACAGGAAGTTCGCGGTAATTTCCTCTATAACAGCGTCGGAGTTGGACTCTTCAGCTACCTCCCAAGGATCTTTCGCTACCTCTTCCGCCAATTCCGTAATCATTTCGATAATCGGCTGATAAGATTCATGGCCGAATTTCAAGGCGGCAAGCATTTCTTTTTCTGTAAGCTGGCTGGATCCGGATTCTACCATCAACACACCTTCGGAAGATCCCGCAATGATTAAGTTTAAATCAGAATTGTGCCCAATTTTCGGATTCAATATGAATTCGCCATTTTCGTATCCGATGCGGGCTGCAGCGATAGGTCCGAGAAATGGAATTCCGGAAATCGTCAACGCAGCGGAAGCTCCGATGATTGAAATAATATCAGCATCGTTTTTCCCGTCGAAACTCAAAACCGTACAAATAACCTGAGTTTCGTTTTTGAAATTCTTGTGAAACAAAGGCCTGATCGGGCGATCAATCAATCGCGAAACCAAAGTTTCATGCTCAGACGGACGTCCCTCTCTTTTTATAAAGCCCCCCGGAATTTTTCCAGCAGCATAGGCCTTCTCTATGTAGTTAACCGTTAGAGGGAAAAAGTCAACTTCAGAATTGGCTTCCTTTGCTGCAACAACAGTACACAAAACCATCGTGTCGCCGTATCTTACAACAACCGATCCGTCTGCTTGATTTGCCCAACGGCCCGTTTCTATAGATAATACTCCATCACCCCAGGCAATTTCTTTTCTTGTTACCATGACTTTTTCCCTGCTCAAATTATCTTCTCAAACCAAGCGATTTAATGAGAGCTGAATATCTCTCAACGCTTTCTCTCTTGAGGTAATCTAATAACTTCCTTCTTTTGCTGACCATTGCTAAAAGTCCGCGTCTCGAGTGAAAATCTTTCGGATGTACAATCATGTGTTCACCAAGAGAATTAATCCTCGAGGTCAAAATTGCAACCTGCACTTCCGGCGAACCTGTGTCGCCCTCATGTCTCGCAAACTTTTCAATAAGGTCTTTCTTTTCAATCGACATCTTTTAATCTCCTAAATTTAAAAACATCCTGACGGCAGTAACCGTGCCGTCCGCAGAAACATAGCAAACACCGCAAAACTTCCCGCTCTCGCTGTCGAATAGCCTTACATTCGACGAAAGAATTTCGGAATTTGCGAGCTGAACCGCCAGCCCATTCTGCAATCTGGATACATAATTCCTTTCCAAAAATAAGGCCGGGATGTCGTCCAGCGGACTCTCTAATGGAATCAAATTATCATCCAACTCGCTAGTATCCACTATTTCGGTTAATTTTTCCAGTGTAATCGCACGGTCTATTGAAAAAAAACCGGATTTTATTCTTCTCAGCTCTTTTACATAACACAAACTGCCTAATTTTTGTGCGATATCAACGGCTAAGGTGCGGACATAAGTTCCTTTTGAGCAGCGAACTTGCAACTTTGCTTGATTATTTTCGAAGAATTGCAGCAATTTTAAAGCATGGATGAAAATTTTTCGGGAAGGAATTTCTACGAACTTATTTTGCCGAGCCAGGTCGCAAGCTCGACGTCCGTTAATTTTTACAGCGGAAAATTTCGGTGGAATTTGTTCGATTTCTCCTAGAAATTTCGGAAGAATTTTTTTGATTTGATCCCTTGTTGGAATAATTTTTGTAGTTTCCGTTATTTCTCCTGTTTCATCATAAGAATCGGTATTTGCTCCGAAAACAACTTCAAACTCGTATATTTTTTCGACATCTTCAGTAAACTGAATAAACTTTCGCGCACGTCCTACCGCTATTGGAAGCACCCCGGTTGCAAACGGATCGAGAGTTCCGACATACCCTGTTTTTTCTTTGAGAATTTTGCGAACTTTCACCATAGCGAAATTTGAAGAAATTCCCTTTGGCTTATCGAGACAAATCCAACCGTCTGTCATAGTTTTTCCAATTTCTAAATCGTTTTCGAATTTAATCACAATTCTTGAAAAATATTAAGGGGAGTATTCAAAAATAAGCACTACTCGCAAGATACTTGCTTTCGAAATTATCCAATCCGACGTACGGAACGAAAAATACTAATCTCTTTTTAACAGAATGTGTGCGCTGGTTATTTTATTTAGATTCGCCGGAGAAATTTCCCCATTCTCACTTATAGCATAAATTTTAAACCCAAATTCTTTTACGCAGTTCATGAACTCAGGATTTTGAATTTCGGTTTCTTCGTAATCTAAAACGATTTTAATTTTTGGAGAACGCTTG
>Ga0265299_10002196_pt1 | contig 20455 bp, 18 predicted proteins | sample AusTroGonzalo_MG_4_FD_193485 | JGI IMG/M metagenome (GOLD analysis project Ga0265299, IMG submission 193485) | Bovine rumen microbial communities from tropical cattle in Woodstock, Queensland, Australia - Gonzalo_02 | ecosystem: Host-associated > Mammals > Digestive system > Stomach > Rumen ... | reverse complement strand
CCTAGCCGCCCGCGAGGATACGGGCGTGACGCTGCAGGGAATCATTTCGCTTCGGGTGCTGGACGGACCGGGCATTTCCTCGGTCATGCAGCACTTCATCAGCGTAGCACGCTACTGGCAGCAGTTCTGCATGGACGCCGAAACCTCCGCCGAAAACGACGGCGCTTTCGGGGACGCAGGCTTGCCGGGCGGGCCAGGGCTGCCGGAGGACATCGGTTCCATGGATTACCTGAGAGTCTGAGGCGCGACAAACTGCCACTTGTCCTCAGGGAACACCAGTCCCATGAGCATGAGACTTGTCCCGTGACTCTGACCTCCGCACTGCTTGTCAGCAGCCAGACTGCGGGCCTCGGCTAGCAGCTCCTGAATCTTGCACGGAGCGCGGCACAGGCCAGGACGAGTACCATGAGCGCCGCAACAATGAACGCCAGCAGGCAGCACTGGGCCATGTTCATGAACTTCAGGGACGGAACCAGATACCAGCCGTCGGAACTGTTGTACAGGCCGATGAGCCACTCCTGCATCGCCGAGAGCTTCATGCCGTCAGGAACCACCGCCAGGTCATAGCCGCAGTCGCCCGTGGGCATGAACCAGTCCGGGGCCCATTTCTCGAGCGGAAGCCCGAAGGGATAGTGCGGCTCGGTGCTGCAGCCCTGAATTCCGAACAAATCGTCAAGCGAGTCGCTGCGCACCGCCTGGTGGATCCGGTTGAGCCTGAGCGAGCACATTGCGCCGTACACGCACCCGCACAGGCTAACAGCCGCTGCGGCCAGCTTCACCCAGAGGTTCCTCGGCGCGATGCAGGCGATGAGCGCCCCCAGTGCGATCACCAGAAATGCGAACCGGATGTACACGCACTGCTCGCAGGGCTTCATGTGCAGCCAGACCTGGAAGACGTAGTGCGCGACCAGAACCAGTGAGCAGCTCAGCGCGATGATCAGCACCCAGGGCCAGCGCATGTCCGACCACCGGGACACTGTCTCCAGGGGAGAAGATCTGAAACGTTCAGTCCATGACATTCAACTGCTTCCTGTGCCGGTCCTGCCACGCTACTTCATCAGCGCAAGTTCCTTGATCAGCTCGACCATGCCGTTGACGCCCTGGATCGACCTGGTCATGATCAGGTACTTGCCGTTGACGACATAGGCCGGAATGCCCTGGATCCTGGCAGCCGGATACGCCGCCTTCCAGCTGTCGGCGAGCCTGACGACCTCGGGGCTCCTTCGGGCCTTCTCGAACTGCTCGGCCGAAATCCCGGAGGCGTCGGCCATGGTCTTGATGAAGGCCGCCTCGCCCGAGGTCCAGCGCTCTGCCTTGCGGTGGTAGGCAAAGTACACGGCATCCATGGCCCTCTTGAATGCGGAGGCTTCGTCTTCGATCGAAATGCCTGCCTTTTCATCGCGCAGCATGCACATGGCGAGGAACTCGCTTGCAGTCCGGCCGTACTGGCCCCTGCTCTCCAGGTGCATCGGCATGAACTTCAGGCCCGCCTCCTTTTGAATGCGCGGCAGTATCCGGGGGTCGACGCCGGTGTCGTAGCGGAAACAAAACGGACAGTCGTAGGAGTAGATCTTCACGAGCGTGCCGGCCGGAACGGGAAGCGGGTTGTCAAGAACCTTGTACTGGGTGCCGGGCTGTCCGGCAAGCACCGGCATGGCGCACAGGGCGGCAGCGGCGGCGGTAAGGGTTACGAACTGTCTGCGAAACATTTGCTATCGGAAAAAAATCAGATCAATGTCCTTCACGCGCTGGACGACGGCTTGCTGCAGGGACACAGATTGTAGAGCCTGAGAGCTTCTGCGGCATTATGCACAACGAACCAGCAACGCGGCGCCAGGAGCCGGCGGACAATTGCGGCAGGCCGCCCTCCCGGCGGCCTGAAACCGGCACTGCCGCCCGCATCCTGCGGACGGCAATGGCAATCAGGTCCGGGAATAGCCCTGCCCGTACTGCTTGAGTCTTCTCTTGTGCTGGTACATCTTCAGGTCGGCCCGCTTGAAGACGGCCGCCACATCGGGATCGTCATCAAAGATCGACATCCCGCAGGCGACGGAAGAGCCTGAGGCTCTCAATGCCCCGTCGTTGAAATCGCTCACTTTGTCGAGCAATTCGCCGAGACTGTCGTAATCCTTGCCCTGAACGATCACGACGAATTCATCGCCTCCGATGCGGAAGACCGGACTGTGCTTGAAAATCTCGCAGATGGTTCGGCTGACATGCTGCAGGCAGTGATCGCCCTCCTGATGGCCGGCAGTATCGTTGATCACCTTCAGATCATTGACATCCAGAACCACGATGGCAAATGGCGCTTGGCGGTGATCCCTGATCTGATCGTTCATCTGCGCTTCGGCCTGCAGGAAAGCGCTTCTGTTCTTGACGCCTGTCAAGCCGTCGATGTTGGCCTTGCGCTGAGCCTCCACAAGACGTCTTCCCAGTTCCTGCTCCTGCCGGACCTGCTCATCGATGTCGTTCACGCCAACGATCAGGCGGCGTCCGTTCTTCTCCTCCACCATGGCAGCCTTGAGCTGCACATGGACGAGCCTGTCGCCTATCATCAGACGGTACTTCCAGGTGAAGATGCCTCTTTTTTCAATCTCGGCAAGCACATTGTCCTTGGTAAAGACCGCAAGAAACGCATCCTGGTCCTTCGGATGGTTGTAGATGCGGGCATCCCTGCGCACGGCGCTGAAAAAGTCCCGCCCCAGCTTTGAGGTATCAAAGTTCTCGCTGAAGGCGCTGATCGCGCTGAATTCGCGATAGTCGTCCGTTTCCGGATCCACAACGTAGACAACGATGTAATTGCCCGTGATCGCATTGAGCCGGGCATAGATGGTGCGCTCCTCCTGAATGCGCCTCTCAACGCGCCGCTGCCGCATCAGCTCATCGATGTCTGATACCGCAATGACGATGATGCGCGGGTCATCCTCCATTCTGGAAACCTTCATCTGGACGTAGAAGGTGCGGTCCTGCTTGATTCTGCGGTAGGTGAGTTCAAACACGCGGCCGCCATCGAGAACTCCGGCAAGATAGTCCGGATTCATCGCCTGGAGGAAATGCGCGCGATCCTGCGGATGGACAAACAGCTCCGCCTCCCTTTTGCAGCTTTCGAAGAAGTCCGTGCCGCGCCTCGCCTCGCTGAGCACACCGCGCTCGTCGTCGGTGTTGAATTCAATCAGCTCTTGGGTTTGCATGTTGACGTAGAACAGATCCGTGCATCCCCTGGCCAGGGCATGGGCCAGATGGTTGTAGATCTGGGCCGTGCTGCTTGCATGTTCATAGGCAATCCTGGTCGCGGCGTTTTCGCGCTGAACGCGAACCATGTCCGTTACATCCAGGCACATGCCCTGCAGGCGCAGACGTCCGTACGCATCCCTGTACTTGAACTTCGTGGTCTGAAACTGACGCTTGACGCCAGCGGCATCGCTCACGTCCTCATAGAAGACATAGGGCTTGTCCATCGACATGGCAAGCAGATCGTCCTGCCTGAAATGCGCCGCCGTCTGCGCATCAAAGATCTGCGCATCCGTCAGCCCGAACACGTCCTCCGGAGCAGCCTTGTGGGCGTACTGCACAAACGCCTGGTTGCAGGCGACATAGACTCCCGTTTCAGCATCCTTGGTAAAGCTGAGGCCGGGCATGTTGTTGAGCAGAGAGGCGATCGTCCGGTTGAGCATCCTTGCGGCATTGTCCCTTTCCTGCTTGAGTGCGGCCTGCTCGTTCTCCTCATTGCTCACTCCGAGGATGATCATCCCCTTGCCGTTTTCCTCGTGAACCATTGCCGCCTTCAGCTTTGCCGGCACGGTCCTGCCGTTGATGATCATTCTGTATCTGTGGGTGAAGAAACCCTTCTGCTCGATCTCACGCAGCATGTTTTCCTTCGTAAGGGTGCGAAGATGCCTCTCCAGGTCCTCTGGAGCGATCGCCTTGCGGGAATCAAGGATGAGATCGGAGAAGAAGTCCTCGCCGTGTCTGGAAAGCCCGAAGGTCTCGTATTCGCTGGACGGGTCATACTGCGTGTACTGATTGGTTTCCGGATCGATGGTGTAAAGAACGATGAAGTTTGGCGAAAGGGCGGCTATTCTCCCCAATGCGTTTTTTTCCTGAAGCAGCTTTCTCTTCTCCTCGATCTGCTTCATGTGGGCATCAATGATGCTGACGCCCAGAATGAGACGGTTCCCCCCCTTCATTCTGGTGATCTTCATGTTCACGTACACAGGGGTTCCGGTATCAACGATGCGGTACGTTGTCGTGAATGCGCCATGCTCGTCAATATCCCGCAGAACCCTCTGCCGGGTGAAGAGTGCCCGGAAGGCCTCCCTGTCCTCCTGATAAATCCGGGTCATGGCATCACGCCTGGCCGATGCAAAAAAATCCTCGCCGTGGCGCTCGAGGGACATCTGCTCCTCACCGACCTGGGAGGAGTATTCGATGTAAGCATCAGTGTCCAGATCAATCAGATAAATGTTGTAGTAGTCCGCTGCCAGAGCGCCTGCAATATCGGCATAAGTTGTTTTTTCTTCATCCGGGGTCGTGATGGAGACAACGGAAACAGAGACAGCCACGCTGCCGGTAACAGCATTGACGGCGATCCGGCGCAAAAGGGCATGAATGGCCGTTCCATCGTCGAGCTTTTGATCAAGGAGCGAACTGCCGGCAGCCTCACGGCATTGCCTGATCGCCGCACCAAAGGTCTTTCCGTATATGGCCTCAAAATGCCCGAAATCCTCGGGGTCCCTTGAAACAGCCGCGTTGAAGCACTTTTTCACAAACTGCCTGTAGGACTGGTTGCTCCGTATGCATGCGATCGAGCCGTCCGAGACTTCCAGAACAGCCAGCGGAAAGGATTCAGCAACAGGACTGAAGGAATTGCCTTGATCGCCGGCTGACAGCCCCGCATCAAACAGATTGACTCTGCCGACGCTTTCATAGTATTGGGCTTCTCTCGGATTTTCATGCCGGATCAGGGTGTTGTTCCGGTGCTTCTCCAGAATGACTTCAAGAGGCAGCGGTTTGCTGTAGTAAAAACCCTGGAGTTTTGAGCATCCGATCTCCTGAAGAAAATGAACCTGCTCCTCGCTCTCCACCCCCTCGCAAAGCGTATCCATGCCCAGCAAATTGACTGTCTTGACCAGTTCTGTCAAGACGATTCTTCCGGCATCCCCCTCGTCGAGCTTGCGCATGAAACTCATGTCAAACTTGATCAGGTCGAACTTGATGCTTTGCAGGACGTCCAGGGAGGAATAGCCCGAGCCGAAGTCATCGAGCCATACGGGGAATCCGAGCCTGCGGAATCGCTCCACCTGCTCCTTGATGAAGGGGAAGTCCCTGCCGAAGACACTTTCCGTGATCTCGATCCTCAGGCTGTCCCGGCTCAGCCCCGCCTCGTCCACACGCTTTCTGACCTCCTCGACCATGTCGCAGGCTTCGAAATCAGAACGCGAGAGGTTGATGGAATGCGGGATGACGTACAGTCCCTCGGACCGCTGACTTTTGATCGCCTCCAGGATGCGATCGACCATGTACAGATCCAGCCGGTGAATCAGGCCGGCGTCCTGCAGCGCCGGTACGAAAACGGCCGGGGATATGACGCCCCTTTCGGGGTCGATCCATCGCGCCAGTGCCTCCACCTCACACACCTGCCCGTTGACCGCCCGGATGATCGGCTGCAGATAAACCTGTATCCATCTCCCGGCAAGTGCGTTGTCAAAATTTTCAACAAGATATTGTTTGAAAACAGCAGCTTCCCGGATATCCGGGCTGTAATAGCGGAATAAGGATTGATACACGCCTTTGAGCGTGTTGCATGCCAGAAGCGCCCTGTCGCATGCCTCGCTGACCGAAACATCCCCGGCTCTGCGCGGATAAATGCCGACATGGATGGGAGGAGTGTTTCCGCCATCCATTTCTCCGAAGTCATGGAAAATCCTGTTCAGGCGCTCCTCGAGCCCGGCCTCTTCAGACAACACGAGAAAATGATCCGCGCTGACATGGCAGCTGTTCTCGTTTCCGAACTCGTGGGCGATCATCTTTGCGAAGGCCTGAAGGATCGCGTCTCCGCGTGCATGACCGTAATTGTTGTTGAAAAACTTCATGCCGCTGAAGTCGATGTACAGCAAAACCGGCAGGCCGCCGTTTCTCAGGATCCTGAGCTTGCCCTCCTCCGCGATCTCAAAGAAATAGGACATGGCCGGCAGGCCGGTGAGGTAGTCGTAGCGGCTTGACTTGATCAGGTTTTGCTCACGGATCGCATCGCTCAATGCTTCGGAGATTTCAAACGTCTGCTTGCGGGGGCTCTCGGAATAGCTGCCCTCGTCGGTGTACCAGACATGAGCCAGGCGAACGCCATTGTCCAGGTATACATGCTCCCCGATGGCGTGCACGACAAAGTAGTCGCCGCTGTCTTTCCTGAGCGTGCGGAAGACCTCATCATACTTGCCGCCCTTCGTGGCGAACCGGATCGCGGCGTCGGCGATCCGGGCAACATCATCGGGATGCGTTTCCCGATACATGTCGTTGTCCATGTCGAAGTACGCCCGGGCGCGGTCTTCGTAACCGAAAAGCTTGCAAAAACCGTCGGAAAGGACAAGGGTCACCACGCGCTTGTCAACGTACTGGTAGATTGCGAACGGCTGCCTGAGACGCTCCAGAGCCTCCCTTTCCTGTTGCGGAAATTCGTATTTCTCCATATTCCTGCCTTTTATCCGGCTATTGTTTGGCAGTTTAGCCCTTTGTCCGGCATTTCAGAAGACAAGTCGGCTGCCAGGGCGCTGACGCACATGATCGAACAAATTCGCGTTCTTGATGGACTCCCGGACCTCAGTGGCCTGTCTCAGCTGCATCCCAGGCAACAAAATCACTTCCCTGGTTGAAAATTTTGCCAGAGTTCCTGTCAGTCGCGTCGCGTGTTCTTGACTGCAGATAACAAAAAAGCCCTGTCGAAACAGAGCTTTAGGTGTCAGTGGCGTCCCTATGGGGATTCGAACCCCAGTTCTAACCGTGAGAGGGTCATGTCCTAGGCCTCTAGACGATAGGGACGTGAGGCTTTCAAAACAGACTGCGAATTTTATAGGCTGATTTTTTGCTTGTCAAGACTTTTCGAAAAAAACTTCCGAGAGCTTTCAGTCCGTCCGCTACCCGGCTTCCAGAAGAATCGGAAATCAGCGCAAGACCCATGACGCCGGCCGGGCAGGCAAGGTGCATCGAATCGAGATCGCCCGTCGCCGCGTCGCCCTCGAGCAGCGCCGGGCCCGGCGATCCTGCAGCTGCACCCCTTCCTCAATGCTGATGCTCGTGGTCGTGACCATGGTCATGATCATGCTCGGCATGCGCGTCGCTCGGGATCACATTGATCTGTCCATGTTCGATGCCGGTCTGCGCGACCGTCTCGCGGGCAAGATCGAGAACTCTGGCGACCGGTCCCTTCATGACGACCGCCTCCACGCACTTGTCGTGCGAGATGTGCACGTGCATGGTGCTGATCACCGTGGAGGTGTGGTCGTGCTGACGCTCGACCATTTTCGAGGAGAGCTGCCGCTTGTGGTGATCATAGGCATAGCTCACGACGGCAACGCACTCGCCTTCTCCCCCGCCGATTCTCTCCTGGGCAAGCCGCTCGCGCAGCAGGTCGCGGAAAGCCTCCGAGCGGTTCCTGTACCCCTGCTTTTCGATCAGTTCGTCAAATGCGCTGGCAATGTCATCATCCAGCGAAATTGTGAGTCTTTGCATGATTGGTTCAAGCGTCCGTTTGTGTTGGAATCTTGGGATTTTAGCCGATCAAAGATTTCGCAAAAGTGGCATACTCGGAGACGATTTTCAGAACTCTCCGGGAGCCGCGGTGACGATCAGGACGTACGATAGTCTGGACAGCACCCTTGATGAGGCAAGACGCCTTTTCAAGGCTGGGAGTCTTGCCTGCTGGGACAGCATCCTTGCTGCCGAGCAGACTGCGGGCCGAGGACAGAACGGACGCTCCTGGGTGAGCGACCGGGGCAACCTATTCTCAGCCGTGCGTCTCCCCGTCAAGGTTCCGTTCTCCCTGCCCTGCGCGCCGCTCGCCCTGTCCCTCATCTATTGCGAGACGCTCATTGACCTGGGTTTTGACTGCCTGATCAAGTGGCCGAACGACCTCGTCATACAATCCCCCCGAGGCATCGGCAAATGCTCCGGCACGCTCCTAGAGCGCAAGGGCGAGCTTCTTGTCGCCGGAACCGGCATCAACATCACGAGCGCCCCGCCGCTTGAAAGTATGCGCGACGGGGCTGTGCTTCCCGCGGTCAGTCTCAGGCAAGCAAACCCGACTGCCGCCTCACGCCTCACGCCGATACTCCTCTGGGAGAACATCATGAGCCGTCTCACGGCGATCGACCCCGATGCGTTCTCCCGCTCCTGGCACGAGCTCGCATCGCAGCTGCTTCTCTGGCGGGGCGAACGCGTGCGTTTTGACGACGGCCGGACCATTCATGAGGGAGTGCTTGAGAGCCTCGCAAATCAAGGCGAACTCATCCTTCGCATCGATGGCGCGCCCGTGACTTTCGTGAGCGGAACGCTCCTAGCGCCCAGAAAAGCCTCCAGAATTTCCTAAAAAGCACCAGCCATGTCCATCTCCGCCCTCTTTCTGGTTCTTGCCGCCGCACTCATCCACGCCACCTGGAACTACCATCTCAAGAAGGCCAGCGCCGGCCGAGCGCTCTGGCTTCTCGTCTACGCCATCACGGCGCTCGTTTCGATCCCTGCGCTTCTCATCGCCGACCCCGAATGCTTCTCGCGCATCACGCCCTCAGGCTGGCTCGTGATCTGCATTTCGGCGCCCGTGCACACGCTCTACGCCGTGACGCTGCAGACCGGATACCGCAAGGCCGACTACAGCATCGTGTATCCGACCGCGCGCGGCTCAGGGCCGATGATCTCCGTGCTCGCCGCAGTGCTGATTCTCGGAAACTCCCCCAGTCTCGGGGGCACGCTCGGCATTGCGGCCATTCTTGCGGGCATCGTGCTGCTCTCGCTCAAGGGCGGCAGCTCGGAGGGCGGCGCAAGCAAGGTCCGCACGGGCCTCATCTGGGGCACGCTCACGGGGCTTTGCATCGCCGGGTATACGTTCTGCGACGCCTGGGCGGTGCAGCAGAACACGGGGCTCACCCCGTCGAGCTTCTACTTCCCATCAATTGCCCTGCGCGTCTTCTGTCTTGCACCCTTCGTGCTCTTTTCACCCGACGGCATTGCGCAAGTCAGGGACGTCTTTGCCGATCCGGTGAAGCGCAAGGCGCTTGCCGTTGTAACAGTGGGCTCACCCGGCGCCTACATTCTCGTGCTGTACGCCATGACGATGGCGCCCCTGGCATACGTCGCCCCGACCCGGGAAGTCGGCATGATGGTGGGCGTCATCTTCGGCGCGACCCTGCTCAAGGAAAAGCTCTCCGCTGTGCGCCTCTCGGGCATCGCCGCAATGGTGCTCGGCGTGCTGCTGATCGCGCTTTCCAAATGACAGAGATGCAACCGTTAGAACACGCCCATTGCGGGCGCGCTAAAGATCAGCCCGCGAACACCTTCGTGCACGCGGGCAGATCAATCAAGGAGGCTTTTTCAACAGGAGCCGTCAGTCAAGCACCCTGCTGATCACGACCTTGACGGATTTGGAACCGACAGCCACGGGATCGGCCGCCGACCCCTCAAGATCCCCCTGCCGGGGCATGAAGTTCCCGGAGCGCGAGATGCGCGCCTCGATCAGAACCTGGTTCACGTCGGCCAGCGTCTTCACGCCCATCGCCATCTGGCTCGAGCTGTCCAAGCGGAAGGCGCGGGGCAGCTCCGAGGCCTTGAATCGCAGGAACGCCACGGGCATCTTGCTGCCCGTCACGGGACGGGCGAACACAAAGACGATGTCATCGGGCTGAACGCGGGCGGCAAGTTCGGGCGCGAGAGAGACATCACCCTCCACCGCGGCCTCACGGGCGGCAGCGGCGGCGCGCTTGGCGGCCTGCTTGAGCTGCGCCTCCTCAGCAGGGGCCTTGATGCCTCCGAGGTTGCGGGCCTGCTCAATGTTTTCGGTGATCGAATTCCACTCTTGGCTGCCCGGCTCAGTGCCTTCGCGCATCTTGCTCCAGTGCTTGACGGCGCCGGCATAGTCCTTCGTGTCGTAGCAGTACGTGCCCATGAGCGCGAGCGCCTTCCAGTACGTGGGATCAGCCTTCAGCGCGCGCTCGATCAGCTCAAGAGGCTTGCCGCTCAGGCTGCCGCTCGCCGCGGCGAGCATGTCGGCCCAGTCCGAGAGGATCACGGCATTGCCGGGCATCAGCCGGTCAACCTGCTCGTAGGCCGCGGAGCTCTTGGCAAAATTCTTGAACGCACCGTGCGTGCGCGCAAGCATCAGCCACCCGTCCACATTGTCGGGATTCTCGCGCAGGCGCTGCTCGAGCCGCTCGATCTGAGCCATCATGTCTGCGTCGGAGTGTCCGCCCTGGTGTTCAGCCGATTTCTGCGCCTGTAAAAATTCTGGATCAAAGGCCTGGGGCGTGCCGAACTGAAGGTACATCATGAAGGAGCAGACCGGGATCAGCACGGCGCTCGCAAAGGCGGCGTACAGCCCCTTGCGGCTTCCGGTGGCAGACCCGCCCTGTCCGGCATCGGCTTCCTCCAGCACACGCCGCTCGAGCTCGGCCTTGGTCTCTGCGTACTCAAGCTTGCCCACCCTGCCCGCGGCGTAGTCGCTCTCGAGCTCGGCGAACTGCTCGCGCAGCAGCTTCAGGCTCTCGGAATCGGCAGGAGTCTCGGAACTCTTCGGCTGCCTGATCAGCGTCCAGGCAAGCGCCCCGACGACAAGCGCGGCGAGCACGCAGGCGCAAACAATGAATGTCAGCAGCATCGGGCTACTCCTTCAGTCCGCGAAGCAGCTCTTCGGCACGCTTCTTCTCTTCAGCAGTGAGGCGCCGCTCGGTTGCGCTCACGACGCTCTTGCGGCGGCGCAGTGCAACGTACCCCCAGATGAAGGCGGCAAAAAAGAGCACCACGGGCCCCAGCCACAGAATGACTGTCGAGGCCTTGAGCGGCGGGTTGTAGAGCACGAAGTCGCCGTAGCGCTCGACCATGTAGTCGATGATCTGCTTGTCGGTGCGGCCCTGCTTGATCTGGGCGACCACCTGATTGCGCAGGTCGACGGCGAGCTCGGCATTGGAGTCGGCGATCGACTGGTTCTGGCACACGAGGCACCGGAGCTGCTGGCTGATGCCGAGCACCCGCTTGTGCGTGCCCGGGTCAAACTCAGTGGGCGCGGCCTCGCCCGCCTGAGCGGCCTGATACGCGGCCGGAACGGCCGCCACGCAAAGCGCGAGCAGGCAGAACAGAATCTTTCTCATCACATGGCCTCCAGCTTGCGCACGAGCGGCTCAACCTCGCTCTTCCAGACCTTCTCGCTCATCGGACCGATCACCTTGTGGCGGATCACGCCCTTCTTGTCGATGACGAACGTCTCGGGCGCGCCATACACGCCGAAGTTGATGGCCTCTTTTCCGCTTCTGTCAAAGATGCAGTAGTCGTATGGGTTGCCGAGCACGGCAAGCCATCTCTTGGCGTCGGCACGGTCGTCGCGGTAGTTGTAGCCCACCATGACGACCTTCTCGCCGCGCCGCTTGAGTTCATTCAGGAACGGATGCTCGTAGCGGCAGGACTCGCACCAGGAGGCCCAGACATTGAGCAGATACACCTTGCCGAGCAGATCGGCCTTCTTGATCTGCGGCGCGGACTCATCGAGCTGCGGCAGCACGAACTCGGGCGCAGGCTTGTCAATGAGCGCCGAAGGAACCTTTCTCGGATCGAGGTACAGGCCCTTGAAGAGAAAGCCGCAGAGCACGAGAAACACCGCCAGCGGCACCAGATACTTCCATCTCATCATTCTTCTCCTTTAGCGGCTGCCCTGCGGCTACTGCCGGAGCGGTACCGGCGGTCCAGCATGGCGAGCACGCCGCCAAGCGCCATGAGCAGCGTCCCCCACCAGATCCAGGTGACGAAGGGCTTGCTGTACACGCGCACGATCCAGCCGTTGTCCTTGGTGGGCTCTCCGAGGCTCACGTAAACGTCTCCGGTGATCGAATGGCGGATTGCGGACTCGGTCATCGGCATCGAGCGGGTCGAGTAATAGCTGCGCTTTTCGGGATTGAGGATCCCGAGCTCCCTGCCGCCCTTGCTCAGCATGAATTCACCCATGCTGGACATGTAGTTGGGGCCGCGCTCATCCTTCACCCCATCGAAGCGGAAGGTGTAGTCGGCCACGGTCACGGTGTCGCCCGGATACATGCGCACGTCGCGCTCGGCCTCGTAGCCCTTCACAAGCGCAACGCCCACCACGAACACGGCGATGCCGATGTGGGCGATGTGCATGCCGTAGAACGCCCTCGGATGACTGGCGAGCCTAGCGGCCGCCGACCCCTTCATGTTGCGGCCGCGCTCGCGGATGTTCTCCAGCGCCGTGAAGGTGATCCAGAGCGCCATGATGATGCCGATGAACACCCAGTGGCTCCAGCGGCCCATCAGGAGCGGCACAGGAATCGCAAGCACCACCGAAAGAGCGAAGACCACGGCAAGCCGCCTGGCGAGCTGCGCGGGATCAGCCTCCTTCCAGCGGGCAAAGGGCGCGATGCCGATCAAAAAGAGCATCGGCAGCATGATCGGCCCGAAGACCGAATCAAAGTACGGGGGGCCCACGGAGATCTTCCCGGCGCCCAGGGCGTCAAGGAAGAGAGGATACATCGTGCCCAGAAGCACCGCGCTCATCGCTACGATGAGCAGCACGTTGTTCACGAGCAGCATCGACTCGCGGCTCACCATCGAGAAGTTGCCGCCAAGGCCAACCGTCGGAGCGCGCCAGGCAAAGAGCAGAAACGACAGTCCGATCACGATGATGAGGAAGGCAAGAATGAAGACGCCTCGCTCGGGATCGGTCGCAAAGGCATGGACCGAGGTGAGAATGCCCGAGCGCACGAGGAACGTTCCAAGCAGCGACAGGCTGAACGTGATGATCGCAAGCAGCACCGTCCAGATCTTGAAGCAGCCGCGCTTTTCCGTGACCGCAAGGCTGTGCATCAGCGCCGTGCCGGTGAGCCAGGGCATGAAGGAGGAATTCTCCACCGGATCCCAGAACCACCAGCCGCCCCAGCCGAGCTCGTAGTACGACCAGTACGAGCCGAGCGAGATGCCCAGCGTGAGCAGCACCCAGGCGCCCGTCGTCCAGGGACGCATCCAGCGCGCCCATGCGACGTCAAGCTTGCCGCCGATCAGGGCCGCGATCGAGAAGGCGAACGGCACGGAAAAGCCGACGTAGCCCATGTACAGAAGCGGCGGATGGAACACCATGCCCGGATCCTGCAGAAGCGGATTGAGATCGCTGCCTTCAGCGGCGGGCGGGAAGATGCGCAGGAACGGGTTCGAGGTCATCACCATGAAGGCGACGATGCCGAAGAGCACGAGGCCCATCACGGAGAGCACGCGCGCCATCGTGTCCTCGGGGAGCCGCCTGCCGAGCACGGCCACCATGCCGCCCCACCAGGAGAGCGTAAGCGCCCAAAAGAGGATCGAGCCCTCGTGGCTGCCCCAGGAGGCTGCGACCTTGTAATACCAGGGCAGGAGCGAGTTGCTGTTGCGGGCGACATTGAGCATCGAGAAGTCGCTCACGTAGAACGACCAGGCAAGCGCTGCAAAGGAGCCCGTGAGCAGCAGTGCGTTCAGCACCGCAAGGGTTCTGCCCGCAGCCATCCAGGAGCGCTCGCCGCGGGAGGCGCCCGCCATCGGCAGCACCCCCTGGAACACCGTCAGCACGAGCGCAAGGATCAGGGCGTAATGTCCGAGTTCACCGATCACTTCTTTTCTCCCCCGGAGAGCTTCTTCGCAGCCATTTCCTTGTGAGCCTGCTTCACGGCCGCCTCGGCTTCGGGCGGCATGTAGTTCTCGTCATGCTTGGCAAGGACCTCCTTGGCGACGAACACGCCGTTCGCATCGAGCTTGCCCTGCGCCACGACGCCCTTGCCCTCCTTGAAAAGGTCCGGCAGAACGCCCTTGTACTGCGTGGGAATCGAAGCGCCCGTGTCGGTGATCTTGAACGAGACGGTGACGCCGTCCTCAAGACGCTTCACCGAGCCCTCCTCGACCATGCCGCCCATGCGGAAGGTGCGGCCCTGGGGGGCCTCTCCGCGCTCGACCTGCAGCGGCGAGTAGAAAAAGACGAGATTCTCGTTGAAGGCCGAGAGCACAAGGTAGATCCCCGCGCCCAGAACGGCCGCCGCAGCGACGATCAGAGCGAGGCGTTTGGTTCCAGCGCTTGCCATGAATACTCCTGAAAAACAGTTTTTCTTTTTGTCTTGAAAGGGTTAGAGCGAAAGCGTGTCGCGCACGGCGCGCGCTTCGCTCGTCAATCTGTTGATGATCTTCACGCGGCGCTTTCTGAGCGTGACGATTTCGCAGAACACGAGAAAGGCGAGCATGCCGTAGGCGCTCCAGACGTAAAACCCGTGTCCGTTCATGTGAAAGAATTCACCCACTGCGGAAAAGTCCATCACAGTTCTCCCTTGATAGCGGCCTTGCGGGCCCATGTTTCGCGCCGTTCGCGCTCAAGAATGACCGAGCGGGAGCGTGCAAGCACCGTCCCCAGCCCGTAGCACATGAACGCCGCCACCATGACGAGCAGCGTGTAGAGCATGATCTGTGCCATCGACGAGCCCTTCACGCTCACCGACGCGCCCTGGTGCAGAGTGTTCCACCAGCGGACGGAGAAATAGATGATGGGTACGTTCACGACGCCCACGACGGCGATCACGGCGCCCGCGCTGTCCGCACGGCGCCGGTCGGCGATCGAGCTCTGGAGCGCGAGAAAGCCGAGGTAGAGAAAGAGCAGGATGAGTTCGCTCGTCAACCTTGCGTCCCACACCCAGTACGCGCCCCACGTGGGCCGGCCCCAGAAGGCGCCCGAAAAGAGCGCCATGAAGCACATCATCGCGCCGGTGGGCGCAAGAGCCCGCGTCATGACGGCGCTCATCGGGCTGCCGTACGCAAGGGTAAAGAGCGAGAAGAACGCCATCAGCACGTAGATCAGCATGCTCATCCACGCGGCGGGCACGTGAATGAAGATGATGCGGTAGGAGTTGCCCTGCGTCGCGTCAATGGGACACACGAAGAACGCCATGTAAAGCCCCACGCACGCAAGCACCGCAGCCGCCAGAAAGATCGGCTTCACGGCGCTGCCCGCAAACTGGTAAAAAAGTTTTGGATCGTTGAATGTCTTGAGCATCGTCCCTAGCTTCCTAAAAGATCCGTTTCATCCCTACTGCACGGAAATGCGCAGACTGGCGGTCACTGCGGCAGGAGCCGCGGCAAGCGCAAACAGCGAGAGCGCCCCGGTCACCATGAGATAGGCCGCCGGGCTCACGCTCACGGCCACCTGCACCGTCGCGCCCGAGCCGAACACGAGCACCGGGATGTACAGCGGCAGCACGAGCAGGCTCGTGAGAACGCTCCCGGCCCTCAGGCCCAGCGTGAGCGCCGCGCCGATCGCCCCCACGAGGCTCAGCACGGGCGTGCCGATCAAGAGCGAAAGCACCAGCACCGCAGTCTGGTCGGCGGGCAGATCGAACATCACGCCAAAAAGCGCGGCAAAGAGCGTGATCGGGAGCCCCGTCACAAGCCAGTGCGCGGCGATCTTCGCGAGCACGATCACGGTGAGCGGTTCGGCGCTCACCATCATCTGCTCGAGCGTTCCGTCGGCCCAGTCGTGCGCGAACAGTCGCGGCAGCGAGAGCAGCGCCGCAAGGAGCGCCGCCACCCACACCACGCCCGGAGCCATGCTGCGCAGCAGCTCCGGCTCCGCACCCACGCCGAGCGGCACGAGCGTCACCACGACGGCAAAGAAGAAAATCGTCTGAATGATGTCGCTCTTTTGCAAAAGGGCGAGCATCAGGTCGCGTCGGACAACGGCGGCAAAGAGGTTGAGCATGGTCTCTAGTCCTCCCCCCTGTCAAAGCGCGGCGCAAAGTCTGACACCATCACGGTCACCGAGTGCTCCGCGGGCACGTCGATCGCGTATTCCTGGTGCGTGGTGTAGATCACGATGCCGCCCGCGCGAACGTGTTCGGCGATGATCGCGGCAAGGTTTGCTACAGAAGCGGCATCAAGCGCGACGAACGGCTCGTCAAGAATCCACACGGGCTTGGCCTCGCTCACGAACAGGCGCGCGAGCGCGACGCGCCGCCTCTGCCCCTGGCTGAGCTCCCCGGTGGTGTTGCGCGCGAAGTCCGAGAGCCCCACCTTGCCGAGCGCGGCAAGAAGCGCCTCCTCGGGGACGCGCAAGTTGCCCATCCGGGCTCCGATCCGCACGTTCTCAAGCGCGGAAAGGTCGTCCTTCACGCCGTTCAGGTGTCCGATGTAGACGAGATCGCGGTAGTAGTCCTCGCGCAGCTTGCCGATCGGGCTGCCCCTGTAGAGGATCTCCCCCTCGGTCGGGCGCATGAGGCCCGTGAGCAGCCTCAGGAGCGAGGTCTTGCCCGTGCCGTTGGCGCCCGCAAGACGCACGAGCGTGCCTGCCGGGGCATCAAAATGAAGCCCGGTGAAAAGAAGCCTCTCGCCCCTTTCGAGCTCAAGCCCCTTTGCCTGCAGACCGAGGTTTTGTTCCGCCATGATCTCTTGCTGATATCGGGACGGCGCGGCTTCACGGCAGCGCCCCTTCAGGGTCATCCCGGATGTTGTTGAATGGTTCGGGGCAGTTTAGAGAGAGGGCATTAACGCTTTCTTATTCGAGGGCCTTCCGATCGGCTAAGATCGTGGCTTTGCAAATGCCTTGGACACCGGGAAAAACATGGCTGAAAAAATCCTCATCACCTACTGGACCGACTACTGCTGCCCCTACTGCCACTTCGTCACGCATGAGCTCAAGGAAAAGCTCCGTGCGCTCGGCGTTCTCGAGCAGGTCGAATTCAAGATGCTCGCCTTTGAGCTCGAGCCTGACGCTCCGGCCCAGAGCCAGGGGACGTTCTACGACAAGATGGTCACACGCTGGGGCCTTTCTGAGGAGCACGCACGGCGCAAGTGCGCCAAGATGACGCGCCTCGCGCAGGCGGCGGGCCTAGCCAGGATGGAGGTTGCGGGCACCCCTGACATCAACTCCTTCAACCTGCACCGGCTCACGAAATACGCGGCCGGCAAGGGGCTGGCGGACGCACTGCATGAAAAGCTGATGAAGGCCTTCTATGAGGAGCACCGGGACATTTCGCAACCCGTGGAGATGATGACGATCGCCGCCGAGTGCGGCCTTGATCCTGAAATGAGCATCAGGGTGCTAGCGACCGACGCCTATGCGGCCGAAGTGAGGGCCGATGAAAAGGCGGCCGCGGATCTGTCGATCACCTCCATTCCGCACTACATGATCGGGGGCGAAGTGTTCCCTGACGGCGGCAACGTGCCCGCCATGGTAGCCAAGGTGCTGGAGCTTCTGGGCGGGCAGGCTGAGGCCGCCTCAGCCGAAAAGCCCGATGAATACGCCACCGGCGCCGCCTGCACGCTGGGACCTGACGGAAAGTACCACTGCGCCTAGAGAAAGCGCCCGGCCTTCAGAAAGGGACTTTTGCCGGAGCGTCTGGCGAAAGTCCTTTTTCGCCTTGCCGCCGGTCCGTCACGCGGTCTCGCCCGTCTCGCCGCGCCGCACGCTCATGAGGAAATCCACGGCGGCGCCCGAGAGCTCGGAATCCTTCCTGTACAGCGCGACATACCGGCCCGTCTGGAAGGATCTTCTCGTCTTCACCTCGAACGTCCCTTCAGGAAGCGCTCCCGGCTTTTCGGGCACTTCGATTGTGACCGCCCCGATTCCGAATCCGGCCCTCACGAACTCGTCGGTCTCGGCCATTGTCTTGGTTTCGAACTGCACGTTGAGCGCGAGTCCCTGCCTGGCGAACTCGCCTTCTAGCCAGTCACGGGTATTGTTCCCGGGCCGCAGGATCACGATCGGGTGGCTGTTGATCTGGGCGAGCGCAAGACGCCTGCCCTGGAGCGATCCAAAGTGCGCCTGACTCGCAATGAATCCGTAGCGAAATGCGCCGACCTGCTCTTCGATGAGCTCATCATCGATCTGCTCGAGCCTTGGCGTTGCGACAAACAGCAGATCCACCTTGCCCCCTTTGACAAGCTCCAGCATCTGCTGCATGCGGTTTTCAATTTCAATTTTCACCTTGACGATGGAGTGCGTCTGGTGAAAGGACGAAAGAAAAGGCGAGAGGAAAGTCTTCAGAATCAGGAAGGGGCAGCCGATTCGCAGCACGCTGCTCTTCATCTCGATCGCTCGGTGCAGTTCCTGCGTTCCCTCCCGCAGCACGCCAAACATGCGCCGTGTGACGCCATAGAGCACATCACCCTCGGCGGTGAGTGCGAGCTTTCTGTTCTTTCTCTGGAAAAGCCTCACGCCAAGCCGGTCCTCAAGCTGCGCCACGGCGTGGGAAACCGCGGGCTGCGTGATGAACAGGGTCTTTGCGGCCGCCGTCATGCCGCCGGTGGTTGCCACGCGGTGGAAGACGCGGAGCCACTCCAAATTGACTTCGTTCAGCGCTTTCATGTGATCCATCAATAATTTTTATTGAATTATAAAAAATCATCATTTTATTTTCTCATCTTAGGTTCGCATAATGCGCCCATCGCAGCACAAAGGCTGCCCTTTAATCCAGGAGGAATCCACCATGCTTAAGCTCAATCGCCGTCATTTTCTCGGCCTGTCCGTTCTGAGCGCCGTCACGGCCGCCGCACCGGCCATGGCCATGTCCGACATGTCCCTGCCCAGCAAGTGGGACAAGACCGTTGACGTCCTTGTCGTGGGCGCCGGCGGTTCCGGTCTCTCGGCCGCCATCACCGCCAAGGAAGCTGGCGTGAAGAATGTTCTCATCGTTGAGAAAATGGCTTTCCCGGGCGGCAACACCGTGCGCGCGGGCGGCGGATTCAACGCAGCCGTCAAGGCCGACTACGAGAAGGCAGGCATCAAGGATTCTCCCGAACTGCACGCCCAGCAGACCCTAGCGGCCGGCGACTATCGCGGCAATCCCGCCATCGTCAAGAAGCTCACGAGCCTTGCTCCCGAGAGCGTCCAGTGGCTCAAGGACCATGGCGTCAAGTTCCAGGACCGCATCTATCAGATCTACGGCGGCCTGTATCCGCGCGCCCGCAATCCGCTCGGTCCCCGCGGCTCGGCCTACATCCAGATCCTGGCCGGCGTGTGCAAGGAGCAGGGCATTCCCATCCAGACCAAGACCCGCGTTGTCGCCTTCGTGCGTGAGAAGCCCCTCGGCGGCCGTGTGCTCGGCGTCAAGGTGGAGGACAAGGACGGCAAGACGAGCTACATCCGCGCCCTCAGCGGCGTCGTGGTGTGCGCTGGCGGCTTCTCCGCGAACGCCAAGCTCTGCGGCCTGCATGATCCGCGCCTTGAGATCCTCGGCACGACGAACCATCCGGGCGCCACGGGCGACGCTCTGAACTCCATGATCGACGCCGGCGCCGCCGTGACCGACCTCGACTACGTGCAGTGCATCCCGGGCGGTCTGCCGGACGGCAAGAAGTACCCGAACCTGTTCACGCACGTTGACCGCTTCATCTTCACGAACCTTGATGGCAAGCGCTTCATCAACGAAGACGCACGCCGCGACGTGCTGCGCGACGCGATGCTGAACGAACGCGACGCCGTGGCCTGGAGCATCGTCGACGCAGACGGGTTCGAGCTGCAGAAGAACTCCAAGGGGCCCGAGAACGAAGCCGCCCGCAAGGAAGGCACCCTCATCATCGGAAACTCCGTCGCCGAGCTTGCCAAGAACATGGGGATTGACCCGGCCGTTCTGCAGGCTACGCTCGACGAGTACAACAAGGCTGTCGACACCAAGAAGGATCCGCGCGGCCGCGCCCAGGGCGTGCTCGTCCACAAGATCATCAAGGCTCCGTTCTACGCCGGCAAGCTCACGATGAAGCGCCACCACACGATGGGCGGCGTGGTGATCGACACCGATGCCCGCGTCATCGACCGCGACGGCAACGTGATTCCGGGGCTCTACGCCGCCGGTGAAATCACGGGCGTCGTGCACGGCACGAACCGCGTGGGCGGCAACGCCATGGCCGACATCTTCACGTATGGCCGCGTTGCAGGCAAGTCCGCCGCCGCCAAGCTTTGATGAGTGCGCTACGAGGTCCGGGATCTCGCAGACCTGATTGATGGCTCAAGGGCAGGGATACCGTATCCCTGCCCTTTCTTTTGCGGGCTTTCCAATGCAGTCAGTCTTGGCCAGGATCCCAGCACAGCAAATCGAGAAAGCGTCTTTGTACAATGCTCGGATCCAGCCTGAGGAGACAAGCCATGGCTATCACAAACGAAACGATCAAGATTCTCACGAACCACAGCTCGGTGCGCGACTACACGAACGAGCCGGTAGACGAGCAGAGCGTCAGGGCGCTGCTTGAG
>Ga0265299_10002195_pt1 | contig 20457 bp, 20 predicted proteins | sample AusTroGonzalo_MG_4_FD_193485 | JGI IMG/M metagenome (GOLD analysis project Ga0265299, IMG submission 193485) | Bovine rumen microbial communities from tropical cattle in Woodstock, Queensland, Australia - Gonzalo_02 | ecosystem: Host-associated > Mammals > Digestive system > Stomach > Rumen ... | reverse complement strand
ATAAAATATTTTATACCTTTGCAATGTAGTCGTGATGATTACACACACGTTATTCATTAGGTTAGTAGTTTTATAGAATTAAGGTAAAGATTATGTTATTAGATTTTCAAACAACGTGTGTGTTGGTATTAGTGGTTATTTCCACGATTCTGAGTGTTATCACTCTGATGAATACTAACATCCGTTGAAAGGAGTGCGGGGTGAGCGATTCATACCGCACTCTTTTTTTATGCCCATTTTACCAGTAAGTCTGCCATATAGCGGTAAATAAACCATACAAAATCCTAAAAACAACTTAAAATCAGGGCAATAATGATATATTTTGTTTAATTAAGTGGTGAAAATGTCCGCTTTTTGCAGATTTGTGCTTAACTTTGCAACCAAATTGTTTAAACAAGATTAGATGAAAAAACTTTTTAAGCCGCTGTGTGTGATGCTTAGCGCATTACTGACGATGACTTCGTGTCTTGGCAACAGCGACGATGATACAACGGTATACAGTGATATGGCTATTTCGGCCTTCACTTTGGGTACGCTAAACAGATATACCCATTCTACATCTTCAGACACTGGTAACGATACCATTATCAAGTCTACATTGACAGGCTCGAACTATCAAATGGCAATCGACCAGAACAGTTATCGTATCTATAACCAGGACCTGCTGCCTTCTGGCACAGATTTGGCTCACGTGACAATCAGTAGTGTATCAACTATAAATAATGGTATCGTGACTCTGAAGTCACTGACCAGCGATAGTATTCGCTTCTTCAGTACCAGCGACTCTATTGATTTTACCACACCTCGTGTCTTCCGTGTGTTCCCAACAGATATGGTTGGCTATCGTGACTATACCGTATCTCTCTTGGTAGATGAGAATGCGGGCCTTTCTTTCGAATGGAATAAGGTGGACACGCGTGCCGACCTGCAGGGATGGACAGAAAAACATCTGGTATCCTTTGGTGATAGTGTCCGTTTGGTTGACCAAAATGTGATTGCTTCTGATAATTGCGCTTTCAGACTGAATGGTACTAATGTGGAACGCTCAGAGGATATGGAAAACTGGACTGTCATGGGCACGTCACCCTTGAAGCAGTTGGTTGGCAAAGGTACAAAAGGTCTCTTCGCCTTAGGTAGTGACGGCACAATGAAACGTTCTGAGGATGATGGCGCTACATGGTTGGATGAGACACTTGACGAGGATGCCTCTCTGTTGCCTGTCAGTGATGTTGCTATGACATCATGGGATTATACCCCACTGGATTCTACCGATTATTTGCTGATGGTGGGTAATGATGCGCAGAGTCAGGTTCGCATTTGGCGTAAGATTAACCAGTATGGTGGCGTTTCAAAAGGTGGAAGATGGGTATATATGCCTGTTGATCTGAACAATCCTTATGCATTGCCTGTGCAGCAGCAACTGTCACTGGCCTATTATAATAATATGGTGTTGGCCCTTGGAAGTGATAAGGTGATATACCAGTCGGCCGATCAGGGTATCACGTGGAAGGAATCTTCTACCTATGCATTGCCTTCTGGTTTGCAGGGCACAGTGATTAGTCTTGCTGCTGATAGTCAGAACCGCCTTTGGCTGGTCACCGATGCCGGTGAAGTGTGGCTTGGAAAGAAATAATAATATAAGATGTTTGTAGTGATGCGTGAAGATAGAAACATCATCTCGACGATATGGGTGAAAGCATTACTCGTATGCTTCACGCTTCACTGTCCGCTCTTCACTCAGACTCTATTGGCTCAGGATGAGCCGGAATATAAGATGGAGGTAGGCGCCGGTGTCGGTATGATGAACTATCTGGGCGACTATAACGGTAATCTCCTCAAGAAAATGCAGCCCATGGGTGGATTGGTTGCAAAATACAAGATGAACCCCCGTATGGCGTGGGCGGCTACGCTGAACTACGGACAACTGAAAGGCGATATCGGGAATGCCGGCACATGGTATCCCGGAGGTACGGATGTGCCTGTGTCGTTCTCTACGAAGTTGGTTGATTTGAACGTCAAATATGAATATAACTTCTGGCCTTTTGGTACAGGACGGGAATATTACGGTGCACGACCGCTGACACCTTTTATCAGTTTAGGTGCCGGACTGGCCTTTGCCAATGGAGATAAGTCGGTGGTGGCTTTTCAGGTACCCATCGGTTTTGGCGTGAAGTATAAGTTGATGGACCGTCTGAACCTTACGGCAGAATGGCTGATGCATATCTCGGGTAGCGATAATCTGGATGGTATTCGTGATCCCTATGGCATCAAGAGCAGCGATTTATTCAAGAATACCGACTGCTATACCACCCTGCAACTCTCGCTGACTTACGAGTTCATGGAGAAATGTAAGACTTGCAATAACGACAAGGACTGACGGGATTTGAAATATGATTATTGAAAATAGAGATTAAAATATGACAGCAGAACTGGATATGACGCGCATCCCACAGCATATCGCCATTATCATGGATGGTAATGGTCGCTGGGCCATGGAACGTGGCAAGGAACGTACCTATGGTCATCAGGCCGGTGTGGAAGCCGTACGTCGCATTACATCTGAATGCACACGACTGGGTGTGAAATTCCTCACGCTCTATACTTTCTCTACAGAGAACTGGAACCGCCCCGATGATGAGGTGGCAGCACTCATGGGATTGGTCCTTTCTTCGCTCGAAGATGAGATCTTCATGAAGAATAATGTGCGTTTCCGTGTTATTGGTGACCTAGGTCGACTGCCTGAGGCTGTTCAGCAGAAACTGCGTGAAACGGAGGAGCATACGGCAAAGAACGATGCCATGACAATGGTTGTGGCATTGAGCTATTCGTCGAAGCTTGAGATTGTACGTGCTGTGCAGAAGATGGCGCAGGAGGTAAAGGATGGCACACTCATCCCAGAAGCTATCGATGAGAAAACCATCGATGAACACTTGTGGACCAGTTTTATGCCAGATCCTGACCTGCTGATTCGTACGGGTGGCGAGGTGCGTATCTCCAACTACCTGCTATGGCAGATAGCATATTCTGAGCTCTATTTCTGCGACACCTATTGGCCTGACTTTGGTGAGCAGGAGTTGCATAAGGCTATTCAGAGCTTCCAAAGTCGTCAGCGTCGCTTTGGTAAGACCGAGGCTCAGGTGGAAGAGGAGGAAAAGTAATAAGGTAAAATGTTAAAGTCAAAATAAAGTGACCCATTATTATATTAAAAATAAGGTGAAAGGATTGGTGAAAGGTATCTTGCCTCTTTGCCTTCTTGCCTTTTTGCCTTTGTATGCTTCAGCACAGAATAAGATTGTAAATCCCGATGTCTCCTATGCTGGCACACCCCGTCAGTGTGAGATTGGTGGTATCACCGTGGATGGTGTAGAGGGTTATGAGGATTTCGTACTGATTAATCTGTCGCAACTTCATGTGGGACAGAGTATAGAGGTGCCTGGTAATGAGATTACGGAGGCCGTGAAGCGTTATTGGAAACATGGTTTGTTCTCAGATGTCTCTATTACTGCCGACTCTATCGTGGATTCTAAGGTCTATCTGTGTATCCATCTCACCCTGCGCCCCCGTATCACCAATATTGAATATCATGGTGTGAAGAAGAGTGAGCGTGAGGATCTGGAGAACAAGCTGGGTATGGCCAAGGGCATGAGTCTGACGAAGAACCTCATTGACCGTGCAAAGATTCTGGCCACAAAGTATTTTGATGACAAAGGCTATAAGAATGCCGAGATTGATATCCGTCAGAGCGATGATGTGACGGGTAAGAATCAGGTTGTACTCGATGTCTATATCGATAAGAAAGCCAAGATGAAGGTTCGTCGTATTATCTTTGATGGTAATGAGAAGGTGGCTGACAAGAAAATCAAGGGTGGCTTATTCTCAAAGGGTGCCTTTGGTAAGATTCATGAGGCAGGCAAGATAGGCAACTTCTTCAAGGCTAAGAAATTTACCCCGGAGCGCTATGATGAGGCTAAGCAGGCCCTTATCGATAAGTATAACGAACTGGGCTTCCGTGATGCGGCAATCATCGAAGACTCTGTCTGGACAGTCGACGACAAGCACGTTAATGTCTATGTCAAGGTAGAGGAGGGCGAGAAATACTATCTGCGTAACATCACTTGGGTAGGTAACACGGTTGCCAATACCGATAATTTGAATAGGACCCTGGGTATGGTTAAGGGCGATGTCTATAACCAGCGACTTATGAATAAACGTCTGATAGAGGATGAAGATGCCGTACATAACTTCTATTATAATAATGGTTATGTGTTCTCAAGTGTGGAGCCTACAGATATCAACATCGTAGGCGACTCTATCGATGTGGAGGTTCGTATTACAGAAGGTCCGCAGGCTCATCTTAACAATGTACGTATCTTTGGTAACGACCGTCTCTATGAAGAGGTGGTGCGTCGTGAGCTTCGTACCAAACCGGGCGACCTCTTCTCTAAGGATGCCTTGATGCGTTCTGCTCGCGAGATTGCCTCTATGGGTTATTTCGACCCAGAGTCGGTGAGTCCTGATGTTAAGCCTAACTATCAGGATGGTACTGTTGATGTGGATTGGAATCTGGAACAGAAATCTAACGACCAGTTGGAACTCTCCCTCGGTTGGGGACAGACAGGTGTCATCGGTCGTGTGGGTGTCAAGTTCAATAACTTCTCCCTGCGTAACCTCCTTGGTAAGAACAAACTGCGTCGTGGCTTCCTGCCTGCTGGTGATGGTGAGCAGATTGGTTTGAACTTCCAGACCAATGGTCGTTACTATAGCAGTTATAGTGCCAACTATTCTACTGGTTGGTTCGGTGGCAAGCGTCCTAACGCCTTCAACGTAGGTGTCTATTATTCTAAGCAGAGCGATGTGTCGAGCACATACTACAACTCAGCCTATATGAACAATATCTATAGTTACATGTATGGCACGGGTTCATATAACAGCAGCTACTATAACTACGACAGTTTCCTTGATGACGATAAATACGTGAAACTGTTGGGTATCTCAGTAGGATGGGGTAAGCGTCTGCGTTGGCCTGATGACTATTTCCAGTTCTCTGCCACACTGGCTTATCAGCGTTATATGTTGAAAGACTGGCAGTACTTCCTGATATCTAATGGTAACTGTAACAATATCAACCTGGGACTGTCGCTGACGCGTAACTCTACCGACAACCCCCTCTTCCCACGTCACGGTTCTGAGTTCTCACTCTCTGTAACCCTTACGCCACCATGGTCATTGTTTGATGGCAAGGATTATAAGAACCTGGCTACTCAGGATACTTATACCAACGATTATGAGCGCTATCAGAGCGAGCAGTCATCGAAGTATAAGTGGGTGGAGTATCATAAATGGAAGTTCAAGAGCCGCACCTATACCGCACTCTCTGATGGTCAGAAATGCTTTGTGCTGATGACCCGTGTAGAGTTTGGTTTGCTGGGTTCTTACAATAAATACAAGAAGTCACCATTTGAGACCTTCTATGTGGGTGGTGACGGTATGAGTGGCTATAGCACCAGTTATGCTGAGGAGACAATCGGTCTGCGTGGTTACGACAATGGTTCTATCTCATCTACCGCCTATGTCACAGGTGGTGAGTGGAGTGGCAGTCGTTACAGTGCTTATGATGCCTATGCCTACGACCGCTTTACATTGGAGTTACGCTATCCCTTTATGTTGGGTAATACTACTATCTATGGACTTGGTTTCCTTGAGGGTGGTAATGCATGGGCTAAGACGCGTGATTTCAATCCCTTCGACATGAAGCGTTCAGCTGGTTTCGGTGTACGTATCTTCCTGCCTATGGTGGGTCTGATGGGTATTGACTGGGCCTATGGTTTCGACAAGGTATATAATGGAGGCTGGCAGCGTGGAGGTGGTCAGTTCCACTTTATCCTTGGACAAGAATTCTAAGGAGTTAAGAGTTAATAATTAAGAGTTAAGAGTTATGATTAGAAGATTCTTTATCTGCGCTTTCTGCGCTTTCTGCGTGACATTGACAACATCTGCGCAGAAGTTCGCTTTGGTTGATATGGACTATATCTTCAAGAGTATTCCTGCCTATGAGCGTGCCAACGAGCAACTCTCTCAGGTATCTAAGAAATGGCAAGCAGAGGTGGATGCCCTGATGACTGAAGCTCAGACCATGTATAAGAACTACCAGAATGAGGTTGTTTTTCTCTCTAAGGAGCAGAAACAGGCTAAGCAAGACGCGATTATGGAGAAAGAGAAGTCTGCCGCCGATCTCAAGAAGAAATATTTTGGTCCTGAGGGTGAGCTTTTCAAAAAGCGCACAGCCCTGATGAACCCTATCCAGGAAGAGGTCTATAATGCCATCAAGGATGTAGCTGACTTGCGTGGCTATCAGTTGGTGCTTGATCGCGCCAGCGATACAGGCATTATCTTTGGTTCGCCCAAGATAGATATCTCTGACGAGGTGTTGCGCAAACTGGGCTACGCCAATTAAACTCATAGGATGTGATAACGTCATAACGATATAAAGTACTAACGAAAATAACTTAATAATAATAAAACAACAACAATGAAAAAGTTTATCATCTGCGCTCTTTGCGCAATCTGCGGTTTCACTACCGCTAACGCACAGGCTAAGTTCGGTCATGTGAACACACAGGAGATTATCCAGGCTATGCCCGAGTTTGCTACTGCACGTACAGACATCGAGAAGCTCACACAGCAGTATGAGGCCGACTTGAAGTCTATGCAGGACGAGCTCCAGAAGAAGGCTGAGGCTTTCGAGAAGGAAGAGGCAACCCTGCCCGAGAATATCAAGACCCGTCGTAACCAGGAGCTGCAGGACCTTTATCAGCGTATCCAGCAGACCTATCAGGACAACCAGCAGGCTCTTGCTAAGGCTCAGCAGGAGAAGATGCAGGCTATCACTACCAAGGTACTTGATGCTATCAAGGCCGTTGGTCAGGAGGGTGGCTATGTCTATGTGATGGATATGAGCGCTGGCATTCCTTATATCAGCACTACGCTCTCAAGCGACGTTACCGCTCAGGTTAAGGCAAAGCTTGGCTTGAAGTAAGCTAATATTTAGAAATAAAAGAAGTCTGCATCGCAAATCGTGATGCAGACTTCTTTGTTTATATCTCCCAGAAAGCCTTGATGCGTTCTATATAGCGTTCGCCCATATCGCGTCCCAATTGATAGACGTGATTCATCTCTTCCGGGTTGTGGGAGAAATGACCGATGGGTATCTTCCCTTCAGGACGAATCACCAGACAGCGTCCTTCCTGTTCTGCCTGCGCTACGTAGGCCAGCTGTTCGTTATACATCAGATGGCGATTGTCCATTGCCTTTATTATCTTAGGATACTGGCGTAATGCCACGCGCATCAGCGGTACCAGTTGGTTGTGACCTTTCTGATAACCCAAGGGCTGTGTCAGTACCACCACATTGCGGTCGTAACCTATCGATTCTGTGTAGGCCAGGGGAATAGAGTCAGCCACGCCTCCGTCAAGCAGTTTCCGTCCCTGCACGCTTACCACCTTGGATGCCAGCGGCATTGAGGCAGATGCACGTATCCATTCATAGGTGTCGTAATTGGCCTCTGTGAGTCGCTGATACACGGGCTCTCCTGTTTCCACATCTGTGCATACAGCGATAAATTCCATAGGGTTGTTGTTGAAGGCATCGTCATCAAAGACGTCATACTGTTTAGGTACGACATGATAATCAAACTCCGCATTGAAATAATCGCCTGTGGTGAGTAACGAGCGTATTCCGCTGTAGCGGCTATCCTTGGCAAAGCGCATGTTGTAACGGATGGCACGTCCTATCTGTCGTGATTTATAATTGCATCCGAAGGCAGCACCAGCCGATACACCGACTAGTCCGTCTGGCCACACGTCGTGTTCCATCATCACATCGATGATACCTGCCGTCCATAGTCCGCGCATGGCGCCTCCTTCTAAAACAAGTCCTCTCTTCATATTATGGTGTTGATTAGTCTAGTTCTTACGAGTATTTCCTTGGATAACGGAATAGGATAGCCAATACAAGTGCTATGCCGATGAGCATAGGATAGAATAGATGTGGAATAATAATGATAGGATTCAGGCCAGAGAGGCCTGCTGCAATCAGCACCTGCGCACCATAGGGCAGCAGTCCCTGCGTGAAGCAGGAGGCGGTGTCAAGGATAGAGGCAGATTTTCGTGGGTCAATACCAAATCGTTTGGCTACATCTTTTGCTATTGGTCCTGTGGTGATAATCGCCACGGTATTGTTGGCTGTGCAGATATTCACCAAGCAGGTCAGTGCTGCGATACTCATCTCACCGCCGCGAGTTCCATTGATGTTCCGTGTCAGGGCTTTGATAATGAGATTGATACCACCGTTATGACGAATAATCTCAAGCATGCCGCCAGCCAGAATGGTGACGATGATTAGTTCCGACATGCCCATCATACCTTCGTTCATGGCACTAAACCAGCTAAACACGTCGTAAGCACCATGACTGATGCCGATGATACCTGTGAGGATGATGCCGATGGTCAGTGTCAGCAGTACGTTGATGCCGCAAACAGCTAAGACGACGACAGCGAGATAAGGCAGTACGAGCCAGAAGTTAACCTCGCCCACCTCCGTATGCATGTTGAGGCTTGTTCCCATGAAGAAATAGACGATAAGCATCAGTATGGCCACCGGTGCCACGATACGGATGTTTACATGGAACTTATCCTTCATGTTGCACCCTTGCGTCTGGGTGGCTACGATGGTGGTGTCGCTGATAAACGAGAGGTTATCACCGAAATATGTGCCGCCAACAACTAAGCCTACCATGAGTGGAATGCTGATGCCCGATTGTTGGGCTATACCCACAGCCAGTGGGGTGAGGGCAGCAATGGTACCACAACTGGTGCCGATACTCAGGGAGATAAAGCAAGAAGCAAGGAAGATGCCTGGTAGAATAGCTTGCTCTGGCAGATAACTCAGGGCAAGGTTCACGGTGGCATCAACGGCGCCCATCGTCTTTGCCGCTGCAGCGAAGGCGCCTGCCAGAATGAAGATAGCCAGCATAAGTACCATCGTGGGGTTGCCTGCACCCTTGGCAAAGACACTGATACGCTCGTTCATCGTGCCTTTCACCGTGAGTAGCGAATAGACCGAACTGACGAGGAAGGCCACGGCGATGGGTACTTTATAAAAATCCTGAGCAACAATACTGGTTACCAGATAGAGCACCAGGAATACAATCAATGGACTTAATGCTTTCATCTGTTTGCTATAATTTCCTGTGCAAAGATACGATTAATAATTGATAAAATCGCTAAATCATTTCGTTATTTGGGAAAATATGTCTAATTTTGCGGCTGAATCATTAGACTGTTTATAATAAGGTATGAAAAGATTTCTTTTGGTGATATTTGCCTGTATCGCTATGGCAGCACAGGCACAGGACAATGCGCCAGCATTGAAGTTTGGCTATCTGAGTTACGACTTGGCGTTGAAGTCAATGAAAGAATATGCCACCGTACAGATGCGTATGGACTCCCTGCGTAGTGCTTTTAATGCTGAGATGCAGCGTGTGGAGGATGAGTTCAATCGTAAGTACGAGGACTTCCTCGATGGACAGAAAGATTTTCCACGTACTATTCTCTTGAAGCGCCAGACGGAACTGCAGGAGATGCTCCAAAAAAATATTGCCTTCAAACAGCAGTCCATCCAGGAAATGAAAGATACAGAGACCCAACTGATGGCACCCCTTCGTATTCATCTGAATGAGGCCATCGCTACTATTGCCCGTGAGCATGGGTTGGCTCTTGTTATCAATACCGATGCCAATGCCTGTCCGTTTATCGAGCCGGCAATGGGTGTTGATGTCAATGAACTTGTTGTTAATAAACTGAATAGATGAAACTCTCGCAGGCTCCTGGTCCTATAGGTGTTTTTGACAGTGGATATGGCGGATTGACCATTTTGGATGGTATTCGTCAGTTGTTGCCAGAATACGATTATCTGTATCTTGGTGATAATGCCCGTGCTCCCTACGGACCGCGTTCCTTCGATGTGGTCTATGAGTTTACCCGTCAGGCTGTGCAGCGCCTGTTTGAGATGGGATGCCACTTGGTCATCCTGGGCTGCAATACAGCCTCTGCCAAGGCTCTGCGCACGATTCAGCAGGTTGACCTGCCTAAATGGGACAAAGATCGTCGTGTGTTGGGTGTCATTCGTCCTACAGCTGAGGTCATCGGTTCCCTCACAGAGAGTCGTCATGTTGGTGTGCTGGCTACAGAAGGAACCATTAAGAGTGAGAGCTATAACCTGGAAATCAAGAAGCTTCATCCAGATGTTCAGGTGTCGGGTGTGGCTTGTCCGTTCTGGGTGCCACTGGTAGAATATAATGAGGCAGACTCGCCTGGTGCCGACTATTTCGTAAAGAAGCGTATTGACCAGATAATGAGCCTCGACCCACAGATAGATGCTATCATTCTTGGTTGCACTCATTATCCTCTGTTAATGCCAAAGATATTGAAGTATCTGCCTGCAGGTGTGATGGTTGTACCTCAGGGCGAGTATGTGGCCGATAGTTTGAAGTCATACCTTGAGCGCCATCCTGATATGAAACAACATTGTTCAAAGAGCGGCACAACGCATTATCTCACCACCGAGAACCCTGAGAAATTCAAGGAACAAGCTCAGATTTTCCTACATGAGCCTGTAGAGGTAGAGAAAATCACTTTGGGATAATGACCAATCGCTAATAGCTAATAGCTAAAAGCCTCTTCGAGAAATAATGTACGGGATACCATACACTTAGGAATCCTACAGCCAATACCGTGACAAAAACGATGATGATATCCAGCGGGTGTACGCTCACTGGATAGGCATTGATGACGAAAGCTCCTTCACTGCTACCCAGTGAGATAAGACCGAAGGTCTGCTGAATCCAGCAGAGCAACAAACCAATCAGAATACCGATGATAGCACCGATGGCTGAGATGATACGTCCCTCAAACAAGAATATCTGTGTTATCTGACGGTCTGTAGCTCCCAGGTTGCGTAGTGTCACCACGTCATCCTTCTTGTCGATAATCAGCATGGATAGCGAACCGATGATATTAAAGCAGGCCACCATTAGAATGAATGTCAGGAAGATATAGGCAATCAGCTTTTCTATCTTCATGATACGGAAGGTATCGTCCTGCTGTTCGTAGCGGTCCAATACCTGATATCTCTCGCCCGCAATATCCTTGATTTTCTCTTTCACCGCCTCGAAATCGCTACCCTGTTTTAGACGTAGCTCTAACGATGATATCATACCCTGCTGGTCGAAGATGCGACGGGCAAAGCCGATGCTGGTCAGGATATAGTTACGGTCGTATTTTGCCTGCATCACCTCAAACACCACACCGGGCGAATAGAGCTCATCCTGCACAAAGCCGTCGGCAGGGTCGCTCATATCCAGTTGTCCCTCGCGTCGTGGCGCATAGATCTGTAGTGGTTCGTGGTAGTTGATGCCCATGCCCAATTGGTCGGCCAGTTGGATGCCAGGTACACCATAATGCAGGTCAGCGGCATGCAGTTCAAAGGTGCCGTCGCCATAGAGGATGCTATTGATATGCGTTAGCTGCTCGAAATTATCCTCTACGCCTTTTACGTGAATCATGGCCTGCCTACCATTATAAACAGCCATTGCCTGGTCTTCCACGCACTCTGTGGCTACAGCCACCTCGTCCAGTGTCTTTATCTTTATCAGCGCAGGATCGTCAGCAGCTACCGTTTTTCCCTCCACTGGCACAATCTTGAGTTGTGGGTCGAAGGCTGTGAAAAAAGATGCCACCAAGTCGCTGAATCCGTTGAACACGCTTAATGTTACCACCATAGCCATTGTGGCCACGGCAACACCAAGTACCGAGATGCCACTAATGATATTAATGGCATTCGTTGATTTTTTAGAGAAGAGATATCGACGAGCGATGTAAAATGGAAAGTTCATGCGGTAGCAAATTTTTCACGATTCACTTTTCCTTTTTATTTCTTGAGCAGTTCGTCAATACGTTCGATATAGTCCAGTGAGTCGTCGATGAAGAAGCGTAACTCAGGCACGATACGCAACTGATAGCGCACGCGCTGTCCCAGTGCATAACGTATCTGCTGACTGCTCTTCTCGATATTATGTAACAACTCCTCACCCTTCTCTGAAGGGAAGATGCTCAGATAAGCTGTGCAGATGCTCAGGTCTGGTGATATTTTCACTCTGGTCACGCTGACCATTACGCCGTGCATGGCGCGTGTTTGCTCTTGGAATATCACGCTCAGCTCTTTCTGCAGCAGGCGTGCAATTTTGTTTTGTCTTGTTTCTTGCATTTTATAACATTAAAGATTAAACATTAAAGATTAAGCATGAAACATTAAATCTTTTACTCTTTTATTTCTTTCTAATAAGTGTCAGTCCGTCGCGCAGCGGGAGAATAACTTGCTCCACCCTGTTGTCCTGCGCTATGTGGTCGTTAAAGCGGCGTATGCCCAATGTCTGGTGGTCGCGGTCGTAGGCAGGATCTGTTACGTGTCCGTCCCATAGCGTGTTGTCGGCCAGTATGAACCCGCCCGGCTTCAGGATATTGAGCACCATTTCGTAGGTCTCTACGTAGGTGCGCTTGTCGCCATCTATGAAAGCCATATCGAACTCCAGTCCTAATTTAGGCGCCTCCTTGATGGCATCGCCGATGATAAACTCCACCTTGCCAGCCACTGGCGAACCCTCTATCCATGGTCTTGTGAAGTCCTCCTGCTCGTCGTTGATCTCAAAGGTATATACCTTACCGCCTTCCCCCAGTCCCTCGGCCATGCAGAGTGCGCTGTAGCCACTAAACGTGCCCACCTCCAGGATGCGCTTGGGGCGTATCATCTGTACCAGCATCTTCAGCAGTCGTCCCTGCAGGTGTCCGCTGGCCATGCGTCCGTGCAACATATAGATGTTGGTGGCGCGCCACAGACGATACAGATAGTCGGGCTCCGGCTCTATGTGAGCGAGTATATAGTGTTCCACGTCGCCCCCTAAGTTAGGGGGTTGGGGGTCTGAACCGATTGCGATATTTTTTTTATTACTCATACTTCACGGGGCCTGCATTTGTTCAGACCCCCATCCCCCTAACTTAGGGGGCTTAAGGCCTCTATTGCAAGGCGATAGCTATCCAGTCCGAACCCACATATCACGCCCTTGCAGGCAGCAGAGATCATGGACTTGTGGCGGAACTCCTCGCGCTGGTGTACGTTAGAGATATGTACCTCTATGACGGGACATTTCAGAGAGCGGATGCTGTCATGCAGTGCCACTGACGTATGTGTGTAGGCACCCGCATTCAGCACGATGCCGTCGTATGTGAAGCCCACCTCCTGCATCTTGTTGATTAGCTCACCCTCCACATTGCTCTGATAGTATTCTATCTCGATGTCGGGGTATCTCTCTCGCAGTTTAGGCAAGAAAACTTCAAACGACTCGCTGCCATAGATGCCTGGCTCGCGAACTCCCAGCAAGTTCAGGTTGGGTCCGTTAATAATCTGAATCTTCATTGTTTTGCGTGTTACTTCGGTGCAAAGATACGAAAAAACGGGAGAAACGCAAAAAAGAAAACAGTTTTTCTTTTGCATTTTCAGGTGTAAGTATCATTGAAATACTTAATAACAATGAGTAGGAATCTCTTTCTGGGGAGACTCCGGATTCTTTTTAATAATTTTTGTGTATTGCAGGAATAACCGATTACCCGTACCTTGCACCCGCAAAACTGAACAAAGACAATAGGTATTAGGATGACACAAAAACTATTCTTCGCATGTTTGCTGCTTGCAACATGCCAGAACATATTTGCCGACAATGATGATAACGGCAGTAAAAAGACCAACAGCAAACTAGACTCATCAACTCCCATTCAACTTCAAGAGGTTACAGTGGTGTCAAGCAGTGTGAAGCGTATCAACGAGTCTGCTTTCAATGCAGTAGGGGTGGATACCAAATCACTTCAGAACACTACCCAGAATCTCAGCGACGCCTTACGTCAGGTGCCGGGTGTCAAACTGCGCGAGACGGGCGGCGTAGGTTCTGATATGCAGTTGATGCTGGACGGTTTCTCAGGTAAGCATGTCAAGGTGTTTATCGATGGTGTGCCTCAGGAGGGCATCGGCCAGTCATTTGGTCTCAACAATATCCCCGTTACTTATGCCGACCATATCGAGGTCTATCGTGGAGTGGTACCAGTGGAGTTTGGTACAGATGCCATTGGCGGTGTGATCAATGTGGTTACGAAGAAAACTGCCCGCCGTTGGTATCTTGATGCTTCCTATAGCTATGGTTCTTTCAATACCCATAAGTCTAACGTTGATTTCGGACAATATTTCAAAAACGGACTGACTTATGGGATAAATTTCTTCCAGAACTATTCTGATAACAACTATCAGATTGACGCTACTGGTGTGAAGCATTTCCTGGAGGGAGGCGGCAGTCAGCAGAATGCCAAGAAAACAGAGCGCGTAGAGCGTCTGCACGATGCCTATCACAACGAGGCTCTGGTGGTTAAGGTCGGCGTGCTGAACAAGTCGTGGGCCGACCGCCTGATGCTGTCGGCCACACTATCACAGTCGTACAAGGAGATACAGACCGACACCCGTCAGACGGTGGCCTTCGGTGAGCGCCATCGCAAGGGATGGTCGGTGATGCCTGCCCTGGAGTATCGCAAGCGTGACTTGCTGAAGGGGCTGGATGTGGCGGCTACGTTGAACTATAACCGCAACATGACAAATAATATCGATACTGCTACCTACGAGTATAACTGGTTAGGCGATCGCCGCTATAAAAACGGACGTAAGGGTGAGGTGTCTTATCAGGATACCAAGGCCTATAATGACAACTGGAACGCTACCTTTCGTGCCGTCTATCGTCCTGCAGCAGGTCACACCATCACGCTGAACCACCTGATGCAGTCGGTGGACCGCAAGACCAATACCGCCACCGTGGACCTCTCCAATAGTATTAATAAGGTGACGGTGAAGCGCATCACGGGACTGTCGTATCAGTTGGCACCCACCGACCGCTGGAGCGCTACTGTTTTTGTGAAAAACTACGACCAGCGTAACTCGGGGCCGCTGGCACTGAGTGGCAATGACAACACAAGTTATGTGAAGACCCACAACGACGTGAGCACACTGGGCTATGGTGCGGCTGCTGCCTACTATATATTACGTGGTTGGCAACTGAAACTGAGTTATGAGCGCGCCTGCCGTCTGCCAACAACCGATGAATTGTTTGGCGATAACGACCTGGAGCGCGGTAAGTTCGAGTTGAGGCCCGAGCGCAGTCACAACTATAATCTGAACATGAACTATAGCCACACCTTCGACCGCCAGCATGCTCTCTATCTGGAGGGTGGTCTTATCTATCGCCTGACCAAGGACTATATCAAGCGCACCACAGAGAATGTGAGCGGCACCTACTATGGTGCTTACTCGAACCATGGACGTGTGGAAACCAAGGGTTACAACGTGGGACTGCGCTATGACTATCAGCGCTGGTTGAGCGTTGGAGGCAACTGGACGCAGATGGATGTGCGCGATGATGAGAAGACACAGGAGACGGGCTCAAAACAGGCCAATCTGACCTATGGGGCACGCATGCCCAACCTGCCTTACCAGTTTGCTAATGCTGACATGACGCTGCGCTGGCACGACCTGGGTGGCAAGGGCAACCTGCTGAGTTGCACCTACGACCTTTTCTATACACACAGTTTCCCGTTGTTCTCGGAGGTCTATGGCAGCGCATCGAATAAGATGACAGTGCCCACGCAGACGGCCCACAACCTGACGCTGACCTATGCCATGAAGCATGGTAAGTACAATTTCTCCTTGGAGTGCCACAACCTGACGGATGCCAAGCTCTATGACAACTTCAATCTGCAGAAGGCCGGACGTGCTTTCTATGGCAAGGTGCGTATCAACATTGGAGGGTAACAAGCTTTTTCTTCCGACCACGAATTTAATGAATTATTCGAATTGAAATTAATAATAAAATAAAGCGTTAAGTACAAATGAACTACAACATGATTTTCTCAAAGTCTGTACTGGCTGCGGTGGCTATGGCTGCCACTCTGACAGCTTGTAGCAGTGACGACGACACAGTAAACAATGATGAGAATGGCAGCGTCAGCTCGGCCTTCATCTTCAGTGCAACCAATAGCGAGGGCAATGCCAACTATATCGCTACTGTTGGTTCGCTCGACGAGGGTGAGAGTAGTGTGCTGAACAATGGTTTTGAGACCTTCACCGCCACGGAGTGGTTTACCTATAAGAACAAGTACCTGTTCCGCTTGCAGTACAACCAGGGAAATGCTGGTGGCACATCAGCTTACTTCCTGAACAGCAAGGGCGAGATTGAGCAGACCGACTATACCTTTGACATCCAGCGATTCACCACCTATGGTATCTATGGCGACTATGTCATGACGGCTGCCGCTGCTGCCAGCAGTAAGGTGGATGCTAAGGGTAATGCTGCCTACGGCATCTCTGTGACCTATCTTGATGCCGAGAATGGTACCACCCGCAATCGTGACATGATTATGTCAGAGAACTTCCTGGGCACAGGCGAGTATGTCACCCTGTCGGGTATGGTTGAGGCCAATGGCAAACTGTATTCTGCTGTGGTACCTCTGGGTCTGAGTGCTTATGGCAGTGAGGTGGAGAACGGAAAGTACATCAAGGCTGGCAATGAGGACCTGCTGGCTGTGGCTGAGAGCGGTGCACGCACGCTGAGCACTACCCAGTATCCTGACTCTAGTTTCGTGGTGATCTATGACAATGAGAAGATGGAGAATCCAACCATCATCCGTACCAACAAGATGAGCTATGCCAGCGGTCGTATGCGCTCACAGTTCTACCAAACCATCTGGGCCGCAGAGAATGGCGATATCTATGTGTTCTCACCTAGTTATGCCCGTCTTCAGGCGGATGCCCGCCTGAAGTCAACCCACACGTCGAAGGTGATGCGTATCAAGGCTGGTGCCACCGAGTTTGACGAGACCTATGGTGCTGTGGATCTCGAGTCAAAGGCTGGTATGCCTCTGTTCCGCTGCTGGAGCATGTCTGGCGACTATTTCCTCTGCCAGTTCTATGGAGCCGGTATCAACACCATGGGTACTGGTGCCAATGTGTTGGGCATCTATCAGGGCTCTACCAAGGAGTTTAAGACGATTCAGGGTCTGCCTTCCACCGACGTAATCACTTCTTACAGTAAGCGTCCTTACACAGAGAACGGTCTGACTTATATCGCTGTACAGACCAATGACGGTCAGAAGCCTGCTGTCTATAGCATCGACCCCAAGACGGGTATTGCTAAGCGCGGTATTGAGATTGAGTGTGGAACCATCAGCTATGCTGGTAAACTATTTGCAGTGAAATGAATATGAATAAGATTATAATGACGCTGGCTTTTATGCTGACAAGCATCGCCAGCCATGCTCAACTGAGCACAGAGGCACAGGCCGTTATCAATAATATTATGACACGTGCCAGCGTGCGTGGGTTTATTGAGAAACCTGTGGAGCAGGAGAAAATAGACTTGATGCTACGTGCTGCTATGGCGGCCCCCACGGATAAAAACCGTCAGCCTTGGCATTTTGTTGTCCTCAATACGCCCGAGAGTATTGCCCAATATGCCGGTGAGGGCCATCATGCCGAGCGTATGAAGAAGACGCCTCTGGTTATCGTGGTCTGTGCCGATACCACCCGCATGCAGCAAGGTGAGGTGCGTGATATATGGGTACAGGATCTCTCGGCTTCGACCGAGAACCTGCTACTGGCAGCCCATGCACTCGACTTGGGTGCCGTATGGACTACCATCTACCCGCTTGAAAAGCGAGTACAGGATGTGAAGCAGAGACTGAATTTGCCAGACCATCTGATCCCTATGTGTGCCATACGCATAGGCTATCCCAACCCCGAACATCCTGCCCAACCAAAGGACAAATGGGATGATCAGAAGGTGACTTATGGGCCTTGGAAATAAAATCTACCTATTAGCTGATTTCATGAGTTCACTCGAGTCGTCTCTTTGATTGACTTGAGTGAATTTTTGTATCTGAAAACCTTATAAGTGAATGGAAGAAGTAAGGGATATCTTATTGTTTTGTGAGAGAACCTTGTTCTTGTGTTTCAAAAGACAATACCCAATCATATTTTTGTTTCCAACGCCACACTGTGGCACGTGACAGTTCCATCACATTTTGTATTTGTGTGTTTGATAATCCGATTCTGACAAGGTAACAAAACTGCATTTGCTGTTCGTTGAAGTCTCCTAATTCTTTAAGTAGTTTGTCGTGGAAGAAGGGATATAGTTCATTTACAGCCTGATAGAGCATTTTCCAGTCAGCCATATTCATATTCTTTTTCCCTGTGGATGATTGTTTGATGGATGTGATTACCTCCTCCGCTTTAACCTGCAATTCGGATTGATGGAGAATCTTGATGAAAGCTTTGTTCTGTTCTTCTTTTCGCTTTATTTCTTCGCGTAGTTGTTTCTCGTCGCAAGACAACTTCTGTAAATCAGATGAGAGTGCCACGATTCTCTTGAGATATTTGTTTTTCCCTCTAATATATATCGAGATACCTATGGATATAATTAGGATAGAAAGGAGAGAAACAACTATCAGCATATTAATTGATCTCTTCTTCTCATCTTTAAGACTTTGTTCTCTTTTCAGATCTAAATGATATTGATACGAATTATTGACTGTTGCTGCTAATTCCTGACGTTTACCAAAGTCAATAGAATCGCTTAACTCCATGTACTTTTGAGCATAGATGTTGGTCTTTTCCTCATTACCAATTTTATGATATAGTTGAAAAAGTAGTTTAGAAGCATCATACATCTCATCTATGTCAGTCCCATCGTCAAGGATACGTTGGCAATAGATTGTAGCGGAATCAAGTTCTCCAATTAATTCGTAATAATGAGCGAATGCCATATATGTGAAAGCCGAAAAATCCTTCAGATTATCTTGATTTATTAGCGAGAAGCATGTCTGAGCTTTGGGCATATCCTGTAAGATTGAGTAGTAATTTAACAAGTTGATAAGCAAATCTTGATATTGTAGCATCTTCTTTGATGAGACGATTTTCTGATATGCCATGTCGAATGAGACTTTTGCTTGATGTAAACTATCTAAAGCGAGATAGTTGGCACCCATATGCATGTATGATAAGATTTCATTGCCATGAATCTTTTTGCATATATCTAACTCCTTTTGAGCCATGACAAATGCATTATTATAGTCTTGTACATCAAAGTATAGATACCCAAGATTGGAATAGGTGTTTCGTAACATTGTTGAGTCGCAACGGTTATTCATTTTGGAACATTCAAGTGATTTGAAGAAAAACTCCAAGGATCTTGGTGTGTCTTTCAAATCTCTATACACGCTGCCTGCATAGTAGTAAACTTCCTGTTTGTCTGGTATAGTGCCTTCCGTTTCAAAATAGTCAACGAGTTCCTTTATCATGAGATCTGAACTGGGTATATGGTTGGCCTTGTCGTTTAGCCTAATTCGCAACAGGTCATATTTGTGTTTTGTATAGTCTGTTGCATTCCTCATTTCTATCTCCATGGAATCAAGCATTACAAGTGCTTTCTCCGGTTCTTCATTGCCTAAAATCTTGATATAATCTAATCTATTTAATGTGGAATCTTTAGAACAGGAGGTTATTACTAATACAAATGCAAATAGCGTAGATAAGTGGTTGATTAAGTTCTTTTTCATTGTTTATTGATAATGGAAATCGAACGCAAAGGTAATAATAATCAAAAAAAATTGCAAGTTTTTTAGGTGTAATTTGTTTCAGGACGTTTCAACTTTATGAAAGATGAAGATGATTATTTATGTCTGTTATTGTTGTAAATAGTTGTATAATAAATAGTTATAGCGTCCATTAATTTTTCTTATTTCCATGAAACGAATTGAAACAGGAATTTGTCTCTATCAATTGGAAAAGTAAGTAAATTTGCAACGATATTTAAAATACAAGAGTTATGAAAAAATTAAAGATTATTATTTTACTTGCGTTCGTAATGCAGTTTATGTGTGTGATGGCAGAATCTCCGTCTTTAATTCCTGTGCCTCTTCAACGTGGTAGAATCGTCCCAACCAAAGGCGGATATCCACCTCCACATAGAGCACCTTCTCATTGTTATATTCCCTTGGAAGTATTTGTTAATGAAGAAGCCCAGCAACTGCTGTTTAAAGATTCTTCAAGAGGCACATATATATATCGTATATACGATGAGAATCATAACGTGTTGGAACAAGGAGAACTAAACTTTATAGAAACAGATTCTTTAACCGTGGATTTCTTCAGTCAGGATAATGCGTGTGCATTGGAAATCATATACGGAAATGTATCATTCTTAGGTTTCTTTTTTTAATGATATGAGCTATGAAAGAAAATGAACTCATCTATAATTAT
>Ga0265299_10002190_pt1 | contig 20482 bp, 12 predicted proteins | sample AusTroGonzalo_MG_4_FD_193485 | JGI IMG/M metagenome (GOLD analysis project Ga0265299, IMG submission 193485) | Bovine rumen microbial communities from tropical cattle in Woodstock, Queensland, Australia - Gonzalo_02 | ecosystem: Host-associated > Mammals > Digestive system > Stomach > Rumen ... | reverse complement strand
TCGCACCCGGCTACCAGTGGGGTTACTTCCCCTCAATCTCTGGTGCATGGGTAGTATCCGAAGAACCATTCATGAAGGATATCAGATGGATTAGTCAGTTGAAGATACGTGCCGCCTTTGGTTTAGCAGGTAACAACCGCATCAACTCAGATCTTTACCGTGAGTTGTATGCCATCAACTCAACAGGTGGTCCTGGCTTCGGTGAAGTAGCATCACTGGGTGAGCAGTATTATGGAAACAACAGTGGTTCACAGTTCTACAACAAACAGATTAAATGGGAGACTACCATTACCCGCAACTTGGCTGCAGATATCCAGTTATTCAATGGACGTATCACCATCACACCAGAGTTCTACTGGAACACAACCCGTGATCTGCTTTACAAATCCGACTTGGCTCCTTTAGGCTACACCAGTCAGATGAGAAACATCGGTCAGGTAACCAACAAGGGTATTGAACTTTCTATCAGCGGTGATATCATACAGGGGAAAGACTATGTACTGAGTGCTAATCTCACCTTCGGACACAACAAGATGAAGATTGACAAGCTCAACGGCACAGACAACGTGGTATGGGACCAAAACGACAGATGGAAGTCAAGCTATAATGACTATTGCCTGCGTGTAGGTGATGAGGTAGGCCTCATCTATGGATTCGTCTACGACGGCATTTACGGATTTGACGAGTTCTACTTCGACCCACAGAACAACTATCAGGCTATTCCTTGGGGATCTAGTGCTGCTGACAATGGCACAAGTGACAACTGTGCTCCACGCGAGGACGGATATATCACTGTTATCAACGATGTGTCAGGCTCCTCTAACTCAGGTATTGCTACACTGCCTGGTAAGATCAAGTTCAAGGATTTGGATGGTGATGGACGAATCACAGAGAACGACCGCACCGTTATTGGTAACACGAATCCAAAGTTCCAGGGTGGTTTTGGTTTGAGCGGACAGTATAAAGACTTTGACTTCACAGCCAACTTCACCTATATGCTTGATTTCGATGTAAACAATGCCACAGCCTACACCTTGTCATCATCTGAAGGCAATAAGCACAATTTCTATAATGTTCTTTCCAAATTCGCTGATGGTTGGCAGTATAATGATATCGACGGTAGCATCACAGGTACAAAAGGTGATATTCTGTATAAGGCATATTATCTGACAGACCCTGTAAGCATCTACAAGCGCGGTAATCAAAATCGCAGTCTGTGGAATCCCACCGACGTGACCACAAAGCTGACACACTCATACTTCATTGAGGACGGTTCATTCCTGCGTTGTAATGATATCACTATCGGTTACACTATACCAAAGAAGATGACCCAGAAATGGGGTATCTCAAAAGCACGTTTCTATGTCTCCACATCTAACCTCTTTATCATCACCAAGTATACAGGTTATGACCCCGAGGTGGATATCCAGACTGGTCTGACATGCGGTATGGACTACAACCGCTATCCACGTAGCCGTAGCTTCGTATTTGGAACAAACATCACCTTCTAATTAAGACACAGATATGAAAATCAAAAATATCCTTTTAACTGGAGCAGCCGTTTTGGCGTTGGTTTCCTGCAACGACTATTTGGAAGTTGATGCACCTTCGGCTTATTCTGAAGATTTCGTATTCAATCAAAAGTCAGAGATTGAACGCGCACTCAATGGTGTGTATGCACAAGCTATTGTGGGCGATTTGTATGGCAATGCCTATCAACTTACCTTCAATCTGAACAGTGACGTAGACGTAACGATTACTTCCAGTGGAGCTCATTCACACTCCACCTACGCTCGTTTCGACTGTGATGAACAAGGTAGTGAGATTCAGAAATTCTGGACAGCAGCCTATAGTCTGATTGAATACTGTAACAAGTTTATCACTTCTGCCGAGAACTCCAAATTTTATGAGAATAAGGAGAACGATGCTGAGTGGGAGCAGGATGCACAGGTTCTGCAGTGGATTGGTGAGGCAAAATGTCTCAGAGCCATGATATACCATGACCTCGTTGTGATGTTTGGCGATGTGCCATTCACCTTCACCCCTGCCAATCGTCGTTCAGAGTATGTATTCGGTGTTGTTGACCGTCAGGAGATTCAGGATACACTTATCAGTGACCTGAAAGCTATTGCGCCCTATATGTCAAGCACCAAGAGTGTCACAGTAGAGCGATGCTCTAAAGAGTTTGCTCATGCCATGATAGCCCGTATTGCCCTGACAGCAGGTGGCTACTCTCTGCGCCCCGACAAGAGTAACGCAAAGAGCTATGGCACGATGAAGCGTCCTGATAACTATGCTGACTACTACAAGATTGCCCGCGACTATGCTGACTCTGTCATCACCGCTGGCACTCACGACCTCAAGGCAGAGTATCAGAATGTGTTTGTCAACGAGTGTAACTATCAAGTAGTAAACGATGACGATCCTATCTTCGAGATTCCTTTTGCAAAGGAGTCTACCGGAAATACAGGTTATATACAAGGTCCGAAATACGATTCTTACGAGAACAAGACCACAGGAGTTTGGGGTGAGTGTAAAGGTAATGCACGCCTGCACGCATTCTATCGTTTCCTGTTCCGCACTGGTGACAAACGCCGTGAGTTTGTCAATGGACTGTGGTATTACACCTATCGCATGGACGAGAACAACAATCAGGTTGACTCTATTGTCATCTTCAACGACTACTCTGTATTTAACAACAAGTGGTCTAAGCTGTGGACTTCAGAAGGTTCTGCATTAGGAAACGGTTCTACTGGTTCTACAGGTATCAACTATCCATACATGCGCTATGCTGACGTCTTGCTGATGTATGCTGAAGCAGCAAACGAATTAGATGGTGGTCCTACAGATACCAAAGCAGTAGAATGCCTGACCAAGGTTCACAGTCGTGCCTTCACTGATGGTGACGTAGCCTTTATCACAGCAGCACAAACCTCAAAGGATGCATTCCAAAATGCTGTGCTCGATGAGCGTAAGTGGGAGTTTGCCGGTGAGAACTCTCGTTGGCGTGACCTTGTCCGTACCAATCATTATGCAGAAGAGTTGATGTACAGTTTCCTGCGCTATTATGCAGCGGGTATGGCTCATAACTCAGGTTTTGAGGATGCCATCAGCGAGCATGATGACCAACCAACCACCGCAAGCTACATTAATCGTACGCCCCTGACTGTGTACTATCACAAATATTATGCAAGCGAAGGTACTGATCAGCAGAAGTTGATTGCTCACCGAATGATTAAGAACCAGTTGTATGGTTATATCGTTGACGCATCCTATAACTTCAGTTTGACTTATCCTAACCAGTCACTGCCCAGTCTGCGCCTGTATAATGCCTATGCACCTATCAGTCAGCCTACGACAAGTCAGATTACAACATTTGGATTCTCGGCTGCAGGTTGGAGCAATGTTAAGTTCTACAACTGGTATAACGATGCTACTGCTCAGCCCAACAACCAATGCAAATACAGCTATTACGGTTTTATCCGTGCTGACGAGAACAACGCATTATGGATTATTCGCGATGGTGTACAGGAGCAGTTTGATGCTATTCCAACAGACGTAAGCACGCTGCCTGCAGTACGTTACATCCTCCCCTATCCTAACCAGGTTATTCAGCGCTCTGCTGGTGCCTATAAGAACTACTATGGTTATTAATAACACCTAGAACTCAAAAGATTATGAAAAAGATATTGAATCAAATCATGCTCCTTTGCGTTGCCGCATCCTCTCTCACCTTTGTGGGTTGTAAGGATAATGACGACAACAGCACGTCGACCAATACCGACAGGGAGTTCATGACCATGTTCATCACCGACCACACCCGCGGAAAAGGCACCTCTTATCCGTATAACTGCGGACTTGACGGCGCCTACCCACACGGTAATACCATCCACCTTTATTGGTATGGTGTTGACGACTGTGCTGGTTACCAGATTCAGATGGGATTACAAATCAAAGTCAGTGGTGGCGCAGAAGCTTGGCAGAAAGTACAAGGCACCAGCGACCTGCTACTCGATACGATTGTAGGCCCCAAGCAACTTGACCTGTTGCTGAAAGATCTGCAATATTCCACAAACTATAGATTTGCCATCCGTGCGTTATCAAAGAAAGACCAGAACATCAAGGGTGATGAGACCACCTTTGCACATGCATCTAACTGGTTCGGTCACGGAAATGGTCGCCAGTGGCAAGAGTATCTGGGCATCACCACAGATGACCGATACCCCACCCCTATGGCTATCTACGTGAACCAGGCTGAGACTACCGAGAACGACATGCACGTTTATTTCAATACCAACATCAGTCAGTTGGGATTGAATCTGAACGATGATGACGACAAAGACAAGTTGCAGGCCTACTATGAGAACTTCAACATTGACGAAAATGGTAATCTGGGGTATGAGTACCTCACAGTAACACCTTCTCCCAACAATCCCAACTCTACCGTTGGCGAGAAATGGAAGAAGTATAAGATTACTGATGAAGACCGTGCTCGCGGTTATGTCGTAGTTGATGGTCTGACAGCCAACTCTGTCTATGTCATTGATGTGATTGACCCACGCGTCCCCGTAGAAATTGATGCGAAGTACAATACCTGTACCGCCCGTTCTGATGGTCAACCTGGTGAACCAATCCTGCTTTCACACAGTGAACTGATGGAACAGGCAGGTAATTTGGAGATTCCTGATCGCGATGCCAAGCGTGCTGATGTGTATGGACCGAAAGCTGAGAAATATAATGCAGCTCCTATCTCGCCCACACTCCATGACTTCATCTCCAATACCAATTATGCAGAAGGTCAGACCTTCTTACTAGAAGGTGGCAAGACCTATTACCTGGATGGCAATGACATTACCTGTAAAGGTTTTGTGCTGCGCACACGTCCTGAGGATGTTGCCAAAGGTCTCCGTGCACGCGTCATCTGTGGTATTGGTGAAAGCTCAGATATTTTCACTCAGGCTAAGGAAGGACGCCAGTGGGATGGATGCCCCTACTCTATGTTCACCTTTGGTCGTTCACCAGAAGCAGGTGAAGGTGGTGAGATTTATATGAAGAAGCTCGCTTTCTATGATATAGACTTCGATAATCCCGAGTGTTTTAACTATGGTGATCAGAAAGCAGGCATCGGTAGTGCCACAGGTAACTATTTCTTCAACATGTTCAGCGATGGTATGGCTGTTACCCTCGATTCACTCGTGATGGAGAATTGTACCTTCAAACGCATAGTTCGTGGCTTCATTCGTGAGCAAGGTCCTAACTACAAGCTCTGGAATCACGTGCTCATCAAGAACAACATGTTCTTCGACTGTGGTTACTACAGTAATGGTGCTGGTGGTTACTGCTGGATTGATGGTGCCGGAAATAATGGTAAGACCAATATGCTGGCAGACTTCAAGGCTATCGAGAACACATTCTATGATTGTCCGTTCCCCGCATTCATCAAGCAACAGTTGGCAGAGGAGTATAAGTATGTGGATAATCCAAAATGGAATATCACATTCTCCAACAATACATTGGTAAACTACAACACACGTGGTGACGGTGCTATATTCAAGTTGACCCGCATTCCCAACGGTTCAGTGTTCAATGTAGAAAACAACCTCATCATCCTCTGTAAGCAGAATGGCGACCAGCGCAAACTGGAGCAGTATGGTGCATACGTACCAGATACGGAATCAATGAGTGATGGTTCTGCTGGACATATCACCTTGAACTTCAAGAACAACTGGTCAACAAATAATGACCTGACAAATGGTTCTATCTTCAGTTCACGCGCATGGGATAACCAGAAGGATGGCTTCGGAAACCTCGTGACCCTCAACAAGGCTTCACTGAATGGTTCTCTTCAGGTTGCCGTTGCAGAAATCTCTGCCACCGACCTACTTATCAGCCCATGTCCACCTCATATTGCTGCTACAGCAGAAGACCAAAACATGCACCGTGCTGATGCACTGGATGGTACTGCTACAACAGCTTATAACGTGAACCTGTACTTTAAGAACAAGAACAACGACATCTTCAATAATAATGTTGGTGCCGCCCGTTGGAGGAAATAAGTAACAATCAAATAAGAAAGACATTATGAAGAAATTCAGAATATCTATAATCGCAGTTGTTGCCTTGCTGATAGGTTTCAGCATGACAGCATGTTCCGAAGCCAATGAATATGAGGACAGTTTCACAGACAATCCCTCATGGATTAAAGGATATACGGACACCACAACCATATCCCATCCAGAGTCATTGGCTAACACCAAATGGGTGCGTGGAGTGGGTCTGAAAAAGAATGTCTATGGTGAGGATATTCAAGGTTTTGTAGAAAGTCTCGATTTCGTGTCTGCCGATTCTGTAGCAGTTAAGATGAGCGAAGGCGCTACAGAAGGAACGTGGAATGACGAATCAAACACTGAGAAATTGCCTTATTACGAGTACACTTACAGTGCCACTACAGGCAATCTTGAAATCCTGCAACGCAACGAAAGTAAAGGTAAAGTGACGAAGAAACCCATCTTTATTGGCGTTGCGGTTGAGGGTACCAAGGAAGTCATCACCTTAGTTCACTATGGTGATTCACCTGCTCAGACCTATCTCGTCAAAGAATAATCTCTTTACCCTCCCCTATATCCGCAAGATGTAGGGGAGGCTAACAAGCAATTTTGTATTTAAAACTTTAATATTAACTAACTAATTCATCTTATGAAAAAGATTTTTACTTTAGCTTTAGCCCTGATGGGCTTCGCTGGTGTAGCTAACGCTGCATCTGTAGACGATTTGGCAGTGCTGAAGCACAGCTATGTTTTCGTTTGTGATGACCTTGGTGCCCGTCCTGGTAAGGGCGTACTCTTTGGTGCAGATCACTTCCTAGACGTAACAGGTGGTTCTACTGCAACCAATAAAGGTCAGGTAGATCTGTCACAACCAGGTGCAACAACATGGGATGACGGAAAAGGAAATGTAGAAGACATCCCCCAGTACATCACTGATGATATCATTGCAAAATATGGTGCCGACTATGCAGGTCCTCACTATAACTATCTGCGCCTTAAGAACGCTCAGGACGTTATCGCAATGAAGTTGACCGCAAAATCAAAGGTCATCATGTTTCTTCAAGGAAACAACAAAATTGGTAAGGATGCACGTATTCCTAAGATTGCCAAGAGTGCAGACCTCAGCGATGCTCTGAATGCCGCTCCTGATGCAAGCCACGCAAGAACAGTCAGCGGTTACCGTTGGGAATACACCGTTGATGATGACGGTCTTTACTACATCGGTTCTTACAATGGTGATATGTTCGTTAGTTTCATTATCGTAGAAGCCAATGAGGCTCCTGGTACTCCTACAGTAAAGCTTGGTGATCAGAAGTTTGAAGGTGGTCTCTGGTTCCGTGAGGTTACATGTAAAGCTAACAGCTATAAGATGGAAGGCTCCGACGAGGCAATTCCTACCATTGTAACCTACACAACCGATGGTTCTACTCCTACCGCAACCAGTACCTTATATACTGAGCCTATCAAGTGCTATAAGGATATGACAGTGAAGTTCCAGGCTTATCAGGACTGGGGTTTAGGTGCTGATGAAGGTTTCATCTGCCCAAATGCTGACAATGAGGCTAATGTAACATTCTCTTTCGACGCTCCTACTATTGAGGCTGTAGGTGCTAACGTAACCGTTACATCTCCTTACGAGGGCGCTAAGAACTTCGTTCTGATTAATGGTGACAATGAGGAAGAGACCAGTTCATTCACTCTGGAGGAGTCTGCTACCGTAACTGCTTACTCTAAGATTATCAACGGTGACTACGCTGAGTTCACCACCAAGAGCACCTCTCAGGATGTTTACGTGCTGAATCCTATCAAGGAGAATAAGATCATCACCGTGACCACAGGTACTCCTGTTATTGACCAGGAGGCTACTGATAAATCTACAGATGGACCTGTTTACACAGTTGAAGGTGGTGCTATCAGTGCCGACAAGAAAGACTTCTTTGTCAAGAACCTTACTTTTGGTGTAGTGAAAGACCAGAAGGCTCAGTATCAGGTTCCTGAAGGACAGGAGATTTACATCCAGATGAGCAACACAAACATTACCTTCCAGGTAGCAGAGGGCGACTCTGTAAATGTTAAGGTTATCTGCTCTAAGAACGCATGTAAGAACATTAACGCTGAGGATGCTGCTGACGGTTCTGCAGTTACAGATCGCAAGTGCTTTGTCAATGTAAACGGCACAAACTACAGCCACAAAGATGCAGATGGCAACGAAGCTGCTGACCTGAAGCTTTTCGCTGATGCCAACATTATCGAGTTTGGTCTCACAGCTGGCACACACACCTTCCAGAAGTACTCTGGCACTGGTAACATCATGATTTCTTCAATCGAGATTACTCCTGTTGCCGCTGGTGAAAATGGTATTGCTACCATTAAGAACGAGGTTGTCAAGAGCGCTGTCTACAATCTGGCAGGTCAGAAGGTTAGCAACAACTTCAAGGGTATCATTGTAAAAGATGGTAAGAAGATCTTCAAGTAAGACAAATACAGAACTTGATTAAGTTCAAATCTCAAGAGACACGCGACTCCACAAACAGGAGCTACGTGTCTCTTTTATAAAAAACTGACTATACAAACTATAACAAAACAAATGAAAAAAATTTTTTTCTATTGCCTGTCATTACTCACCCTTCTCATTCTTACATCTATAACGACTAAGGCTGAAGACAAGATACCAGCCTTTCCTGGGGCAGAAGGTCATGGACGCTACGTCACAGGTGGACGCAAAGGAACAGTCTATCATGTCACCACGCTCTCTGACAACGAAAAAGACGGAAGCGGAACATCAGGCTCTCTTCGCTACTGTCTGAAGAAAGGTGGTTCCAATGCCAAAACCATCGTCTTCGATGTGGGTGGTGTCATCGCACTGAAAAGTGACCTTCAGATTCCTGCCAGCACAACCATTGCCGGACAGACTGCCCCCTACCCTGGCATCACGCTGCGCTACTATACCGTACTCCCCAATGGCAATGAAATCATTATCCGTTTCATCCGCATCCGCAGAGGTGAAGAGAAAAACGTAAACGATGGTGCCGATGCCACCTGGACCCGCCAAAAGACCAATATCATACTTGACCACTGTTCCTTCTCTTGGTCTATCGATGAAGTGGCATCATTCTATGACAACAATAATTTCACCATGCAGTGGTGCACTATCGGCGAAAGCCTCAACAATGCAGGTCACGATAAAGGGGCACATGGCTATGGTGGCATCTGGGGCGGTAAACTGGCTTCATTCCATCATAATCTGATTTGTCACGTCAACAACCGTTCACCACGCTTTAACGGTGCCCGCTATAACTGGTCGGGCTATACCGGAAACAAACTCTATAGCACCTATAAATGGAGCAATACCCTACAGGCAGAGAATGTTGATTTCCGCAACTGTGTGATCTACAACTGTGGTAATGGCTGCTACGGAGGACCTGGCGGTGGACAGATCAATATCATAAACAATTACTATAAGACTGGTCCTGCTGCTTCTACAAGCCGAATCACCCAAGTAACCCTTGCTGGTAGTGGCAATGCCGGCAGTGACCAGACCTTCTGGGATATGACCAGCCGCTATTATATCGACGGCAACCAGATGAATACCGAGACAGGCAACGACTGGAACCGCATCGCCTATGATAATGGGATACCAAGTAAAGACGGAGCGTATTACACAAAAGATCCTCATCACTATTACGGCACCAACGTCACCTACGAGACAATCAACGGTACAGACTGCGTCAGAATCAGGATGGAATCTCCTGCGCCTTCAGGTCTTGTAACAACACATACAGCCCAGACGGCCTTTCAGAAGGTATTAGCCTATGGTGGTGCATCCCTCGACCGCGATGTCGTTGATGCACGTTATATGAAGGAAGCAGAAAACGGCACCGCAACCTATACCGGTTCAGTTACAGGCAAGAAAGGTCGCATTGACCGAGTGGCTGATGTGGAGGGCTATACCGAAAATGATTTCCCCACAGGCTCACGCCCTACTGGTTTCGATACTGATGGCGACGGTATGCCTGATGAATGGGAAACTGCCCACGGATTAAACCCCAACAATGCAGCAGACGGGAAGACCTATACCCTTGATGCCGAAAAGAAGTGGTACACCAATCTGGAGGTCTATCTGAACGCATTAGTGGAAGATATCATGAAGGCAGGCAATAGTGATGCTTTGGAGTGTGTGGATGAATACTATCCCGTCCTAAGCCAGTCAACAGGCATCATTTACCCGACACCAGATGCATCTACCGTTGGGCTCAGTTACTACAATCTGAAAGGCCAGCGCATCAGTAAGCCTCAACAGGGCACCTACATTATCACAGAGCACAAGGCCGACGGTACAACACGTTGCCGCAAAATGGTCAGATAATCAGTAAGGACAATCTTTTCCTGATATATTTGCTGATTCGGATAAAAATAGTATCTTTGCAGTGGAAATAAAAATTCCACCCCTAAACATTATGAAACTGAAACAATTCATGCTTTTTGGAGCCTTGATATTATCTGCAGCAACAGCGAAGGCTCAAGAAAAAATACCCGCTTTTCCCGGTGCAGAGGGATTTGGCCGTTATGTCACAGGTGGCCGTGGTGGTACGGTATATCATGTCAAAAACCTGAAAGATAGTGGTTACCAGTCACTACGATGGTCGTTGGCACAGAACCCCGGCAAGCCAAAGATTATTGTCTTCGATATTAGCGGAACCATCCATCTGGAATCAGAACTGACCATCCCCAGCAACGTGACGATTGCAGGTCAGACAGCTCCCGGAGACGGTATCTGTATTGCAGACTATCCATGCAGTATTCATGGCAACAATGTCATTGTGCGCTATATGCGTTTCCGTCTGGGCAATAAGAACGTCAAGAAAGACGGTGCAGATGGTTGGGACGGTTTTGGCGGCTTCGACCAGATGAACTGGATGATAGACCACTGCTCTGTGAGTTGGTCTATCGATGAGTGTCTGTCTGTTCTTGGCAATAAGAACACAACCGTACAATGGTGCCTGGTGGCACAAAGTCTGGTGGCTGCTGGTCACTCAAAAGGCAATCATGGCTATGGTGGCAACTGGGGCGGCAGTGGTGCTTCATTCCATCATAACCTGTTGGCTCATCACGGCAGTCGCACCCCGCGCCTTGGTCCCCGTCCTACCACCCAGTTAGACGAGCGAATGGATATGCGAAACAATGTCATCTATAATTTCGGTGGCAATGGTTGTTATGGTGGTGAGGGCATGAATGTCAACATCGTGAACAATTACTATAAGCCAGGTCCCGGTTCGCCTACAGGCGATAAAGGAAAGCGTATTGCCGGTATTGGCGTTCGCACCAATTCCTATATAGCCACCTACCCCGACTATGCTCCTGCACTACATCTGTGGGGCCACTATTACGTGACAGGCAATGTCAACACGAAATACAGTGATGTGACCAATAGCAACTGGACCATCGGTGTGATTAATCAGGTGAATGCCAGCGACTGTGACGGTACATGGACGCAGGCCACAAAGGACAGCATCAAACTGTCAGAGCCTATTGATTTCATCACCACGACAACCCACTCTGCTTCCGATGCCTACGAGAAAGTATTGCAGTTTGCCGGTGCCAGTCTGCACCGTGACACGTTCGATGAGCTAATGGTCAGCGATACCCGTCAGGGACGCGCATCATATACAGGTTCCGGAAACTCTGCTGGTTTCATCAACTCACAAGACGACAACAAGCCTACAGGTGCCAGTAGTACGTGGAGCGCCTGGCCTGAGTTGAATAGTGAAGAAGCCCTGACAGATACTGACGGTGACGGTATGCCGGATGAATGGGAGACTGCTCACGGACTGGATCCTAAGAAAGCATCTGATGGCAGTGCACTCGATGCCAGTGGCTATACCAATGTGGAAGTTTACCTGAACGCTCTGGTTGCCGATATCACCGAGCAACAGAATGAAGGAGGAACGCCCATGGGAAGCATCATTGAGACTGGCAAGGATATCAATGACAGTTATAACATCTGTCAGATGACATCCAATGGTGACGGTTCTTTCGTTGACGGTTTCAAGCTCAGTGGTTTCAGTAGTACCAGCCAACCTTCCTTTGGCACTGCTGGCACCATCAAACTGAGCAGTGGAAAACAATATACCATCACCATTCCAGAGGGTATCACTATCAACAAGGTGACGATTCTTGGCTATTGCAACTCTGATGGTCAGACGGGTTATTTAGGAGAATTGGCTGGCACCGAATATGGCGAAAACGATTATGTGTTTCCTGCCCGAGATGCCAATCCCAGTAAGGCCACACATACCATTCCCCTGAGTCAACCAGTCAGCAATAAACTGACATTTACGCCTAAAGGCAATGGACAGGCCTGCTACTATATCACACTCCATGTAGATAAAACCACTGGCATTCAAGAATTGACGACTCCTAAGCATTACAGCGATATTCTCTACGACCTGCAAGGACGAAAGATAACAGATTCCCAACAACACAAGAAGGGTATCTATATTTCACAAGGAAAGAAGCACATCGTAAAGTAGTATTTCCTACTTGAAAAGTATGCTGTTTTCAGTTCAAAAGTATATAATTTTTAGCTTAAAACTATGCTGTTTTCAACTTAGAAACAAGAAGGAATCAACTTAGAAAAAATAAAAATCAACTTAAAAAAAAAGAATCGCCATAGCGCATGGAGTGCTATGGCGATTCTTTTATTATACAATTCCTATCTGCTTATTCCTTCTTAGGCTCAGCCTCCTTCTTAGGCTCTGCCTTTTTCTTGGGAGCTGCCTTTTTGACTGGAGCAGCATCCTTTGCAGGAGCAACTTTCTTGGCAGCAGCCTTCTTGGGAGCCTTTGCCTCCGTAGGCTGCAACTTAGCCAACTTGGTCTTCAAGCGCTCAATCTCCATATCCTTCATCTCTATCTCGTCACCCTGATTCTTGATAGTGGTCAGCAGTGAGTTGAGCTGCTCATTATCAATTTCCTCAGGATAGAGTGCATTCACTCTGTTGATGAAGTCGCCCAGAATATTCATGTAGTTGGTGAAAGCATCAAACGGACCACTATAGATGCCACGATCAAGACCCACGTTAGAAGGTTTGGTAGTCATAAAGCGGAAGTTATTTGAAGCCTGCAGGTAATCCCAGTCCTGATTGATGCGTGGGTCGTTGGCAATCAACAGACGATCAGCTACAGAATACAGTTTGTTGAAGGCCTCACGCTGCATCGCGTTACCCAGCCAGCAAGAGCAGTCGCGCTCCTCGTCAACCCACGACAACGTGTCAGGCACATTGATGGCACCCACACTCTTTGTCTTCATACAGATCTCCGTTGGTGTAGAGAAGGTGATACCCTTCTGCTTAGCGCATACAGGCAGAGCTCTCAGGAAATCAAGGATATTTGAACTCAGAGGCTGGGCAATACCCAGAGCCGAGAGTTCCATGAAGATATTAATGATCTGCTCTTCCTCGGGGAAACGAGCAATACGATCGATATAAGCATCGGCAAACAGAGGATAACCCTCCCACTCTGCATTATTAAAACGCAGAGAGATATCGTCAGACAATTCCACATCACGAAGCAACAGCTTCAGACTGGGTGCCATGTTGCAGTTGTACACATAGTGAGGACTCTTCCAACCCAGCACGTGCTTAGCGCCCTCGGTAAGCATACCCTTGAATCCCAAGGCAGCAATCTGTGCACCGATATCATCGCTATAGATAAGAGAAGAGTTGCGTGCCACGGTGGGCTTCTGTCCGAAGAGTTCCTCCATCTTGGCACTCTGTTTCTTCATATCACGGGCAAACGCCTCGGGGTTGGCCAGTGAAGAAAGACCATGGCTATAAGGTTCCGCCAGGAACTCCACACAACCGGTCTCATTGAGCTCCTGCAGTTTCTCGATGACCTGGGGAGCATGATACTCCAACTGCTCAATACCTGTACCAGAAAGAGAGAAGGCCACCTTAAAGAACTTACCGTTCTCTTTAATCATCTGGAGCAGAGTGTTCAGTGCAGGCATATAGCTGCGCTCTGCAATATCACTGATGCTACGCTCGTTCTCATAGTCATCATAATAATAATGATCTGTACCGATATCAAAGAAGCGGTATCTCTTCAGATGGATAATCTGATGTATCTCGAAATATAAACAAATTGTTTTCATAATTGTTTAATGTTTAATCTTTAATGTTTAATGTTACTCTTCCCACCCAAGGGTTCTTCTATAGAGTGTGCGTATCCAGCGACCAACCTTCTCCCAAGTAATCTGGTCGACCTCTTTCTTTCCCTCTTCCTTGAGGTAATTAAACAGCGAATCGTTCACACAGATACTATAGATAGCATCAGCCAAAGCATGCACATCCCAATAGTCCACCTTGATACAGTTGTCCAAGATCTCGGCACAGCCAGACTGCTTAGAGATAATAGAAGGTGTACCGCACTGCATAGCTTCCAGTGGTGAGATACCGAACGGTTCTGATACTGATGGCATCACATAAACATCTGAATCCTTCAAGCACTCATACACCTGTTTGCCACGCATGAAACCAGGGAAGTGGAAACGATCAGCAATGCCGCGCTCGGCAGCGAGATAAATCATCTGATCCATCATATCACCAGAACCAGCCATGCAGAAACGCACATTACGCGTACGATGTAACACCATATTTGCAGCCTCAACGAAATACTCAGGTCCCTTCTGCATCGTGATACGTCCAAGGAAGGTCACAACCTTCTCCTTACCCGTATGGTCAGGACGAGGAATATCCTGATACTCCTGAGGCAGAGGATATACGGCATTATGTACCGTGAAGCACTTACGTGGGTCCTGATGATACTGATTGATAACCGTCTGGCGCGTCAGTTCTGACACACACATGATACAGTCAGCATTATCCATACCATTCTTCTCAATTGAGTACACGGTGGGGTTCACCTTTCCACGGCTACGGTCGAAATCCGTTGCATGCACATGAATACATAACGGCTTGCCACTCACCTGTTTAGCATGAATACCTGCAGGGAAGGTTAACCAGTCGTGTGCATGAATGATATCAAAGTCTTCCGTACGTGCCACGACACCGGCAATGATAGAATAGTTATTGATTTCCTCGTGCAGGTTGCCAGGATAGCCTCCGGCAAACTCCATACAACCGAGGTCGTTCACATGCATATAATTGAAGTCGGCATAGATATGCTCACGACACTTATAATAGTATTCAGGAGACATGATATTACCCACGCGCTGCTTCACGTAATCATAGTTCACATCGCGCCAGGCAATAGGCACTGCATTCATAGCTACGATACGACAGGCATGCTGACTCTCATCACCAAAGGGACGAGGCAGACAGAGCACAGTCTCTATATCACCCTGAGCCTTCAAGCCTTCAGAAATACCATAGTTTGCGGTTGCCAAACCACCAAATACATGAGGAGGATACTCCCATCCAAACATTAATACTTTCATCGTCGGTCCTCCTTATTTTTGATATGAATACTTTTCAAGCAACTTCATCGTACGCAGAATTTCGGCTACGTTCATGGCAAATGACATAGCACCACGTCCATGGAATGGTGGGTTACCATCGAACAACTCCGAGATAGTGCCAATAGCATGATAATCCATCTCATCTTCATAGCCCACCATCTGACGCTCAATGAACGACAGACGACTGCGCTTGTAGAGTTTCAGACAGGCCTCCATATAGAAACCGCCCAACCAAGGCCATGCCGTACCCTGATGGTAAGCATAGTCGCGCTGTGTCTGCGGTCCTACGTACATGGGGTTATAGCCACCACTCTTAGGTGACAGTGAGCGTAAACCCTTTGGCGTGAGCAACTCACGCGTACAGATATCCACCACGCTCTTCATCTGCTGCTGACTCAATGGAGAGTAGTCCAATGCCACTGCAAAGATCTGGTTGGGGCGCACGCTCCAGTCCATCATATTGCCATCCACATAATCCAACAGATAACCATACTCGTTGACAAAGGTCTCAACAAACGACTTCTTGGTCTTCTGAGCCAGTATCTCCAGCGTCTCTGCTCCCTTCGTATCACCTTTCTCGGCAGCCATAGAAGCGCAGAACTTCACAGCATTATACCACAAGGCATTGAATTCTACGATATAGCCGGAACGAGGCACCACAGGCTTACCATTGGCCTTGGAATTCATCCATGTGATGGCTTTGTCCTTACCGTCAGCATAAAGCAATCCATTGTCATCGAGGCGCAGGTTGGGATGTCCGCCATCCTTAATATAGATGATGATATCCTGAAGCAGTTTGCCATACATCTCGAAGGCCTTGTCGCGACCTACGTATCTGGCATACTGCTGCATAGCCCACACTGCCCACAGGGGCACATCGGGTTGATCCATCTCATAGATCTTGACGCTCAGCGGTTTACCTTCCATAAACTCACGCAGACCGCGCTCAGCCGTATTCATCACCAGTTCAAAATAGTCGGCCTCATCAATAGCCAGTGTCAAACCTGGCAAAGAAATAAACGTGTCGCGGGCACGGCACTTGAACCAAGGATAGCCAGCCAACAGATAACGGGTATCATCAGCCTCACGGTTATGGAACTGATGGGCAGCCGTTACCAAGCAGTGATAGAAATTGTCGCGCGGTACTCGTAGGTCAAGCTCATTCTGGAACATGCTCTTCAATGAACTTGACTTCACCTGTGAAGTAGAGGCTGCGAAGACTATCGTCTCACCCTTCTTGATGGGCACCTCGAAATAGCCAGGTACATAAAGGTCCTCATTAGAAGCATAACCACGCTCCTGCTCCTTCGGATATTCTATACCGCGATACCAATCGGGCTGGAAGATAAACTCATTTTTCTTATTAAACTGCATGTATAAATCGGGATAGCCCTTATACATGCATGTCTTGATACCATTGTCAATCAACTGATAATCACGGCTGGCCACTGAGTTCTCATGAGTGAACTGACGCACGCTGCGGAATGCCAAGAACGGGCGGAAACGCAGTGTGGTGGCCGAATGAGCATCTTCCAGCGTATAGCGAATCAGGATTCTATCCTCGTAAGCCTGGAAAATAGTCTCACGCTTCAGTATCACGCCACCCACACGATAGACCGTGGTAGGAATGAGACTGGCATCGAACTCACGAATGTACTTGTGTCCCTTAGGACTGAAGTTGTTGCCCTGATACTTGTGGAGTCCCAGGTTGAATTCCGCTCCATGCTGCACCACCGTACAATCAAGCGACGACAAGAGCACATGGTTCTCATCGTCAATCTCAGGCACAGGGACTACCAGCAGTCCGTGGTACTTTCGCGTATTGCAGTCTACAAGGGTAGACGCACTATACGCACCACCTCGGTTGGTACGGAGTAATTCACGACGCAGACTCTCTTCCAAGTTCGTCATCACGGCTTTTTCAAATCGTAAATAACTCATAGTTCCTATCTTAAGGTTTTATTTTATTAGATATAATAGTCGCTTTAGATTTATTTGATTTCCAAAAGTACGAATTTTTCTTTGGACAGCAAAACATTTAGGCAAATATTTTAGTTTTTAGTCCGAAAAAAAGCAAAAAGGAGGCATCATCACCTCCTTTTCCTCTATGATTCGCTCAATCGGGTATCAAGAAATTAATCACTTCCGGTTCTACGTGAATCTGATATTCGCCCACCGTTCGTTCTGCCTGACGACCATCCACGCACACCAAAGCCTTGTCTGATTCCACCGTCATACTCCTGACTCGGTAGGGATGGACGCTCTTATGATTCAACAAGCGTCCTGTCACCAACAGCCACAAACCAGCCAGCAGTTGTATCACGCGTGGATTATACACCACCGACACATCCAGCATGCCACTATAAGGTACAGCACTCGGTGTCTGACCATAACCCAAGGCATTGCCTACGCAGACTGTCATGACACTACGTTCCGTCACCTCATAGTCTATATTCAGGCGCATTTTGTAGTCATGCCGATGGAATACCATTGACATACAAGTGTATAGGAATGCGATTGTCTTTGAACCCAGCACTTGCCTACCCTGTCGGCGCAGGTTCTGAAGATCTGCTGTCAGTCCGATATTGACGCAGTTCAGGAAATAGCGTTTCTGCTTTTCGCCGGCTTTATTCTCATAGTCAATACAGCCCAGGTCAACTTTTCTCACCCTGTGCCGCTTCAACCACATCACGGTCTTCTCGTCATCACGCTCGTCGAAGCCCCAGAATCTGGCAAAGTCATTCAGTGTACCATTTGGTATAACGCCCAATGCCACTTGCTCGCGCACAGTCTTATCTTCCTTCATCAGACAGTTCACCGCATCGTTCAGTGCGGTATCGCCACCCATCACGACAATCGTCTTATACCCATTATGTATCAGCATTGTCATCAGTCGCTCCACACTATCTGTCGACTCACTCTGCACGAAGTCGTACTTCACGCCCTGCGCTGCCAACTCCTTTTGCAATCGTTCCCAGCGACCGCGCGAGCGATAAATGCCTTTCCTGGGGCAATACAATATGGCCCATCGACAATCTTCTATCATATCATCTGAAGTATTTGTTCTACTTTCTCATCCATCGGCAACGTTGCGTCTATCCAATGAATGGTGAAACCGCGTCGTTCCATACCACGAAACCACGTCATCTGACGCTTGGCAAACTGATGAATGGCTATCTCGAGTTGACGGAACATCTCATCATACGACAGTTTGCCGATGATATATTCCGTCAGGTATTTATATTCCAAACCATAGTATATCAGGTCTTCTGCCGGTATGCCTTCAGCCAGCAATCCCCTGACCTCATCGACCATGCCTTCGTCTAAACGGGCTTTCAGTCTGCGTGTTATCTTCTCGCGACGCAAGTCACGATCTATATTGACACCGATAATCAGGGACTCTATCGGTGGCAACTCGCGAAGCGGCATAGGATGCTCGATATTATAGGTTTCTATCTCAATGGCACGGATGGCACGCTGACAGGAGTCCACATCGGTCTTGTTATGCATCACAGAACCGCTACGTTGTTTCAACTCGGCAAGTATTGCAGTAAGTTCCTCCAATGTCTTACCTTCAAGACTGTCACGCAAGTCTTGATTCTGAGGCACGGGCGACAGCTTATAACCTTTCAACACAGCCTCAATATAGAGACCTGTGCCACCACAGAGAATGGGTGTTTTCCCCCTTCCTACGATGTCATTATATGCATCAAAGAAATCCTGTTGATACTGAAACAGGTTATATTTCGTGCCTGGTTCACAGATATCTATGAGGTGATAAGGAATAGCTATTGGTTGCTGACTATTGGCTGTTGGCTGCAGATAGTCAGCCAAGTCCTTGCCCGTACCAATATCCATGCGACGATACACCTGACGCGAGTCGGCAGAAATAATTTCTCCATCAACGCGTCGGGCCAATGAAGCAGCCAATGGTGTCTTGCCGCTCGCCGTAGGACCAAGTATAGTTATCATCCTCATTATCAATATTATAACGCAATACTTTCAATACGAAGTTTAAGCAAGCCTGCCGGCACACGTACCTCCACTTCATCACCAACTTTCTTACCTAAAAGAGCCTCGGCAATGGGTGACTTAATGGAGATTTTCCCCTCACGGAGGTTGGCCTCGTGAGGACTTGCAATGGTATAGGTCATACGCGCGTTGGTATTAAGGTTGGTCATCTCAACCTTACTCAGCAGACCGACGCTCTCGCCTCCCAGGCGCGACTTATCTATCACCCTGGCATTCTCCAGCACACGCTGCATAAAACGAATACGACCCAACAAGCGTCCCTGTTCACGCTTAGCGGCATGATATTCAAAGTTCTCGCTCAGGTCACCCTTGTCGCGAGCCTCAGCAATAGCATCCCTAACTTGTGGCAGTTCCACGGTTTCCAATTGCTTCAATTCAGCCACGAGTTTATCGTAGCCCTCTTGTGACATATATTCCATGCCTGCAAAGGTAGCAAAAAAAAGCCACCCGACAAAATCGAGTGGCTAATTTTTACCTATATGGGCTTGTATTACTTCAGCTCAGCGAGGTACTTAATGGTGCGAACCATCTGAGAAGTGTAAGAGTTCTCATTGTCGTACCAAGAAACAACCTGTACGAGTGAGTTACCGTCCTCCATCTTGCTTACCATAGTCTGGTTAGCGTCGAACAGTGAACCGAACTTCATACCGATGATGTCGCTTGAAACGAGCTTCTCCTCAGTGTAACCGAAGCTCTCGTTCTGAGCAGCCTTCATTGCAGCGTTGATGCTCTCAACAGTAACCTCACCCTTAACAACAGCGTGCAGGATAGTGGTAGAACCTGTAGGAGTTGGAACGCGCTGAGCAGCACCGATCAGCTTACCATTCAGCTCGGGGATAACGAGACCGATAGCCTTAGCAGCACCAGTTGAGTTAGGAACGATGTTCTGAGCACCAGCACGAGCGCGCTGAACATCACCCTTGCGC
>Ga0265299_10002189_pt1 | contig 20488 bp, 29 predicted proteins | sample AusTroGonzalo_MG_4_FD_193485 | JGI IMG/M metagenome (GOLD analysis project Ga0265299, IMG submission 193485) | Bovine rumen microbial communities from tropical cattle in Woodstock, Queensland, Australia - Gonzalo_02 | ecosystem: Host-associated > Mammals > Digestive system > Stomach > Rumen ... | reverse complement strand
TTCCCTTTAACCGCGTCGCAAAACGGCATGATTTCTTCCGGCCTCAGATAGTCCAGGTCCTTGACCGGAACCTGTGCCAGCTTCACCTCCGGTACCGGATAGCCAACATGCTTCAGAGACGCGCTGACCAGGCCCCAGGCGTTTTTCAAAGTCTTTGCCGATACCGGAACGGCCAGCTCATCGTTTATCATCTGCTGCCATTGGATCTTTGCAAGCGCCTTGCCCCTGTATCCGGGCCACCGGTGCTTGATATAGGCGTCATAGCTCCGGACCGTTGAAGGGCTCAAAACCGCCTTGTGTGCTTTCAGGTACCGCTCCTGGGCCTCGGTCAGCGTCAGGTCCTTTACTTCCTTCCGGAGCTCCGCCCGCCTGCCTGCCACATGCTCCGCCTTGATCAGCTGGGCCTCATGGATACACTCCGTATCAGTGTTTCCGGTTATATAGATGCTCTCTCCGTTCAGCCGCAGCTGGATGTACCAGGTCCCCGACGGCAGCTTGTGCGGCTTTGGTATTTTCATGCGGTGCTTCTCAGCCCTTCCTCAATGTCGCTTATATCCCGGTCGCCGTACAAATCGCCGCGAATGATATGCCACAGCTCGTGTTCGTAGCTGTCCAGCCAGTGCTCGAAATCATATTCACTGTTTAGATACAGCGTGTAGGTATCGTCCCCAGGGTTCAGCCGGATAAACGCCGGTATCGGCACGCCAAACGGCAACACACGGATAAAATAGTCTCTGTCTTCCAATGGTAACGTCAATCTGCATCATCCTTCATTCATAGATTCCAACATTGCAATCAGGCGCCGGATTTGTTCCGGCGTATTTCTTTTCCCGACATGCAGAAGTGCCTTCAAATCCTCCCGATCTCGGAGTATCTGTAGCTCTTCTGCCATTTCCTCTTCTTTGTCTTCTTCCGTCTTTCCGCCGACAAGAAACTCAACCGGTAGATTCAGCGCCTCCGCAACGCGCCCGATGCTCTTCATGGTCGGTTTTGCCGTGCCTGTGTTCCACTGCGAGTACAGCGACGATGAAACGCCGCTCTTTTCATAGAACTCTCTCTTGGTCATTTTCTGCCTTGCGATCTCATACTCAATCTTCAGCAGCATGGTCCGGACATCTGCATCACTCAAATTCACTAAAAAGCACCACCCATTTTTAGCAATAATCACCAAAATACTAAGATTTGCTAAATTGTGCTTGACTTAGCTAAATTAAGTGATATACTTAAAATCGCTTAAGGCAAAAGGAGACCAAGCCCCTAACAATTTAGCGGTTCTGAGTATTATTGATTGTTGGCACTTTCATAATATTACAATCCGGTAACATTGTCAAGCGAAACTTAGTCTCCTTTCTAAAAAAATTTATTGGAGGTGACTATGAGATTTCGTGAAGCCCGCTTAAAAGCAGGCAAAAGTGTACAGGAAGTCGTAAATGCGCTCGGTGTGACCGATGCTGCCGTCTATCTCTGGGAGTCCGGAGACATTACCCCGAGGCTTGAGAACCTGAAGAAGCTCTCAAAGCTATACGGCACAACCATTGACTTCCTGGTGTCCGATCCTGATGACCCATGATATCACAAACCGAGTCCCGAAATTGGGACAACAAAAAACCGCCCCCCGGAGTGGCAGCTCCGGAAGACGGAAAAACTATGATAGGCAAATTATAACACAGCCTGTCGCAAAACACAAGAAAGGAAATAAAAAAACTATGAAAAAAATCAAATGCGAATTTCACGGCATTTCCCCGATCATCCTGCACTCCTGCCAGTGCGTTAACCCGCTCCATCCGCTTTCTCTTGAGATGAAGAAAATCACCTCAAAGAGGAAGAAGACAGAGGAAGATCTGATCATGCTTTCCGATCTGGAATGGGAGTCCGGTTTGTATTGGGACGATGCCGTTGGCGTTTATATCCCTGCCGAGAATATCGAGGCGACGATCCGCGAGGGTGCGAAGGCCTCCAAGAACGGCAAGGCAATCGTAAAAGCTTTTGCCTGCGAGACTCTGATGCCGAAGCTGAATATCGGCGAGGATCTGACAAAAGAGCAGATGAAAAATGATAACCGCTTCCGGGATGTCCGCATGATGAAAGTGCAGCAGTCGAGAGTCATGAGAACAAGGCCGAGATTCAACACCTGGAGCCTGAGCTTTGAGGCAACTTTTGACGAGAAAATTTTGGACTTCGAGACGCTGGTAAACGCCATCGAGTACAGCGGTCAATATGTCGGTCTCTGTGACAGCCGCCCGAAATACGGCAAGTTCACCGCAAGGATCACAGAGCTGGATTAATCAGGCAGTTTAAGCCGCGCTTAGCGATGCCACGCCATGCCCTGCCCTGTCAAGCCAAGCATTTCATGCCGGGGTCAGCTGCGCCCAGCCACGTCTTGTCAAGTCAAGCGTTCCGAGCTCAGCCGTGTTATGCCCCGCTTAGCCTTGTTTCGTTAGGCCTCGCCTCGTCTGGCATTCCAAGTCCTGTTTGGGCCCGCTGTGCTAAGCCGCGTCTGTTCCAGTCTGGTCAAGCATTTCACGCTTAGCCATGTCTGGTCATGTCTGGCCATGCCTTGCCAAGCATTTCAAGCCTCGATATGTCAGGCTCTGCCGCGTTTTGCTATGTCATGCCGCGCCAAGCCAATCATTCAAAAAAACTATGAAAGGATTCCTACTATGGAAGAAACAACGAAAACCGTGAACCGTGGCGAAGCTTTCGCGGACTTTGTTTCCGGTCTTGATTACGGAACCATTATCCACTATCAGGACATCGAGAAGGTCACCAGAGAGCGTCGCGGTACGTCACGCTACTACACATCTATCTATAAAGCTAAGAGCATCCTTGAGGATCGCGGGAAAGCCATCAAGCCCATCGGCGGCGGAGACTATCAGGTGCTCTATCCGGGAGACTATTCCAGCGCCTATGCCCGGGAAATCAAGTGTGCCAGGAACCGCATCAAGCATGGCGGGAAAATCCTCTCCGGTGCTCCGGTCAACGATATGACAACCGCCGAGCTCCAGATGCACAACCGCGTGATGGATTTCCACAACGCAATGGAAGCGAGGATCTGCGGCGAGTATGTGACCGTCAAGCGTCTCGCCGATAAACGAAATCCTCTGATACCAGAAAGGAGCACTAAATGAAAAAAACACAGATGGTCCAGATCCCGACCGGCTTTGTCTGCGTCTCTGTTGACGATTATGCCGCCCTGAAAATTACTGTCCATCAGCTGAAAGACGAAGTCCTTGAGTCTTCAAGGAATAACGCCAAGCTGGTGCGTGAGCTGAACGAAGCCGAGAAACGCGTAGAAGTAGCTGAAAATTCCATCAAGGAACTTCAGCGCAAGCTCGACGACAAGCAGGATGTGGTCGGTTACTGGTACAACAAGGCCAAGGAGTTCGAGGAGAAAGCCAATGCCGTATCTGAAACGGAAGGATGAACCATTTGCCGCTTTTCGGCGGCTCCTGATTGGATATGGTCTCACGGCCCCGCATCTGTCCAAAATCATCGGGCGGAATGACAACACAGCCAGAGATCGCCTGAAGCGTCCGGAGACGTTCACGCTTGGCGAGCTGCGTGCGATCTCCTTGAAGGGGCACATCCCTATAGAGGAGATGCGGGAGGCGATCCGGTTTTGAATGACCTCGAAGCGCCCTGGGTTGGCGCCTACTACGACAAATACCGTTCCCGATACTATCATCAGACAGGAGATGATAACGTGTCAGATTTATGGGCTTACGAGCCGGAGAAATGCGATGGTGATATCTGCTATATGGATTGTGACCGTTGCCCGAAATCCGACCCCGGCTACGGCAAAGATGAGGACGAAGAAGATGACTAACGGCTGCACCAGATACACCGAGATGACAGTCAGCATCTTCTTTGAACCGGAGCATGTGGCATGTGCCTACTGCCCGCTGCTCGAAACCTATTCCCGAAACCAGTGCAGAAGGACCGGCGAATACATCCTCGATACCAGGTACACCGTCGGCGAGTTCTGCCCACTAAAACCGAAAGGAGACGCAAATGCCTGATAACAGCGTATTCGAAACACTTGTGGCCATAAATGTCAATGACCACACCGAGACGAAAGACACGGGGAGCGCGAAGCTTACCTACCTCTCATGGCCCTGGGCATGGTCCGAGGTAAAGAGACGCTTCCCGACCGCATCCTACGAGATTATCAAAGACCCCGTAACGCATCTCCCCTATTCATTTGATCCGTCGACCGGTTACATGTGCTACACCAGTGTGACCATCGGAGATGTGACGCATCAGATGTGGCTCCCCGTCATGGACAGCCAGAACCGCGCCATGCGCGCTGAACCCTATACCATCAAGACAAAGTACAAGGACATCCTCGTCCAGCCCGCGACGATGTTCGACATCAACAAGACCATCATGCGCTGCTTGGTAAAGAACCTCGCGATGTTCGGTCTCGGTCTCTACATCTACGCCGGTGAGGATCTCCCGGAAGGCGATGACGAATCCTTGCCCATCAAGAAACCGTACCCGCCGAAGCCGAAGAAAGAGCCGGAGCCTGACGGGCTCAAACCGATTGGTGAGGACATGCCCTTCACGATGGGCGAAGCTCCGAAGCCTGCTGATCCTCCGAAGTTTGTTTGCGAGAAATGCGGCGCCGTGCTGAAACCCTACATCGGTCCCGATGGCAAGGAAATCCCTATCCGCAAGCACGCTGAAGGATCAAAGAAGAAGTTTGGCGGCAAGGTGTTCTGCCTGGATTGCATCAATGCTTACCTGAAACCTTCGCAGGGGGAATGACATGGCCGAAAGACGGATGCTGACAAAGAAGGTTACGGACGACGACCACTTCATGGAGCTCTCATCGTCGGCACAGGCGCTTTACCTGCATCTGACGATGAGCGCAGACGATGACGGCTTCTGTAACCAGATCAGCGTGTGCATGTTCAAAGCGCACGCAAGCACGCAGGACCTGGAAGCACTGCTTGAGAAGCGTTACCTGCTTCAGTTCGCAAACGGCGTGATCGTCATCAAGCACTGGAGGATGGCAAACGCACTCAGAAAAGACCGTTATACGCCGACAACTTTTCAGGAGGAACTCGCTCAACTGGACATCAAAGATAACGGTTCATACACTCTGGCAACCAACTGGCAACCAGATGGCAACCAACTGGCACCACAGGATAGGTTAGATAAGGATAGGTTAGATAAGGATAGGTTAATAGAGAGTACCGCTCACGCACGAGGCGAGTATGGCTGGGTAAAGCTCACGGATGAACAGTATGAAAAACTGCTTCAGGACTTGGGGCAGGAAGAACTTGACCGCTGCATCCGCTACGTTGATGAATCCGCCCAGTCTACCGGCAACAAGAACAAGTGGAAAGACTGGAACCTCACCATCCGTAAATGTAGCCGTGACGGCTGGGGTCTGAAGCAACAGCAGCAAGGGAAGGCGAAACCGAAACAGTTCGTCACCGCTGCGGAGTACGTTCCTCCAAAGCCGGTGAACAGTGTTCAGGACATATGGAAGCTGGTGGATCAGATATGACCTACAAATACGAGATACCCGGCAATCCGGTCACCAAGAAGAACAGCCAGCGCATCATCCGCCTGGGCAACGGCAGGACCATCATCAAGCCGTCCGATCAGTACGAGGTCTATGAGCAGACCGCAGGCTACTTCCTTCAGCCCAGGCCGAAGTCAGCCATCGACTATCCGGTGAACGTCTGCTGCACCTACTACATGAAGACCCGCCGCCGTGTTGACGCGCTGAACCTCGCAGAGGCGACTGACGACATCCTTGTAAGCTATGGAATCCTCGCGGATGACAACAGGGACATCGTCGCAGCTCATGACGGCACTCGCGTGTACTACGATCCGGAACGTCCCCGCGTTGAGATTGAGATTACACCGATCTCTGACTACCCCCAATGGTCGGAGAAGATCACAGGCAAAGTGAAGCCAAAAAGAAAGGAGTAACCCCAATATGACTGACTACCCCGCTTACCGTACCCATGTTGGGATCGGCAACCTCGACATGACAGCCGCACTTTCCACCGTGTTTCCGAAGTACAACAAAGTTGTCGCTGTTTCCATCAACCATCCCGATACCCACGGAGTCTGTCTCCTGCCGGAAGCAGAGCAGATCCTCGTCAAGACATTCGGAGAAGGCCCAGGGCTGAACAGCATTCCATATTTCAAGAAGCGCCGCACCGATAAGCGCCGCAAGAGTCACCGCATCACCTTCCGGATGGATGACGAGATGCATACCAAGGCGGAAGTGCTCCGTGAAGCTGCCGGTGCGTTCTCGTGGCAGGAGCTGTTTGAGATCATGCTGAAGGAAGCATACCGCAGATGGGAGGAAGAATGATGGATGAAGCATGGACAACCATTCCGGTCTATCATCCGGTAAAGGCTCAGGAAGAGGATGACCCGTTTGTGGAGCCGCCGAAGAAGCGCACCCACCGCAATGACAGGATGCACGAATTCAAGCGCCGCAACACCATCGGCATCCTTGTCCTGTTCGCCTGGGCTGCTTCCATGATGCTCGGATGCTGTGTCACTGGAACCATCGTCCGGCACAACACATGGGCGGAAGCTTATGAGGAGTTCGACGGCTGGAAGGAAGAATACCGGCAGGAACTGGCAACACAGGAACAGGCGAAATACTTCCAGTCCGGCGAGGCATCCCGAGAAGCGGCCATCAATCAGGAAGTAGACGCGGTGGCTGCGGTGATCAGCAAGCTCACAACCGATACCCAGAAACTGACGGAAGCCTGCTGCATGCTCGCAAGGGTCATGAGCAAATACTATCCCAACAGCTTTCGGGAAGTGGCCGCTCAGGAACAGCAGTGGATGTTCTACGACGGCAGTGACAGGACGTACACCGAGCATGACAGAGAGCTGGCAGAGAAGATCGTCCGTCCCTACATGGAGCAGGGCATCATCCCGAGAGGTCTGACATCCGAAATGGTCTACGGCGAATGGACTCCCAATGACTTCATTCTGCGAGACAGCTACAAGACCACGAGCAAAATGGCAACGTGGCGTTGGTACGAATGACAGACGAGGAATACAACCGCATCCTCCGGAGAAGCGGCAAGAACGATTCCGGCAGCGTCCGGGAGTGCCTGCACCCTGACGGAGAGTTCTGCGTTGCGAGGAGGGAGTCAGGGATCTGCACCGCGCTGTACCACACAATGTTTGGCGGCAAGCCCTGCCCCTTCTTCAGGGACAAGAGAAATATGTCCGCGCAGGAACTGAAAGACTACAAAAAGCTGTTAAAGGACTTGAGCTATGAGTAGAAAACAAAGCGCCTACTTCCAGCAGATGGAAGAAAGAAGAAGAGCCGCCCAGGAGGCGACCCGCAAGACATGGAATCAATATCTCACCGACACCTGCGTGGTAACGCTCAACGAGTTTGGTTTCGGTAAAGACAGAATCCAGAAGTTTCTGGAAGCATGGGGAAAGAACTACGATCTGTTCTTCGATTCCCTGCGCAAGGAGCCTGAGACTGACTACTACCGTGAGAAGCTCGATGCCACGCTTAAACCATTGATTCCGGAAGAGGAATTTGAATCTTTCGAGCAGCGCTACGAGTACCTTCCGGAGATGAGGTACTGAGCATGAGCAAAACAGACCACGCACGTTATTGCTATCACTGCGGGAAACTGCACTATCCTCCTGATCTCATGAACTACCCATTCAAAAAGGAGATCAAAAAGAAACTCTGCTACTTCTGCTCATGGAGCTGTTGGCGCGCATGGCAGAAAGAGCAGGAAAAAAAGAAAAAGAAAGAAGGTCCAGAGGATGTCGATACTGGATAAGAAGTTGCTCCTCTCCGACATCGAGAAAAGGCTGAACGCCTATATCCCCTATGATACCGTCCGGAAGATCATTGCAGATGCCGGAGAAGCACTGACAAAGTACGAGGTAACATCCACCGGCCCTGACGGCGGTGGCAACAAAGAGGAATCCCGGCAGTTGGTCCGGCTGTATCTCGACGCAAAGGAAATCGAAGGCAAGTCCCCGCAAACGCTCGCCCGCTATGGCTACATCCTCAACCGCCTGATAGAAGCAATAGATGTTCCGCTGAACCGCGTCACGGTCTACCACCTTCGGCAATACATGATGGCAGAGAAGAGCCGAGGAATCTCGATGAACACGATCAAAGGCAACAGCCATGTCTACTCCGGATTCTATGGATGGCTCCGGAAGGAAGGCCTGATCGAAACAGACCCGACTGCAAACATCGGGCAGATCAAAGCTCCGGTCGAGAAAGAGATTCCGTTCTCTCAGGAAGAGATTCAGCTGATCAAAGAGGCATGTGAGAACGATCAGCAGCTGGCAATCGTGCACTTCCTGCTATCCACCGGATGCAGAATCAGCGAGATGTGCTCTGTGGACCGGAGCGATGTTGATTTCAAGAATCTGAAACTGTCGGTCACCGGCAAAGGCAGCAAGACCAGAACGGTTTACATTGATGATGTCACTGCCATGATGCTCCGTCGGCACCTGCAGGCAAGAGATGACATTGATCCCGCTCTGTTTTACAGCAGAAACGGCAGGAGGTACACACCCGGCGGTGTGAGAGCAATGCTCAAAAAAATCGAGGAACGCAGCCATGTGCCGAACATACATCCACACCGATTCCGGCACACGCTGGCAACGACTCTGGTTGACCACGGCATGAGTATTCAGGAAGTTGCGGCTATACTCGGCCACAGCAAGCTGGACACGACGATGACCTATGTCTGCGTCAATCAGAGGAACACGGAAAACAGCTACAGAAAATATGCCTGTATGTGAGGAGAAAAACATGATGAAGTACTGTGACAATTGTAAGTTCTCTTTTATATGCGGCTTAGGATTAACACATTGGCTTCTATGTTGTTGGTTTAAGATGGAAGTAAACCCATTTGATTCATGCCAGTTCTGGGAGGAGAAAGATGACTGACTACATTAACAGAGAAACTCTGAAGAAACGGTTCTGCGGTATTTGCGAAGAATACGGCAAATGCCAAGAGCTTTGCTTTGATATGAAGTTGATAAATAGCGTCCCAGCCGCTGACGTTGTGGAAGTTGTTCGATGCGGTGACTGCAAATACGTTGAGCCATCGAAAGGAAGAAGCAAAGACAAGCTGCCGTATTTCTGTACGATCCACAGAGAAAAGTTCAGCGATCAGACAGAGTATTGCAGTTTTGGGAGGAAAAAGGATGAGTGACTATATCAGCAGAGAAGCGGCAATCGAAGCACTTTCGCAACCGATAACCATGTCAATGTGCCTGTCAGTTTCAGAGTGCTACAGCAAAAGAAACCAAAGGCAAATAGACCTTGAGCAAATCAAATCCATCCCAGCCGCTGATGTTGTAGAGCAGAAGATTGGGAAGTGGATAATAGATGAAACCGAAAGTGCTTCTTGGTTTTGCTCTGAGTGCGGAAAACACGCATATGGATGCTTCTCAGAGATTTACAGTGGAGAATACCACTACTGCCCGAATTGCGGAGCGAGGATGATAAATAATGAGTGATTATATCAGCAGAGATCTTCTCTTGAAAGAGATTGACGAATTAAATGCTGTCTCCTTTTACGAACTCAACGATCATAGCAATGAGGCTTATCATGAGATCAAAAATTTGATTGAACATATTTCAGCCGCTGATGTGGTAGAGCAGAGAATTGGGAAATGGATTGAGTATGGTGAACCTGACCCGTGGAACAAATTTCAAGTGTGGTATTGGAAATGTTCTGAGTGTTGTGCTGTCGGAATTGATGAATGGAGCTACTGCCAAAATTGCGGGGCAAGGATGGTGAACGATCATGTATGACGATCTGGTAAAGCGGCTGAGAGTTACATGCGGAAGCTGTAAATTGTGGGATGGATACAAATGTTGCCTTAAAGGTGAGTGTTCAGCACAGACACGATTGCAAGCCGCCGATGCCATAGAGTTTTTGCAGACCTACAAAGTCGCATTTGAGAATATAATTTCGATGGGCGGCTGGTGGCTGGTTGGGCAAGACAAGAATCTCTATTGCATGGATGTGCCGATAAACTGGCCTCCAAAGGGGACAAAAACAATCAAACTACTTCCGCTCCCAGAGCCGCCGAAGGAGGAAACATGAGTGACGTATTAATCAAAGGCATGGAGATGCCAGAGCGATGTGATAATTGCCCGTTCCATGTTAGAAATCATGGAGAAGGATTCTATTCATGTGTAATTACTGGACACTTTCCAATCCCAATCGGTGACACCGAGCGCAGTTGCGAATGTGTGCTTAAAGAACTACCGCCACACGGCAGGCTGATTGATGCAGATGCTCTGTTAATTCTTTTAAACCATTGTATGTTCCCATCGGATATGGTGACTACAACGGCATTGAGCATGGCAGTGAACTGGATAAAAGAAGCTCCAACCATCATCGAAGCAGAGGAGGGTGAGTGATGAGTGACTGTATAAATCCTATATGTGCAGAAAAGGGTAGAGACCATTGCATGAATGACATGCCCGGAGCAACGTGCTATGGATATGAACCGACACATAAAACCAACGCCGACCGCATTCGAATGATGTCGGACGAGGAGCTGGCTGAAGAAATTTTAAGTTGGTACAACTGGCTCAATGCTGTCGAATGGGATGACAAGAGAATTATCAACTGGCTGAAACAGGAGACGACAGATGGATAAAGTTCCCCCCGTCAAGAACCTCAAGACCAGATACACTTACTTCTACTGCGGTGACTGCGGCAAGCTGATCGCAAGGGGCAGAGAGAAATGTTCGAGATGCGGTAAACCGGCAGACTGGTCGAAGATATACGAATCCCCCTCAAAATGAGGGGGATGTTTTTATTTGCTGTTGTAAACCCAGTCGAACACATCCATGTCGTAGCCGTTTTCCTTGATGGCATTGGATACTTCGTACTGTGCTTTCTTCCGGTAGCCCCACTGGTCGAGCGAACCGCTTTCGTCCTTGTCTGCGTTCTCGATTGCCTCGATTGCTCTGAGCGCTTCTGCCCGGGTCTTCGGATTCGCCGCCAGCCAGATCGTTGCTCTGCCCTTTGCCAGATCGAAGTCTCCGTCGGACTGCTGTTTGGTGAAGAACGCGTTCGCATCTTCGACCGACATGGTGCCTTCCTGAAGCCCGCGCTTGATCGTTGCCAGCTTGTCGATGCCGCTTGCCGATGTGACGCCTCTCTCTTCTGCGTTTGCCTTTGCATTTGCCTTGTAATCTGCGATTGCTTCGGTGCCTGTCGCCGCATAGCCGAAGCTGTTCGGAGTCAGGAAATCGACAAAGCTCTTCAGCGTGCTGTCCTTCTTCATCAAAAGGTTCTTGTCCTTCTGCGACATGTTGTTGATAGGGCCGAGCAGCGCATCTGCCGCATCGAAGTTCTCATCCTTGATGGATTTATCGAATGCCGCCTTCGTGGTCAGCCATGTGATCGGGTTGTCAAGCTTCCGGACATCAGCGTACTCGTCCTCGTTCTCCAGATCGTGGCTTCCCGCAAACGCATCCTTGACCGCCGCTCTGGTGTACGGAGCAATGGTGTCTTTGATCAGCTCCGCCTGCATGTCGTCGTCTGCATTCCTGTAGGCATCGGTGCGCATTGCCATCTCTGCATTCCGCTCAAGCTGATGACCGTAGTCGTCCTTCCATTCCTTCCGCTCCGAATTGGTGAGCTTGGTATTCTCGCCGCCTATCTTCACGGAGCTCGGTCCATTGCGGTCTGGCATCAGGTCAACGCCGGTCTCGTTTCGAATCCTCTCAAACTCTCTGGATACGTCGCTCTGGTTTACCTGACTGTACTTGAACGGTGCATACTGGTTCTTGATCCTTGTGGCAAGGTCGCCCTGTGAGATCTCGTTCCCGAAATTGTCGGTCTTGACCGGCAGTGTTTCGCGAAGCCCAGGGAGGTTCGATTTCACCTGATTCAAGGATCTCTCCCATGCGTTGTTGCCGCTTGTGTCTCTGGCATATTCATCCGCCGCAACAGTTGCATGTCTCAACGGCGCAGGGATAAATCCTCCGACAACATTTCCGGCCCCGCTTGCCAATGCCTGACCAGCTTTGTTCCATGCACCAGCCGAATCGTCCGCATACCGCCATGTGTTCTCGATGTTCGCTATTGTTTGCAGTGATGGAATATCACTCAGGCTGTCCCTTGCCGAGGAGTAGAATGCATCAATTACGCCGAGCGCTGTCAGGTCTTCCTGCTCCGCGATCATGCTTGCTGTTGCGAGGAGCTGGTTCAGAGGTTCTATGCTACTGATGTCAACCGTGTCGTCATCGTTTCTCCATGTCGCATCCTTGTCACCGGATACAATCCGCCAGAACAGGTCTTTGTTGATCTGCATGCCGGACTTTCCTTCTGCCTTGTTCTGCGCTTTGATGTCCTTGTCGTCCTCGTTCTCCCAGTCCTTGAAGAACGGGGCCTTTTTCATCAGCATGGACATGAGTGCAATCAGTGCGCTTCCGGTAAGACCTCTGCCAAAGTCAGTAACCGCCTGGTTCTGTTGTGCCATCGTGGCGTTCGGGTTCTTGATGACATCCCGGATCTCCTTTAGGCCTTTGATTGCACCTGCCGGTGAAAACTCCAGTGCCTTTACACCGAGGTTCGCAGGTACTGTTGCGTAAGGCATTAAGGCCGTCCCGAGTCCAAACTCGCCCTTCTCCCATTTGCCGTCTCCGAAACCGAATGCACCAGCCAGAGCGGCGCCGCCTTTGTTGGCGGAGTCTCTCGCCCAGTTCGCCGCCTTCGCCGCGAGTCCACTGTTCTGGAACGTGCGGTACTCTGCAACCTGCTTCGCTGTGGCATCAATCTCCGCTTTCTGCTGCGGTGTCAGGTTGTTGGCGTCCCATCCGTTGGCTTTGATCAGTGAGTCGCGAATGCTCCCTTCCGCCATGCCCTTAAACCATGCGTCCGAAGACTGGAGCATGTAGCCGTTCCACTGCTCCCACCTGCTTGCCAGACGTTCCATTGCCTTGCCGTCCGGGTCGTAGCTTCTGGTTCTTGCCATGTCGTACTTGGTCTGATCTTGGTCTGTTGCAAGGTCGATGTTGCCTGCCACTTCGAGGATACTCCGTTCGAGCATCTTCTTTGCTTCCGTTCTCGCAGCCTTGCTGAGGATTCCCGCCTCGAATCCGGAGCTCCTCTTTCCTGTCTTCTTCGATACGAGGAAGTCTGTCAGGACTGTCGCAGGGTTGTCTGCACTCAGCACATCAATCAGGCCGAAGCTTGCGTTGCCGGTGATGTTGCGGAGCCATGTTCCTGTTCCGGTCAGCTGTGCCAGCTTCTGGAATGTGTTCAGCCGTTTCAGGAAGGCCTTCTCATCATAGTGTACATCCTCGGAGATTCCGGCAGCTGCGCACGCGGCATAGCGCTGGATGTAATCCATGTCCTGATTCGCCAGCATCTGGTGGAACTTGGTCTTCAGCTTGTCGGCTTTCTTCTGTGTCCGTTTGTCAACAAGTGAGTCTGCAATCAGCCCGACGTTCCGGAAGTCATTGATCTCGTCAATCAGATCAAGATACGCTTCCTTCACGCTGTTCTTGGCATCTGCCTCGCTCATGCCGTTCTGAATCTTCAGATCAATGTCGAGCTCCAGCAGGCCCATCTGTCTGGCGACTTCCTTCGCCTTGGCTTCCGCCTTGGTCAGAACTTCCTCGCTCACCGCAGGCTTCTTGCCCGCCTTCTTCGCGGCAGCGTTCTCCGCCCTGACGTTTTCGATCTCGCCCATGATGGCATTGAGCACGCCCATCGCGCCCGGGCGTGACTGCTTCGCCACAGCCTGAAGGCCTCGCGCCGTCTCTCGGATCTTCGCATCTTGAATCTTCCGCCATGCGTTCAGCGCTGTGTCGTCGTTGGTTTGCAGGGACAGCTTGTACAGTTCGTTCTCAATGTACCACGCAGCATCGACCATCTCGCCGTCCCATGCCGTCTGCCCCATCAGCTGCTCAATCGTTCCGGTGACATCGTTGTTCACCCTCGTGATTGCGTTCATCAGGCTCTCGGTTTCCGGCTTCGGGTCGTACATGATCGGGTCAAGCCCTTTGGTCCGGTTGCTCTCTGTCAGGGTGTTCGAGAAGAACTGGCTGAGTCTCTGCCCCCTGTTGGTTGCTTCCGTGTTGTTCGTTGGCCTGCTTCTGCTTTCCTGTTCCCAGTTCGGTCTGCCGCCCTGCGTGCCGTTTCCGGTCTGTTCATTGGTGTTTTGCCCAGCGTTCTGGTTGCCATACGTCCATCCGGTCTCGCCTGTCTCTGTTAAACCGCCGCTGTTGGTATTTTCTTCTCCGGAAGTATTATTACTCTCCTCTGCGGTCTCGTTCGCTGACGAGCCTGTATTTTGCTCAGAAGCAAGCTGCTGTTTCCCGAGGATGTAGATGTACAACCCTTCGGCGACAGACTTTTCGTCGTTGGGTACGCCGAGCGCTTCCGCGAGTGCGGCTCTTCCATCTTCCGTTTCGAGCATGGCGAGGTATTCGTCATCGGCGACCTGATCATTCTCCATCCGCTCTCGCAGGCTTGGAGCGTTCTGCTGTTCGGTGTTCGCCTGCTCTTCGGTATCCACTCCGGTCTCTGCTTCGGTCTGCGCGTTGGCGCGTTCGGCATCGTCCATGCCTTTGATGACGATGGTGTCTCTGGTCGTGTCCTTTGCTGTCTGCGTGATCTCCTCTGGGCTCATTCCGCTCTGCCATGCGTCTATGGCTTCATTCCCGACATTCATGGCCTTCTCTGCGTTGTAGTCGATGCCGCCGAAGTTCCCGTTGAAGATCGTGCCGACAATGTACCCCGTGATGAAGGTGTCTCTCGCTTCGTCCGGCGTGGTGCTTGCGTTCGGGTCAAGCTCAAGCAGGCGGTCTCCCGCTGTGGTAAGCGCCAGCTCGAGCAGTTCCTCGAAGCCTTCCGTGTTGGTCAGCTTCTTGATGCCTGCCCTGAGAACCGGATTTGTGATGTTCGCATACTTGCCTGCCAGATACCTTCCGAGCACGCTCCTGCCATACGCGCCTTCCGCACCGCCGATGAGGTATTCACTCAGAAATGCGGAGCCGCCATCGAGCACCATCTTTGCCATGCGGCTGTCCACATCGTTGGCTTCTCTGCCAGCCTGTGTCTGAGCGCCCTGACCTGCGACTCGTGCCGCCATCAGCGCACGCCCGCTTCCCGGGAGGATGAAGTTTGCCACAGCATCTGCCGCAACATCCGCCACCGTCTTTGCGACGTTCGCTGCCTGCTGTTCTTCAGGGCTCAGGTCTCTGATCGCATCCGCCCAGTTCTCCTCTCCCTGTTCTGCCAACTTCTGCCCTTCCGCAGAGAGGTGTTCGCCAGCTGCTCCGAGATCCAGATAATTCTCCAGCTCCGGATTCTCAGCAACGAGTCTGTCCCATGCCCCCTCGCCGTGCTCTTCATCGTACTCTGCACGCACCATGTCGTCGGAAGCCTGGTCAATCCATTCAAGGCCGGTGCCAAGTGCGGAAAGCGTTCCGCTCATTCTGCCCTTTGCCCATCCGGCGGCAGCATCGTAGAGCTGGTCTTCGCCCGCCATGCCTTCATAGACGCCTCTTCCGGATTCCTTGTTCGCCTCTTTGATCTCTGCCTTCAGCGCATTCCTCTGGTCTCTGGTCGTCTGCATCTGGTCTGCGGTCATCGGGTCTGTGGCATAGCCGGAGTACGCGTTGTCTTCCTCAACAAGAGAGTTGTACGCATCAAGCAATGCCTGTCGCTCTGCATCTTCTTCGGTGCCCGCCTGCCCTCTCGACCTGCCGGATTCGGCAACCTCGCCTCTGAGTGCTTTGATTCTGGCGTTGGTTTCCTCCATCTGCGTTTTGTACGTTGGGTCAAGCGTTCCCATCCAGGCGCGTGCCGCTTCATCGTACACAGCCTGAAGCCTGTCGAGTTCTGCTTTCTTTGGATCTATCGTTTTCTCCGGCTTCACGTTCGGGTTCAGCCCGCGCTTCGCCACTTCGGCAGATACATCCTCAAGCTGATTCTTTACCGGCTCGAAATTCTTCTCTGATACCGGGTCGGTGGCATAACCGGAGTACATCAGGTCGTAGTCTTTGGTGTAGTTGTACTCTTTGATGAGCTCGTCGTTGGACATGCCTGCGATCTTCTTCGCATAGTTCTCGCGCTCTTCCGGAGTCTGGGCAAAGGTTCTCGTGCTTGCCGCAAAAACGTTCTTCGGTTTTGCCTCCACGACTTTCGGGATCGTTTCAATCTGGCCCCTGTGTCGGTCAGGCTCCGAGATCTCGCCCTTCAGCGCAAGAACTCTGGCATTCGCCTCTTGTTCCTCGGTTTTGAACTTCGGGTCAAGCGTACCCATGTAGGCATAGTGGGCAAGGTCTCTCTGGTTCTCCAGTTTCTCGACGTCGCTCTTCTCTCTCGGCGTGACGACATAGTTCCAAGCCTTGATCAGAGGATTGTTCTGCTGTCTCTCATACTTGGCATCGGTCTTAGCCTGAAGCTTAAGATTGGTTCTGAGGTTGTCAAGATAGGTAAATTCAGCTTCCGAAAGGTCGCCGCCCAGTGCGGTCTCAACGTCGTCGAGATATTTCGATGTAGTTGTAGAGTCATGCGTGTCACCGGAAAGATAGTCAGGGATTTCTTTGATTCGGCTGGAAGCAAGCTGTGCATTATAATTGTTTGTCAGCTTCTCCCGCTCCTGCTTTGTGGGCAGAGAGCCGGTGGAGTGGCTCTGTCCTGAAGTCACTCCTCCGTTCTCGCGCTGCCATGTCTGCCGGTTTGCTCTGTTTATCAGGTTCTTTGAAGCCATGCTTACTTCCTCCCTGCGAGACCAGAACCGCCGCCATGCAGAACCCTCATCTTACCGTTCTGCGTTGTGATTTTCACGTTGCTGTTTTTGTCGGTGCCGCCGCCTCCGTAATAGTATCCGTTGTTCGTGGTGGGCGGTGTGTATCCGGCAGGCCACTGCCCGGTCATTGCATGATACCTGTTCGCGTCGATTGCTCCTGTCCTGTATGCAAGGTCAGGATTCTGCGCAATCCACAGGGAGCGCATACTGTTTGCGGTTCCGTCTCCGTAGATCTGGCCGTAGCCGGAGAAGTCGCCGTACTGGGCGAGTGTCTTCGCGGCATTCTCCATCCTCGCGTGCTGGTTGTTGTAATCATCCAGCAAGGCGGCAGCTCTGCGGTAGTCATTGTCCGCCAAAGCCTGCTGCACCTGATTGTTGTAGCTGGTCGTGGTCAGCGCTTTCTGCCGTTCCGCTTCCGCCATTGCCTGTGCCTGCTGTGCGGCAAGGACGTTGCCTGCATTCCTTGAAGCGAGGCCCAGTGACAGTGCCTGCTGAGATCCGGCCTGCCGGTTCAGGTTCCTGACATCGGCAAACTGGTCCATGCTCCGCTGGGTCTGTGCCGCCTGCCTTGCCAGTCCCTGATTCGCTCCCTCATACAGTTTCTGCGTGTCTGCTGCGGTCTGGTTCTGCAATTGCGTGTTCTGGTTATATGCGTTCAGGAGCCCCTGCTTCTGGTTGTTCAGAGCCGTGTCATACACGTTGTTGATTCCACCCTGAGACTGTGCCTTATTTGCTTCAAACTGTTCTTTCAAAGTCGCCATATCAGCTACCTCATACCGGGTCTTTGCCGGTCATCTGCTTGTACTTCGCTGCGGTAATGGCTCCGGTCCTGTAGGCAAGCAGAGGATTCTGAGCGACCCATGTGTTCCGCATTGCGTCTGCCGTCTGCTGACCATAGAGGCTTGCATAGCCGGAAAAGTCGCCGTAGCCTGCCAGCGTCTTAGCCTGATTCTCGTACCAGTCCTGCTGTGTGTTCTGGTCCTTGACCAGTTCTGCTGCACGCTTGTTCTCGTTCTCGAGCTGAGCCTGTGCCAGATTGTTCTGGTAGGTCTGCTGAAGATTGGCGATGTTCCGGTTCGCCTCGGTGATGGCTCCGGCCTGCTGGCCTCTGAGCGCTCCGTAGTTCGCCGTGTACTGATTCCGCAGTGCGTTCTGCGCCTGCTGCTGTGTTCCGTTCGCAAGCCCTCTTGTCATGGCCGCAAGATTCGCGTTCCTTCTGTTTCGCTCATACGCTGCCGCAAGGTTGTTTGCCTGCGTCTGATACTGCGGTGCAATCTTGTCCCTTTCCGCTGTCGCGTTAGACAGGTTCTGATCATACGTCGCCTTGAGCCCCTGGTTTGTTGCCGCCAGCTGTTTGTCATAGAGGTTGTTGATCTGGTTTGCTGATTCCTGCTTTCTTGCGTTGAACTGTTCCTGTAGTGTTGCCATATTTCCACCTCACTTGGCGTAGCCTGTAGCTCTCACCAGAATGTTGACGTCCGTCACCGTGACTGCGGGCTGCTTATCGTCCACGCTGAGTTTCAGCCTGTAGTACACAAACTTCTTTGCTTTGATCTTTGTGCGTGTCATGAACGGCTGGCCTGCCACCTTTGCCTTTGTCGAGCTGACGACTTTCTCGCGGAATGTGTTCTTCCGGTCTGTCTCGATGCAGACGTCAACGGAAGTCCCTTCTTCCGGTTTCAGCCCTACCCACATGGCGCTGCTGTACTTCCTCATGTTCCCTGCACCGAAGTCCATCGCGCCGGATTCCCAGTCGGCATGGATCGCCAGACCTTCGTCGCCATTGGCATTGTCGGTCAGCCTTCGGATTCTGCCGTCTGAACTTCCATAGTAGACCTCGCCGTGGAAGGAGCACATCCGTACTGCGTCGAAGGTTTCATATCGATACCACACATCCAGCACATAGTTCCAGACCAGGGCAATGCCGTTCCCCGCGATATAAAATTCGCAGTTGTCGTTGTCATCCCACATGCAGATGGCCTTGGAGCTGACTTCTTTGATACTGGTCTGCACCCTGTCACTGATCCGCTTTGCATTGCGCTCGTCCCTCCCGATGCTGCTGGAGTATCTGGATACCCCCGTCCACTGATACAGCTCCGTGCCGGAGCATGTGATCGGATTGTTCTGCACCAGTTGCACCTGCCCGGGTACCGTGTTGCCCTTGTCCTTATTAAGGGGGGTACAGTAGATTGCGATGGTGTCATTTTCGTTGACAAGTTCCGTGACTGAATAGGTCAGCGCCCATGCGGAATCGGTCTTGAATGTGACCAGTGCCCCGCTGTGACGGATCATTGCCGTGATCGGTGTGTTGCTGTCGCCAACGTCCACGCTGTATTGGTCGGGGAAATAATCCGCCTGCGGCATTCCGTCTTCATCCATACCGGTATAGATTGCACGGTTCGTGCCATTGCCATAGAGGAACACGGCTGTGTCGGTCGCTCCGGCGAACAGCTCCGCGTAAAGATTGCCGGTCACCTGTGCTCTGTAATCCGGAATGCCGTCGTCCGGCACTGTCGCTGGATTGTGTTTCGGCACCGTGTACGCGATCTCATAAGCGTCCACGCCTGCAACAAGTTCAACATTGCTGGTAAACGTAACCTGATTCCCACTGACCGTGTAGTCCGTATTTACCGTCAGTGCCGTTCCGGTCGATCTGTCCGTTACGCTGTCCACAGCGGTGATGTCCTCCGGCAACGTGAAGGTTTTGTTCGTATTGCCGTCAGGAGAAATCCAGACCTTCCGTTTGTTGATCAGAAGGTTGACATAAGATCCTGTCTCTGTTCCTCCCGGCGAAGCGCTGCCGTCCGGCGAAAGCTGCTTGACAATCACCGGAATATATCCGGTGACCGCAGAGACTGTAGACCCGTTGTACTCGTAGTAGTCATAGCCGTTCAGAATGTAGACTTTGTTGTTGAACGGGAAGAAGCTTACGCCCTTGTCAGTTGAAATCGTGCCGACCGCCTGACGTTCAAACTGTTTGTTGTCGTCGTCCCACAGGCTGTAGACTTTGCCGTCGCAGGCAGCGAGCAGGACTTCCTTCCCGCCGCAGAGCCCTGTCCACATTCCTGCAATCGGCTTTGCCGCAGAGGTCGGGACTGCCGTGGCGATATATCCGCTCAGCATGTACTGGTCATGGTCCTGCACCAGGCAGGTATTGTTGATGGCGTAGTACACTTCATCGTAATAGATGTAGTAGAAGTCGCCTTCATCCAGTGCGGCCAGTGCTGTGGCGAGATTCTGCATCTGCATATCCGTGCCGCCTGCGCTCCCAGTCATCACGCCATGTGATACAGTGATTTCTGCATCTTCTCCGGCAGTGAACACGCCGTCTTCAACCGTGCCGTCAAGGCCGTGGATGATTCCGTCTCTGACATAGCCGATAGTATCACCGAGCGTAATAGTTCCGGGGTTTGCGTCCGTGCTGGCGCTCTCATAAAGCCTGATCTTATCTGTCGCTGCGAACACCCCGATCAGTGTGAGCTTTGTACTGACGCTCAGCTCATACCCGCTGCACAGTCCTGCGACAAACTCGGTGCCCGGCCTGCGCTTGAGATTGCCGTCTCGGGTGACCTTCCAGTTGACCATTCGGCTGGCCTCGCCCATCTTTAAGCGGGTATCACCGTCCGGATGTTCATTCACGCCAAGCCACTTTGAAACGCTGTAAACCTTTTCATTGGTTGCTCCTGTAATCTGTGCCATAGCAACCTCCTTTTAGGCG
>Ga0265299_10002188_pt1 | contig 20488 bp, 14 predicted proteins | sample AusTroGonzalo_MG_4_FD_193485 | JGI IMG/M metagenome (GOLD analysis project Ga0265299, IMG submission 193485) | Bovine rumen microbial communities from tropical cattle in Woodstock, Queensland, Australia - Gonzalo_02 | ecosystem: Host-associated > Mammals > Digestive system > Stomach > Rumen ... | reverse complement strand
CCGGCAAGCACGCCGTAAAGCTCCTCGTTTTCCCTGTGGCTGTGCACGAAGGGAACGGCTGCGCCGGCGGGCAGGTTGTTGACCGACACTTCGCAGCCCGTGAGCGCGAGCAGCTCATGGAGCTCGGTGCGGGGGGCGGCCATGTCGATATGGGCGATCTTGAAGGTTTCAGTCATTTCGTTTCTCCTGTGAGGGCGAAAACGTTCGCCATCAAACTAATTAAGCAAAAAATATCTCGAGCTAGCTGTTCCAGTTTCTCACCACGCGGGCAAGAAGACCGTTCAGCACGAGGGTCTCCTCGGCCGAAAGGCTCTCTTCGATTTTCGCGCACAGAGCAGCGCTGATGCTTTCGAATACGGGTTTTGCGGCCTTGCCCTTGTCTGTGAGCCAGAGCCCGAGCGCGCGGCGGTCTTCGGGGTCTGGACGACGCTCGACATAGCCGTTTTTCTCGAGTTTTCCAGCAAGGACGCAGATCGTGGACTTGGTGCGGCGGGTGCGCCGTGCGATCTCGGAAATCGCAAGGCCATCCTCCCGATACAGCACGCAAAGAATGTCGCCGTGGCTGGGGACGATGCCCTCAAGACCGTTGCGCACAAGCTCCGCGGCGATGAATTGGTTGGCCGAATCCACGAGCCGCCCGCTCAAAAAAGCAATCATGTTCTCTGTCATGGGCGGAATAATAGTTCGATATCGAACGATTGTCAAGTGCAGAGTCTTGATCCGTTCAGACAGTGCAGGAAGGGCCCGGACTAACGCAGCCCGCGCTCGCGGCCGCGCCTGACGCTGAGCAGATACGCCGTGCAGGCGGTCGCCGCCGCCATGACAGCCAGCGCAGCAATGCGCGGGACCAGAATGGCCGTGCCAGCATCGTTCTGCGCGGCCGAGACAAGCCCCAGCATGGCGTGGGTGCTCGGAAGCAGCACGGAGACGATCCGGGCGGGCGCATGGAAGCATTCTTCGGGGTACACGACGCCGGCGAGGAACACCGAGGGGGCCGAGATCATGACCATGAACTGCGCTCCGTACGCGTTGGTGTTCATGAGCAGCGTCATCGTCATGGCGATGCCGACGATGCAGGCCGCAAACAGGGCGCTGATCATCAGGCTTGCCGCCGGGTTGCCGCCCGCTGGGAAGTCAAAGAGCATGAAGTCCCAGCCCTGGGCGTAGCCCATCCAGAGCATGGCATAGAGCCAGAAGCCGAAGAAGAGCCCCCAGAAGCCCCTGTCCGTGCCGAGCGCTGCAAGAGCGATGCCGTTCCTTCTCTTCTCGCTGATCCAGCCGCCGAAGGAAAGGATGATGCCCGTGAGCAGCACGGCCTGCAGAATGATCGGAACGACGAACGGAACGATGTAGGTCGCGTAGCCCGAAATCGTATTGAAGCGGTTTTCCGCGGCAAAGGATGCGGGCGCCGAGGCCACCTTGAGGATGGTTGCCGCGTCGGCTCCGGCCCGCAGCAGATTGGCGGCCGCGACTTCCGCCGACACCTCCTGCACGACGCCCAGCATGGCCGCCTGCAGCGCGCGGCCCTTGACCGGGAACGTGCCCGAGGCCGTCAGCGACAGGGCGCTTCGCCTGCCGGCCATCAGGTCCTCTTCAAATCCCTGCTCGATGGTGATCACGCCCGAGACGCGCTGCGTCTCGTAAAGGGAGCGGGCGGCGGCCGGATTCGTTTCAACCGCCTTCACGCTGACCGCCGCGCATGACTCGAGCTTCATGATGACCTTGCGCGAGAGCGGCGAGCGGTCCAGGTCGACGATCGCCGTCGGCACGTCCGTGATGTTCTGGTTCGCGTAGGGCCAGGCGTAGAACACGAGGTAGAAGGCGATCGCACCCGAGAAGATGAGGAACGTGTCCCTGGAAAGGATCGCCTTTCTGATGGCGGTAATGCCGATGGCGAAGAACCCGTCCACGGGGGCTTCGTCAGGCAGGGGCGATGCGGCCTTCTTCACTTCGGCAGCGAGCAGCCGCGGCATCTTCAGGTGCCAGACAAGCGCCCCAAGCGCGGCCGGAACGAGAACGAGCAGCCCCAGTATGGAGAGAATCTTCGCTTCAGCGGCAAACGGGGCTCCGATCGAGAGTTCGGCCGAGTGCAGCTGCAGCAGCCACGTGAGCGGAAAGATGTTGGAGAGCACCCGGGCCGCGGCATCCATCGATTCGAGCGGATAGGAAAAGCCCGTGTAGGGGAAGATCGGGGCGCAGTAGCAGATCGCCGCGCTCATGGCGAGGATCCAGCTTGGGGCGAGCGAAGCCGCCATCAGGGCGAAGGCTGCAAACGCCAGGATGAAAAGGAGCGAGCCGAGAATCCACAGCGAGACGGAGCCCGCGGCAGGCCATCCTGCCGTTCCCGTGAACCACAGCACGTACAGCGTCATTGCCAGGCCGAAGATCACGGCCCAGGGGACGGTTCTGCCAAAGAGGATGGCGGTGATGGGGCGGGTGCCGTTCGCCGTCAGCTGTCCCAGCGTTCCGAGCCGCAGCTCGCGCGTGTAGACGCCGACCATGGTGAGGATGGCCGCCAGGGAGAGCATTCCCGGGATGAGCGTTGCGAGCAGATAGGCCGAGTAGTTGAAGTTGCTGTTGCCCGCAAGGAGCGCATCGCCCTTCAGGGTGAAGAGCCGCTCTGCAGCGCCCTCGGCGCCTGCGGCGATGGAGGCGCTTTTCTCTGCGAGACGGTCAAGGGAGATCGAGGCCAGCGCGTTCTTGATGTCGAACTCGAGCACCGTGGCGATGGCGTAGTAGGTCTTGTTGAGATGCACCTCGATCGCGCTCGTGTGCCGGCCTGCCTCGCGGTCGGCCGACCAGTGCTTGGGAAAGACCACCAGGCCGTAGAGCTTGCCCGCGGCCATGTCGTTCTTGGCGGCCGAGGCCGAGTCGTAGCGCTCGAATTCAACGCTCGGCACTGCGGCGAGCTGCATCACGGTCTCTCGGCTTTCGGCGGAGAGATCCTCGTCCACGAGCCCCACCGGCAGCGAGCGCATCAGTCCGTCGCCCATCACGAAAATCGTGAGCGCAACCCAGATGAGCGGCATCACGATGCCGGTGAAGGCGAGCCAGGGATTGCTGCCGATCTCCTCAAGTTCGGCCCTGGCGCTGGAAAGGAGCGTGCGCAGGTAGGTCATCGCGGCGGAGAGCTGTCGGGGCGTCCGGGTCCTAGCGCTCGACGATCGCGCTCATGCCGGGGCGCAGGTTCGCGCTCTCGCCCACGGGACGGGCGCGCACCTCGAACGTGCGGATGTCGTAGCCGCTTGACTGGCGGGTGGAGCGCCAGGTGGCGTATTCGCCGCGCGGATTGATGAAGTACACGCGCAGCTTCACAGTGCCGTTCGTCGCGGGAATCCTTGCCGTGAGCTCTGTGCCGACTTCGATGCCGGGCAGCTCATCCTCGCGGACATTGAACACAACCCACTTGTCGGAGTGATCCAGGATCGAGACGATCGGGAAGCCCGAGGGGGTCACTTCGCCGGCATGCAGCATGACGCGGGTCACTTCGCCCGCGATCGGGGCGCGCAGCTCGGCTTCGCTCGCAAGGCTCGTCACTTCCGCAACACCCTGGGCGGCCTTTTCGGCCATGCTGGAGGCCGCGACCTTCTCATCGGATCTTGCGCCCGTCAGCGCCATGTCGTACTGGCTCTTGGCGGCTCTGGCAAGGTTTCTGGCGCTCAGGAGGTTGGCTCTTGCCTCGTCATCCTTCTGCGCGGAAATGAGGCCGTCCTTGAACAGGGCGTGCACGCGCTCGTAGGTCTTGGCGGCAAGGCTGCTGCCCGCCTGGGCGCGCTCGTACTGGGCCTTTGCGGCGGCGATCTGCTCGACGCGGGCGCCTTCATCCACGAGGCGGGACTGGGCCTTTGCCGCCTCCTGCTGCGCCTTCACCTGGCCGAGCTTGGCTTCCAGCTCGGGAATTTCGATGCGGGCGAGCAGTGCGCCCTTTTCAACCCGGTCGCCCTCCTTCACGAGGATTTCGCCGATGCGGCCCGGGATCTTCGGCGCGGCCTGGATCGAGCGGGCGTCGACCATGCCCTGCAGGGGAACCTTCACGGGTTCGGAGGCCTTCCAGAGACCGGCGGCGACAAGCACGCCAAGGGCAGCCACGACGAGTCCGCCGATGAGCAGTCCGGAGGAATTCTTCTGAGCGGACCTGGCGGGGGTGTTCTGTATGTCAATCATGATGAAACGGTGCGCTAAAACGTTTTTTATTTTTCGAGGATGTTGGAGCTGTCAGAGGCCGAGATGACGAATTCGTCCATGCGGCCGGCAACAGCATGCAGGCTGGCCCAGGCAAGCACGAACTTGTAGGCGGCAACGCGCCTTGCGATTTCGGCGCCGATGAGGCGGGTGCGGGCGTCATCCAGGTCGTTGGCCGTGGACAGGCCCTCGCTGAAGGCCTTCTCGCGCATGCGCAGGTTCTCGCGGGCGAGATCAAGCGTGGAGAGCGTGAGCTGGTACTCGTCGCGCGACTGAACGCTCTTCAGGTAGGCGGTCTCGATGCCGACGGCGATCTGGTTCTCGGCTTCGCTGCGCGCGGCCTGAGCCTTGTGGACCAGGGCGCGGGCCGAGGCGATGCTCGCGTTTCTGTCGTGGTTGTCCCAGAGCGTGAAGCGCACGCCCACGCCCGCAAGCCAGTCGGGCTCGGTGATCGAGAGGTAGTGCCGGATGAGATTCTTGCGGGCAAAGGCATAGACCTGGGGCTTCCAGGCGGCCTGGGCGGCGGTGACGCCCTGTTCGGCCATGTTGCGCTTGGCGTCGATCGAGGCGAGCGTCGGATTGAAGGAGAGGGCCTTCTTCTGCCAGCCCGAGAGCGTCCCAAGATCGCCCGGGACGATGAAGAGCGGCGTTGCAAGACTCCCTACCGAGGGCTCGCGCAGCATGCGCGCAAGCTCGCTCTCGGCGACCTGGCGGTCGGTGCGGGCGCCGGCGAGCTCGCGACGCGCCTTGTCGCGGTTCACTTCAATGGTGAGCCGCTCGAGTTTGCTGATGAGGCCCTTTTTCTCGAAGCGCTGCGCCTTTTCAAGCTCCTTTTGCTGCTGGTCGAGCATTTGCTCGCGAAGGCTCTCCACGGAGCGCGTGAGCTGCACGCCGAAGTATTTTTTCGCCAGCTCGGAGTCCACGGCATCGGCCTGCGCCTGTTCATTGGCGCGGGACTCGAACACGCTCGCCTCGTCGGCCGAGATTTTTGCCGAGATCGCGCCGCCCGTGTAGATCGGCATTTCTGCGGAAAGCAGTGCGCGGGGGCCGTCCAGGTTCTGTTCGAAGGTGAGCGGTATGGAGATGCTGTCGACGTGCAGGAGCCTGGGCAGCATGCCGGGCAGGGGAAGGCTCTTCTCGCCGAGGTCGAGCTTCTTGCGGCCCCAGACCTGCTTGACGTCAATCTCAACCTTGGGGCCGTGCAGGGAGCGGTCGCTCTCAAGCTGCTGGGCGCGGTGCTCGGTTTCCGCTGATTCGATCCGGATTTTGTCGGATCGTTCGCGAGACAGGGCTCTTGCCGAGGCAAAGTCAAGCGGGGCGGCGGTCTGGGCGGCAGCTGCCAGAGAAACTAAAGCGCACGATAGGGCGATGACAAGGCGGCGCATGGGACAGTAAAAATATGGAAAACAGTTGCGGGCTTGAAAGCCGGAAGAAACGGAATTTTAGCGACAGACAGGACCAGTGGATGTGCCCGAAAAAGGGGATTTTGGGGGAGATGATCACAGCGGCTGTCTTGGGAGCGGGATGCGATGCTTTTCCTGCGCTTTCCGCCGCGCAGCGCACCAGAGTGCGGACCGAATCGCCAAACATTGACCGCGGAGAGCCCATTTGACATGGAATCCGTGAGCGGCATCGTCATTTTTCCGGCAAAATTAAGGGTTGCATGGTTTTAAAGAAGGGAGATGCCCGAGATGATGAGAAAAACACTTCTGACGCTCACTGCGGCGGCAGCCTGCACCGCATCGCTGTGCGTGAGCACGCCGGTTTTTTCCGCCGGCTATGGAATTGTTGCCAAGACCGAATCCGGGCGTATTCAGGGCTTTACCAAGAACGTGCTGGGAAGCGGACGACGCGTTGAGGTGTTCCTCGGCGTGCCGTACGCGCAGCCTCCCGTCGGCGATCTTCGCTTTGCGGCGCCCAGGCATCATCCCGGCTGGTCGACCGTGCGCGACGGCTCGGTCATGCCGCCCGCCTGCAAGCAGGCTTCCGGCGGCAGCGAGGACTGCCTGTATCTGAACATCTACCGTCCCGCAGGCAAGGAATCCAACGAGAAGCTTCCGGTGCTCGTCTACGTGCACGGGGGAGCCAATGTCCGCGGCGGGGCCGCCGGCTATGACGGAGCGCGTCTTGCGAGCTACGCGGACATCATGGTTGTCACGGTGCAGCATCGTCTCGGAGCCTTCGGCTTTCTCAATGTGCCTCAGATGAAGCAGTCCGAGGCCGGGAACCTTGCCATTCTTGACATCGAGGAATCGCTTCGCTGGCTGCGCCGCAACATCGAGCGTCTCGGCGGCGATCCCCAGAGAATCACGCTGATGGGGCAGTCCTCGGGTGCCACCAATGCCTGCCGCATGCTTGTTGATCCGCAGGCGAAGGGGCTCTTCCAGGGCGTGATCCTGCAGTCGGACGACTGTCTGCATGATGTGGATACGCCCGAGCAGGCGAGGGCCCGCTCTGCAGCATTTGTGAAGGAACTCGGATGTGACAGCGCCAGCGATCAGCTGAAGTGCCTGCGCGCGCTGCCGGCTGAGAGAATCCAGGCCGCGAGCCGCAAGATCCGGATCTGGAATCCGACCGGAGCGGTGAGCGCAGTCTCGATGATCGCCTCGGGCCGGTGGAATGCCGTTCCCGTGCTGATGGGCGCCAATGCCAATGAGGGACGAGCGGCGGGCCGCGCCTACCTTGACGCTGATGCGGATCAGTACGACGCCTGGGTGAAGCAGCTTGTGGGCGAGAGAAACGCCAGGAAGGCTCTGATGCGCTATCCCTCCTACAAGTACACGAGCAAGTATGCGATCCCCTATGTGATGGGCGACCTCATCACCGACAGCGGCATGCGCGGCCTGGGCGGCTGCACAAGCCTTGCACTGGCCAGGGCGTTCTACCAGGGAAGGGCGCCGTCGCTTTACGTGTATGAGTTCAACGACAAGAAGGCTCCCATGAAGAACAGCGTCGAGGGTTACGAGACGCTGGCCAGCCATGGTGCGGAACTCTCGTACCTGTGGACCGACACAGGCGTCCGCCAGGAACTCTCTGAGAAGCTCAACGACAAGCAGCGCGATCTGTCCTATCTGATGCGCCGCTATTGGGGCAGGTTCGTCCGTGCGAAGAGTCCCAACTCGAAGGCGCTTCCCGAGTGGACCAGCTATGGAAGGGACGGCTCCGTGATGGTGTTCTCTCCCGAGCAGAGCAAGAACGTGCCTGCTGCACAGATTGAAGATCAGCACAAGTGCTCTTTCTGGGATTCAATCCCGTACGTGATGGATCGAGGCGACAAGCTGCCTGCCAAGCCCGCGCCCGAGCCTGCGCCCGCACCCGCACCCGAGCCAGCTCCTGCTGCGCCGTCTGAGCCGGCGCAGCCTGCAGTCAGGTAGAACTGCCCTTGAGACAGTTGACGATGCCGCCAAAGCAGAGATGTTCCGGCGGCATCTTTTTTTGCGCGCCTGGTTCTGCGAGATGGTCGGGCTTGTCGTCGGCGGCGAGGATTTTCCCGAAGTCGGGATCCCGCACATTCCGATGCGGCTTGTCTTTGGACGAGACTGGAGCCATCAGGCTGAAGAGATGCCTGGAGACGAAAAAAGCGCAGGAATCCCGCGCTTTTTTTTTCGTGAAAGAAAGGTGATCAGCGATCAGCCGAGCGCCTGCTTGATCTTGGCAACCAGGCCTTCGTCGGCGGGCAGCCACTGAACGGTGTCGATCGTATCCTTGGTCAGCCACTTGGCTGCGGCGTGTTCGCGCAGAACGGGGGTTCCCTTGTTGAGCGAGCACCAGAAGCAGTCCATCGACAGATGGAAGAAGGGATAGTCGTACTCGACGGTGTCGATGAGATCGCCGACGGTGACTTCAACCTCGAGCTCCTCGTCGATTTCGCGAATGAGCGCCTGCTCGGGCGTCTCGCCTTCCTCGATCTTGCCGCCGGGGAATTCCCAGCCGCCGGTGAAGTCTCCGGTGCCGCGCTGCGTGGCGAGCACCTTGTCGCCATCACGGATGATGGCAGCGACAACTCTAATGGTCTTCATATGGGTTTTTGTTATCAGTTCAAAGATTCCGGGTTGTCCGGGGATGAAATGATACCCTACATTGCCTTTCGTTTTCCTGAGCGAGCGCAGAGCGAACTTAGGCGTGGCCGGACTTTTTCTCCGGTTCCAGGTCAAGGATGCCGTCTTCCTCGGCAAATGTGCCGTCGGAGAGTTCCTTCACGATTTCCGCAGTCAGGGGTGTGCGCAGCTTCCAGACAAAGGAGATCGGCGCAGAGCCCTTGTGCGAGACGTAGTCAGCCTCGCCCAGGTACACGAACGGAGCCGAATTGGCACCGTTTTTCTTGAACGCCCTTGCAAAAATCTGGATGTGTGTGCCGCCTTGCGGCTGGCTGACATAGCGCCGCCCCACTGGGCTTTCAGAGCTTGTAGTGTTCTGCGACTCCCAGTGCAGTAGGTCGGTCCCTTCCAGATAGTCGTTGTACCGGACTGATGGGGCGAATTCGTCCTCGTTCTTGTGGAATGTGACAAGGAAGGCATCCGTCTTGATGTCCTTGAAGAAATAGACGCCGGCAATACCCGCGTGCGTGTTCTTTCCCAGGGCCGCATAGATGGCATCCCTGCTGTACCTCGCATGCACTTCGAGCGCCCCCGTTGCATCCGTTGCGGGCGAGATGACCGCCCGCTCAAGAAGCAGCTGGACAAGTTCTGTGACTTCCTTGCGAACCTCGGCGTCCGAGAAGAAGTCCTTGAGCCTTTGCTCAAGAGCAGCCTCTGACAGATCTGCCTTTCCCGTGGGCTTCATGAGAATGCGGTACAGCATCCAGAGCCGGCGCTGGTCACAGTCGGAGTAGTTCGCGTAGCGCCAGTCGCGCGGAACGTCCCGGGTGATGAATTCGGACACGAACCTGAGAAAGCCCGGTGCGTTGATGCCGGCAAGACGGATCGCTCCCTTGCGCCAGCCGGCAAGACTGGACGAAAGGGAATCTGATGGGAATTCATCCCGTGCAAGCCGCTTGATCTCAGTGAACGTGATTTCCTTTCGCCGGGAATAGAAGCCGTAGGGAGTGAGGTGGACGAGCGAGAGGAAGTCTGCGAGCGCAATGTCAGTGCCCTGGTCCCTGACGATGATGCTGAACTTTTTCCAGTTCTGATAGCTTCTGCGGATGTTCTGAAGAACGATTTTCTGCGATTTCTCCGTGAAGGTGATGGCGCAGCCGAGCGGCAGGCCCGGGAATCCGTGTTGGATCTGGGCCTCGAGGCCGCCGATGCGGCTTGCAAGGAGTGCCGAGAACTTGCTCTCGAAGTGGTCGTAGTTTTTGTTGACCTGACCGACAAAGTCAAGGACCGTGAGGCAATCCTTGTTGGTTTCGGGGCTGAGGCGCAGTCCGCGGCCCAGTTGCTGCAGGAAGATCGTGAGCGACTCGGTCGGGCGCAAAAAGAGCACCATGTTGATGCAAGGGATATCAACGCCTTCGTTATAGAGGTCAGCCACCGTCACAATTTGGCTTTTCCCTCGTTCTAGGTTTTTGATGACTTGATCACGAATATTTAAAGGTGTTTTACTGCTAACGGTCTCGCAATCAAATCCAGCTTGTGAAAAAACGCCCTGCATGTATTCGGCGTGTCGGATTCCAGCGCAAAAGGCAACAGCACGAAGGTCTTCTTTGTCCGCGATGTGCTTGTAGATTTGTTGAGCGATATCTCCAGCCCGCTGTTCCGCCATCTTGCCCTCCGTATAGAGCGCCTCAAGTTCGGTTTCATCGAACCCGCCCTTGTCATATTTTGCGTTCGTCAGATCCACGATGTCGTCAGCCACAAAATAGTGGAATGGGCTCAGCATGTTGTACTCGATCGCTTCTGGAAGCCTGATCTCCGCGGCAAAGCGGTTGTCGTAGAACGTGCGGATGTCGCTTCCATCACTACGTTCTGGCGTTGCAGTCATGCCAAGCAGAATCTTAGGTTTGAAATAACTGAAAACGCATTCATAACTGTTTGCTGAGGAGTGATGCGCTTCATCAAGCACGATGTAGTCAAATGTGTCTGGTTTGAAATAGTTGAGCTTGTTTTTGAGTGTTTGGACTGTCGCAAAAACCGCGTTAACGCTCTGAGGAGTGTCATTTCCTGTGAGAAATTCGCCAAAGTCGGTCTGACGAAGCACAAAGCAAAAGGCAATCCGAGCCTGGTTTAGGATTTGCTGGAGATGAGCTATGAAAAGCAGCCGCGCGCCGGGGTTGTTCTTGCGAAAGCGCAGGAAGTCGAAGGCGGCGATCATCGTCTTGCCGGTTCCCGTGGCGGCGATGATGAGGTTCCTGTAAAAGCCGTTTCGGCGCTCTCGGTCCAGGGCGTTGAGGATGCGCTGCTGATAGTCATGCGGCTTGAGCTGTGGCCAGCAGGCGACGTTGTCGCTCCAGTTCGGCTTTTCGTTTGGCTTGCTGCCAACCTTGAGTGCAAGAGCCAGTTTCTCTCGATCTGTCTCCGAGTGGTATTCGGAAAAATTATCCCTGGGCCAGAGCTGGTTGAAGGAGTCCTCGATCCTTGCGTAGAGATCGGGCATGTCCTGTGCCGTCACCTTGACGTTCCACTCAAGGCCGTCCGTGAGTGCGGCTGAGGAAACGTTCGATGAGCCGATGTAGGCGGTCGAGTATCCGCTCGAGCGCTTGAAGATCCAGGCCTTGGCGTGGAGCCTTGAGCGCTTGCCCTCATATTCGACCTTTACCGTGCATCCGGAGAGCTTGCTTAGCTCTTCGACAGATCGCACATCTGTCGCACCAACGTAACACGTTGTAATGACGCGAAGCCTGCCGCCTCGGGCTGCGAAGGCCCGAAGTTCCTGGATGACGAGGTCAAGCCCCGACCATCGGATGAAGGACATGAGCATGTCAATCGAGTCGGCCGACTGGATCTCGCGCTTCAGTTCTTCACTCAAGTGCGGAGTGTTGCGAAAGAGCGCCGAATAGAACGTGCTGGTGGCAAATCCGTTGCTGGGACGATCGGTGAGGGGTAGCTTTTCCTTCGTGTTCGGACGGTCTTCGGGAATTCTCCGGACTTCCAAGAGTTTTTCGGGCGGGATGGAAAGGAGCGGGAGGGCTTCAGGGGCTTTTTCGTCCTGCAGGCCCAGCTTTTCGTTGCAGAGCCTCAGCACTTCGTTGATGAAGGCGGTCTTGTTCCTGATGCTTGCAGTTCGGTCTTCATCTTCCGTTTTCTCGCCAATGGTGCTCAGCACCCGTTTCAGGGCGCCTCCCGCGCGAAGGAGGAGCAGCCGGTCGTCATCGTCCTTCAGGGCGTCCGTGTTCGGCTGGTAGACCGAGCGGTCCAGCTCGTCAAGCGCCTTTTTGATCGTGTCGTCCAAAGCGGCTTCGTAGACACCGCTTTTAGGGAAATCGGAATCATGCTGAGACATGGCTTGGCCCACTGCTTTCAAAACAAAGGCAGCTTACCAGGCGTGTGATGGCGGGGCCAGTGGGGGATAGCGATTCAGAGGCTTTGCATCTTCTTCATCGCCCGCGCGATCTGCGCTTCCTCGGGCGTGAGATAGCGGCTTGTCGTGCCGATCGAGGCATGGCCCATGGCGTTCTGAACCACGTTGATGTCCATCTGCTTCAATGCGGTTGTCGCGAACGTGTGCCGCAGCCAGTGCGTGGAGCTTGCGCGCAGCTTGGCCGCATCCGCACCGGACTTTTCCTCAATTTGCTCGGCCGCTTCGCGGAAGAATCCCACAAGCGTCCGGTAGAGTCCGGAGCGGGAGATGCCGGTTCTGCCGCCAGACGGGCCGACGCCAAGGCTGGCGACAAGCGGCGTCTCGGGCGGGCAGGCTCCAAGCGGCGGGAGCTTTCGATACGCAAGGTATTCGTTGATGCGATCGGCGGCGTCGTCCGAGAGCGGCAGTCGCCGGATCTTGTCGCCCTTGCCGACGATCTCGATGACGCGCATGTCCTCATCGCCAATGCGCCGCACGCAGATCCAGCCCGCCGTCGCGTTCATGATTTCGGAAGCGCGCATGCCGAGCCCCTTGCCAAGGCTGAGGATGACGGCAAGACGAGCCTTCGATTCAGAGTCTTCCATGTCCTCGAGACAGGAGAGGATCTCCTCCCACTGCTCAGGCGTGAGCGAGCGGTCGGCAAAGGCCTTCGGAGCGCCTTCACCGGGCAGCAGCCGCACTTTTGCCGAAATCTGGTCGAAGGGGCTGAAACGCAGGTAGCCTGTCTTCACAAGGAACGAAAAGAAGAGCCGCAGGATGGTCATGGCGCTTTTTCTGCTCGAGGCGGAGAGGGGGCCGTTGAACGGCCGCCAGAACTCAGAAAGGCGCGGCTCGTTCTTCTTGCCGATCCAGGTTGCCTGCGGCAGGCGCCAGTGCTGTCGCCAGGCCGCCTCGTCCGTGCGCCCCAGCTCTTCGAGCCACTTCGGATAGCGCGCGGCCTCGCGGGCCGTGATCGAGCTCATCGCCATCCCGAGCTCCATCGTGCACCAGAGCAGGAACCGCTCGGCCTCCTTTCTGTACTGGGCGTTTGTGTTGGGATTCTGGGCCCGGGCGGCGAGCCACGCCTCAATGGCCTCGCGGTCGTTGTTCGCCTGGAGGGAGTTCTCGTGTCCCCGGTTCTCGCCGAACTCTCCCGAGAGCGAGGAGGGCAGGATGAGCTCCTCGATGGGCGCTGTTCTGGGGGCTGCGGGAAGGGCGGCTGCGCGGGTCCTGTGCGCAGGCTCCGGGGCGCACTGCCGGGGCGCAAGGCCCGGGGGGTAGAAGCGTTCGGTCACTTCGCCGATGGCCGAGCCGTTCTCGGAGAGCCAGCGCACGATTTCGGCGGCGTCCTCGCGCAGCACGCCGGGGAACTGCCGGTACCAGTTTCCGCCCAGATTGGCGATGCACTCGTAGAGATCCTCAAGCGTTTCGAGCCCCATCGCCGCAAGGGGCTTCCCGACCCTGCGTCTGAGGGCCGGCGGAATCGCGCCAGTGATGGGGTCTTCGGGCTGCAGCATGTCGATCCGACGGTTAAATGCGTATTGGCTAGAATGAATCAGTTATGCAGGGCTGAACCTTACGGGATGCGGCCTGCGCGACAATGGTACAACGCTTTGGAGAGAGCCGTGGGACTTGCAACGATAGACATCATTTTCGAGGGCATGAGCGCAAGCTGCGCAACCTCGCTCAATCATTCGGTCTCGGAGGCCATCATCGGTCTGGACAGCCTTCTGACGCATGCCGCGACGGCCCTGTACGGCTCCATCGTTGATCCGGAGGTCGACATCCGGCGCACGGACGAGCCCGGCCGCTACGAGGTGGATCTAGGATTCCGCAGCAACATCGGCATGGCGCGGCGCGCCGAGCTGAGCGCGGTGCCCATGTTCACCGATCCGGATCCCCAGATCGTGATGCGGGCGCTTGGGCTTGCTCCGCACGACCTCGTGAGCGAGAGCGAGGAAAGCCTTTCCACCGAGGAGGTCGATGGCGTGCTCACACTCCTTCTTGAGCTTGCAGGCAGAGAGGTGAGCCAGGTGTTCTTCATGCGCGACTGTGTGGACGTACGGGCGGGGGGCAAGAAGCTCTTTCATGTGTCCCGCGCCAGCTATCAGCTTTTCTGCAACATTGAGGTTCGCCGTGGTCTTGCCGCGCTCGGCAAGGCGCTTGCCGATCCCGCGGTGACGGGAATCCGCGTTCTCGACCGCGCGAGCGGGGCGGTGATCTGCGCGCTCACCGCAGCGGAGATCGGGCATCTCCGAATGCCAAAGGTCCGGGACGTGAAGCTCACCGACACGGTCGTGACGGTCGCGCTGCAGCTTGCCGGCCCGGTGTTCCGCACCGACGAGGGGTGGCTCTTCACGGACGGGCGCCAGGAGGTTCGCGCGCAGATGTGCGACGAGCAGTTCCTGCGGGTTGTCGATAACGGAATCTTCCCGATCGAACCCGGCATGATCCTCATCGTCAACATGCGCGTTCAGTCCGCCCAGGTTGCAGGAAAGCTCACGACCGACTGCAGCATCATCAGGGTGCTCGATCTGCGTGATTCTGCCTCGCATCTGCCGATGCCGGGCATCGCCTAGGCTCCGGGAGGGGGGGAGTAGCGTGAAGTGGATCCGCCACCGCCGCTTCTGGCGCGACGCCTCGATCGCGGCCGTTGTGCTGGGAGCCTGCCTCGGGGGGCTGTACGCCGCGCTCCAGAGCGGGGATTTCTCCTCGGTCTCGCGGCGCTTCAGCGGCTCGGGCGATGTCGGGCACTACTCAACCTTCGCCGATGTCGGCAGGACCGTGGTGCAGCGCCCCGAGATGCAGGTCGTGCACGACTCCTTCGGACATGCCCGGTTCTTCTTCACCAAGCCCGTGCGGATCGCCTTTCAGGAGGTCACCGAGCATTTGGCGGGCGGCCAGATCGCCGAGCAGACGCGCAGGCAGCTTGCGCGCACCTTCGGCGAGCAGAACCTTCAGTTCATGACCCTGCGCTCGGGTGATCTGTCCGAAGCCGTGGCGACGCATACGGTCGATTACATTGTCTCGACCGCCGCGTTCTTCACCGAACGGGAGGTTTCGGAGCGTCTGCAGCCCATCGCCTCGCTCATGACCGACTCCGCGCACAGTCCCTCCGAGGCGGCGGGCTCCGTGTTTTTCACCAAATCGGACAACGTGTCGATGCGCGAGCCGGGCGACATCGCCTACCGCAGGATCGCAGCGTTCTACCCGAGCAGCTTTTCCGGCTATCTCATCGCTCAGCGCGATCTGATGCGCCGCGGCATTCCCGTCGACCAGGCGCTCACGCACGTGACGTTCTACGGACAGGATGCCGAGCAGGTCCTGCAGGCGGTTCTCTCCGGGCATGACGATGCGGGCATGCTTCCCGTGTGCGAGATCGAGCGCCTCGAGAAGGACGGCAGGATCAAGGCCGGAGCGGTCAAGATTCTCGGTGCCAGGAACGCCGCCCTGAAGGGCTGCGCCTGCTCGACCGAGCTCTATCCGTCCTATTACTTCGCCGCCTTCGAGGGTGCGGATACGACCCTTACGAGGGCGATTTCCGCGGCGCTCTTCACCATGACGCGCACCGAGGACGGCATGGAGTGGGTGCTGCCGGTTTCGAACCGTGCGGTTTATGACCTGTTCTTCGACCTGAAGATCGGACCGTACGCCCACCTGGCGAAGTGGACCGTGTCCCGGTTCGTGCGCGAACAGAGCCGCACGCTTGCCGTGATGGGCATCCTTCTGGCGGCGGTCGTCTTTTACATCGTCTCGCTGTCCGTGCTCGTGAGGCGGCGCACCAAGGCGCTTCAGGCGGCGCTTGAGGAGCGCAAAAAGATGGAGATGCAGGCCATCGCCTCGCGCGACCACATCGCCAATCTCGAACGCACGGGCATCGTCGGCCAGATGTCCACGATGATCGCCCATGAGCTCAAGCAGCCGCTCGGCGCAATCACCAACTTTGCCAACGGACTGCTGCGGCGCCTGAGGCGCGGCAAGTTTGATGAGGAAACATTCGCCCAGGCGCTCACCGAGATCGTCGACCAGGGGTCCCGCGCCAGTCAGATCGTCGACCGCGTGCGCAGCTACGCCAAGCAGCAGATACCGGAACTGCGCGTTGCGGACATGAGCGTGTGCGTGGAGCGGGCGATTGAGACGTTCCGGCGCTCGCAGCGCAGCGATGCGCGGCTCATCACCCGGGTGCCGCCCTACCTCTGGGCCGAGATCGATGACTGGGAGGTGGAGCTCGCGGTGCACAACCTGCTCAAGAACGCGGCTGATGCCGTGGCGGGCATCCCTGACCGGACCATCACGCTCAGCGTCCGGCCCGTGGACCACTACTGGAGGCTTGCCGTTTCGGACAACGGCCCCCATCTCACGCAGCAGGACGTCGACCGGTTCATGCTGCCGCTTGTCACCACCAAGCAGAACGGGCTCGGCCTCGGGCTCTCGATCGTGAGCAGCATCGTTGAGCGCCACAAGGGGCGCTTCATCGGCATCGCCAATCCCGACCGGGGCGTCACGATCTGCATGGATCTGCCGATCGCCACGGCGGGCGACGGGTCAAATGACCTTTTGTTCGGGGCGGATATGCGCTAAAGCGTATTGAATTTTCACGATAGAGACTTTTGACGGAAGTTTCCGCATAAAATCATACTTTTACTTTCAGATGGACGCTGTTTGAGACGGGGTTTGCGTGCTGGCATCGGGCTCGGTAGAGTCATAGCAGAACTTTCTGACTATGGAGTCCCGACATGCAATTCACGAAGGCAGCTGACCGCTCCGAGATGATCCGCCTTGCGGCTTCGGCCGCGCTTGCGTTTGCCGTTCTCACGGCATCCTCCCACATCGCGCTGCCCGTCGGCCCGGTTCCGATGACGATGCAGACCCTGGCCGTCACGCTGGTTGGCGTATGGCTGGGCGCGAAGGCCGGCGCACTCGTCGTGGCGCTCTGGGTCGCGGCCGGCTTTTCGGGACTGCCCGTTTTTGCCATGGGCAACGCCGGCCCTGCCGCCCTCATGGGACCCACGGCGGGCTTTCTCTACAGCTTTCCGGTCATTGCCGCGGTGGCGGCCTGGCTTGCCGGCAGGGGCGGAGTGATCCGCGTGTTTGCGGCCATGCTTGCCGCCAATCTCCTCAGCCTCGTGATCGGCACGGCCTGGCTTGCGCTTTCCATGGATCCCGTGCGGGCGATCTCCGTCGGAGCAGCCCCGTTTGTTTACGGCGCCTTCCTGAAGAGCTGCCTTGGCGCGCTCCTTGTGAAGGCGGCGGGAATGTACGCCGAGAAGTAGGGCGCATCAGCCCGCCGGGGCGGCTCAGGCAGGCCGTCCCGCATCAGCCCGCAGACCGGGCCTAAAATTCCGTTTGCTTTTGGGGAGTTCTCAGTATAATGATGTCCTTTTCGTGCATGCCGCTCATGCACGCAAGGGAACGGAGCCTCATGGTCAGGCTCCCCGGTTTTTTGACAATCGTCTGGGAGAGGCCGCCTGAAATTGCTTTGGCGGGCCGTGTTTCCCGGGATTTTTTTCATTTTTATAAAGATAGTTGCGATGACTGAAAATGTTGAAGCCGTGAAGGCCGAGGAAACTGTGAAGGCTGAGGCCGCCGAGCCCGCCAAGAACCCGCTCGAGAAGAGCGTGACGTTCACCGTGAGCGCCAAGGCTCTGCGTGACGGCACCGAGGCCGAGATCAAGCGCCTTGGCAAGAAGGCCAAGATGCCCGGCTTCCGTCCCGGCCATGTTCCTGCCGCCACCGTTCGCGCCATGTACGGCCAGCAGGCCTACATGGACACCCTGAACCGCCTCGTTGGCGAAGCCTATGAGAAGGCCGTTGCCGATGCCAAGCTCGCCGTTGCCGGCCAGCCTGACATCAAGCCCGAGGAGGGCGCCGAGGGTGAGGATCTGAAGTTCACCGCCACGGTCGAGTGCATGCCCGAGTTCGATCTGCCGTCCTTCGACGGCCTGGAGTGCAAGCGCTACACGTGCGACGTGACCGATGCCGAAGTCCAGAAGACGATCGACATCATGGTCAAGCAGCGCGCCACGTACGAGGCTGAAGAGGGCCGCCGCGCCCAGGCCGAGGACCGCGTGACCGTCAACTTCAAGGGCACCAAGGACGGCGTCGCCTTTGCCGGCGGCACCGCCGACGGCTTTGTGTTCATTCTCGCCCAGGGCCAGATGCTGCCCGAGTTCGAGACCGCCGTGACCGGTCTTGTCGCCGGCGAGAAGAAGGCCTTTGATCTGACCTTCCCGGCCGAGTACAGCGCCAAGGATCTGGCCGGCCAGACCGTCCAGTTCGAGGTTGAGGCCGTCAAGGTCGAGAAGCCCATCTACCCGGCCGTTGACGACCAGTTCGCCAAGAGCCTGGGCCTGGAGAACGCAGAGAAGATGCGCGAGGAGGTTCTCAAGAACCTGCAGCGCGAGGTCAAGGCCCGCGTGACCGCCCGCACCAAGGCTGAAGTCATGGACCAGCTCACCAAGCTCGCCACGTTCCCGCTGCCCAAGATGATCGTTGCCCAGGAGCAGGAGAACCTCGCCGCCACCGCCGCCCGCGACATGGTCTCCCGCGGCATGGATCCGAAGAAGATGCCCAAGCTCCCGCTCGAGATCTTCGCCGATCAGGCTGACAAGCGCGTCCGCCTCGGCCTGCTCGTCGGCAAGCTCGTCGCCGCCGAGAAGCTCTCTGCGACCGAAGACGATGTCAAGCCGATGGTTGAAGAGGTTGCCTCCGCCTACGAGGATCCCAAGAGCGTCGTCGACCAGATGATGAAGGATCGCAATGCCCTTGCGAACATGTACAACGTTGCCACCGAGAACAAGGTGGTCGAGTTTGTGCTCGGCAAGGCCAAGACGACCGAAGAGAAGCTTGCCTTTGACAAGCTGATGGCCGGCGTTCCCCAGTTCTAATCGAATTGGAGAGGCGGGGCTGCGGCAGGGCGCCTGCCGCATCCCGGAGCGTTTTAAAAGAAGCGGGAAACCGGGCGTTGCCTGAGCGTTCCCGCTTTTTTGTCAAGAGAGAGAGTTTTATGGACAGCATTCAGAGCACCCTGATTCCCATGGTGATCGAGCAGAGCGGCCGGGGCGAGCGCAGCTTCGACATCTATTCGCGTCTGCTTCGCGACCGCATCGTCTTTCTGAACGGCGAGGTCAACGATGAGAGCGCCAATCTCGTGATCGCCCAGCTGCTGTTTCTGGAAAGCGAAAATCCCGACAAGGACATTTCGCTGTACATCAACAGCCCCGGCGGCAGCGTCTATGCCGGACTCGGAATCTATGACACGATGCAGTTCATCAAGCCCGACGTGCAGACGATCTGCGTGGGCCTTGCCGCCAGCATGGGCGCGTTCCTGCTGGCCGCGGGCGCCAAGGGAAAGCGCTTTTCGCTGCCCAACTCCCGCATCATGATCCACCAGCCCTCCGGCGGCAGCCGCGGCATGGCCTCCGACATCCAGATCCAGGCCAACGAGATCCTCGACCTCAAGGCCAGGCTCAATGCGATCCTTGCCGAGCGCACGGGCCAGGACATCAAGCGCATCGCGCAGGATACGGACCGCGACAACTTCATGAGCCCCCAGCAGGCCCTCGAGTACGGTCTCATTGACCGCATTTACACCAAGCGCGGGGAGTAGGAAAAATGGACGATTCGGACAAGGACAACATCCGCTGCTCGATCTGCGGGCGCATCAAGGCCGACTGCGGCGACGTGATCGACACGGGCCGCGGCATCTACGTGTGCGACCGCTGCATCCGGGGCCTTGCAAAGGCGCTCGGCACGGACAGCAGGGCGGACGGCGCTGCCGAGGAGCAGGCTCAGGCCGCCGAGCAGCAGGCCGATCAGCCGCTTCTCACGCCCCAGCAGCTCTATGCCCACCTTGACAGCTACGTGATCGGCCAGAGCAAGGCCAAGCGAATTCTTTCGGTTGCCGTCTACAACCACTTCAAGCGTCTTGCGGCGCTGCGCGCCGGAGCCGGTGAAGAGGATGCCGTCGAGCTGCAGAAGTCCAACATCCTGCTCGTGGGCCCCACGGGCTCGGGCAAGACGCTGCTTGCGCAGACGCTCGCGCGCGTTCTGAACGTGCCCTTCGCGATTGCCGATGCAACGACGCTCACGGAAGCGGGCTACGTCGGCGAAGACGTCGAGAACATCATCCACAAGCTCGTGCAGGCTGCGGGCGGAGACGTCGAGAAGGCCCAGCGCGGCATCATCTATCTCGATGAGATCGACAAGATCGCCAGAAAGAGCGAAAACCCCTCCATCACCCGGGACGTCTCGGGCGAGGGCGTGCAGCAGGCGCTCCTGAAGCTTGTCGAGGGCACGGTGTGCAACATCCCGACGACGGGCGGCCGCAAGAACCCGAGAGGGCACATGACCGCAGTGGACACCTCGAACATCCTGTTCATCTGCGGCGGCGCCTTTGACGGCATCGAGAAGATCGTCCGCCGCCGCTCGGTGAAGAGCGGCATCGGCTTTGGCGCCGTGGTGCAGAGCGAGCACGACCAGACGCTCACCGAGCTGTTCGAGGCCGTTGAGCCTGCCGATCTCGTCAAGTACGGCCTCATTCCGGAACTCGTCGGCCGCCTGCCCGTCATCGCGGTTCTCGAGGAGCTCACCGAGGAGGCGTTCCTGTCGATTCTCACCCAGCCGAAGAATGCGCTCGTCAAGCAGTACCGCGCGCTCTTTGCCATGGAGGGCGTGGAGCTCGATGTCACCGAAGACGCCCTGAAGGCGATCGCCCACAAGGCGATGGCCAGAAAGACGGGCGCCAGAGGCCTGCGCTCCATCGTCGAGTCGGCGCTCCTTGACGCCATGTTCGAGGTGCCCGCCCGTCCCGAGGTCGGCAAGGTGATCCTCACAGCCGAGACGATCGACAAGGGTGAGCCCGTCAAGT
>Ga0265299_10002186_pt1 | contig 20498 bp, 15 predicted proteins | sample AusTroGonzalo_MG_4_FD_193485 | JGI IMG/M metagenome (GOLD analysis project Ga0265299, IMG submission 193485) | Bovine rumen microbial communities from tropical cattle in Woodstock, Queensland, Australia - Gonzalo_02 | ecosystem: Host-associated > Mammals > Digestive system > Stomach > Rumen ... | reverse complement strand
AACATCACTTGTCCGGCGTTGATTCTGTCGTCGGCAATGACTGGTGAGCTACCCGACAGAGAGTATATTCTGCCACTATTGCTGATAAGCGTGATTACCTATGCTGTACTAACAGTAGTTGCATTCTTACTGCCGCGTTATCTTACTAAGAACAAGGCAGATGAAGGTGCAATAGGTTTTGCGCTGATGTTTGGTAACGTTGGGTTTATGGGTTATCCAGTTGTAGCATCAATATTCGGGCACGAGGCTATTTTTTATGCAGCCGTACTGAACGTGGTTAATACATTTGCTGTGTTTACCATAGGAGCAATACTTATTACAGGGAAGGGCGAGGTAGAAGAAAGACGATTCCAGAAGAAGGTGCTCTACTCTACTCCTATGCTTGCCGCATACCTTACAATGCTTATTGTTGCACTGAGGATAGACGATATTCCGTCATTTATCAGTCAGCCACTAACCATGATAGGAAACATCACTGTACCTGCAGCCCTGTTGATTGTGGGTTCATCTATGTCGAACCTATCGCTGAGATCGCTGCTTGGAAACAGCACTGTATATATTACAACACTATTCCGACTGGCAATACTTCCCATAGGTATTTATTATCTGTGTACAGCATTGGGCTTCTCCAGTTTTGTGGTAAACATCAATACCATTGTTATAGCCATGCCCGTTGCCACCTATGGCACCATTCTCTGTTTGAAATACGGCAAAGACACAACGATGATTACTGAGATTACATTTATAACCACACTCATCTCGATGCTCTCCATCCCATTATTGGTTTTATTCTTTCTATAAGTAAGTAACAGCTAAAAATAAGAATATATATAAGCGCCACCTGAAGTACACTTGGGTGGAGACCATCTATACATGCCCCTGGGATGGTAGTTATACGATTTAAGGAAGCATTAAGGAACTCTAATATATATAATAATATGTACGCGAGCGACGGAAGAACAAGTACCACTATCGACAGCCAGAGTATAACCATCGCTGCAGGAATAACGATAAAGTTAGTCAGCAGGAAATAGGTAGAGAAACGTCCGAAGTAGAAAGCTATCAACGGAGCAACGCCCAACTGAGCCGAACAACTTACCACTACTAAATCCCAGATACGTTTTATCCAACGGTGCTCCAAAAGGAACTCTGCAGGGAAGACGTCTGCGAACAAAGGCATAAACAGCAGAATGGCAAATACAGCCATAAACGACATCTGGAATCCAACATCGAACAACCAAGAAGGATTCCACATAAGCATGGCAATAGCTGTAAAGGAAAGGGCATTAATAGACATCTTATCACGGTTACCAATAGAAAGAAGTCCGTAAACAGTAAGCATAATTGCTGAACGGACCACACTTACTGACATTCCAACAAGAAAAACAAATGCCCATATAAACAATATTATTATCAACTGCGACAATGCTGGCCATCGCCTACTAGGCAGGAGTAACGAGAAGAGCATGTAGATGATACCAAGATGTAAACCGCTAAGAGCCAGCACATGCGATGCGCCACTTACGGAATAGGTATCCTTTAGATTGTGAGTCAAAGCAGATTTATCACCTAAAGACATTGCAGCAACTACAGCATAAGCATCGCCATTGATACCATTATCAGAAAAGCGAATAAGCAGTTCTTCCCGTTGTTGCATGAAATATGTTTTGGAACGGTCTATTCTGGAAGTGGATTTTGAGTCATCAGGCATAGTCTGTTGTCTTTGCATAAGAAACATGCCCATAAACAGGAAACAAAGTAGGATTGATAATGACTGCATATACTTGTATTTCCACAGCAGCAACGCTATTACCACCATTCCAATCAACACAGGTAGCATAGAAACGGGTAACGCAACATAATGAGCAATGATTATACCAATAATCATGCACACAACTATACGGAGTAAAGGAGCATTATCCAACAATCTGTTACGCATACCAATATGCAAAAGTACAACTATTTTTTGTATTCATAGAAAAAACTGTAATTAATTTGGCTTTTTGCAAACTAAATAGTAACTTTGCAGCTGAAAACAAAGAAATAAGTATATATGGAAATGGTAAATATACCTCTTTGGGCATGGATATTGTTCTACATCCTTGTGTTTGTAATGCTACTTATCGACCTTAAATCGTTCGGTAAAAAAGGCCAACATGAGGTGGGCGTATCCGAGGCCTTAAAGATGACCGCCGTTTGGATTGGTGTGTCGTTGGTGTTCTGTGGTGGCATCTATCTGTGGTATCCAGTCGAACCACATGAGAAAGCGATGGAGTTTCTGGCTGGTTATCTGATAGAGAAATCACTATCGATGGACAACCTCTTTGTATTCCTGATGCTATTCTCATTCTTCGGAGTGAAAAACAAATATCAACATGAGGTACTGTTCTGGGGAATCTTCGGAGCTCTTGTTCTGCGCAGTGTATTCATATTTGCAGGTACTGCCATCATATCACAGTTTGAATGGGTACTCGCCGTATTCGGTGTTTTCCTTATCTACACTGGCATAAAGATGTTCAGTCACAAAGATGACGAGCAGGTAGACCCCTCGAAGAACATCTTTGTAAAAATGTTCAAGAGGTTCTTCCCCGTTACCGACCAGATGCACGAGGACAAGTTCTTTATAATAGAAAACGGCAAACGTCTTGCTACACCATTGTTCATCACACTGCTGGTAATCGAGACAACTGACGTGGCCTTTGCTGTAGACTCAATCCCCGCCGTATTCTCAGTGAGCCGCGATCCATTTATCGTACTCACATCAAATATCTTTGCCATCCTTGGCTTACGAGCATTATATTTTGCACTGGCCGCAGTAGCTAAATATTTCACATATCTGAAATATGGACTGGGAATAATACTAAGCTTTGTAGGTGTAAAGATGTTACTTGAAGTATTCTGGCACATCAAAGTTGCCACCCCACTCTCGTTGGCCATCATCTTCGGAGTGCTGGTTCTATCAATGTTACTATCAGTATGGATATCAAAAACTAAAAACAAATAATTATGGAAACCAGATACTACACCAACGATGCAGTAGAACTGCTGAAAGAGTTGATAGCCATCCCCTCAATAAGCAGAGACGAGACAAGAGCTGCTGATAAGTTAGCTGAATACCTCTACAATTGGAATCTACCATTCGGACGAGAGGGTAATAACCTCTGGGTGGGATGCCCTGACTGGGACAACAACCGCCCTACTGTAATGCTTAATGCACATATAGACACTGTGAAGCCCGTAAGTTCATGGACTCGCGATGCCTTTACTCCCACTCAGGAAGGAGATATACTGTATGGACTTGGTTCTAACGATTGCGGAGGCGGACTAGTTGCCCTGTTGCAGACATATCGTATTATGCTTATGCGCCCTCGCAGCTATAACCTGCTGTGGGTAGCCTCTGCCGAAGAAGAAGTTTCTGGTGCCAACGGACTAAGCCGCGTACTCCCATTATTGCCAAAGATTGATGTTGCCATCGTTGGCGAACCAACTGGCATGCAACCAGCTATTGCTGAAAAAGGATTAATGGTGATTGATGGTTACGCTCATGGAAAATCAGGGCATGCAGCCAGAAACGAAGGCGTTAACGCCATATACGAAGCACTGGATGATTTGGTGTGGCTTCGCGACTATAAGTTCCGCAAGGTAAGCCCGCTGCTTGGAGCCACAAAGATGACTGTTACGGTGGTAGAAAGCGGTACACAACATAATGTTATTCCGGATACACTACACTTTATCATAGATGTACGCACCAACGAATTCTATCAGAATGAATACCTGTTCAACTTCCTCTGCAAGAAGATGACCAAGTGCGAACTTCGCGCCCGCTCATTCCGTCTGCATTCTTCAGCTATTTCGGCAGAGCATCCACTTGTAAAGAGATGTATAGACAGAGGCATGCAGCCCTTCGGTTCGCCCACGCTGAGCGATCAGGCATTGATGCCATTCCCATCATTTAAGCTGGGACCTGGCGAATCAAGCCGCTCGCATTCAGCTAACGAGTTCATAAAGATTTCGGAGATAGAACAGGCTATCGAAACCTATGTAGGATTGTTGGACGGATTGACACTTTAGTGTCTATCTGGCCAACCATCCTTCAGGATTCAGTTTAGCGCTACCATGGCGCAACTGGAACTGCATCAAACCTTCAGCACCCACACGACCAAGCGTCTGTCGGGTGCTTACTTTTTGTCCACGACTAACGTTTACAGAAGCCAGATCGCAGTATACTGAGAGGTAACTACCATGGCGAACAATTACAACCGTAGTACCAGCATAGCTGAACACAGCACTAACCTCACCATCGAAGATACAACGAACAGCAGCACCTGGTTGGCCCTTTATATCGATACCTTTCTTATCAAGTGTCACGTGACCCTTTACATCGGTAACATGGTTTGTACCAAAGTGGTTCACGATACGATAACTGCCAGTGATAGGCATGGGAAGGCGTCCGCGATTGCTCTCGAAATTCCCACTAAGCTGACGGTCTTCTGAAGATACTGTATATACACTCTCAGCCTTTTTTGCCTCAGCCACTTCCTTCTCATGTGCCTTTGCATCAGCAGCAGCTTTACGCTCAGCAGCCAGACGGGCACGTTCGGCATCTGCGGCAGCGCGTTCGGCAGCAGCTTTCTCTTCTGCATTCTTTTTGGCAGCTGCAAGAGCCTCAGCCTTAGCCTTTCTCTCCTTTTCTCTTGCTTCGGCAATACGACGTTCGTTCTCCTTACGGGCAGCTTCAGCAGCAGCCTTCTTCCTTGCAAGTTCCTCAGCCTTTCGTTTAGCCTCAGCCTCGGCAGCCTTACGCTTTGCTTCTGCTTCGGCACGAGCCTTAGCACGGGCTATTTCCTGAGCAATCAGTTTATCAATCTGAGCATTCAGTTCAGCATCACGTTTCTTTTGTTTCTCAATGATTCCCTGAATAGTCTTCTGCTGTTTCTGCAGCGATGACACCATCTTCTGCTGTTCTTCCTGCTTACCTTCAAGCGACTTACGCTCCTGTTCATCCCTTACTAAGAGATCACTCTTCTGCTTCTTTGTATCAGTAAGTTCATCGTATGCCTCAGCGACCTGAGCCTTCATCGACTTTACAGCCTCAGCCTGACTCTGCTGATATTTAGCATATTCACGCACAAACCTCATACGGCGATACATCTGAGACAGGTTCTTTGCACTGAATATAAACATCAGCTGGCTCTGCATATTACGATTGCGATGCATATAACGCATTGACTTAACGAAGCGTTGTTTACGTTCAGCAAGTTCTTTCTCAAGGTACTTCATATGAGCCTCAAGAGTATGGATATCGCCATCAAGACGGTTGATGTCATGACGTATGGTATCAATAGACTTGCGCTTATCGGCAATCTCATTATTTATTATTAACAGATTCTGTAACCGTTTCTTCACATCACGCTCGTTGGCCTGAAGTTTACGCTGTTGTTCCTCAATCTGTTTGCGAACCTTCTGTTGCTCATTTTTCAGGCTATTAACCGTAACAGGCTGCTTGGTGGTAGTCGACTTTTTGGTTGAAGACTTCTTTGTGGAAGTCTTCTTCTTAGCAGTGGTAGTAGTACGCTTTTGCGTAGAAGACTTCTTCGCATGCTGTGCCACAGCAGGCGAAGAGAACGAGATGAGTGCCATGAGCACCATCACGAGATAATTACAACGAAATACTCTATTCATCACAGAGCCATGAATCGGCGGAGTATCTCATCCACTGTTACCTCACGATATTTGTTTGATACTTCTGTTCTGGCCTCCCACTCTGTATCAGAGCTAAGATAGTTCAGAGTCATACCAAGCTTAACTTCCTTATCGGGAGTGGTAAGTGTAATCTGATGTTTCTTTGGATAAACCTTACGACTGAAAACCTCGAATTCAGAGTAGTCCCAGTTAAGCTGAGTGTTTCCATTGAAACGGTCCTTATAAAGGATATTGGCCATACGGATGATTGCAGTATTCTTACTTGCAAGCCAACTATAGTCCATCTTACCATCCTCATAATTGATAATCATATCGTCGCCGCTCTCAATGGTAGAGAAGTTTGTCTCTGCAATATTCTTAGAAAGAACAACAGCATCGCTACCCTGATTAGGCTTGAAGAGCTCGTTCCAGAACAAAGCCTGAAGAGCCATGAAGTTCAGTCCGCTATTACGCAAGAAATCAATCTGGCGATATGGTGCCTTAAGATACTGCTTATTAATACGGTCCATAATAAGCACGTAATCCTTAGTAAATTCTAATCGACCAGCCTCAACAAATCCGAAAGCCATAAGCTGAAGACGAATAACATCGTTTCGTCTCATCTTCAGGTTGCCAGTAAGTGTTAACTTCTGCGGACCTACCTCTACAGAGAACTTTACTTTTGAGGTAATGAACTTTGCCGTCTGCTGGTTTTCACGGACCTGACCAAGGAAATCAGAAGCCTGACGCTGGGCGATTGTTGGCGTAGGATCAACAATCTTCTTGTGTGACTTACACGACACAAGCACTAACGGCAATGCCAATACGGCAATTCTTACGATACTTTGTAGTTTCATTATCGATCTATTTTTTGTTTTATTTTGTCTGCATGTTCTTTAATCACTGAGTTGTCCTGGTTCTCGTCCAGGTTCTGTAGAGCCTGATCAATATATATCTGAGCCTCAGAATAGCGCCCTAACATATAGAGAATCCAAGCATAAGTATCAAGATAGGTAGCATTCTTTGGTTCAGCCTTGATGGTCTTGAAACTCATCTGCTCTGCCTTGTTGAGCTGCTCACCTGTCTCACTAAGGAAATATGCATAGTTATTTAAACATCCCATATTGTCGTCTTTCCACTGCAGGCATGAGTCGTATGCCTCATACGCTTCTCTTACCAGCCCCTTCTGATGCAAAATGTCGCCCATAACGGCATAGAAATCAGAAACGATAGCAGGATCGCTATCTTCCTTGATAACTCCGATGCCATTCTTAAAAGCAGAAAGGGCAGCATCCAGGCTATCACGACGATAAAAAGCCACTCCTTGATAATAATAGAAAGCCAACTCGTCGGGGTTATACTGACGGGCATCCTGACATAGAGAGATAACGCGCTCCATATCATCGTCCTCCCAGGCATAACCTATAAGTTGCAGGCGGGCTGCAGAGTTATCGGGAGCTATGGCTAGTGCCTTTTCGAGAACCTTGCCGACACTATCTTTAGGCATCTTTTTTATGTTCATATAAGATGCACACAGTATAGCCATATTCTCATCAGTCTGTGGCTGCTTCAATATCTTATCGAATAACTGCAGAACCCTTGTACTGTCACCTCCGGCATTCTCGCTGGCAGATATCTCCTGGCGAAGCAGATGTATCTTCTCCTCCATCGTTGAGTTCTTATTCAAGAGCACACGCTCGGTAAGAGAATCAGCAATTTCCTTATGATTCAGGGCCTGATGATATGTGCGTAGCGACATCAACACACGATTATTATCCGGTTCTTCCTTAAGAATCTTATCATAGACCTTGAGTGCCTTCTTCAACTGGCCATTCATCATCAGCGTTTCACCATAAAGTGCCAGATAGTTGAAGTCGTTAGGATATTTCTCTGAAAGAGCTTTAATCTCGGCAATTGCGGCTTTTTTGTTTCCCTTACGAGTATAAATCTCGCTCTTTGCCATAGAAAGTCGCTCATTCTTTCCATCTATTGCCTCCAGGCGATTCAACACATGTACGGCATTATCAAGATCGTCAACCTGCTGATACAGTTGGAAGAGCATCTCTAACAGATCTTCACGTTCCTTATCACGGGCATAAATCTTTTCTACCACAGGTATGGCTGCCTCATAGTCCTGCTGGCGTATGTATGCTTGAGCCAGCGTTTCCATATAGGTTTCATTATCAGGATCAAGCGATGCAGCCTTCTTTATGTACTCAAGACTTTTATCAGTATTCTTAAGGGCATTATAGTATTGCGCCAGGAAATACCAAGCCTCAGGTGCTTCAGGATTTATTTCCAGACAATGGCGCAGAAGATCAAAGGCTGCATCATTATTGCCTTTCTGCCGCTGTACCATTGCTTCGAGGAAGAACTCATCATAGGTCCGTTGTCCGTAACCAGTGGTTACAGATAGCAACAGCAACAACGATAGTCCTATCTTCTTCATTCCAATCATTATTTCACGCCTGTATGTCCGTAGCCGCCCTCACCTCTCTCTGTCTCATCGAGCACGTCTACTGGGATAAACTCACCCTGCTCATGGCGGGCTATCACCATCTGGGCAATACGTTCACCATCCTCAACAACAAAATCCTCGTTTGACAGATTGATAAGCACAACACCTATCTCGCCACGGTAGTCAGCATCGATAGTTCCTGGAGTATTAAGCACTGTGATACCTTTCTTCAGGGCCAAACCACTGCGAGGACGAACCTGCGCCTCAAAGCCTACAGGCAGTGCTATGTGCAATCCTGTTGGGATAAGCTTACGCTCCAGAGGTTTCAGTGTTATAGGTTCATTTATATTTGCTCTAAGATCCATGCCAGCACTCTGCTCTGTGGCATACTGTGGCAAGGGCTGGTGACCTTTGTTTACTACTTTTATTTTCAGCATAATTTAAAATTATATTTTAATCAATGTGCAAAGGTAGTGCTTTTAGCTTAGAAATAAGCCTTTCGAGGCCTAATTTTTTGATTTTTTCGTTAATTTCTGCGAAATGTGCTTATACTGCGCGTATTTTTCGTACCTTTGCACCCTGATTATGATGAATTGGCAACAACTTATATCAAACAAGCGTCTTGGTCAGGAGCATCGTCATCCTGAACGGCACGATGACCGAACAGAGTTTAAGCGCGATTACGACCGCCTTATATTCTCTGCTCCGTTCCGTCGTCTACAGAACAAAACCCAGGTGTTTCCACTTCCGGGCAGCATATTTGTGCACAACCGTTTGACTCACTCTCTCGAGGTTGCAAGCGTGGGAATGTCGCTGGGCAATGATGTAGCAGCGCTGCTTACCAAGAAGCACCCAGAACTTAAGGAAGGTCTTTTCCAGGAGATAGGTCAGATTGTGGCAACAGCCGGTCTGGCTCATGACCTTGGTAATCCGCCATTCGGACATAGTGGCGAAAAGGCCATCCAGTCGTTCTTCACTGAGGGTGCCGGCTATGATCTTCAGCGCCAGGTTAGTTCGATATTCTGGAACGACATGATTCACTTCGAGGGTAATGCCAATGCCTTCCGCCTGCTCACCCATCAGTTCAAGGGTCGTCGCCCAGGCGGTTTTGTAATGACTTATTCCACCCTTGCCAGCATCGTGAAATATCCTTTCTCTTCTAGTGCAGCCAGCAAGAAGGGCAAGTTCGGATTCTTTGACTCAGAGAAAGCCTATTATCGCCGCATAGCCGACGAACTCGGCATTCCATGTAAGTCAGAGGTTGGTGAACCACTGCGTTATGCACGTCATCCGCTGGTATATCTTGTTGAAGCAGCCGATGACATCTGTTACGAGATAATGGACATTGAGGATGCGCACAAACTTAAGATTATTTCGCACGAAGAAACAATGCAGCTTTTACTTGCATTCTTCGATGAAGATACGCAGGAGCACATCCTAAAACGCATAGAAGACGAGGGCGTTGATGATAACAACGAGAAGGTTGTATATCTTCGTGCCTGTGTAATAGGAAAACTTGAAAACGAATGTGTACGCGTATTCGTTGACCATGAGGAAGAGATTCTCAACGGAGAATTCCAGGGTAGTCTTATCGACCACATAAGCGATATACCACAGAAGGCATATAAGAACTGCTGTTCACTGTCAGTAGCCCGCATCTACAAGAGTCGTCCAGTATTGGATGTGGAGCTTTCAGGTTATCAGATTATTCAGACCCTTATGGAGCAGTTCATAAATGCAGCTGTGCATCCTGAGCGATTCTATTCAAAACACCTTATTAGTCGTGTGTCGAGTCAATACGATATTGATGCTCCCGACCTTGAAACCCGTATTATGGCGATAATCGATTATATAAGCGGTATGACCGACGTATATGCACTTGATGTGTACCAGAAGATTAATGGCATATCGCTACCTATTATTTAATTAAAGAATGATGAAGAAGTTATATATTGAAACGTATGGCTGCCAGATGAACGTGGCAGATTCTGAAGTAGTAGCATCGGTAATGCAGATGGCTGGTTACGAGACCACCGAGACTCTTGATGAGGCCGATGCAGTTTTCCTTAATACCTGTTCAGTTCGTGATAATGCAGAACAGAAGATTTTCCATCGCCTGGATGCTCTGGATGCAGAGCGCCGTAAAGGACACCAAATGATACTTGGCGTGCTTGGCTGTATGGCCGAGCGTGCTCAGCAGGACTTGCTCGACAACCACCACTGCGACCTCGTGGCTGGTCCTGATGCATATCTCTCGCTGCCCGATCTTATTGCCCAGGCTGAGTTAGGTCATAAAGCCATGAACACAGAGCTCTCTACTACAGAGACTTATAAGGATGTGGTTCCACAACGCATTGGTATTGGCCATAAGATTGGTGGATTTGTAAGCATAATGCGTGGCTGTAACAACTTCTGCCACTATTGTATCGTACCATACACCCGTGGCCGTGAGCGCAGCCGCGATGTTGAGAGTATTCTCCGCGAGGTTCGCGATTTGCGCGACAAGGGATACAAAGAGGTCACTCTGCTTGGACAGAATGTAAATTCATACAAACTTGGTGATATAGATTTTCCCGCCTTGCTCCGCAGGGTGGCTGAAGAGGTTCCCACAATGCGAGTACGCTTTACAACATCACATCCAAAGGACATGAGCGATGATACCCTGCACGTTATCGCCGAGATGCCTAACGTATGCAAGCATATCCACCTGCCAGTACAGAGTGGTAGCGACAGAATACTTAAGCTTATGAACCGCAAATATACTCGTGAGTGGTACATGGATCGTGTCAACGCCATACGTCGCATCATCCCTGATTGCGGACTCTCTACCGATATCTTTGTGGGCTATCATTCTGAGACAGAAGAGGATCACCAGCTGTCACTCTCGCTGATGCGCGAGGTGGGCTACGATTCAGCCTTCATGTTCAAATACTCTGAGCGCCCAGGCACATACGCTTCAAAGCACCTGCCTGACAATATAGCTGAAGAGGAGAAGATTCGCCGTCTAAATGAACTCATCGCCTTGCAGACAGAGATGTCGGCCATCCAGAACAAGAAGGATGAGGGCAAGGAGTTCGACGTATTGGTTGAGGGGTTCTCAAAGCGCTCACGCGAACAGCTATGTGGCCGCACTGAGCAGAACAAGATGGTGGTATTCCCTAAGGCTGGTCATCATATTGGCGAGACCGTACGAGTTAAAATAACAGGAAGTACAAGTGCTACATTATTAGGAGAGGCCCTATGAAAGAATTTATGCAAGTTCTGAAACGGTTTGTTTTACCGTACAAGAAATACGTTGTATTGTCGATAGTGTTTAATATTCTTTCGGCACTTTTAAACATCTTCTCATTTGCAGCATTGATTCCTATCCTTCAGATTCTGTTTAAGACTGGGGATAACGTCAATGTTACAACACTGATGGAATGGAGTGATGGAAGTTTTAAGGATGTTTTAGTAAATAACATCTATTATTACATTAATACATTCATCTCCGATATGGGTTCTACCACGACATTACTCTTTATCGGACTTTTCCTCATTTTTGCAACACTGTTGAAGACGGCAGCTTATTTCCTTGCATCCTCTAGTGTTGTTCCCATCCGCACAGGAGTGGTAAGGGATATGAGAAACCAGTTGTACAAGAAGATAGTTGCCCTGCCACTTGGCTTCTTTACAGAAGAACGTAAAGGCGATATCATTGCCCGCATGACTGGCGACGTACAAGAAGTAGAAACCAGCATTATGTCTTCGTTAGACCTAATGTTTAAAAATCCTATTCTGATAATATCGTATTTTACCACTCTGATAGTTATCTCATGGCAGCTGACCCTTTTCTCTGTCATTATCATACCACTGATTGGTTGGTTCATGGGGTGGATAGGCAGAAAGCTTAAAGCCCAAAGCATACAGGCGCAATCGCTATGGAGTGACACAATGAGCGTGGTAGACGAGACTCTTGGAGGACTTCGAATCATAAAGGCATTCTGTGCAGAAGGTAAGATGCTTGATAAGTTCAACCGCATCAACTCTACTTATCGTCATGATATCATGTGGGTTAATATACGCCAGAATATAGGCCATCCACTTTCTGAGTTCCTTGGAACCTGCATGATTGTCATTGTATTATGGTTTGGTGGTGTGCTGGTTCTTAACGACCAGTCACTTTCAGGACCAACCTTCATCTACTACATGGTGATTCTGTACTCCATCATAAATCCTTTGAAGGAGGTATCTAAGGTTGGATACAATATTCCTAAAGGTCTGGCTTCTATGGAGCGTATTGACAAGATATTATTGGCAGAAAATACGATTAAAGAAACTGCAAGTCCCAAGCACATACCAAGCTTCGAACATCAGATAGAATTCCGCAATGTATCGTTCCGTTATGGTGAGCAATGGGTATTGAGAGATATCAACCTGACAATTCCGAAAGGCAAGACTATTGCTATTGTAGGACAAAGCGGCAGCGGAAAATCAACACTTGTAGATCTCATCCCACGTTACTATGATGTTCAGGAGGGCGAGGTGCTCATTGATGGAATAAACGTTAAGGATCTTGGCATCCACGATTTACGCCAGCTTATTGGCAATGTGAATCAGGAGGCAATACTGTTCAACGATTCCTTCCGCAACAATATCTCATTTGGTGTTGACAACGCTACACAGCAGCAAATTGAGGAGGCAGCAAAGATTGCAAATGCCTACGAATTCATAATGGCATCCGAGGATGGTTTTGAGACCAATATCGGTGATCGTGGAGGACGTCTGTCAGGAGGTCAGCGTCAGCGTGTATCCATCGCCCGTGCCATCCTGAAAAACCCACCTATATTAATTCTTGACGAGGCCACTTCAGCCCTTGACACAGAGAGTGAGCGTTTGGTACAAGATGCTTTGGAGCGCTTGATGAAGACGCGCACCACAGTGGCCATTGCGCATCGACTGTCAACCATCAAGAATGCTGATGAAATATGCGTATTGCATGAGGGACGTATAGTGGAACGCGGAACCCATGAGGATCTGCTTGCCATCGACGGACACTACAAGAAGCTAACAGACATGCAGGCATTATAATCAGACAAGAACAATGTTACAAAGAGTTCTTTATCTTCTAAAGACATATCTATTGACGATGTTGATTTTCATCATCGCCAAAGTTGTGTTCATGCTATATAACAGCAACCAAGTTTATTCAGGTCATGACATCCTTACTGTGTTGTGGAATGGTTTGAGTCTGGATTTCAGCACATCACTATACATTATTATCGTACCATTCCTGGTTTGTGCGGTTTCCATTTGGTTGGGAGGAATCAAGACTCTTCGCATCATATTACGTGTCTACTATTTACTGATAGCTATTGCAATGACACTGGCATTCGTAGCCGATACGAGTTTATATGAGTTTTGGTTATTCAAGCTCGACTCTTCATGTCTTCAGTATTTAGAAACACCAACAGAGGCAATGGCAAGTGTTTCGTTGGGCTATATAGTAATACGCTTTATTGTAATAGCGATAGTATCCTATATTGTATGGTGGGCATATACTCATCCACGTTGGAGAATAACATCCAGCAACCATCGAATAACGGAATCGATAGTCGCCTTGCTATGCGTTCCTGTTATTATCATAGGAATACGTGGTGGTTTAGGAGAATCAACCACCAATATCGGACAGGTGTATTTCTCGCAGAACCAGTTCTTGAATCACTCTGCAGTCAACCCTGTATTTAATTTTATTGATTCATTCGACAAGGCTGATGCCGATTATAGTTTTATGAGTGATGAAGAGTGCAGCGAGATAATGAGTGATCTTTACAACACGCAAAGCATTAACTGCGACACCCTGCTTAACACTCAAAATCCGAATATCATCATAATATTATTAGAAGGCTGCGGAGGTGAATTTACAGAAATAGGAGGAAGAACGGACATCACCCCAAATCTGAACAAACTGGCTAAAGAAGGTATATATTTCACAAACTGTTATGGAAACACATGGCGCACCGACCGTGGTACAGTATGTGCATTGAGTGGTTATCCTTCATTCCCCACTATGTCGGTGATGAAGATTCCGTCAAAGTCACGTTCACTACCCAACATAGCACGCACACTACAAAAGGAGCGAGGCTATAAAACCTCGTATATCTATGGTGGAGACATTAATTTCACCAACATGCGAAGCTATCTCATCAGTGGAGGTTTTGAAAATCTTACATGGATGAAGGATTATAGCACAGAAGAACAAAAGACTGCTCAATGGGGTGTACGTGATGATATCACTTTCAAAACGCTATATCAGATGACTACAAATACAGAACAGCCCTTCTTGATTGGCTTCTCAACCTTGAGCAGTCATTCGCCATGGGATGTTCCAACTAAACATTTTGATGACAAGGTAATTAATTCATTCCATTATTTAGACGAATGCATTGGCGAGTTCATCAATAATCTCCGTAAAAGCGAGTCTTGGAAGAATACTCTCGTAGTAATGTTGCCTGACCATGGTATTCCATATAATGGCTTAGACGAGACTTCATCTTTGCTCAACCATATTCCCATGATATGGGTTGGTGGTGCTGTAAAAGAGCCCAGACAGATAGACCAAGTATGCAACCAGACTGACCTTCCTGCAACCCTATTAGGGCAATTAGGCATATCACACGATGAATTCTCTTTCAGCCGCGATGTTTTAAGTTCTACTTATACAAAGCCTTTTGCCACGCATACATTTGATAATGGTTTCTCTATGGTTGACAGTGCCAGCTTTGTAAGCTACGACTTTGTAAGCAACAAAGTAATTGCGGAGGAAGGTCATAAAAACGAGCAACTCCTTACATTTGGAAAGGCAATATTACAAGCCGCATCAAAAGACTTTAAGGAAAGGTAATAGTTTTATATTAAGATAAGAAATGAGAAAGTTGAATAATAAGTTATTCTCACCACTTTTGGTTGTACTTTGGAACCTGTTACTTGTTTATCTGGTTTATCAGGTAGCCAGGATAGAGTACTGGTTAGAGAATTCAAGCTATCTCAACTACACCTTCGATGTATGGCGTGGCGGATTGATGTTTGACACATCTGCCATCCTTTATACCAATGCGCTGTACGTAGTACTAATACTTTTCCCTTTGCATTATAAGGAGTCACCTATATACCACAAAATATGTAAGTGGTTTTTTATTATTGTAAATGGATTAGCATTTGCTATCAATCTGGCAGACTCCGTATATTTCAGATATACGATGAGGCGTACCACTTCTACCGTCTTTGATGAGTTTTCAAGTGAGGGGAACCTTGGCAGCATAATAGGAACAGAACTTCTAAGCCATTGGTATCTGGTATTGCTATTTGCACTCATAATGTGGCTCCTCTGGAAATTCTATGCTACACCAAACCTGAATGTTAAGGCACTCAACAAATGGAAGTATAATGGAGCATGTCTCTTATCTCTTCTATTATTTACCCCATTTTGCATAGCAGGCATGCGTGGAGGTTTTGCAACAGCCGTACGCCCCATTACGATCTCCAATGCAATGCAATATACCGAACGTCCGACTGATGCTCCGTTAGTTCTTAACACGCCGTTTTCTCTATTACGTACTATCGATACAAATGTCTTTGTTGTCCCAAATTATTTCGATAGTGCAGAAGAAATGGAGGCTGTTTATACGCCAATACACATTCCATCTGACTCTCTGCAGATGGAAAAGAAAAATGTTGTGGTGTTGATTGTTGAAAGCTTCGGCAGAGAATACATTGGAGCACTTAACAAGACACTTGAAGATGGAAAATACAAGGGATATACCCCCTGTGTTGACTCTCTTATAAGCAAGAGCATCACTTTTAGTCACTCTTTCTGTAATGGTAGAAAGAGTATTGATGGTATGCCAAGCATTCTCAGTAGTATACCTATGTTTGTTGAGCCATTTATCCTTACCCCCTCTTCTATGAACGATTACACTGGATTGGCAGGAATTTTGGCAAAAGAGGGATATGAAACAGCATTCTTCCACGGAGCACAGAATGGTAGTATGGGATTTCAGGCTTTTGCCCAAAAGACGGGTTTCCAACGCTATTATGGACGTACGGAATATGAGGAATCATGCGGTACAGATGATTTTGATGGCACATGGGCTATATGGGATGAGCCATTCCTCCAGTTCTTTGCAAATGAGATGAGTAAGATGAAGCAACCATTTATGACTTCAGTATTTACAGCCTCGAGTCATCATCCATTTGCTGTTCCTGAGAAATACAAGAAACAGTTTACCGAAGAAGAACTGGAGATACACAAGTGTATCCGATATACAGACATGTCGATTGGAAAATTCTTTGATACGGCAAGCCGTCAGCCATGGTTCAAGAACACCATCTTTGTTTTAACCAGCGACCACACCAACATGAGCAATCATGCTGAATATCAGACAGACTTGGGTGGTTTCTGCTCGCCTATCATCATATATGACCCAAGCCATCCCGAGGGCAGGACTCTTGATAAGATTGCCCAGCAGATAGACATTCTCCCCACCCTGTTGGGCATGCTCCATTACCCCAAGCCCTACTTCGGATTTGGTATCGACCTGTTCAACACCCCCAAGGAAAACACCTGGGCAGTGAACTATCTCAACGGTATCTATCAGTATGTGCGCTATGGCTACGTACTGCAGTTTGATGGTGCAGCCACCACAGGCGTCTACCGCCTCGACGACAGACTGATGAAACAAAACCTGAAAGGGAAAGTAGAAGTACAACAGCAGATGGAACGCGAACTGAAAGCCATCATCCAGCAGTATATGGAGCGCATGAAGCAAGACCGCCTGCACCCTTAACGGTTGGCGGGATGATCCTTCGCAATCACCTTTCCGTCTACCACCTCAAAACGCTCATTAAACTCCTCGCGGGTACGTGACCATCTATTATGACTCCAAAGCCACAGTTCCGGAGCCTGACAGATACTCTGTTCAAGCATTTTGAAATAGATATCTGTAATCTCGTAATCCTTCATTTTCTGTGGTTCACGGGTAATCAGCTTAATCTCAGCCTCATAATATCCACGACGAACACGTTTTATATCTAAAAAGAATACTGCATAATTCATTTTACGAACTATTCGCTCAGTTCCTGTTAGAACGGGTGTATCATGATGCAGGAATTCCACCCAATGATGAATATTCACCCAATGAGGTTTCTGGTCCGAGATGAATCCAATCACGACAGGGGTATTTGTACGTCGGTATTCTACCACCTTGCGCAAGGTTTCCTGCATTGCAATACATTCGGCCCCCAATCTCTGACGCAAACGTAAAAACAACTTATCAATCGCCTTGTTCTCTATAGGATGATATATCTGTCCACAATGCGCCTCGGGAGTTATCCAGAAAGGCAATGAGGTTACCCATTCCCAATTGCACAAATGACCAAGATATATAGCACAAGACTGCCCGTTATGTATTGATTCTTCCAACAATTCCGTCCCTTTAAATGTCATTCGTTTCATGATATTTTCCTTGCTGATAGTCATTAGTTTTACCGACTCAACAAGATAATCACAGAAAAAATGATAAAAACCTCGCTCTATTCTTCTTAGTTCTGCTTCATCTTTCTCAGGGAAAGCTGACATCAAATTCTTTCTTACAACATTTTTACGATATTGCATCAAGCGATATACCACAAGGTAAAGAAAGTATGAGTTCATATAATGTATTCTCATGGGCAAAAGCGAGAACACATACCAGAACAAAAGAATAACATAATACAATAATTTCATATTTCGTTGGAATTCTAATGCAAAGATAGCTATTTAGCAGCACATATGCAAATAATAATTAAAAAAATTGCTTATATGCCGAGATTATAGTACCTTTGCAATATGAATAAGAGAGTATATTTGGGCATGATAGGTGATATTATGCATCCAGGTTTAATTAACATCATCAATGAAGGTGCAAAATATGGTGAAGTGATAATTGGTCTTTTCACTGATAAAGCTATTGCAACTCATCAGCGCCTTCCTTATATGACCTACGATCAGCGTAAGAATGTTATTGAGAACATAAAAGGAGTTAGCCAGATAGTTCCCCAAGACGAATGGAGCTACGTGCCAAACTTGCTAAAATACCGTCCAGATTATATTATTCACGGAGACGACTGGTGTGAGGGAGTTGATTCGGAACTACGCCAGCAAGTTTTTGAAACGATGGAGCAGATAGGTGGAAAAGTAATAGAGATTCCATACACTAAAGGCATCAACTCATCGTCTCTTGATAAGGAAATCAAGAAATTAGGAACAACACCCGACATCCGCTTAAAAACATTACGAAGACTTATTGCAGCCAAACCAATTGTGCGCATATTGGAAGTTCATGACGGACTAAGCGGATTGATTGTAGAGAATCTTGAAGCAGAAAGAGGAACCAGCAAAGTATCGTTTGATGGCATGTGGTCCAGCTCTTTGACAGATTCTACTTCAAAAGGCAAGCCAGATATTGAGGCCGTTGATTTAACTACACGTATGCAAGACCTGAACAACATTCTGGAATGCACCACAAAACCTATCATTTACGATGGCGATACCGGAGGAAAGCCCGAGCACTTTGTCTTTACAGTAAGGACGTTAGAGCGCAATGGTATTTCTGCAGTGATTATTGAAGATAAAATTGGATTAAAGAAGAATTCTCTTTTCGGCACAGAAGCCATTCAGACACAGGACAGCATAGAGGGTTTCTGCCACAAGATAAGAATGGGTAAGGAGGCACAGATAACAAAAGACTTCATGATTATTGCCCGTTGTGAGAGTTTAATCGCTGGTAAAGACGTAGATGATGCCTTACAACGATGTCTGGCTTATGTAGATGCCGGCGCCGATGGTATTATGATTCACTCAAAAGAGAAGACTGGAGAAGATATCAAGGCTTTCTGTAAGGCTTTCCGCAAACACCATACAGCTGTTCCCATTGTTGTTGTACCTACCACATATAACCACATCAAGGAGAGTGAGTTGGCTGAATGGGGAGTTAATGTTGTAATATATGCTAACCACATGTTGCGTGCTGCATATCCTGCAATGATGAAATGTGCGGAAAGCATTCTGCAAAATGAGCGCTCTTTAGAGGCGAATCCGCTTTGCATGCCCATCAAGGAGATATTAGAATTAATACCAGGAACAAAATAATGATACGTACATCTTTTTTCTATCAGGAGTTAGCATCATACGGCATTAACTTCTACACAGGAGTACCAGACTCTTTGTTGAAGAATCTTTGTGCCTATGTAACTGATCATGCCGAAAATCATATCATCGCTGCTAACGAAGGTGGCGCGATGGGTATCGCAGCAGGTCATTATCTTGCCACCGGCCAGATACCTGTTGTATATATGCAGAATTCTGGAGAGGGCAATATTATCAACCCATTAGCATCTCTCGTCGATAAAGAAGTATATAACATTCCCGTTCTTCTGGTAATTGGTTGGCGAGGAAGACCAGGTGTCCACGATGAGCCTCAGCATGTTAAGCAAGGAAAGGTAACAACATCCCTTTTAGAAACGATGGGTATTCCATACACTGTTCTTTCAAAAGAAGAAGACCAGGCAAGCATACAAATAAAAGATGCCGTCATGTCAATGCAAGAAACAAAGGAATGCTATGCCTTGATTATCGAGAAAGACACCTTCGAAAACTATCAACTATCAACAGTCTGTTCCCATTCAGAACTTTCCCTTTCAAGAGAGGAAGCCATAAGCACTGTTGCATCAGCCATCGGCGAGAAAGATGTGATTGTATCTACAACTGGTATGATTAGTCGCGAGCTCTTTGAATACCGAACCATGAATAACCAAGGTCATAAACGCGATTTCCTGACAGTAGGTTCTATGGGACATGCTTCGCAAATTGCCTTGGGCATAGCATTAGAGAAGCAAGATCGTTGTGTTTGGTGTTTCGATGGCGATGGTGCTGCAATCATGCATTTGGGAGGTTTGGCTATAGTAGCCAGCAAGGAGCCTAAGAACTACATTCACGTAGTATTCAATAACGGAGCCCACGACAGTGTAGGTGGTCAGCCTACAGTGGGATTAGACATCGATCTACCTGCAATAGCTAAGGCTGTGGGCTACAAGGCGGCCATTAGTGTAGCTTCTAAGGATGAGTTAGAAGAACAACTTAAATCATTCCGAACTATTGAAGGTCCGATACTATTGGAAGTCAAAGTAAAGAAAGGAAACCGTAAGGACTTAGGGCGTCCAACTACAACACCAATACAGAATAAGGAAGCTCTTATGGATTTTTTAAAGAAATGAAAATGGAATCATTTAAGATAAAAAGAAACATATTACTTAATCCTGGACCTGCCACTACCACTGATAC
>Ga0265299_10002184_pt1 | contig 20506 bp, 18 predicted proteins | sample AusTroGonzalo_MG_4_FD_193485 | JGI IMG/M metagenome (GOLD analysis project Ga0265299, IMG submission 193485) | Bovine rumen microbial communities from tropical cattle in Woodstock, Queensland, Australia - Gonzalo_02 | ecosystem: Host-associated > Mammals > Digestive system > Stomach > Rumen ... | reverse complement strand
AAATTCGGTGGAGAACGCCCGCTATTCGCACAACACGATCTGAGAATTGAGAATATCACTATCGAGGACGGAGAGAGCGGAATCAAACAATGCCGTAACATCGAGGCTTATGGGTGTAAGTTCTATGGAAAGTATCCTTGGTGGCATGTCGATGGGGCTTATATTGAGAATTGCTATTTCGCCCTCGGTTCCCGTTCTGCTGTTTGGTACACCAATGATATGGTGATGAAGAACTCACGTATTGACGGTCCGAAATTCTTCCGTGAGATGAGAAACCTGGAACTTGAGAATGTTGAGATTACAGATGCCGACGAGACATTCTGGAAAGTCAATGGTCTCAGAATCAAGAACGTGAGACTGCACGGAGGCACCTATCCGTTCATGTTCTCGCAGAATATCTATGTCGATGGTCTGGAGAGCGATGCGAAGTATGTATTCCAGTACTGTAAGAATGTGGAGGTGCACAATGCCAAGATCCTGACGAAGGACTCGTTCTGGGAGTGCGAGAACGTTACCGTCTATGACTCGGTACTCGATGGTGAGTATCTGGCATGGCACTCGAAGAACGTACGCCTCGTGAACTGTCATCTGGCAGGTGAGCAGTTGCTCTGCTACACCCAGAACCTTGTGTTGGAGAATTGTACCATTGATGCTACCTGCGACCGTATGTTTGAGTATTCTACCGTTGAGGCCGACATCAGAGGGCATATTGAGAATATCAAGAACCCGACGAGTGGACATATTATTGCCGATTCCATCGGTAGTGTCACGATTGATGAGAATGTCCGTCAGCCGAATAACTGTATCATAGAGATAAGGGCATGAAATACGATTTCGATGAATTGGTAGAGCGCAGGGGTACCAACTGCGTGAAGTGGGATGAGGAAGGTCCCTGTCAGACGGACGACCGTTGCTCGTCTAAGGAGATGATTCCCCTGTGGGTAGCCGATATGGACTTCAAGGTGGCTCCCGCCATCCAAGAGGCTGTCAGGAAACGGGCCGAGCATGGGGTGTTTGGCTACAACATCGTACCGGAGAGTTATTATGAGGCTGTCATCGCCTGGTTCCGGCGTCGTCATCAATGGGATATCCACCGTGAGTGGCTGCTCTACACGACGGCTGTCGTACCGGCCATGTCGTGCGTCATCAAGGCGCTTACCATGCCTGGCGAGAAGGTGCTGATCTTGTCGCCGGCCTATAACTGTTTCTTCTCCAGTATCAAGAACAACGGGTGTGAAGTGCTCGAATCACCCTTGAAGACTGCAGATGACAGCTTTGAGGTCGATTTCATCGACTTCGAGAGCAAGTGTGCCGACGAGAAGACAACGCTCTTCCTGCTCTGTAACCCTCATAACCCTACGGGTCGTGTATGGACAAGAGAGGAACTGCAGCGGATGTACGACATCTGCCACCGACATGGTGTGAAGGTGGTGAGCGACGAGATACATTGCGAACTCATCATGCCTGGCTATCGGTTTGTACCCTTTGGAACGGTCACAGACGATTGTGTGGTGATGAACTCACCCTCGAAGAGCTTTAATACCGCTGGTCTTCAGATTGCCAATATCATCTGTTCGCATCCCACATGGCGACGCCGTATCGACCGTGCCATCAATATCAATGAGGTGTGCGACGTGAATCCTTTCGGTATTGTGGCGCTACAGGCGGCTTATAACGAGAGTGAGGATTGGATCGACGAACTGAACCAATACCTCTGGGGAAACTATCAGTCGATTCGCGATTTCATCGAAGAAAACATCCCTCAGTGGAAGGTCTGCCGCTTGGAGGGAACCTATCTGCCGTGGGTGGATGTCTCTGCCATGGGTATCACCTCGCAGCAGCTATGCAACCGTCTGTTTGCCGAGGCAAAGGTCTGGATTAACCCCGGTACAATGTACGGTCGGGAGACAGGCGAGGGGTATGTCCGGCTGAACATCGCCTGCCCGCGTAGTCGACTGATGGATGCTCTTCAGCGTATCGAGACTGTGGTAAACCCTTGTCCCTTTACTTGATGCTGTTGCAGCGTGCCGTGTAGAAGTCGCGGAAGTCTGACCACTTGTAGTATGGGTACTGGGTCGTAGGAACGGGCAGACTTGCCTCGCAGCCGTTGAGCAGGCACTTCACGAGAATGTCGGCACTCTTCTTGCTGCGATAGAATATCAGTTGCATATTGCTGGCCTTGCAGGTCTCCCAATTCTGGTAGCAGTTCTTCACCTCATAAGGGTCTTCAGGATCACGGTCGGCGCCGTTGATACCCATCAGCACTGTCATAGGACCGAGGTAGGTGTCATGTCCGAAACGGAGGTCGGCAATATGGTCGCTACTGCCATTGAGAACGGCATCTGCCTTCTTGATGATATCCTCAAGGATGGGAATCGACTCATACTGGGGTTCGAACACCCAAGTGTAGGTTCCCAGATTAGACGTCTCCCACTGGGCTGCAATCTCCTCGTCGGTGATGATGTTACCCATCATTCCTTCATGTCCGATACTGGGCAATGAGGTATAGAGATTGATTAGGTCGCCACCGAGACGGTGCGGATCAACCTGCAAGCCTTCTGTGCTGGTGAACACGCGCTTGATGACAACCTGTCGCAGTGTGTCAACGACATCCTTAAACTGGGCGCGGTTCTTCTCGAAGCGTGGCGTGGCTTTGGGGAACTTTCGACGGGCGGGATTCTGTCGGTCGTTTGGAGCGACACCGTCGAGAGTGGAGCGAGCCGATTGTTCACGAACCTCAATGGCGGGATTGCATTGTACAAGCTCCTGACAGAAGGCGGACATACTGATCACACAACGGCCTGCCAGTGAAGCGATGGCAAACACGTTGCCGCCTTTCTTGAACACTTCTGGGAAACGGTTATACATGGTACGGGCGATGCTCTGATGCTGTTCCCATCCCAACTGTGTCAGTTCGCTGACACCGGCGCTAAGTTCTGCTTTGGCAGCCTCAAACTTCTCGTAGAAGGCTTCTCCCTCTGCTGTGAGCTGTTTTTTCTCATGAGCCGTGGTAAGTAGTTTATCAAGGCTCTTGTAGAGCATATCGTTCCAGTAGTAACGGGAACCATGACGACCATAATGACTGATATAAAATGCTTTGTAGCCACGGGGGGCTTTTGTCAACTGTGTGTTCTCCTGCTGATAGGGATAGTCGGTGCCGTAGGCTTTTCTGGGATTTTCCTTAAGTTGGTCAAGTGCGGAAAGACTTTGTGCTCCTACTGTTACTGTCAGGAGAGTGAGAAATAAGAAAGTTAGAAATCTTTTCATAAATGTAGTTTTTAGTTTTATGTTTTATATGAGTTGCAAAGATAGGGATTGTTTGTGACATATGCAAAGGAATCATCGATTATTTCGCCTTGTTTTGCGATGTGACAGCGTAAAAGTATAGTTCTACGATGTCCGTCTGAAAAATAAATGCCGTTGATTTTTGTTTTTTCCGTCTTTTCTCCGTACCTTTGCACACGAAAAGCATATGCCCTGATAGTTAAATGGATATAACAAGGCTCTCCTAAAGCTTAGTTCCGAGTTCGATTCTCGGTCGGGGTACTAATGACTGGGCGAACTTTCAAAGGCTTCGGCCAGTCGTTTTCTTTTGCGACTGTTGTCTGGCTTGGATTTTCTGTTGGAAATCACTGGGCGAACAACCGATATACAACTTGAAATTCCGATAGAAGGTGCTGATTGACGAGAATCCAGACTTGGCAGCCACATCAGCGAGGTAGGCATTGGGATCGCCTTCGATCAGAAGTACGGCATGGTCGATGCGCCTCCGATTGATATATTCTGAGAACGACATACCCATCTCCACATTGATGACTTGGTAGATGTAGTTCCTGTTGGTGTGTAGCTGTTTAGCCAGATCGTTGGTCTTCAGGTTGGGCTGGAGGTAGAGTGCATTATCTTCTACCAGATGACGGATCTTACCCCTTAACGACTCTTCGTCCTTCAAGATGCCGCCAGTGGACTCGTCTGTATCGTCAATCTCTAAGAGAGCGTCCTGTATGGAGAATTTCTGACGGAGGCCGACATGCCCGATAAAAAGAATCAGAATTGAGAAGATAACCGACGGAATGGCGAGCATCCACATAGAGTCGGCAAAGCGGTACCGACCGACTGCATTACAAATAAAGGCTATCAGCGAGGCTGTCACAAGAAGAATGAGTAGCGGTTTGACAGAGTTCAGGGATTTTTCCTCGATGTCTGAATAAAAGTTCTCAATCAGTTGGTTGTACTGTGTAACCCGTTGCCAGCCAAAGATGAATATCGGTGGAATCTCGAGGGCGAAGACGATCTTTACTAGCAGATGTGCCTGTCCCTGCCACCATGCCAGTCCTGTGAGCGTAGCATAATTGTCACCGTAGAGATGGGATTGTATGAACTGGACGGTCTCTTCCTTGTCCATGAGGATGTAGAGCAGGCCTACTAGGATGAAGCAGACGAAGGCGGGTGACAGGTATAGCCACTGGCGCCAGCGTAGCGGCTGGTTCGTCGTGAGTTCTTCTATATAAATGTAGAAAAGGGGGAACACCGCTGGGTTACAGAAACTGTAGACCGTATCTGAGAACGGGATAGCCTCAGTGAGTCTGTGGAAATAGATGGAGTGGGCCAGATACAGGAAGGCGGCGACGACCATATAGATGAGCAATCGGCTCTTGGGCTTGTCCCATCTGTCATGAAGACTCAGGCCAAGCAAAGCCGAGAGGATGATACAAACCATCATCGGCAGGGATATGATCATGGACTGTATCATGGCACAAAGATAACTAAAATGTGGTTCAGAACAAAAAGAAACCGCCTCTTTTTCTTTTGGATTTGTGATTTTGCACGATGAAATTGCGAATATGCCCGCTATTTCTACGAATATGCCCGATAGATTCTATAATTATAAACTGTTAAATTCTCTCATAATCCCTATCTTTGCAGAAAAAATGTTAAAAACCTAATAAGTATGAAGAAGAAAGTTTTCTCTTGTTTTATTGTCCTGACTACCTTGATGGTTGTCGTATCGTGTAATGGTGGTGCCGGTGTGGACGAGTTAAAGCGTCAGGTGGACTCTCTTGAGAATCTGAACGCGCGTAACCAGAGTGACCTGGATAACATGAGCTCTTTTGTTGCAGTGCTGTCTGAGGGGCTCGATACAATCGCCAAGCAGGAAGGCACCTTGTTCTATACAAATCAAGGACCGGAGGGGACGATCGTGGACCGCGAACAACTTAAGAAGAACCTGGAGTCTTTTGCCAACACACTCGCCGAACAGCGTGAGAAGATCCGTCGGATGACCGATTCTTTGAATGCTAAGGGTGCGAACATGAAGAAGTTAGAGACGCTTATTACCTATTTAAATAAGCAGATTGATGAGAAAGATCAGATGATAACCCGTCTTCAGGAGGAACTGAAGCAGAAGAACGCGAATATCGCTCAGTTGAGTGGTAAGCTAAGTGCACTGAGTCAGAATAATAACTCGTTAAGCCAGAAGGTGCAGGAGCAGGAGCAACAACTCAGCAAACAGTCGGCAAGGATTAATAAGGGTTATGTCGTGATGGGCTCTGGAAAGGTACTGAAAGAATCGGGCGTCATCACGGGCGGCGGCTTTATGAAGAAATCATCGGTTAACTATAACGATTTGCCGCGTGAGTTGTTTACTCAGGTCGATACACGTACGTTTGGCGGTATGCAAATCCCTGCGGCCAGACCTAAGGTACTCTCGGCTATGCCGTCCTCATCGTATGAGATTGTCAAAACCGGTAAGGACGCCTCGGAGATTCACATCACTGACCCAGAGGCTTTCTGGAGCAATACGAAGTATCTGATAATCCAGACCAAATAATCTTTATTATTAATACACATCTAAAAACCTAATTGTTATGAAAAGAAACAGATTATTCATGATGGCCGCATTCGTAGTCGTTTGCGCATCCGTTTCAGCACAGCAGGTGATCACTCTCGACGAACTGCAACAAAGGAAAAAGACACAGGCAAAGACCACTCAGACAAAGGCTGTTCAACCGAAAGCACAGAAGGCAAAGGTCGGTAAGAGTGTCCTTGCATCTACCGGCATGGGCTTTAGTACATTCTACCTGCAGTATAATGCCGCCAGTCAGAAGTATAGCCACGACGGTCATAGTATCAGCACCAGTCTTCCGTCTTTCTCTGCCGGTTATACGAAGGCATTCCCTCTCGGTCCCTCATTATATATTGAGCCAGGGGTCGCTCTCCAATATCTCTTCAAATCGGAGAAAGAAGATGGAAGGACAGAGAAATTCAGCATGCTTTCCGCTAAGATTCCGGTTAACGTGATTTACTCACTTCCTGTGGGCGATGGAATCTACATTGATCCGTATGCTGGCGTTTATCTGCGTGGTAACATTCTGGCTCAATACAAGTATGAGCATGGAGGACATTCTGAGACTGTCGATCTCTTCTCCAAGGATGATATGGGGAGCAGTGACAATACAGCAAAGCGGATGCAGGTGGGCATGAATCTTGGTGTCCGTGCTCGTTTCAGTAAGTTCTTGGTGGGACTCGGCTATTCGATGGATTTGACCGATTTTACAAAGTATGAGAAGACTAACTCGTTTGACATCACTCTTGGTATGACTTTCTAATAGAAACCTTATTAAATAATAGAAGGGAGCGTACATCTTTGTACGCTCCCTTATCATTTGATGTGTCTGAATAGAATCAGATACTTTTATTTTGCGGCAACGGCAGCCTCGTCCTCCTTGATGGTGCGACCCAGTGTCAGGTAGGCAACAGGGGCAGCGATAAAGAGAGACGACAGTGTACCGAAGATCACACCGAGAATCATTGCGAACGAGAACGAACGGATGCTATCACCACCGAGGATGAAGATAGCCAACAGTACGATCAGGGTCGTAACAGAGGTGTTAATGGTACGGGCCAATGTCTGGTTCAAAGAGTCGTTGAACAACTGCTGACGATCACGTTTGCCATACAAACCGATGTTCTCACGGATACGGTCGAACACCACCACCTTATCGTTGATAGAGTAACCGATCACCGTCAGGATGGCACCGATGAACACCTGATCGATCTCCAGTGACATCGGTAGGATACCCCAGAACAGTGAGTAGCAGCCGATAACGATCAAAGCGTCGAGTGCCAACGCAACGACAGCGCCTACAGAGAAGGCGAGGTTGCGGAAACGGAGCAAGATATAGAGGAAGATGGCAATCAGAGCGATAACAACGCTGATGATAGCACCGTAGGTGATATCCTTAGCCACTGACGGACCAACCTTGGCAGAAGAGATGATGGAACCTCCTTCGCGAACATCGGGGTTCTTGAAGGCTTCCACGTTCTCCTGACTGACGAAGCCGCCCTTCTTCAGTGCATTGAAGAGGATGGTCTCAGCCTGGTCGTCAACCTCAGGATTATTAGACTCGATATCCCAGTTGGTAGAGATACGAACAGTCTTGCCGTCTGTGCCGAGGGCGATGACGCTGGTGTTAGCCTCCTGACCCTGGTTCTCGCCCATCGTGTTGATGAAGGCACCAGCCATGGCTGAACGTACATCCTCAACATGAGTCTGCTTGTCGAGTGTTACCACGTAGTTACGTCCACCGGTGAAGTCAATGCTCTGGCTCAGACCGCGTACGGCAAATGAGATGCAGCAGATGATGGCGATTGCTCCCCAGATGGTGAAGGTCTTTTTATACATGCCCATGAAATTGTAACGGGCATTCTGCATCAGGTTCTTCGAGTATGCGGTCACGAAGGTCAGATTCGTCCACTTGTCTTTCTTCAGCATGTGATCGTAGACCAAACGAGTCATGAACACGGCGGTGAAGAAGCTCACAAGGATACCGATGATCCAAGTAGTAGCGAAGCCTTTCACAGGACCTGTACCGAAGTAAAGCAGGATGATACCAGTGATGAGCGAGGTGAAGTTTGAGTCGAAGATAGCGCTGAAGGCGTTAGAGTAACCCTTGTTGAGAGCTTCTTTCACGCTGAGGCCCTTCTTCAACTCTTCCTTGATACGCTCATAGATGAGCACGTTAGCATCCACAGCCGTACCCAGTGTCAGCACGATACCAGCGATACCCGGCATAGTCAGAGCAGCCTGGAACGAAGTCAGGATACCCAGTGTGAAGAACAGGTTGAACAGCAGAGCGATATCGGAGAGGATACCCGGGATGAAGCCATAAAGCATGATCATGTAGATCATCAGCAGCACAAAGGCCACAACGAAGGAGATAACTCCCTGCTTGATAGACTGGGCACCGAGTGACGGACCAACGACCTCCTCCTGTACGATACGGGTAGGAGCCGGCATCTTACCAGAGTTAAGTGTGTTTGCAAGGTCCTTTGTGAGCTCAATGGTGAAGTTACCTGTAATCTGAGAGTTACCACCATCAATCTGAGTCAGGATACGGGGAGCAGAGTAAACGGCATCGTCGAGCACAATGGCTACGGCTTTACCGATGTTTTGCTTGGTAATCTGGCTCCAGCGACGTGCACCGTCAGAGTTCATCTGCATAGATACAGAGGGGTGACCCATCTGATCGAAGTCGTCCTTGGCGTTGGTGATCACATCACCCTCCAACGGAGCACGACCTGAAGGTTCGGTAATCTTCAGAGCATAGAGCTCGAAGATCTCGCCTTTGGCCTGACCTCCGAAATCCTCTGGTCTGGCACCCCAACGGAGTTTCAGTTCTGCAGGGAAAATCTGGTTAGCGAGATCAGAGTAAATGATCTTGTTGATCTCTGCGGTATCGCGGGCATTAGCATAACCAACCACTGCGAGGGTGTTGCCCTGTGTGGGCTGGAAGATAGCGAACAGGGGATTCTGCTTCTTGGCCAACTCTGCAGCCTTGGATACTGCTGCGTCTTTGTTGTCCTTCTTAGCCAACTTGGCAGCGAGGTCGGTAGTAGCAGCCTTGGCGGCGTCAACAGCAGTTGTGTCGGCAGCTACAGCCATGGTATCAACGGCAGCACCGCCCTGAGCAGCATAGCGCTGATTCAACTGAGCGAGCAGCGGAGTGATCTCCTGGCTGTTATAGGTCTCCCAAAACTCGAGGTTGGCAGAACCCTGGAGGAGCTTACGTACACGCTCGGGCTCCTTGATACCAGGCATCTCGACCATGATACGGCCGCTCTGGCCTTCGAGTTTCTGGATATTGGGCTGTACAACACCGAACTTGTCGATACGGTTGCGAACCACATTGAATGAGTTGTCAACGGCGGCCTGCACCTCTGTACGGAGAGCGCTCTCGACCTCAGAATCGGAACTCTGGGTGCTCACCTTGCCCTTCATCTGCTGAGTGGCGAAGATGGCAGCGAGTGGACGACCGTTGCCTTCCTGTTTCCAATACTTCACGAACAGAGAGATGAAGTCATTCTGACTGGTCTCCTCTTCTTTCTTGGCGAGTTCCATCGCCTTCTTGTAGGCAGCGTCGGTCTTGTGGTCGGCGAGCACGTCGACAACATCAGGCACAGACACCTCAAGAATCACGTTCATACCGCCTTTCAGGTCAAGACCTAGGCCAATCTCCATCTCACGGCACTGCTTCAGAGAATAGATGCCCATGTACACCTTCTCGTTGTTGATTGAGTCGAGGTACTCCGCACCTGCCTGCTCACCCATGGCAGCGGCCTTACTCTCATAGTGGCGCGTCACGAAGGAGAAGGAAAGGTAGAAGCAGCACACGAGAATCAGAAGCACTGCGATAAATTTTACAATTCCTTTGTTTTGCATTTTGATTTTTGTTGTTATTTAGTTATTATATATTCTGTTCGCGTACATTTTAGCGTGCAAATATAGGCATTTTTTTAGAGAAGGAAAAATTTATAGACGATTTTCACTTATTTTTTATGGATTATGGGATAATTTTAGTCTGCAGGATATAGGATAATGGTCGCTTGCGTCTATTTTGTTGTCGACAGAGCAGTTATAGGGCTTAAAGTGGTCGGAACACATGATATGATCGATGCGAAAGAAGAATCCTTTCTGATTATATGACAAACCGACACCGCGCCCTGTCTCCACAAAACAGTCTGTCAGTCCTTGTGCGATAATACGACGTGAGTAGGAGATAGGATTGTCGTTAAAGTCGCCACATACAATGATGGGGTATTGTCTGTGTGCCTCGATATACTGGTGTACCGCCTCGGCCTGTGGCGCTCTGATGGCAGTTGACTTCCCGAGTTTTCCAAGTAACAGCAACGACTCCTCTTTGACGGTATCACTCTCCATCTTGCCTCGCAACATCTCCTTGTAACGGGTACGGTCTTCCGTTGACAGATGGGTGGTTTCCAGATGGTTGTTGATGACGATGATGGTATCGCCCTCCACCTGCAGGAAATAGGCCACGGAACCGTTGGCCAATGAAGTATATTGAATTCTCTCTTTTCGGAGGATGGGGAACTTCGAGTGGATGCCTATGCCATTCTTGCTTGTGGGTAGCTCCTGGAAGAGTGTTGTGTCGTTGTAGGGGTATATCTTTTTGTACCTGTGAAGGACAAAACGCCGCCAGGAATCGACATCTTCCTGCAGGCATACGATATCTGCATCCTGACGTTTCAAATAGTTGTAAATCGTGTCGAATGCATCCTCGTATTTGTAATTGCCGCTATACTGACACACGTTGTACGATAGAATCTTGAAGGTCCCGTCGGGCACGTCCTGTTTGGAGTTTAGGGGCATGTATACAGTGATGGGGATATACACGAGTGCGTAACCAACAAGTGGGATCCATGCTTTCCTCCATTTAAATGTTAACCAAAAGAACAGGAACAGCAGGTTGGCAATCAGAAAGATCGGAAAGGTCATTCCCAGGTTGGAAAACATGGGAAACCGGACGGGGTCGACATGGTCGCCGTAGCCGGCCAGGAGCATCAGTACGACTGTAGCGGCATTGGCGCCGGCCACGATGTTGATGGTGAATGTCTTTAGTTGTCTGATCATCACTGGTTGCTGGCGTCAAAGAGCTTTTTCTTCTCCTCCTTCGTCAGACTATCGTAGCCACTTCTCCGAATCTTGTCGAGGATGGCGTCGATCTCTTCTTGGTTGTGTTTTTTGCGGGCATTATATGCCATGTCTTCCTCCTTTGATCCACCGCGCTCGACATGCATGTCGGTATGGTGCTGACTCCTGTTCTGCTGCTGTCGCTGCTCGAAGTTGCGTTTCAGGTTCTCGAAGAACTGCTCGCCACGGATGCGATTGAAGCCGGATCCGGGATGACGGTTCCAATAACGTATCATCAGATAGCCGAAAAGCATACCGCCCAAATGGGCCGTATGGGCCACACCGTCACCAGAGGAGCCAAGGGCAGAGAAGAATTCAATGGCCACATAACCCAACACGAACCATTTGGCTTTGATGGGGAATGGGAAAGGAATGATGAAAAGTCGCTCGTTAGGAAAGGTCATGCCAAAAGCCAGGATGACAGCATAAACGGCACCAGAGGCACCGATGGTGGTCCAAGCATTCAAGGCATTGGCATAATGAGCGCCGTACTCCATGACGGTACCGAGGCTGGCACCTGGCACTTGCTCGGCTACGGTCATGTAAAATGAGCCGAACTGCGCCAGCTCCTGTAGTACACCTGCGCCGATTCCACATGTAATGTAATAAAAAAGGAATTTCTTGGGTCCCCATACGTTCTCGATGACGCAACCGAACATCCACAAACCGAACATGTTACTCAGGATATGCATGAAACTGGCATGCAGGAATAGGTACGTGACCAGTTGGTATAGATGGAAGTTACTCGCCATGAAAAAATGGAGACCACCAATGTCTGCCAGGTCAATACCACGTAGGTCGAAGACAGTGGTGGCGAGGAATGCCAGCAGATTAATAATCAGCAGATTCTTGGTGATGGTAGGTATGCGGAACATCATGTCTTTTTGCTTTTATTATTTGTTATTGTTGTCTGATTTTCAAGGGGGACAGCGTGGCTGCCTCTCCTATTCGTGGGCAAAATTACTAAAAATATCTCTTTTTTATGCTTAAAAAGGGGTCATTACAACTATTTTTCATGAAAAAAGTTATTTTTTCCGTTTTTTTGTTGTTTCTTTAAATACTTTCCATTATATTTGCCAAAGAATTCAGCTAAACATTAGTTATTACTATTAATAATTCACTAAATTTTTCAAGATTATGAACAAAACAGAATTGGTAGAGAAGATCGCAGCAGGTGCAGGTCTCTCAAAGGTTGACGCAAAGAAGGCTCTTGACGCTACAGTAGCAGCTATTAAGGACGCACTCGCAAAGGGTGACAAGATTGCTCTCGTTGGTTTCGGTACATTCAGCGTGAATGAGCGTCCGGCTCGTGAGGGTATCAACCCTGCAACCAAGCAGAAGATCAAGATTGCTGCAAAGAAGGTGGCTAAGTTCAAGGCTGGCGCCGAGCTCGCTGCTGCTCTCTAAGCATCATAATGTAATAAAAAATTAAGGAGACTTCCATTTGGAGGTCTCCTTGTTTTTTTATCGTGTTTTCCCTCTATTATTTTGGCTGTTTGCCAATGTAGGCGAGGATACCACCGTCGACGTAGAGGACATGACCGTTAACAGCATCAGAGGCATGTGATGCAAGGAAAACGGCAGGTCCGCCAAGTTCACTTGGGTCGAGCCAACGTCCAGCTGGTGTCTTGGCGCAAATGAAACTGTCGAACGGATGACGACTGCCGTCGGGCTGGCGCTCACGCAGTGGTGCAGTCTGTGGGGTAGCGATGTATCCCGGACCAATGCCGTTACATTGGATATTATACTCGCCATATTCAGAACAGATGTTGCGGGTGAGCATCTTCAGACCGCCTTTGGCGGCAGCATAGGCACTGACGGTCTCACGTCCCAGTTCAGACATCATTGAGCAGATATTGATGATCTTACCCTCGCGACGCTCCATCATCTCGGGGATGACAGCCGACGAACAGATGAACGGACCAACGAGGTCGATGTCAATGACTTGTTGGAACTCTGCGCGTTTCATTTCGTGCATGGGGATACGCTTGATAATACCTGCGTTGTTGACAAGGATGTCGATTTGTCCTACCTCCTGATGGATCTTGTCGACGAGAGCCTTCACGGCGTTCTCATCGGTCACGTCGCAGACATAGCCTTTCACGTTCTCGATGCCCGCTTCTCTGTAGTTGGTCAATCCGCGCTCCAGAGCGGCCTCGTTGATGTCATTGAAGATAATGTTCTTGATGCCGGCCGCAACGAAAGCTTTGGCGATGTTAAAACCAATTCCGTAAGAGGCTCCGGTAATCCATGCGTTCTTACCTTCAAGGGAGAATAAATTTGCCATAGTCTTGTTTGTTTTAGAATTATATTTTCCGTTTGTTGCCTGCAAAGTTACAAATTATTATATGGATGGCAAAAAAGGAACACTTAAAAATGATGAAAAAAAGGGGATCCGCAGAAATGCAGACCCCATTGTGAAGTTGGACGACTCGGATTCGAACCGGGAATGACAGAACCAAAACCTGTAGTGTTACCATTACACCATCGTCCAGAATCGGGTGCAAAGGTAGTAAAAATTTGGCATTCGGCCAAATTTTTACCACCATATCTTATTTCACGATGAGCAGATAGTAGTTCTTCTTACCTTTCTGAGCCAACAGATACTTCCCGTCGATCAGGTCCTCTGCGGTAATCGGTCGGTTCTGGTCAGTCAGCTTCTCCTTGTTCAGAGAGACACCGCCACCCTGCACCATCTTACGCATCTCACCCTTTGACGGGAAGACGGGAGCAACGGTCGTCAGCAACTCAACGGCTGGTTGACCGAGCTGGTCTTTGGCGACCTCATACTGTGGTACACCGTCGAAGACGTCGAGGAATGTCTGCTCGTCAAGCTTCTCAAGTCCTTCCTTGGTTGATTTGCCAAAGAGGATACTACTGGCCTCAATGGCTGTGTCAAGGGCCTCCTGAGAGTGTACCATGACAGTGACTTCTTCTGCCAGACGTTTCTGCAGAATACGGCGTCCCGGATCCTGTTTGTGCTCTTCAATCAGGGCATCGATGACGTCCTTCTCCAGAGAGGTGAAGATCTTGATATAACGCTCTGCATCCTCATCGCTGACGTTCAACCAGAACTGATAGAACTTATACGGTGTGGTGCGTTGTGGATCAAGCCAGATGTTGCCGCTCTCGGTCTTTCCGAATTTCTTTCCGTCACTCTTGGTGATAAGCGGACACGTGAGGGCGAAGGTTTCCACCTCGTTACCGAGTGTGCGACGAATGAGTTCTGTACCGGTGGTCATATTACCCCACTGGTCGTTACCACCCAACTGGAGTTTTACACCATAGTGCTGATACAGATAGAGGAAGTCGTAGCCCTGTAACAGTTGGTAGGTGAACTCCGTGAACGACAGACCGTCGCGGGCCGTACCGTTCAGGCGCTGCTGTACACTCTCCTTTGCCATCATATAGTTGACGGTGATATGCTTACCAACCTCGCGTGCGAAATCAAGGAAGGTGAAATCCTTCATCCAGTCGTAGTTGTTGACCATTACGGCTGCATTCGGCTCCTTCGACTCGAAGTCAAGGAACTTAGCGACTTGTTTCTTGATACATTCCTGATTATGGCGCAGCGTCTCGTCATTGAGCAGGTTACGCTCCTGACTTTTTCCGGATGGGTCACCAATCATACCCGTGGCTCCTCCTACGAGGATGATGGGCTTGTGACCGCAACGCTGTAAGTGGCGGAGCATCATGATGCCGCACAGATGTCCAATATGCAGGGAGTCGGCCGTCGGGTCTGTTCCCAGGTAGGCCGTCACCATCTCCTTCTGGAGAAGTTCCTCCGTTCCCGGCATGATCTGTGCCAGCATGCCGCGCCATTTCAATTCTTCAACAAAGTTCTTCATCGTCGATATTATTATTCTTTTTTTTCTTTTTGGGAGTCTGGATGATCCGGACTATCCGGAATCCGTCGGATCGTCAAAGACGAGGCGTTATGGTACTGGATCATAACCAGAGCCGCCCCATGGATTGCATCGTAGTATCCTCCAGATGGCTAGCCACAATCCCTTGATAGGGCCATGTTTCATAATGGCTTCCTTGGCATACTCGCTACATGTCGGGGTAAACCGGCACGAAGGTCCCAGAAGGGGCGATATACATATCTGGTAGAAGCGGATGGGCAGTACCAGTATTCGGGATAGTATCAGCGATAACAGCTTCATGCCTTCTTCGCTATTCGTTGTAACAGACTGACAACACGTCGTTCTACTTCCTGTGTCGGACAATGTCTGTCGGAGAGCCAGATAAAGGCAATCAACAGAAGCTTGTCTTCAGAGATAATACCGTCAAGAATCTGTTTGTGCTGGCGGTATGCCTCGCGAATCTGACGTTTTACCCGATTCCTGTCAACAGCGTGTTTGAACCGTTTCTTGGGAACACTGATCAGGATCTGAACGGGAGCACATCCTTGGCAGCACGTCGTCTGCTGATAGACCATCCTGAGGGGATAGGCTGCCAGCGCATGACTGTCGCCTTTCTCAAAGAGCGTCTCTATCAGCCGGTTGCTGACAATGCGCTCCTCTTTTCTGAAGGTCGGAGCCGCCATGCAAAGATGCTGTTAGTCTTGTTGCTCAATCAGGAAATGCTGCAGAGCGCTCGTCATCGAAGGATATTTCTCAGAAGGAGCCTCTATGTCAAGTCGGAGACCAGCCTCTTTGGCAGCTTTTGCCGTTGTTGGTCCGAAGGTGGCAATGGCAATCTTATCCTGTTTGAAATCAGGGAAGTTCTTACTCAGCGACTCGATTCCTGCAGGACTGAAGAAGATCAGCATATCGTAATCGAAAGTCTCGACCTCTTCGGGCGTGAAGTCGTTGCTCACAGTCTTGTACATCACACACTCCTTATGCTGCAGTTTCTTGGAGTCAAGCAGTAAAGAAAGACTATCATTGTGTACGTCGCTCATTGGCACAAGATATTTCTCCGTCTTGTGTTTGACCATGGTAGGTACCAAGTCGTCAATACGTCCGGTCTCTCCGAAGAACACCTTGCGCTTGCGGTACTGCACGTATTTCTGGATGTATAATGCAATAGTCTCTGTGACACAGAAATACTTCATGTCCTCAGGAATTGTCACCCTCAGCTCTTTGGCCATCTTGAAGAAATGGTCAATAGCGTGTCGTGAAGTAAAAACGATAGCGGTGTAATCCAGGATGCTTACTTTCTGAGTGCGGAACTCCTTAGCGCTGATGCCCTCCACTTTGATGAAGGGACGAAACACCAATTCAACGCCAAATCTATTCGCAATGTCGAAATATGGCGATTTCTCACTGGTTGGCTTGGGTTGTGAAACCAAAATCTTCTTTACCATCTGTGTCCTAAAAATTTACTTTCAGAAAATTGACAATCACCGCAAGTCCACCCCAAAGGGCAAATAACGGTATTATTTCGAGGGCACAAAAGTACAAAATAATTTGCAGAAAACCTGCATTTTGCCTAAAAAATGTAACGTGTGCCTTGTAAAATGTGAGGATTTTGGCTAAAACGACCACCGTGGCACAGTAATAAACAACAGATTGGGGAGGAATGTGGAAGTAGGCCAAGAGTAGTACGGAGGGGAACAGAAGGATACCTTCCAAGGAGGTGATAAACAGCAATGATGTCAAGAATTTTTTGTTTTTTCTTCCATCAAAGAAGACATTGTTCACCACGGTGTATAACAGAAAACGCAGCAGGAAGTATCCGGCAAAGACGCCTCCGAATATACCCAGTAACTGGTATTCTGAAGAGAGATTGAAGGTGCTGGCGACATAGTTGGTCGTGTAGAAATAGTAGAGCAGGGCAAAAACAATACATGTCAGCACGACGAGATGCATCTGTAACTTGACCTCGTTGCCTGTCTCTGTCATGGTATGCTCTCCTTTCTGGACGTAGAAGAAATCCTTAATCTGGTGTACGATAAACCATGAGAGCTTTGAAAAGACGAAAGCGATGAGCAGGAAGCAGAATACCAACAGTCCTGTGATAACGTTATCATTGCTGATGGTATAAGGAACGGGATCGCCTGCGACGCCATAGCGGCCTCCGTCGAGTTCCGGGTGATAGAGACTGTCGTTTGAGAAATAGTTCTCCCGATAGTACTGGGGGATATCAACGACTTTTGGGTCACGTGGGACACCATGCCCTGGAAGGTGGAGCGTATCGGGTTGCTGACTGTAGTGTATCTCGCTTGGTTCAAACCAAGCTTGAATGGCAGAGTCTTGTTGGGCAGGGGTCGCGTCTTTAGGCAACAACCGCAGCACCTGATAGGGTGTCTGCGGCTTTGTCGGTTGACTGACGGCTGTATCTGTATAGGCCGTTTCCGACAATGGACTGAAGATGCTGTCCTGTCTTAGCATATCCTATGACAGACCGAATTCCCGGCGGATGTCCTCCACCCGGTCAAGTTTCTCCCATGTGAACAATTCGACATCAATGACCTTTTTCTCATGGTAGTGACTCGTGAAGGTTTTCTTAACCACCTCCGATTGCCGTCCCATATGTCCATAGGCCGCCGTCTCACTGTACATAGGCTGCCGTAGCTTCAGGGTGCGCTCGATGGCTTTCGGACGCAGGTCGAACAGTTTCTCTATCCGCTTGGCGATCTCACCGTCGCTCATCTGCACCTTGCCCCTTCCGTATGTGTTCACGTAGATGTTCATCGGTCGTGCCACGCCGATGGCATAGCTAATCTGTACAAGCATCTCATCGGCCACGCCTGCTGCCACCATGTTCTTGGCGATATGACGGGCTGCGTATGCTGCAGACCGGTCGACCTTCGAGGAGTCCTTGCCGGAGAATGCACCACCGCCATGAGCGCCCTTACCTCCGTAAGTGTCAACGATAATCTTACGACCTGTAAGACCGGTGTCGCCGTGGGGACCGCCGATGACGAACTTACCTGTCGGATTGACGTAGTATTTGATATCCAGTCCAAAGAGGTCAAGCACCTTCTGACTGTGAATCTGCTGTTTAACCCTCGGGATGAGGATGTTGATGACGTCGTCCTTGATTCGGGCGAGCATCTTTTCGTCGTCGGAGTCGAACTCGTCATGCTGGGTGGACACAACAATCGTGTCAATGCGCTCGGGAATACCTTCGTCGCTATACTGTACGGTGACCTGACTCTTGGAGTCGGGACGCAGGTAGGTCATCTCCTTGCCTTCCTTACGGATATCGGCAAGCGTGCGCATAATCAGATGAGCCAAGTCTAGGCTTACGGGCATGTAGTTCTCCGTCTCATTGGTGGCGTAGCCAAACATCATGCCTTGGTCACCGGCTCCCTGTTCGTCCTCATTACCATTATCAACACCACGGTTGATGTCGGCACTCTGCTCGTGAATGGCACTGAGGATGCCACATGAGTCACCATCGAACTGGTACTCAGCTTTGGTATAGCCGATGCGTTTGATGGTATTGCGGGCGATGGTCTGCAGATCGATATAGACATCGCTTCGTACTTCGCCCATGATAACAACTTGTCCTGTCGTGACAAACGACTCGCAGGCAACGCGTGCCTTCTCATCATAAGCCAGGAACTGATCGAGTATTGCGTCTGAAATCTGGTCGGCCACCTTATCGGGATGGCCCTCAGATACTGATTCTGAAGAAAAGAGGTATGACATAGCTTATATTTTTGGGTGCAAAATTACGAAAAAACGAGGGAAATGCAAAAGAAAAGTTTGTTTTCTTTTCATTTCCAAGTGCAAGAAACTTACCTTTTCATGTTCCTGGGGTGATGCTCCAGAATCTCGCGTCGCAGGGCAGACGTGTCAATATGCGTGTATATCTCCGTCGTTCCGATACTCTCATGTCCAAGGAGGGCCTGGATGACTCGCAGGTCGGCACCGCCTTCCAACAGTGAGGTGGCAAAGGAATGGCGCAGCGTATGAGGGGAGATGGTCTTTGTGATGCCTGCCGTCACAGCCTGCCGTTTGATCATGATTAGGATCATCGTGCGGGTAAGGTGACTCCCGTAGCGATTCAGGAATACATAGTCTTCCTCTCCCGGCTTGATTTTCATCAGTTGACGGTCATAAAACCAGAATCTAAGCTCCTGGATGGCTTTCTGGGAGATGGGAATGAGGCGCTCTTTGCTTCCTTTTCCCAGTACACGAACGAACTCTTCGTCGAGATAGAGGTTTGAGAGTTTCAGGTTCACGAGTTCACTGACACGTAAGCCACAGGAGAATAAAACCTCGATGATGGCTCTGTTACGGTGCCCCTCCCATTTGGAGAGGTCAATGGATGCCTCTATCTGGTCGATCTCCTCTGTAGACAGCACCTCGGGCAGGTGGGTCCCAATCTGGGGCGATTCCAGTAGTTCCGTGGGGTCGTCATCCCGATAACCGTCAAGCATCAGGAAACGGAAGAAGGAGCGAATGCCGCTCAGGATCCTGCATTGTGATCGGGGGTGGATGCCGATGTCGTGAAGGCCGGCAGCGAAATGCTGCAGATCCTCCAACTCAACCTCGCGCAAATCCTTGCCTTTTCCTGTTCCCGGATCGCTTTCATGTTCCAGATAGTCAAGAAGCTTCTGGAGGTCACGCTGGTAGGCATCCAACGTGTTCCCCGACATGTTACGTTGCAGTTTCAGGTAACGTATATAGCTCTTGATGACATCCTTCTCCATATTTATCGCAAAGTTACGACTTTTTTTCGATATTCAGAAAAAAAATCGTAACTTTGCAGGCGTTATATAACATGATTAATATGAAGATTCAGATTATCAACGGTCCGAACCTCAACTTGTTGGGAAAGCGCGAGCCAGGAATCTATGGCTCATCTTCTTTCGACGACTATCTGCCGCAGTTACGGCACCAGTACCCGTCGGTGCAGATTGACTATTTCCAGAGTAATGTCGAAGGAGAACTGATCAATAAGATGCAGGAGGTGGGCTTCGACTACGATGGTATCGTGCTCAATGCAGGAGCCTATACACACACCAGTGTAGCGCTGCAAGACTGTATCCGTTCGTTGAAATGCCCGGTCATCGAGGTGCATATCTCGAATGTGCATAAGCGCGAAGAGTTCCGTCACAAGTCACTGATATCTTGTGCCTGTCTGGGTGTTATCTGTGGCTTCGGACTCGACAGCTATCGGCTCGCTGTTGAGGGACTGTTAGCAGTGAAATGACGATTGACGAGTATATCCTGCAGCATATCGACCCGGAGGGCGATTATCTCTACCGACTCTTTCGGGCGACGAACATCCACACCATCCATGGTCGGATGGCAAGCGGTCATCTGCAAGGACGGTTGTTGAAGATGCTTGTACGGATGATCCGTCCGAAGAATATCCTGGAGGTTGGTACTTTCAGTGGGTATAGCGCCATTTCCATGGCGGAAGGTCTTGAGGGTGATGGTCATCTCTACACCTTTGAGATTAATGACGAGATGGAGGATTTTACTCGTCCTTGGATAGAGGGCTCGCCTGTGGCAGACAAGATCACGTTCCTCATCGGTGATGCGCTGACGGAGGCGCCCAAACTCGGCATCCTGTTCGATATGGCGTTCATCGATGGTGACAAGCGCACTTACC
>Ga0265299_10002180_pt1 | contig 20554 bp, 19 predicted proteins | sample AusTroGonzalo_MG_4_FD_193485 | JGI IMG/M metagenome (GOLD analysis project Ga0265299, IMG submission 193485) | Bovine rumen microbial communities from tropical cattle in Woodstock, Queensland, Australia - Gonzalo_02 | ecosystem: Host-associated > Mammals > Digestive system > Stomach > Rumen ... | reverse complement strand
TCTCAAGTTCATAGAAAGCCTCTTCGCGATAACGGGCTTTATGTCCTCGTGCCTGAGGCATACGGCGCATCCACTCCAACTCTGTACGATACAAGTTGTTAGCCCTGGCTATCTCAGCACGACGATTGTCGATACGCTCTTGGCGTTTCTCAAGATAATAGCTATAGTTACCACGATAAGTATATATGGTCTGATCATCAAGCTCTAAAATTACAGAACAAACGCGATCAAGGAAGAAACGATCGTGAGTAACCATCAGCAAAGTCTTGTTGCCACGATTAAGGAATCCCTCCAGCCACTCAATCATCTCAAGATCCAGGTGGTTGGTAGGCTCATCAAGGATAAGCAGATCAGGATCAGTGATAAGTACATTTGCCAATGCCACACGTTTCTGCTGACCACCACTAAGCTGGCCCATAGGCTGCTCTAAGTCGCGTATCTTCAGCTGCGTAAGAATCTGCTTGGCTTTCAAGACCTTCTCTGGGTCGCCTTTATGATTAAAGCACGCATCAAGAACACTCTCAGCGGGATCAAAGTCAGGAGCCTGCTCAAGCATACCCACACGCAAATCCCTACGGAAGATAATCTCACCGCTATCATATCCCTCTTTGCCGGAAAGAATTGATAGCAGAGTACTTTTACCTGTTCCGTTTTTGGCAATCAGTCCAACCTTTTGCCCTTCAGCAACCGAAAAACTGATGTCATTAAACAATACTAACGAGCCAAATGACTTCGTTAGATGTTGCACGTCTAAATAAGGATTTTCCTTAGCCATTCTGCAATTCCTTATTTATGCCTTCAATATAATCCAGCACCTCATCACGGCCTTGTTTCTTCTCAGAAGAAGTAACGAATATCGGTGGAAGTTCCTCCCATGTTTCGCTTAACACCTTCTTATATGCTGCAACATTCTGAGCAGCCTTTGATGCACTAAGCTTGTCGGCCTTAGTAAATATAATGGCAAATGGAACGCTACTTGTACCGAGCCACTCAATAAACTCCAAGTCTATCTTCTGTGCCTCCAGACGAATATCGATAAGCAGAAAGACGTTTACCAACTGTTCTCTCTGTAAGATATATCCGTTAATCATCTGATCAAGTTTCTGTATTTCCTTCTTCGAGCGTTTTGCAAAGCCATAGCCCGGAAGGTCTACCAGATACCACTCATTATTTATAATAAAATGGTTTATCAGCAGTGTCTTACCTGGTGTAGCACTTGTCTTTGCCAGATTTTTCTTGCCTGTAAGCATATTTATCAGACTCGACTTACCTACGTTCGATCTACCAATAAACGCATACTCGGGTTTAGTATCCTTTGGACACATAGACTCCATTGGAGCACTAAGCGTAAATTCTGCTTTCTTAATTTCCATTATATGTCATATTTTGGGTGCAAAGATACTAAAAAATTCCGAAAATGTTTGGTGGTTCGCAAAAATATGTGTACCTTTGCATCGTTTTTCCGAAACAGTGCTTCCTATCGCGAAGCATTTCCACTATTTTTTTCGAAATCAATTAATGTAATTTAAGTACATATTGTATGTATACAAAAGAAGAGTTAGAATCTATGGACATACCCCAGCTTGTGGGTATTGCCGATCAGCTTGGCATCAAGGTTTCGCCTGATGACCAACTGGAAACTGTTGTTTATGCCATACTCGACAAGGCGGCAGAAAACAGTGCAACTGCAGACGATGCACCAAAACGCAAGCGAACACGCATTGCAAAAAAAGATACTAGCCGGGTATATACAGTAAACGGCGAAGATGGCGAGAACCTTGATACGAAATCAAACCGCACACGTAAAAAGGCAGAAACACCATCGCTCTTTACCGACATGCCAGCAGAGACACCTGCAGCAGAACCAGCAGCTCCTGTTGCAGAAGAAGAAAAGCCCAAAAAGCGCGGTCGCAAGACTAAGGCAGAAAAAGAAGCTGAGGAAGCAGCTGCTCGTGCAGCAGCAGAGGCAGCAACAGCCGAACCCGTTGCAAATGAGGATAATAATGTTAATACTGAAGATTTTGTTGTGCCCGAGGCTGCAGAGTTTGCCGTTGGTGCAAGCGACGAAGAAGAAGCCACTCCTAACGCAATAGAACAATTGCGTGAAAAAATGGCTGCTAACAAAGCTCTTGTACCAGAATCAGAACCTTCAGAAGATTTCTCAGATAACAATGAAGATCAGATGGATCCTCTGACAGATGATGTTGATGAGAATGGTGTTTGGATGGGTGATCCAGGTGATGGTACAGACTTTATTACTATAGTCGACATCCCCATTGAGGATCAGGCAGCGATCCCCACACTCGACATTTTCGATCGTCCTATGGCTCCTCAGGTAAACGACGCATCAGTTGCAAATCGTGCAGCAGCAAATGCTCAGCCACGATATGACTTTGCCGACTTGATTGATGCAAACGGAGTACTCGAGATGCTTAGCGATGGATACGGATTTCTACGTTCAAGCGATTACAACTATCTCTCATCACCTGATGATGTATATGTATCGCCACAGCAGATCAAGAAATATGGTCTTAAGACTGGTGACGTTGTAGATTGTAAAGTACGTCCACCTCATGAGGGTGAGAAGTTCTTCGCTATGACTGATGTTAATACTATCAACGGTCGTGATCCAGGCGAGGTACGTAATCGTGTTGCCTTCGAGCACCTTACACCTCTGTTCCCAGAGGAGAAGTTCACACTTTGTGGCGACAAGTCTACCATCAATCCAAGCGTACGAATTGTAGATCTCTTCTCACCTATCGGTAAAGGTCAGCGTGCACTTATCGTAGCACAGCCAAAAACTGGTAAGACCGTTCTGATGAAGGATATTGCTAACGCCATTGCAGCTAATCACCCAGAGGCATATATCATGATGCTGCTCATCGACGAGCGCCCTGAGGAGGTTACCGATATGGCTCGTACTGTTAACGCTGAGGTTATTGCATCTACGTTTGATGAGCCTGCTGATCGTCACGTAAAGATTGCAGGTATCGTTCTTGAGAAAGCAAAGCGTATGGTTGAGTGTGGTCATGATGTAGTTATCTTCCTTGATTCTATCACACGTCTGGCTCGTGCTTACAACACTGTTGCTCCTACATCTGGTAAAATTCTTACTGGTGGTGTCGACAGTAACGCCCTGCAGAAGCCAAAGCGTTTCTTCGGTGCTGCACGAAATATTGAAGGCGGTGGCTCACTTACCATTATTGCTACAGCTCTGGTTGATACAGGTTCTAAGATGGATGAGGTTATCTTCGAGGAATTCAAGGGTACAGGTAACAGCGAAATCCAGCTTAACCGCCAGCTTTCAAACAAGCGCATATTCCCAGCAATCGACTTGGTTCTGTCTTCAACTCGTCGCGACGATCTGCTGCTTGACGAAACAACACTGAACCGCATGTGGATTATCCGCAAGTTCATTGCCGATATGAACCCAATTGAGGCCATGAGCACCATACGCGACCGACTTGTTACTACACGCAGCAACGAGGAGTTCCTTATGTCAATGAACGGATAATGAAGAAAATATTATTTGTATGTCATGGCAACATCTGCCGTAGTCCGATGGCAGAGTTCGTAATGAAATACTTAGTAGAGAAAGAGGGGCTGACCGATCACTTCCTGATCGAGTCAGCCGCTACTTCTACTGAGGAAATTGGAAATCCTGTATATCCCCCAGCCCGACGCAAACTTGCTGAACACGGAATACGTTGCGATGGTCATTCTGCACGTCAGATTACCAGAGCAGATTATTCACGTTTCGACTTACTTATCGGTATGGACCAATGGAACCTGCGTAACATGGAGCGAATCTTTGGAGGCGACCCAGAAGGAAAAATACGCCCATTACTCTCCAACAAGGATGTAGCTGATCCTTGGTACACAGGTGATTTTGAAGCAACATGGCAGGATGTTCTGAGAGGCTGCAAGGCACTATTAGAAGAATAAAATAGTAAAGCATAGCTTTTATAACTCAAAAGCATAGCTTTAGAGGTTCAAAAGCATAGCTTTGGTGACTCAAAACCTATGCTTTTCTATTTTGACTTATCTTGTAAGATATCTATAGGATTCAGTTTCTTCTTAATCATCTCACGAGCTTGCTCCTCGTCGAGGGTATATACATGATTAAACACGCCCACAGATACCATTTGGAATTCGTTATTATAATCAATAAAGCCGAGACTATAGAATCTATGGTCGCGCACAAGAAAATTTGTACTAAGATACTTATCTACAGCCATTGTAGCAGCTGCTGATGCTATAGATCCCAACGGACCATCAATATTGTTTTCGCGTAATTCGGCGTTAACAGCTCCCGTCATTACCGATTTGATGGTGTCTACATGCTGTTGTCTGTCAGGAGTTGTAGCCATCAGTGCTACAGCAACAACAGCGATAATACCCAGAAAAATAAGAAACTTCTTCATTGCTTAGTCAAGTTTATATGATATACGTAACATTTTTGTTGTTTCAGCAGAGACCTTAAAACGGTTATCAGTACGGCACCCCACAACCCATACAATAGAACCAGATGCATCAACGAGCACCAATTGGCGACGTTTCTGTAAAATAGAGTATTTTATATCAGTAAGATAATCGCTCACCAATTTACGCCCTGTCATACCGAAGGGAATAAACCAATCTCCATTCTCTGTTGGTCGTATTGTTAGCGGGAACTTCACCTTATCAGCATCAACAGTTGCAATATCAGCTGATTTAGAGATGCATAAGTCTTCTGTAATCTCAATTATATAAGTAGTGGTTTCATCGTATCGATAAATACCTGTTTCAGGAATCTTAATAGATTTCATCGGCTTACTGATTGGCTCAACAATAAGCTTTGTTCTATCAATAACCAAAGTATGTGTAAACGATGTAAACTCACGACCAGATTCGCCATTAACAGCACAAAGAATCTGTTCTGTCTGTGTAGAATTGAATCCCAGTGGCGAAAGCCACTCGTGTAAGAACACTGATGGCGATGGTAGTTTCAGCAGATTGGCAATCAGTACCTCTCCAGTATCCGTATTTTGAGCTTTTTTCTCGCATGAGATTTCTTTATCGTAAATTTTCTCTGCCTCACGAAGATAATTCGCGGTTCTATCGATATTGGCTGTAGCACCAGGTGCGATTTCTTCGAGAAGAGGTAATACGCGCAAACGAATCTTGTTGCGAAGGACATCATCTACAAGATTGCTCGAATCAGTAACGTAGTTCTGGTCGATGGAATCGAGATATTCTATAATCTCATTCCTACTTAGACAAAGCAACGGACGAATTACATAATCGTTCTTCGGACGGATACCTGTTAATCCATGTATTCCCGCACCACGAAGAAGATTCATCAAAAGCGTCTCAACAGCATCATTACGATGATGAGCGATGCATATTCCCTCTGCTCCGATATCATTACACAGCTGACGGAAATATCCGTATCGCAAATCGCGAGCAGCCATTTCAATGCTTACTTTATGAAGATCTGCATATTCCTTTGTGTCAAAATGGATTACGTGCAACGGGATATTATGCTTCTTACACAATTCGCGCACAAAACTCTCATCCCTATCGCTTTCGTTACCACGTAATTTGAAATTACAATGAGCAGCCTCAATATTATAACCAAGGTCTCGCAGAATCAACATCAATGCCACAGAGTCAGCACCACCGCTAAGCCCCACAAGATAAAGCTTACGGCTATCTAAAAGACAGTTCTTCTCGATGAATTGCTGAACTCTGCGTAACATAGTTATTCTACAAACAGGACAAGACCTTTAAGATATTCACCCTCAGGATGATAGATGTTAATAGGATGATCGGCAGGCTGATGCAACTGATGCAGAATACGAACCTTACGACCTGCCTGTGCTGCAGCTGTAAATACAGCATTGCGGAAGTGATCTTTTGTAACCACCTGCGAGCAACTGAAGGTAAAGAGTATTCCGCCAGGTTGAATCTTCTGGAACGCCTTGTTATTCAGGCGAGTGTAACCCTTCAGTGCATTATGCAAAGCACCACGATGTTTTGCAAAAGCAGGAGGGTCAAGAATAATAAGATCATAATTATTACCTGCCTGCTCAAGATACTTAAACGCATCCTCACAGAAGGCCTCATGTCGCTTATCGCCCTCAAAATTCAATGCAATATTACGGTTTGTAAGTTCGATAGCCTTTGCGCTGCTATCAACAGAATGAACCAACTTAGCTCCACCACGCATGGCGTATACAGAGAATCCACCTGTATAACAGAACATATTCAATACGCTCTTGCCTGCAGAATACTTCTCCAGCAGCGAACGGTTATCACGCTGGTCAACAAAGAAACCAGTTTTCTGTCCACGCAGCCAGTCCACATAGAATTTCAGTCCGTTCTCAATAGCCACATTATCATCAGAACCGCCATAGATAAAGCCATTCTCCATATCATCCATAAATGGCAATGTGGTTTCACTCTTATAGTAAACATTATCTATTCGCTGGCCCATTACTTTAACCAACTGCTCAGCTATTTCCTTACGACATAGATGCATACCTATACTATGAGCCTGCATAACAGCTGTACGGTCATAAACGTCTATAATAAGTCCTGGCAGATTATCGCCCTCGCCGTGAACAAGTCGATAGGTATTATTCTGAGGATTATCAGCAATACCGATAGATTGGCGTACTTTTAATGCAGAAGTAAGGCGCGATGCCCAGAAATCAGCATCAATTGCGACATCACGGAACGAGAGTACTCTGACAGCAATCGAGCCCATTTGGAAGTGTCCCACAGCGATGAAATCGCCATGATTTGTAAGCACACGCACCAAATCGCCATCCTTCAAATCCTCATCAGCCTGCTGAATAGCGCCAGAGAAAATCCAAGGATGGAATCGCAAAAGACTCTCTTCCTTACCACGTTTAAGATATATCTTCTTCATTTTTCTTATTTATTTCTTCAGGAACGATAACTAACTCATAATCATTACGTTCCAACATTCTTTTAAATTCACAATATAATCTCACACAAGCCCATGCATCAATAGCAGCATATCGTTTCTGCGACTCTTCAAGCACGTCGCGTTCCCAGTTTGTCAGCTGCTCGCGCTTGCTTATTCTCTCACCAAACACGTTGGCATAAAGCTTCATCAGACTCTGGTCTTCTATTCCTATCTTTCGGGCCATATCCTGCAAGTCAACAAATGTACCCATATTGAATTCACCAAGTTCGCGCAGTCCATGAGCATCGTTGCTCCACGCCAAGCCTACCTTAGTAACAGTTGTATCCTCAAGCAATCGCCTTACAGCTTTACATAAGCCAATGTAATTCAGGCGAAACAGGAAACAGCAATCAGCAGTAGAAACCTGAAGCAACGAACACTTATGGCGAACTCCCTTTTTAAAACTTGGGCGTGTCTCTGTATCAAACCCAAGCACAGGCTGAGCCAACAGATAATCTACTGCACGTTCGGCTTCTGGTTCCGACAGCACAACAATTATCTTACCAGGGAAACTTACCCTAGGAAAGTCAGCAATTGTCTTCTTATCTACCTTATTTTGTATCAACTTTTTCATTTCTGCGTGCAAAAATATAAAAAAAATCCCGATTTATGATGAAATCTTATTTTTTTCAGCTACTTTTGCACAAAATATCATAAAACTATATGAAGAAAGTAAAGAAAAAGACTACAAACAACGACAATAAGGAGCGCCTGAGTTTTATCTTCGGCGCCATACTTTTCGGTATTTCTATTTATCTATGTTTTGCATTCGTATCATATTTCTCAACGGGTGCGGCCGACCAGACTCTTATTGAGGAACCTCGCGATGGCGAAGTGCTCAATGAGCATCATGAGTTTGAAAATACCTGCGGAAGTCTTGGAGCCTATGCAGCATGGTTCTTTATCAAGCGTTGTTTTGGATTACCAGCATTCCTTATTCCATTACTGCTTTTTGTAGTAGCCATTCACCTTATGAAGGCCTACCGTGTAAATCTACTCAAGTGGACACTTTCAGTAGCTCTGCTAATGATTTGGGCATCGGTAGCACTTGCCACCTTCCTTCAGCCATTGTTTGCTGACGCAAGTTTCAGCCCTGGCGGCGATCATGGCATGTATATCGGTAATTACATTGGCAATCTTGTTGGAGCCCCTGGTCTTACGGCAATTCTTGCACTTATTGCTGTAGCATTCCTTACATACTTCAGCGCAGCAACAGTCATTTTCATTCGTAAGATGCTCAACCCAACCTTGTATATTAATAAGGTTAAGTTTACCGTTAACAGACCAGGCGAAGCTGAGCCCGAGAACAACGAGCCCGAAGAAGAGGAAGAGCCATTGGTGTTCGACGATCCTGCCACTCAGACTGTTGAGTTCAAGGACAATGGCGAAGCAGTAGTAATCGATGAGGGTTATCAGAACGAAGACAGCAACGTAAAGCCTGGATTCCTGAGCAGTCTCAGAAAGAAGAAGGATACCGAAGTTAAGCCAAAGCCAGAGGAGACTGAGAAGACAGCGGATAGCGATATCGATATGGCAATAGAGGTGGCTAAGGGTGATACCGAGACTGCAGATAAGAAGACATTGGTAGAGGATATTGAGAATATGGAGCCTTACGATCCAAAGCGTGATCTTGAGAACTACCACTATCCTACTCTCGACCTTCTTAAGAAGTACGATAATGACGGTAAGCCTTATATCGATATGGCTGAGCAGACAGCTAACAAAAATCGTATTGTTGATGTTCTGCGCACCTTTGGTGTTGAAATCAGCAGTATCAAGGCTACCGTTGGTCCAACCATCACTCTTTACGAGATTACTCTAGCTCAGGGCGTTCGTATCCAGAAGGTTAAGAACCTTGAAGATGATATTGCCCTTTCGCTTGCAGCCCTTGGCATACGTATCATTGCTCCTATGCCAGGTAAAGGAACTGTTGGTATCGAGGTTCCAAATGCCAAGCCTTCTACAGTATCTATGGAGTCTATCCTAAACTCTAAGAAGTTCCAGGAGTCTAAGATGGAGTTGCCTTGCGCCATCGGTAAGACCATTACCAACGAGGTGTTCATGTTCGATCTGGCCAAAGCCCCACACCTTCTTGTTGCTGGTGCTACTGGTCAGGGTAAGTCTGTTGGTCTTAACGCCATCATCACCTCTTTGTTATATAAGAAGCATCCTGCAGAGCTCAAAATAGTTCTTGTTGACCCAAAGAAAGTTGAGTTCAGTTTCTATGAGCCAATAGCAAACCACTTCCTAGCTAAGGTTCCCGATGAGGAGGCCGATCCAATTATCACCGATGTAACCAAGGTGGTTCGCACGCTTAACTCACTCTGTAAGGAGATGGACACCCGTTACGACCTGCTTAAGACAGCTCGTGCACATAATATCAAGGAGTACAACCAGAAGTTCATCGCACGCCAGCTTAATCCTAACAACGGCCATCGTTTCCTGCCATACATCGTGGTGGTAATCGACGAGTTCGGAGATTTGATTATGACAGCAGGTAAGGAGGTTGAGCTTCCAATCGCTCGTATCGCACAATTGGCTCGTGCCGTAGGTATCCACATGATCATCGCAACACAGCGACCAACAACCAATATCATCACTGGTACTATTAAGGCCAACTTCCCAAGCCGTATTGCATTCAAGGTTTCTGCTGGTATCGACTCTAAGACAATTCTCGACCGCACAGGTGCTCAGCAGCTTATTGGTCGAGGCGATATGTTGGCACTTGTTGGCGGTTCTGAGCCAGAGCGTGTTCAGTGTGCCTTTGTTGATACTCCTGAGGTTGAGCGCATCAATGAGTATATCAGCGACCAGCAGAGCTATGGTGCTCCATTCGAACTCCCAGAGCCCGATATGCCTGAGGCAGATATGGGCGACGGTGGTGATAGAGATGTAGATATGGCACACCTCGACCCACTGTTCGACGATGCAGCCCGACTGATTGTTATGAACCAAAGCGGTTCTACATCACTCATACAGCGTAAGTTCGCCATAGGTTACAACCGTGCTGGCCGACTTATGGATCAGCTCGAAAAGGCTGGTGTTGTAGGCGCTGCTATGGGTTCTAAACCACGCGAAGTATTGATTCAGGACGAAAATAGTTTGAATAATCTTTTAAGTAATCTAAGATAATTATGAAAGTAAGTATAATCAGGATAGCAGCCATTGCGCTGTTTACTTTTCAGAGTTCATTATTCACAGCAAATGCCCAATCAGCAAAGAGTGTGCTCGATAAGGCAGCAGCTTCAGTAACAGTTGCATCAGGTGTTAAGGCAAACTTCAGAATGACAACCACTACTGGTAACACAAGCGGTACAATAGCCATAAAGGGCAAGAAGTTCTACGCCACAACCCCACAAGCAAAGATATGGTTCGATGGCAAGACTCAGTGGACCTATCTTAAGAATAACGACGAGGTTAATGTAAATAATCCAACAGAGGCACAGTTGCAGGCCATCAACCCCTACAACTTCATCAACCTCTATAAGAATGGATACACCTATACAATGAATACAGCTGGCACAAACTATGTTATTCATCTCACATCAAATAGTGCCGACCGTAAGATTAAGGAGCTGTTCATTACTGTCAACAAGAAGAGCTACGAGCCTATGCAGGTTAAGATGCTGCAAGGCAAGAAGTGGACCACCTTCGACATCACAAGCATCAAGAAGGAGAAAATCGCCGACAGTCAGTTCCGTTTTAATTCAAAGGACTTCCCAAAAGCAGAAATCATAGATCTCAGATAATCATCATATGAACAAATTTCAACTTTATCGTCTTCTTCGCAAGAATACGAACCTTAGCTATAAGCGCAGCCCTGCTTTCGAACAAAACAAATGGGCAAAATTATTAATTTATATAGGTGCAGGCATGTTTGCCCTCTACCTTATTATGTATGGATGCATAGCCGGAATGTCAGCAGGAGGCGAAGCTGGCATCATGATGGGAGCGGCTATTATCTATATGGCTATCGACTATCTGTTGCGATTCATCGTGCAGACCACTCCTGGAATGATGGTAAAGCCATATATCCTGCAGCCTATATCTCGTTACACAGCTATTGAGTGTTTTCTTATTGGCGAGCATGTTAGTGGCTACAATTTCCTGTGGCTCTTTATGTTTGTACCTTACGGCATCATTCTGCTGTTTGCTGGCGAGAGTTTCTGGCTGGTATTCTATGAGGTCATAGCTGCTGAGATACTTATCATACTCAACAGCCAGATATATCTGTTCTTCCGAACACTTATCAATCGCACAGTGCTGTGGCTCATTCCTGCCTTGGCGCTCTATGCCCTGCCCTTTGTGCCAATGGTGATAACCCGCAAGGAAAGCACCGTTGAGAAGGTATTCGAATTATGTTCTACAACAGGTATGTCGTTCTGGTTCCTGCCAGTTGTGCTCATCATTATAGCATGCCTGTTCTTTGTGAATCGTTACTTCCAGTTCAAGTATGTTTACGAGGAGATTTCAAAGAAGGCCGAGCGCCAGCTTAAGCATGTATCACAGTTTGCATTCTTCAACCGCTTTGGTCTAGTTGGTGAGTATCTCAAGATTGAGCTCAAGTCAAACCTCCGCAACAAGACCATGCGCACCCGTTGCATCTTCAGTCTTGTGGCTGTAGTAATATTCACCCTGCTTGTATCTTATACCAGCATATACGACAATGAGCTTATGCAGAACTTCTGGTGTATCTACTGCTTTGCTCTTTACGGTATGACGGCACTTATAAAGATCATGGGTCAGGAGGGTAACTATATCGAGCTGCTCATGATGCATCGTGAGAATCTTATTGCTTTGCTTCAGGCCAAGTTCTGGTTCTATACTGGTGTTCTCATCATTCCGTTTGTACTTATGCTTCCAGCCGTATTCGCAGGAAAGTACAGCCTGCTTATGGTATTTGCCTACATGCTGATAACAGCAGGATTCCTACACTTCATCATCTTCCAGCTGGCTGTATACAATAAGCAGACCATCCCCTTGCAGCTCAAGGTTACTGCAAAAGGAAACTTTGAGAATGGAATGCAGCTTGTAATCGAGTTGTTTGCAATGTTTGGTCCTGTTGCTATTGCAGGCCTTGGATATCTGTTGGTTGGCCTCACCTATACATATATATTTATGTGTGTATTAGGTCTTGCATTTGTTGTAACCAACCACATTTGGATTCGCAATATTTACAACCGAATGATGAAAAGAAGGTACGAAAACATCGAAGGTTTCATCAACACAAGAGATTTTTAGTCTTTTTTGAAAGAAAATCGCTAAAAAGTTTGGTGGAATCAAAAAAAGTTAGTACCTTTGCACCCGCAAAACAAGAAACGGATGCACCCGTAGCTCAGTTGGTAGAGCACCTGACTCTTAATCAGGGTGTCCAGAGTTCGAGCCTCTGCGGGTGTACTAAACTCGAGATAAGCAGTAGACCTAAAAAGTCTGCTGCTTTTTTGTTTAAAATCCGCCACAAGATGTAGAATATGCGATATATAACGCAATTCAAACAAAAATTGTCTATAAATAGACATTGATTTAAATATATTGGTATATCTTTGCAAAAAAGGAAAAATAAATAAAATATATTGGTTAAGGTTTATGGTTGATTAATTTTAGTTTTTTAAGTAATTCAAGAAAAAGGTTCGTTGTGAAACGAGCCTTTTTTGGTTATTATAAGTATCTTAAATTACTTACCTTTATTAATTACATATATTCCAAGCGCTGCAAGTCCGCCTGCAAGAATGTATTTTAAATGGAACGTCTCTCCAAGGCAGAGACACGAAGTAACAGTACCTACTATAGGTATAAGCGAATTATATATTGCTACCTTTCCTACAGGATTACAACTAAGTAGTTTGTTGTAAAGAGCAAATCCGATAGCAGAGATAGCGATGAGCAGCAACAGACATATTATTCCGAGCAAATTTACATTGGGCAGCGTACCGCCAAGGGCGAGTCCTGGAATGATGAGCAGCACCCCTCCGATTGAGAGACTATAGCCTGTTCCAACAAACACATCTACCCTACGGCTCAAACCGCGAGTCATCAAGTTAGAAACGGCTCCACAGATAGCGTTAAGGATAATCATACCATCACCCAGCCAGGTAAACTGTCCGCTTTCAGCTCCACCAAGGTTCAAAGTAAGTATTCCACAGAAACCAACGGCACAACCAAAGATCTTACTTGATGTGAGCTTGTCGCTCTTAAAACAGGCACATGCCAGCAGTACTACAAGGAAGGTGCTCAATGAATTAAGAATAGCTGCACGCGAGCCAGCACTATGAGACATACCTACATAGAAGAAGAAATAATGAAGCGTAGTGTTCATCAGCGCAAAAGCAAGAATAAAGCGCCAGTCTATCGCCTTGCTCGTCTTGAATGAGCGCCCATTGCTACGAGCAACAGATAACACAATCAAACCTGCTACAGCAAATCGGATTCCTGCAAAGAGCATCTTGCTGCCAGTCATATCTGCTGTAATACCAAAGGCATTGAATCCCACTTTAATAAGAGGGAATGCCCAGCCCCATGCTATTGCAGCAGTAAGGGCAAAAACAACCACCCAAACGGGTTGTTGGAATATAGATTTCCTTAATTGTTCAGTCACTCTACTAATTTACTTTTTATCTGACTTAGCGCGCCAGGCATTAGCTCGCACTTTGATATTCTCCTGAAGACACTCACTATATAACCAAGGCTCACAGCTGTGTATGTCGCCTACATTGATAAAGTCCTTATATGCTGGATACTCCGAACCGCTATAGCCACTAACCACCAGTACATGATACTTTGGAGATAATGAAACAGTAATACTGTCATGAAGAGTAGCTGGTAAAGAATCGGTACGCCAATTTACTGGGTTAATACCAATACATGTTTCCCCAATTACAGGATTGATGTACTTAACATCCTTAACCGTGTTGTAACAGATGGTCACACCAGTATCAGCCTCGCCCTTAGCAGCCTTAATACGGTTGGTCTGGAGCGTATCATCAGGAGTAACCTTATAGCCCAGCACATAGGCTGCAGCTAACTGGTTATATGTTTCATCATCAATATGCTTCAGCAGCTCTACAACAGCCATACCACCCTGACTGAAACCAGCGATGATTAGTGGACGACTCTTATCACGATGAGCCTGGAAGTAATCAAAAGCGCGACAAACATCGTCCATAGCCAAACGGGTACGAGCACGAGTGCTGTCTTCGTTATGCAACATGAATGCCTCGATTGTGGCATGACGATAATAAGGTGCAAAGAAGCGATTGCCTGGCGACATATATGCTGCCACCTTCTTTATCTCCAAATCGCCCATGTTCTGACGATGAACAGGATTATACACATCAGCATAATGACAGATGCGACCATCGTCAGTTGTCCAGTCTTCCTGCCACGTTGATACAACGTAGAACACATCGGCTCCACTATCGGTACTGTCTCCATCAGCTGTAATCCACATTTCAGAGTCGCTATAATCAGGCGCCTGAGGGATATACTGAGTCTTAGCACATGATGCCAGACAGATACAAGCCACTAAAGCCGATACACTAAATGTGTTGCGTAAAAATACTTCTTTTCCCATATCGGCAGCAAAATTACAAAAAAAATAAATAAAACCTTGTGGATTATAAAATAAAATATTACTTTTGCAGAGTTAAAATTATTATCAACCAACAATTATTGCATAATCCTTTTATGAAGAAAATTCTAACGTGCCTATTATTGGCAAGTACTGTGGCCACTCAGGCACAGGTTCAACGTTTTTCAGGAAAGTCGGCACTTGAGGAAATTGCTGCTGACAAGTTTTTAGCTGCAGGTAACATGACTGATTACGATCATCTTACCCGCACTGCCCTAACCCCTACTCCTAAGGGCTACGAACCCTATTATTTCTCGCACTATGGCAGACATGGAGCTCGCTTCCTGCTTGAGGAAAACGATTACGCCATGCCTGTAAAGACCTTGCGCCAGGCAAAGTTTGCAGGAAAACTTACACCACTTGGTGATAAGGTTTTGGCAAAGCTCGATTCAATGCAGAAGACCACCAAGGACCGTCTTGGCGACCTTACAGCTACAGGCCAGCGTCAGCATCACGGCATAGCCAAGCGTATGACACAGAACTTCCCAGAGATTTTCAAGAGTCCTAATCTGCCTATACACTCTGTATCTACAACATCAATCCGCGCTATTATTTCGATGATGGCTGAGTGCGAAGAGCTTCAGGCAGCCAACCCGTCAGCAAAGATATACAACGACGCCAGCAAGGCCGATATGGTATATATGAACTACTCTGCTCCTCGTGGCGAAGGTGGCGGAATGTTCCGTCCTGACCTTATGAAGGCAATGCAGAAACAGCAGCAGATGAGCGACAGCCTTAAGCACCCAGAAAGACTAATGCAGCAGCTGTTTAACGACCAGCATTGGGTATACCTGAATGTTACAACAGGTCAGCTTATGAGCAAGATTGCCGATATAGCACTGAACATGCAGAGCCACGATGGCGACGCTTCATTGCTGGAGCTGTTTACACCTGAGGAACTGCGCGACCTTTGGCGCAGCAACAACCTCTATTGGTATCTGCTTTACAGCAACGCCCCACAGACAGGTGGTCGTATGCCTTGGAATCAGAAGAATCTGCTGAAGAACATTATTGAAACAGCTGATACCGTTACTCAGGTTCAGGCATCACTTCGATTCGGACACGATACTGTTGTTCTGCCTCTGGTATGTATGCTCGATCTTGACGGAGCTGCTGTACAGGTTGAAAATCTCGACGAACTTGAGAACTCGTTCCGCACATATTACCTTATACCAACAGGAAGTAATGTGCAGTTCATCTTCTACCGCCCAAAGAAAGGCAAGCAGGGCGACATACTGCTGAAGGTCCTGTTCAACGAGCGCGAGGCTCACATGCCATTGGCTACCGACAACTGGCCATATTATAAGTGGAATGATTTCAAAGAGTATTATCTTAAGAAGATAGACGAGAACACCCCAAAGAAAAATAAGTAGCCGCTTGGCTACTTATTTTTTTCTATTCGATGTTGCGTGGACCACGACGCTTCTCACGCATTTTCTTCTGATCGGCCTGATAGCTCTTATACTGATCATCAGTCAATATCTTCTTGAGCTCTGCATCGTAGGCTTTCATATTTGCCTCCATCTCCTTGCGATGCTCCTGCATCTTGCTGTCATCCTTTGGTGGCTCAGGACGCTCGCCCTTCATTTCTTTTGGTGGCATTGGTGGGCGACCAGCTCCTGGATGTCCGTGACGATGTGGACCACGTGGTCCCATCTTATCAGCATACTTGGTATTAAGCTCCAGCAGCTGTTTAGCTTGCTTGTCATTAAGTTTATAACGACTAACAGTTTCATCAGTGCGATGCTTAATCATCTCTGTTTTGTCAAACTTGCGTTGCTTACGCTGTTCGTTTTGTGAATCCTGTGCCAAAGCTGATGTTCCAACCAGCAAAGCGACCATCATTGTTACAATAATCTTTTTCATTGTTCTACTTTTGTTTAATTGTTTATAATTCAAGTTATTAATCTCATTGTTGCAACTATTATTTTGACGTAGCTTTATACACCAAGTTTAAATAACACCAAGCATGTTTCAGTTAAGGCAGCATTACTTTCAGCCAACAGGAAGATTATTTCAACAAACCAAACATAAATGAAAAAAAACAATTCGAAAGAAAATAATAGGCCAAAAATTTGCACGTACAAAATAAAATGAGTACTTTTGCACCCGCTAAAGGAGACCTGCCGATATGGCTCAGTTGGTAGAGCAACGCATTCGTAATGCGTGGGTCGCCGGTTCGAGTCCGGCTATCGGCTCTCTTAGGCAAAATAATCAGAGATCATTTATTCAATGCGGAATTAGCACATCGGTAGTGCACGGGCTTCCCAAGCCTGGGAGGCGGGTTCGATTCCCGTATTCCGCTCTACATTTTATCTAAGTCTCAACGCATCACCAACCTTAATCTGATAATCAGGAGAAAGCTTATTCATCTTATACAAATTTTTAAGGCGGATACCATACTGCTGAGCAATGGTGTACATCGATTCACCAGAGCGAACATAATGCAGTCGTCCCTTGTAATCTTTAGGAGCCTTGCGCTGTTTCTTCTTAAGCCAAACAATCTCCCCTTCTTCTAAATGATCCTTGCGATGGCGCTCATTATATTTGGCAATCTTGCGATAACTAATTCCTACCTCCTGGCCAATTGACTTGAATGTATCGCCACGACGAGCTATAATATAATAGTTCTTATTAAATATCTTGATGACATGCAGTGAAGCTCCACCTACCTCATGATCTTTTGTACGTTGAGCCATAAAGTGATCGTAGCCTTTGGCGCTGTCAAACTGATAGAGTTTGTATAATTGAATAATCTCGATTAACTTCTCTGCATATACAGGATTAGTAGCATAACCAGCAGCCTTTAAGCCTCTGGCCCAACCCTTATAATCAGTTGTTTTAAGCTGAAACAGTGAGCGATAGCGCTGATTGGCTGCCAGAAATTTCGAATGATCCTCGTAGGAATCATATGCCGAATCGTACACTCTGAAACAGTCATTACGCTGATCGTCATCATGATATGTACGGCGCCCTGTCCATCCATTATTACACTTAATGCCAAAGTGATTATTGCTTGTGCGGGTTAACTCGCTTCGGCCTGCACCACTCTCAAGCAATCCTTGAGCCAAAGTAATCGATGCAGGTATGCGATATCTCTGCATTTGTTCAATGGCTATATCCTTATATTGATCTACGTATTGTTGATATGCTTGATTCCATTTTATCTGCGAAAAGGCAGACAAGGATAACGAAATAACAATGAAAAGGAAATATTTTCTCATATTTTTGCGAATTATTTCTGCAAAAATAATGATTTCTCTCGAATAATTTGTAATTTTGCCGAAAAATATAGCATTTTATGAGGGAACTGGAGCTAAAGTCGGTTATTAAGGTGTGCAATATGGACGAACTAAGTGCCGAAGAAAAACACCTGGTAGAATTAGCAGTTGAGGCTACAAGCCGTAGTTATGCACCCTACTCAAAATTCCACGTAGGTGCAGCAGTCAGATTGGATAATGGTGTAGAGATTATCGGCTGTAATCAAGAGAATGCAGCCTATCCATCAGGATTGTGTGCAGAACGTACTGCATTGTTTGCTGCCGGAGCCCAATATCCCGATGTTCCCGTAAGAATGCTGGCTATTGCAGCAAGAGGCACCCATGGTGATTTAGAAGACGAACCAGTACCACCATGTGGCTCATGCAGACAAGTTATGATAGAATCTGAAACGCGTGCAAATGCACCAATGCGTATACTTCTATATGGAAAAAAATATGTATACGTTATTGATGGAATCAGAGAGCTGATGCCACTTACATTCTCAGAGTTCTAACGATAACACCCCAACCCTACCGCAGGCGATAGAGAATCAAGATGAAAATCGTAATCAAGATTGTCTTCATCAATCTTGATAAAATTGTATTTTCCTTGAATTGAATCTATTGGCGATTCCCATATAATATTTTTGAAATGCTGAGGATCGTCAGCAATATCAGGTGTTCGCAACAAACAATTATCAAACATATAATCAAACGGTTGATCGTTAGAAGTATTATATCCCATAACTACATCGTCATCGTAACCAGTGAGTATAGATCCACAACATATCAGATTATACAGCGGTGCATATTGATTTGTAAAATATAATGCAGCACCACGACCACCAACGAAAGGATAGAACTGCGCCAGAGTACAATTTTGTATTTCAACAATACCGCCATTAACAGCAAGGCAATGTCCCATAGAATTTGATAGCTGGCAATAATCCAAAAGTACATGGGCGTTAGTAAGACAAACGCCGTCTCCTTGAGTATTATGTACAACACATTGCTGAAGTTGGAGTCGGTAATTTACAGAATCGAGTACAGCCGAATCACAAACCACACCTTGACACGAGTTTCGTATCTGGGTGTTAATCAATATATTATCATCTGAGGTATTATAAAACCTTATTCCTCGCCACTGCCCTGACAGGCGATCGTAAGGAAGATATGAGAACATGCGATCCAAGCGGTCGCCACGCATGATGCAATTTTCTGTATATAAAGTGCCATGAACATCAAGCCCTGCACCATCGTGGAAATATAGAGTGGTATTACGGATGGTAAGTTTAACTCCTTCGTTGACTACGATATCACCATATACCAGTAAAGGCTTATCCGTTTCGATTACAGAATCTTTTTCGATTACAGGTGAATACAACTTAACAGCATCCCAAGCCCATGCCTGTAGACATATACTCTGGTCTACATCACCTTCCAACGAGAACACCAGATCATCTGTAATTGATTCCGGTTCTGTACGATACGTCTCAGATGGTGTAATCTCTACAAAAACCAATATACTATCCTGCTTACGTATTTCAACATCATTAGTTTGCGAACCATTTGAATTATCAAGATATATACCATCTACATTAACACGAAAACCCGTTTGGTTGCCTCTCTTCAGATAAATTCTTTTAAAACGGATACCATCATTATTGCGATTATGAACCCAAAATGTGTATGTAGATGATGATGTACGACTGAAAACGGTATCAAGTTTTACTGTATCAGCAGGAAAATCAATACGTAAACCGGAAGATGCTGAAAATGAATCATCATCAGCACAAGCCATAAATAAGGCTATAACGAATATAAATAAAAAAATCCGTTTCATCTTAATGATAAAACGGATAAATAGTATTTATATTGTGTAATTACTTACCAAAATAACGCTTAAGCAATCCTGCGAAGCCAGCACCATGACGAGCCTCATCCTTAGCCATCTCGTGAACTGTATCGTGGATTGCATCAAAACCTGCAGCCTTAGCATTCTTTGCAATACGGAACTTATCCTCGCAAGCACCAGCCTCAGCAGCAGCACGCTTCTCAAGGTTTGTCTTAGTATCCCAAACACACTCGCCAAGCAACTCAGCGAAACGTGAAGCATGATCAGCCTCCTCGAATGCATAGCGCTTAAATGCCTCGGCAATCTCAGGATAGCCCTCACGGTCTGCCTGACGAGCCATAGCCAGATACATACCTACCTCACTGCACTCACCATTGAAATGATTGCGAAGGTCGTCGATCATCTCGTCAGAAACACCTTCGGGCTTACCATCGCCAATACGATGGACGGTAGCGTAAGTCACATCGCCATCGTCCTTAAGTTCAGAGAACTTAGATGCAGGAGCCTTACAAATTGGACACTTCTCAGGAGCTGAGTCACCCTCATGAATGTAACCACAAACGGCGCAGATAAATTTCTTTGTCATAATTCAATATTTGTTTAGTTATTAATAAAATGAATAATATACGTTAGTAAAAAAACTTCCGTTTGCAAATATATGAATAAAAAATAAATCCCGCAAGTTTTTTGCAGGATTTATTTTCAATTGTCGCAAATTTGCGTTTTAAATGCTTTTGATAGTCTTTATTATCTCATCGATAGTAACAAGACTCTGCTCACCACTCTCCATGTTCTTAAGGGTAAGTTTTCCTTCTGCCATCTCGTTCTCACCAGCC
>Ga0265299_10002179_pt1 | contig 20556 bp, 32 predicted proteins | sample AusTroGonzalo_MG_4_FD_193485 | JGI IMG/M metagenome (GOLD analysis project Ga0265299, IMG submission 193485) | Bovine rumen microbial communities from tropical cattle in Woodstock, Queensland, Australia - Gonzalo_02 | ecosystem: Host-associated > Mammals > Digestive system > Stomach > Rumen ... | reverse complement strand
AATCTTATTTGAGATTGATCGGCTGAATAAAAAGAAAACAGAGATTGATCAGAAACTTCAGGCGTATATGGTGAAGCTAGGTGGGAGCCGCAAAAGATAAGCGGCTCTTTTTTATTGCGATTTTTGAAAAACAGATATATAATTTTGCATATCAAAAATAACATCTTTTGTGATTGCTTGAATTCAACTCTCAAATAACGAGAATCCCCTCCACGTTTCTCATTTTGGTGAATTCAAGCATTTTCACTATGAAGGGAGAAATTTATGGCAAGCGCTAAAAAATTAGACAGCGGCTCTTGGCGATGTCGCTCAACAGTTACAATAAACGGGAAAAAGGTAACAAAATCATTTACCGTATCGCCGAATGAGTTTCCGGGAAATGTGAAAGAGGCTTCACGAAAAGCAAAAGCTAAAGCGGAGCTTCTTGCAAGAGAATGGCAAATGAACCATGAGAGCGCTAAAATATCCGGTAAAACAGTAGGAGAAGCAATGCGTTCATATATCGAAAAACGCTCCAACATTTTAGAAGATACCACGTATCGTGGCTATATTTCAGAAATGAGATCTCTGGCATTTATCCATGACGTGAAAGTCAAAGATGTCGATTCAGAAATGATCCAGTCAATTATCAATGATTTAACTCCTCGACTTGCACCAAAATCAATACATAACAAAATGGGATTCTTGAAGCTAGCCTTAAAATTTGCGGGAAATAAAGAAGCATTTGAAGATGTGTCCCTTCCTAAAATCCCAGAAAAAAAACCGACCACTCCAGATCATAAAGAAGTCGCGTTTTTGCTTGATAATACTAATGAAATTATGAAAACTATCATATGTATTGGCGCTTTTGGCGGTTTAAGAGAAGGTGAAATCTCAGCTTTAAAAGAAAAAGATATAATCCGAGATATGTCAATGATTTATGTCCATTCTGATATAGTACGCTCAAGAGAAGGCGGTTATATTTACAAAGACCATGCCAAAACCGCAGCTTCTACTAGAAGAATTCACGTTCCTAAAGAAGTTATTGATATGATTCCGGTTAAAGATGATCCGGAGGATTTCGTTATCAATGTCAGACCGGATAAGATATGCCGAAGATTCCGAAGGCTAAAAAAGAAATATGAATTAAAATACACTTTTCATGATCTCAGACATTACGCTACGTCAATGCGCTCAGATCTTGGATTAAGTGAAAAATACATAAAAAATCAGCTTGGTTGGACTGAACGCTCAAGAACATATAGAGACGTTTATGATGATCCTCTTAGTTCAGAAGTAGAAAAATTCAGAAAAATTACAAATGATTTTATATCTGAAAGATTTAAAGACAATTTTAAGAAATAAACGTAATGTTTTATTTTTTTTATTATAAATTTTCGTGTCAACTTTCGTGTCAACTTTGTTGTTTTTTTTATAATTTTTGACGGTTATTTTTTAATTATTTGCGTTTATTTTTTGGTTGCAAAAATCAGTATTCATGCGGCTTTGAGTTATTTTTTCGCTCAAATACTGAATCATAAAAAAATAGGATGATTTTGGCTCCCCACCGATCGACCCCTCCTCCCAACTATCGATTTTTGCGGGATGTGAAAAATTCGTGTCAACTTTCGTGTCAACTTTGAATGGATTTAATATCACGCAAAATAATAACATAAAAAAAGAGCTCCTCCAAGCATATGCTTAGAGGAGTTTTTATTTCACTTGTTATTTAATTACAAAAAGACTCCGGGAAGCTCTCTTGCTTGCTCCCCGGAGTTCTTTTTTGGATGAACCAATCACAAAACCTGTTACTAATTATTAGTTTATCACTTTTCCGATCATAAAGCCATCTCTTCGGCCTTATTCATAATCTTTTTGATTTCCTGTCTCATTCGATCATCAGGAGCCTGATTCATAAGCTCTCTGAGATCTTCGACAATCTCCCCGGCATCCATCGAGTAATCATCTCTTAAATACCTTGAGTAGTTGTCGGCTGATGAATAGCGGCCTCTTGAGTCACGCTGCGCATTGGAGCCTCTTCCTCTGTTATCAAAGGAGCTTCCTCTGCCTCCTCTTCCATCATAGGAATTGCCTCTTCTTGAGTACATTTCGCCACGAAAAGAATCATAGCCTCTGCCTTCTCCGCTATATTCTTCCATCATCTCATCAGTCTTAAGAAGATTCTTCTTCAGGTGAGCAAGCTTGTCAGCGTACTCAATATCAGAAAAGGACAATTTTCCTGTGGCGGCCATCTGCTCGACTTTTTCGAGCTCATCACAAACATATTTAATAAGCTTATCCATTCTGTCCCCTCCTTTTTAGGCTATTCTGTCAACAACAAGATTTGCGTTCTGGACTAAGATTGCCGGAGCCGGATCTGCCGCTGTCGGTCCTTCAGATACATTTTCAACAGCAACGCTCAAGCAACATCCTTTAGGAACTGTGATGATCGCTGTTGAAGTAGCATTGAAGAAGTTTTCCGTTGTTGGCGGATCCGCTGCAACTGCTGCCGGAGTGACGATTGCTCTTGATGTCTGGATTGGCTCTCCATTGATTGAAAGAGCAATTGCAATCGGTCCGGCTGTTCCATCTGAAGGAACAGCAATATTGCCGTTAAAAGTGACCTGATAACGAGCAAAACAGCAGCTGTTATTGTTGACAATGCCTCTGAGAGTAAGAATGCCGCTCCCTTCTCGATGATAAACATATCCCTTATTACAAGGGATGGAGCCTTGCAATAAAACATTCTGATTCGGCTGAACTCGCTGAACCGGATTATTTACATACTCTGCCATAAGCGCCTCCTATCAGCCCATACCACATCCACATCCGCAACCATTGTTGTCACAAGAAAAGATAGGTGTGCGGCCATAGACAGGAGTTGTCGGAACAGGACAGCTATTAAGACGATTATAAAGCTGGTCAACTTCGTTGCTGAAGCCTTGCTGAATAAAGGCATTCTGAGCAACCTGAGACTCTCTAAGAGTCGCCATGTTGAGCTGATTCTGAAGCTCAGCGATTTTCTCATTCTTGGAATCAATCTTGTCATTGCAAAGCTGATCCAGGATTCTCTGAGTGTTGGCTGTCTGATTTGCAAGAAGATCTCTGATTCCATCAGAGAGCGCTGCTCTGTCAGCACAGTTCTCAGTTGCGACTGTGTACTTAAGATCAGCGATTCCGGCTCTGTTCTCACAACAGCAATTCTGGAGATTCATTGCAACGTCATTGAGTCCGGCTGTCACTGCTGTCTGAGCTCCAAAAGCCTGTTGCATGTTTGCGATCTGTCTCGCATTTGCTCCCTGTTCAACTCCGGCAAAGCCATTTGCAAGAGCCATCTGAACATCTGAGCAGCAATTGCAAAGCTGATTTGCAAGGCCTGTCACTCCGCTTCTGATCTCAGTGATGTTGTCATTTATCAACTGATCTCTGAAGCCGCTGTTGATCTGATTGCTCTGATTCATCCAAGGATAGAGTTCACCCGCTCCGCCTCCGAATCCGCCAAAGCCGCCGCCCCATCCATTATTGCCAAGAAGCAAGAAAAGAAGGAGAATCCACCAGCCATCTCCGCCGAAAGCGTTTCCGAATCCGCCTCCTGAAGCATAAGGCGCAGATGTAGGACCTACAAGCATCGTTGTGTCAACACCATTTGAATCTGTTAATCCCATTTCATGTCCTTTCTACCGCTAATTATTTGCGGTCAGTGATGCCTTTTTAAGGCATCAGTTAATAGTGACTATATGAAGAGCTTCGCTCTACATACCAAAAATTGACTTAAGCATATTTGCTTTTTGAACAGCTGCATTATATTGCTGTTGCGTAATCTGTCCGGAATTAAGCATCTGTTGAATCTTCTGCTGAGGATCTCCTTTGAAATTCTTCTTAAAGTCCTCAAATTGTTTCATCATGTTCTGATATGGATTCTTTGGACCAAACTGATTAAAAAGCTCATTCATAAGCCAAGACTCTCCTTTATCATGTCAATGTCTTTCTTAAGATTATCCTTGATTGTTTCAACCTCATCTTTTGTCGCAAATTCCGGAGAATCTCCCGGAATCTTCGGAGGAAGATTTGAGCTGTCCCTTATGGTATAGTCAAGGATCTTCATTGAGGGCATTCCTGAAGCATCGGCTGATTTTAAATAAATAACTTGCGCTTCGGAATCCCAAAGCGGAACAGTCGTATTTGCCGCCACAAGATAGCTCTTGGCTCCGGCTTCTCCCTGAACCCAAGTCAGATTTGACTGCTGAGCTTGCTGTTGCTGCATCTGCATTTGCATCTGTGATTGCGGATTATATGTCGGATATTGAGGAAACATCTGATTATATCCGACAGGAAAACCATTGTTAAATGCCATCGTTCATCTCCTTCCAGTAATAGAATATTGGCTCTTCGCCCGAGTCAAAAGTGTCAATATAATCGCCATCTATTGAAGCCACCACATGAGAATCAGCTCCAAGGACATAGACTCCTTTTGGATGATCTCTGCAAAAATCTTTCACTGTATAGCAATCCGGACAGCTATTCGGAATGATATATCTGTTAAATCCATGCTGGCGAAGAACTGAGCCATAAACCACATTTGAATGCATGACATTTCCCATCTGCTTGGCATTTTCAGCAACAAGGTCAAAAGCATCATCCCACGATATATCAAGAGCAACAGCAACAGCTCTGATGATGCAATCTTCGACTCTGTTGGCAACAGGATTTGCATTATATTTTATCCACATAACACCCTCTCAATCGGCAAAACTACTGAGTTCCATATATCAGCTTAAAGAAAAAGAGACACCCAGACAAGGATATCTGAGTGTCTCTTTAATGCCATTTTAGTGTTATTTTTTACGTCTCGATATGATCTATCAGGATCTTCATTCCTTTTATGGCAGCTCTTTTTGTCTGCCTGACAGATAAGCCGATTTCTTCGCTCACTTTTTCATAGCTTATACTGTCAAGAAGAATCCTCTTCAGGAGAAATCTGTCTCTTTCTGAGAAAACCCATGAATCAATAAGATCGCTCATTTCAAAGACAGATAGTCCTGAATTAATTAGTATCTTTCGATATTCCATTATTTAATTTTTCTTTCGTCTATAATATAAAAAGGATTCCCAGAAGAGTGCTTATTCTCTCAGGGAATCCTTTTCGGGGAATATAATTATGCCAAACAAAAAACTATCATATTAATTATACATCTTTTTAATCATATCATTCACTATTTTTTGAATAGCTGCATAATCATAGCCGGCTCTTGTCAGCATGTTTTTTCTTGACGGAACTGATTCCTTTGTCCCCCACTTTCCCTCAAGAACTTCCTGAGCGATCTCCTCATTTGTCTTCTTATAAGGAGCCTGTCCAATGAGATCAACAACTCCATCAAGATCAACATCAAGATCAACCGCTCCACTTATTCCCGGAACTGTTCCTTTTGAAGAATACTGCCATGCAACAGCATTTTTCATCGAAGGCTTAAGAGATGATTCCGGATTATATATGCCATCATCATTTTTCTTATATCTGGCAATCCAAAAGTCGAAATCTGTCTTCAGGCGATCCGGAATCACATGATCGAACCAATCTTTGTTGCAGTATATTCCAACATGATATCCGGCAGAGCGAAAAGCTTTCGAATAGATTTCTGTAAGCTTAAGGAGCTTATCTTTTCCGACTTTTCGAAGATGCTCGGATTCATAATCAAGCCATATTCCATATTCAAGAGATCTGTCGGAGAGATGGCCAAGAAGAGCCTTTGCATCAGCTTCAGGATTATTGATTGATGATCTTCCTATGAAGATATAGACTCCTCTTGATAAGCCGTAAATCCCGCATTTTCTATAATTATTTTCAAAGCACTCATCAATCCGATGGCTCTGGGCCTCATACATACATTTAAGGATTGCAAATTTTTTACCTGAAGAAGCCACCATCTTCCAATCAATATCCTTTTGATAATGGCTCACATCAATTCCGAAGGCTTCACTCATGATCATGCTCCTTTAAATAGCAAGTGATATCAATTATTAATCATCATCATCTTCATCATATCCATAAGGAACGTCATAGATATCATCAAGATCTGAGTCATCAATATCGACTCCCTTTGCATCAACCCAAGCCTCAGCAAAAGCATAGATTGCGGCTGATAGAATTCCACAGACTGAACCTGTGACGATGACCACCTTGTTATCGGATGCTATTCCGGAGATGCTTGTTGCTATGCTGGATAAAAAAGCGGCTGCGCAAATCCAAAACTTTCTGCTCATTAACTTATATTTCATTAAGCCTCCTTTTTCTCTTCAGGACAAAGCCCATCAATCCTCTTATGAGCTGATTTTGTTGATTCTTCGACAATGATAAGCCTCTCTTTTATCCTATCAACATCAGCTCTATTATCTTTAATATCAGATTTGACTTCCTTGACATTTTCATCAATAACATTGAGTTTGACCATGATCTCGGTCATCTGCCCGGCATCTTTTTTCATGTCAGCTTTTGAATTTCTTAATAGCGCAATGACTGAAACAAGGCAAGAAATTCCGGCAATAAATATTGAAGCATATGCCATGTTTGTCCTCCTTAAATCACCGGCTCAACAGGCGGCTGATTGTCGATTGTTCTCTCAAGATTTTCGATAACAACACCATATTCGTTGATGACCATATAGTGAGCAAGTGTTATCGAATCAAGCTTCAGGCCATAAGAGACTTCATCGTGAAATTTGATCTCAGCTGCTCTCAAAGTGTCATATCCAAGCATTTCTGAAGCAAGCTGATTTCCTGTTCTTACATTTGAAACAAATAAATATTTTCCATCGTATTCAGGCATTTTAATTTCCTCCTTTTAGATTTGAGTTTGTTTTTTAGTTTCTTGTAGAAAATAAAAATGAAGTAAACTCTCAAAAGCAGAAAAGTTTACTTCATTTCGTGTTTTGGTGTATTTCCCTTAGTTCGCAAAATAGCAAAATAGACCTTGATATAGCGTCAGCTCAAGCAACTGATTCTGGATGGGGATTCAATATCTCAGTAAACGTAATTCAAAAATCTGGGAAAACTGTTTGCGTTCAGTTTGCGTGTACAAGACCAAATGGACAAGACATGATTCCAAATGCTTATTCCATATGCAATATACCAAGTGGTTTCCGCCCATATTTTACAATCGGTTATTATTTAGGCTTCTTATATAAGTCGGGAGACCCTAACCAGCGTAAAGCAGTTACTTTCGAGGTAAGGCAGGACGGATATGTTAAAGTGGGTTATGGAATAAGTACAACAGGATATGACTCTATGTTATTGGCTTGTACGTATTTTACTAGCTAAGATATTTCAGCTAGTTGCACGTAGCACCAGCGTTACTGTTTATACCTACTTTTGGTATATCAGCTATATAAACCGTTAAGCCCCTAATACATATACAGCAAAGTTTCCACTCGTCCAAGGTGTGCCATCACTTTTAACAAATCTTACATACCAAATGCCATATTGGTTATAAAGCAGTGAAGGAATGGTATTTGCTGTATTTGTGACAGCGGAATAAATAATAGAGCAACCGTTTTCACTAGCAGGGATTGCGATATAACCATTAGCATTACACGCACCTATAAACGAAAATGCCGTAAGGTTGCCGATTTTAGTTTTGAAATTGCTAATTTGCGTAGTAATATTATCCGCAGCCTTGCAATTTCCTCCAATAGTTATTGCAGCATTTTTTGAAATAGCCGCCGTAACAACATATAAAGTGTTGTTATAAATAAATTGTTCGCCAACAACATAAGCCTTTGAAGCCGTGAGATTTGCCTGTCTTGTCGCAATGACAGTCTGATTCAATTTATTACCGTTAATTGTGTTAATACTGTTTAGATTCGCATTGATACTGCTTAGATTCGTCTCGATCTGCTTCTCAACATCATCACTTATCGCAACATTTGTTCCAACAGCAATTGTTTGTCCGGCTGTGATGGCTGCTGTTACTTTATAAAGAATGTTATTAAGCATCAGATGCCTTCCGACAACATAATTCTGGCTTGCAACGTTTGTCTTTTCTACCGGAGCAATTATCACCTCCTTTAAAAATTCATAATGAATAAATGGAGCCACGTAAACAAGATTTGATATTGTTGATGTGCTTATCTGAAAAGTCGCAAGATCTATCTCATAAATTCCATCCGTAATGTTGACATTTGACTGCTGAACAGGCGGAGTCAAAGTTGAAGCTCTCTCAACTTCCAAAGTAATAGGCTCATCAACATTTGAGAGATCCATATGAATATATAAGCGGCCGTTTAAAGTTCCTGAAGAAGTAAGCTGAACAGGAACATCCGTCTCCTCAATCGTGAATTTTCTTCCGCACAAAGCTCCATGTCCGGCTGTCACATGCAATGTATTTGCATTTTTGATCGTAACATTGCCGCCGTAGATCATACCGCTTCCGGGGAGTGCGTTCTCATAAACAAGAGCATCATCCTGAGGTGTTACTGTTGAATTGTAAAAGGTGACTAAATTGATACCCATTAAATGCCTCCTCCTTTTAAAATCTTTGTGAGATCAAGCCTTATATTGCCGAATATAAGCTTTGTTGTTGAACCCCTCTCGATTCCTGTGAGAATCGAGCCGTAAGATGTTCCATTCGTGATAATATTGACCATCTGGCCGATTGCAATCTTTTTCGGTGAAACAAGCTCATCATCATTCTGGACTGTAAGCTCAATAAGGTTATTGATTGAATCCGTATCAAATTGCTTATCAGCAGCTTCTTTTGCAGCGCTTGCAAAAGTTCCGCCTTCAACAGCCGCAACGCTTGTCATTCCGTAAATTACCGGAATAATTCTATTCGTGTTGCTAGTATCATAAGAGCCATCTGGATGCTTGTAATAAATGATGTTAGTAACAAGATCAGTCTGATCATATATCACAAGCTTATTGATATCCTGAGTTGTCTCATTTAATACGATTGACTTTTCAACTACATTCGGAAGATCTGCTTCAATGTAAAAAGTTGAATAATCCATAACTCCGACCTTAACAGTGATCGTTTTTGCTTGAAAATCAGGCTCTGCAAATAATCCAACTTGATACTTCGTGAGCGCTCTCTTAATTATTGAGCTCATGAAATTAATAATTGCTTTTGACAATCCTTGCTGATCGGATGTGATATGGAATCCCCAGCCGAATGTCGCTGAAATGATCTCGACTTGAAGGCCAAATATATTCTCAGCCAAGTCGCTGTTGCTTATCCAGTAAGCTGTGATTATATCAGCCATTGCTTGCTCCAAGCTAATAGGTGAGCCTTGAAGAGTCGTATCAAAAAGAATCGGTGCATCGAATAGCGTGATAAAAGGCTTAAATCTTATTTCTGAAAATCCCTGAACCGCTTCATTGACCTGAATGGCTGTTATGTAACCAAAAAATTCATCTGTATCATTAAATATTCTTATATAATCGCCCTTATTAACATTCTCATCAAAAGCAATCAATACGCTATTTTCTCCCGGTGAAAGATAATCGAAATCATATCCGATTGAGCCGGAATTGTAATGCTGGATAAGAACGAAATAAGGATCAAATATCTCGACATTAAATGGTTGCATATTCGATCTGAGCCTCCACTCCGACATTTAAGACATTGCTCTCATCAGCCGTGAATGTGACTGTATTTCGGCCATGTCCGAATCTTACAAATCGATAAGTTGAAAAATCTGATTGCTGATACATATCAGAGACAAGCTGTCCAAGCGCATCAATTTGTATAATCTTATATGGAATTGTTGTTGTATCAATAATAAGTCTGTTATCAGTGCCAATAATTCCATTTACTTTTCCGGTTGTTACAAGCTCATCATTAAGATAATGTCTCCAAGCCGGATTAATAGCCGGCCCGATAATAACAAGCTTAACAGGAGAGCTCTGATAAGAATCAGATTCTATCGTGATGGTATTTTTTCCGCCTTTTAAATACTGATAATCATAAGAATAGTTATAAACTTTTCCTCCTGACTCAGTTCCCGGATTATATTCAACAACTTCTTTATACCAAGGAGTCAGTGCTGTGAACTCGATCTCAATCTGAAGTTCATTTCCATCACCATCACCACGCTTGATTTCCGTGATGATTCCTTTTCTTGAATAAGTTCCATAGTTATTGTTATAATCCATGATAATAGGCTGATTCTGGCAAAACTGAGCAAAATTGAAATATTGAAGCTCTGCTTCTGGCTGCCAGAACTTAATTGTTCCGGAAACTTTTCCCTGTGCAATATGGCTATCCAGAAGAGCATATCTGTCAACTATTCTCTGAAATTCCGCGTTTTGTTTAAAGCCAAGTCCATCAACCGCATAGAAAAAGAGATAATCTTTCGATGTTAAATTGTACCGATTTCCATCATTATCATATAATCTGAAGGTCCTCATTGTACTCCCCATCCTAACTGTCTATTTATTCCATTAAAAAGCTGGTTGATATTAACTCCTTCTTTTTCCGCAATCTCAGGAAGATAAGCTCTAAGGAGAGTCAAAAGCTCATCCAGCTTATCAGTATCTTCAGAAGGAGCGCTAAAATCATACTTTGCTGAAGCATTGATTCCTGAGAAAGAATCTTTATTAAGATCGGAGATTGCATCATTGACAAGCGACTTATTTTTTACGATACCTTCAGCGATTCCGGCATCGTACATGTTACCGATATATATTCCCTTTTTAGCCGGAGAATCAATTCCAAGAAAATCCTTTGCTGCTTCAAAAGCTTTCTTTGCGGCATCCCTTGCCGCATCTGCAATCATACCCGCTGCATTTTTTAATCCTTCAGCGATTCCCTTGATCAAGTTCTTTCCAATTGAAGGCCAATCATAATTGCCAAATCCATTCACAATTGCGCTTATCAGCTGAGGAATTGCAGCTATAATCTGCGGAATTGCCTGAATAAGTCCAGACACCAGCTTTCCGACAATGGTGATTCCTTGAGCGAGTATAGTCGGAAGATTCTGGCCTATGGTTGCCACAAAAGTCGTGACTATTTTGACAACAGACTGAATTATTGAAGGCAAATTCCTTATAATTCCATCAACTAGGCTTAAAACTAATTTTGTACCAGAAGAAAGAACCGAAGGAAGGAGACTTAAAATCGTTGTTGTCATCTTAGTGACAATTGTTCCAGCAGTTGTCACGATAGAAGGCAAACTCTTTAAAAGTCCTTCCACTATCTTAAGTAAGAGCTCAACTCCCTTACTTAAAAGTTGCGGAAATCCATTTGTAAGATTGCTCAAAAAAGTATCAATAACAGTCGTATCTCCGGCAAAGATTGAGCCTGTTGCAGAATCTATCGAACCACTTAGAGCATCAATTAACTGAATAGCGGCTCCCATCCAGTCAAAAGTTAATAATCCCTCTCCGAGACTTGTTGCCATCTTAATCGCTGAATCAAAAAAGGCAGGAGCTGAACTTGCAATCATATCAACCGCTCCACCCACAAGATTCGGAATCTGCGAAAGAATATTCGTGATCATTGGAAAAAGATTATTAAATGCAAATGTTTGGACAGTCTGTCCGAGCGTTTCAAGAGATGGTCCTAAATCCTGTCCAAGCGCAAGATTTGCCATCAGGTTCTCTGCTGCCGCTTTCATAGCTCCAAAGGATCCTGTGAAAGTAGTTGATGCTTCCTGAGCCGCAACTCCGGTAAGTCCTAAATCTTGCTGAATCACATGAATAGCATCGTATACGTCTCCAAGGTTATCAATATTATATTCAACTCCGGAAAGCTTTGATGCATCAGCAAGGAGCCTTTGCATCTCAGTTTTTGTGCCTCCATATCCGAGCTTAAGATTATCAAGAAGCTGATACTGGCCTTTTGCAAAACCCTGATAAGCTGTCTGAATGTTCTCAATAGGTGTTCCCATCTTAGCGGCATTATCGGCCATGTCCATGATGGCTGTGTTGGCTGCTTCTGCTGCCTTTGCGGTATCTCCACCAAAAGCACTCTTAAGAGCTGCACCGAAAGAGACTGCTTGCTCCGCATAATTGTTGGCTGATATTCCAGCAGCAGCGGCTTCAACAGCATATTTCTTTGCAGCCCCAGCTGCATCCTCATAGAGAGTATCAAGACCACCAAAAGACTGCTGAAGATTTCCTCCGGCTTCAAGAGCTGATTTTAATGCTGTGCCGATTCCGGCGGCGGCAATTGCTCCCTTGATCGCTCCTATAATTTTAAGTCCGGCAGATTGTCCGGCGCTTCCGGCTTCACCTCCGAGCTCTTTTGAAATTGCGCCGCTAATTCCTTTGGCTGATGGGACTATTTGAACAAAAGCTTTACCTAATTCCGTTGCCATTTAAGCGCCTCCATTCTTTATCAAAATCAGCTCCGGAATTAAATTCCCTTGCTTTTTCCTTTGTTTCTTTCTTTTTTGATAACAGCTCAACAAAAGAAGGCGGCTTGTTTATGCCTTTTTTAGCATCCTTTGTTTTCGCATAAATATTGATGGCCGTATTATCAACAATATGAGCTAAGAGCAGCATTTCAATGTCCACTCTTAGCCCATACAATTTAAGCTTTATTCTTGAATTATCCCGAAGGCCTTTCGCTAAAGTTGCGATATACTCCGGCGGAAATTCATAGATATTATAAATATGATAGTATTCAGCAAAATCGCAGATAAGTGCATCCTCATCAAGTGCCATCAGGCTTGAGAGGTCTGAGATTTTTTTGTTTCTTCACCCATAAGAACAACGATTTCTTTAAACTCTGACATCATAAGCTCTATGTCTGCAATCCCATCTTCATCGGACACATGCTCCAAGAGCTTTTGTTCTCCTTCTTTTCCAAGCAAAAGAGGAAGCGCAGCCGTGACACCCTTAAGAGCTCTTGACTCATCTCCGGAATCCCAGTCCGCCATTGCTTTAATAAAGCGCCAATCTTTTGCTTTTTTCTCATTAACATTACATACGAATCCGCTCATTGTATGTATTTCCATTTAAACCTCCATTTTAAGCCGATGGTGCTGCGGCTGCGATCATGTACTCATAGTGAGTGTTGCCTTCAGAATCAGGAATACAATTAACTGTCGTATCATAGCCAACAGCATCCTCATCGCTATATGTGAGATCTCCGATCTCCGACAGCGATGCTGTCGGAATAACAATCCTCTTTAACGTATTACCTGACAGAATCATATCGATTACGATTGAGACCTGATCGACATCCTTATTGTTCGCAGTAATAACGATTCCGGTCTCAAGATCTCCGGAAACGTTAGCCATTCCGTAAACAAACTTAAGAACATCGACATTTTTGATCTCTATTAGCTCAAAGTTGAATGTATCTTCCTTTGAGCTCTGGATGACAAGAACTGTATCTCCGCCCCATGCCTTGATGTTGTTAGTCTCAAGATTCGTGCTGTTTGTCAGCCCAGCATCTGAACAATAACCAAGATTTTTAAAAGCAGAATCAAGCTCTTCAGTTGGTGATGTGGGAAGAGGTGTTCCCTTAGGAGCCACATTAATTGCTCCAGTAATCTTAGGCTTTCCAGCACTTACATTGCTTGCATTGCTCATTTTGACCTCCTTAATAATGAACTATGTCAAAAACAGCCTGATATCTATATTTTTTTGATGTAGTATCAGTAAAATTGTAATCACCATCAAGCTCGATGCTCACAATCTCTGAGAGCTCAATTGCATGATATTCCATTGCGAATTTAAGCTTTTCATTGAGAACTGAAGCATCATATAAACTCTCACCATAGCTCTGGATCGTAAGAGTGGATCTCTTGATGTGATTTGTCATTGAGCCTCCTGTCTTCTCAATCAGATAAAAGCTTGAAGGAATATCCTTCTTCGGAATCTGTAAAAGAACAGGAGCGCTCATTCTTTCATTTAAAAAATTTCTTACATACTCTTCAATGATCATCCTTTAACCGCCTTAAGAATTGAATTATTCTTGAGATTGTCTCTTCTTGCTGCAAAAGTCTCAGCTCTGACCTCAGCATTGACTCTGTTACGTCCTGAGTGAGAACTGACTTCATATCCGGGGCCGAGTCTTCCAAGAGCGCTGTTCGCATAATTAAGACATATGCTTTGCATCTCAGAAGATTTAAGAAGCTCTCTGACTCCGCTTCTATTTAATTGAAATTTCACTTTAGCCATATTTCTCACACCTGACTTTCATGTGCCAAGGAAGCTGATGCGGGATGTTTGCTTCAATCCCTGTGATGGGGAATCCAAAAGTCTGGACTGTGTGAGTAACACCATAGGAATCAGTCCATGAGACTTTTTTATTTGTCCAATCGTGTGTGTCTCCTTTTGGGATTCCTAGCATATATTGAATCGTTTTCCCAAAAAGCTGAGTTGATGAGACTATATCATCAGATGTCGGCTCACCGACAAGAACATTCTCAACCTCAACAGGAACCTCCTCAAATATAGGATCGCCAAAATTATCCTCTCCGATCTGGACTTCATCATATAGAATTACACTGATTCCTGATATCCTTGCCATATGAATTCACTTCCCATCTTCTGCTTCAATAATCCAAGCTTCTTAAGATCATTGTTGAGTATCGAATTTGCTATACCGCCGCCGGCAACAGCAAAGGTTCCTGACCACGAATATCCAAGAGCAGACTGTGATTCCTGACTCATTGCATCTCCTTCAGTATTCTGTCTAAGGATCCTGAAGGTAACATCACAAGTCACGATTTTCACAACGCTCTCATAAGCTGAATCAATCTTGATCCGGGCATCAATGTCTTTTCCGTAATTTCTTCCGAGCACTCTGATCTCATCTGAAACAAGTGGGAGAAGTGCATCAGCTCTTTCTTGTTCTGCTGCCGAGAGCGGCCTATATAATCTCTGGATATCTTCAACTGTTGCAAATGGCTTATTCATATCTTTCCCTTCTTCTGCGCTGAGTCTGTCTTTTTGGCTGTTCAACAGGAATCTCCTCTTTTATCGGCTCCTGTTTTGGAGGCTCCTTTTTTGGAGCCTCCTTTGCCTTTTTCTCATCTTCAACAAGAACAAAGTTCGGTGAGATGATTTTTGAATTAACGATAATCTCAGCGCCAGTCTTTACATTTCTGTATATCAAAGCGCCCTCCTTACTTATCAAGCAGATGCGTTTGTCTTTACGATAGCAAATGCAGCGGGATCAATAATTCCCCATCCGACATATGCTTCTCCTCTGAGATAGATTTGGTTATGTCCCTTAAGATCTCCAAGATCTGAGTTGTCAGGATTACCAAATTCAATGACCTCAAGAGGAATCTGCTTTGAGAAGCCCCATTTAAACATATCAGCGAAATTTCCGACAATAGCTCTGTCTGCGCCTGATGCGAAGGAAACTGTGCTGTTAGTATCAACAGGAAGTCCATTGATATTTCCGACAGCTGCGCCCCATCCAAGCTCAGGGAACATGGGTTCATTAGATGTCGAACCTTTCTTGAGCTGAGCAAGAGCGTTCTTCATTGCCGGAGCCATTGCAAGTCCTGTCACATCATACTCAGCCGCTTCAATAAGAGCGATTGCATCTGTGATGTTGGCATCAGGAGTTGAGCTATTGAATACTACTGTATTAGTTACAAGATCATCGAAGTTTTTATTGCTAAGAACAGAAGCAGTAAGGCCTGTTCTTGGATTAATTCCATGGAAGGCCATGATATCGATTCCTCTTGCAACTTTCTTTGCGAATCCGTCAGCAAATGCAGTCAGATACTGAAGTCTGATTTCATCAGCTCCATATCTGAATTCATCTGAGACTCTCATTCCATACTCAACCTTAACAGGAATCATCTGGATTGATGCAACAGTTCCGCCGCCGTTTGACTTGGCTGCGTTCTCGCCTACAAGGTCAACCTCTTTATCAAGTGAGAAAGTGAAAACTGTCTCGCCATTAAAAGGGATAGGCTCAGCTCCAGAGAGAACTGCAAGAGATGATTTTCCTTTTACTTTTGAAAAAAGTTCGTTTGTGACTACTGGTGGCAAAAGATTGCCTCTTGTTAAAATATCGCCCATAATATCCTCCTTTATTGATTTGCAAATTGCGCATTGATGCTTGCTAATACCTCAGCCATTCCAGCATCATATGAATTGCCAGACTTGGCCGCCTGTGTTCCTGTGTAGAGTGGCGGAGCTCCATGTCCTTGCGGCTTTAATATGCCGGATAACTTTTCAGCATCAGCCTTAAGCTCCTCTTCCGTACTGCCTATGAGTCTATCTGAGAGCTCAATTGGAAGCTTATTCTCATATGCCACTTTGTTCTTCAAGAGCTTGTTCTCAGCAGTTTCTGCTCTCTGCGTGAGATTTGAGACAGTTTCATCAAAAGTCGAGAGTTTTTTATTTGCTTCCTCAACAAGCTTATTTGCATCCTCAAGCTGCTTATCATAGTCGGCTTTCAGCGCCGTCACATCATCAGGAGATAAATAATCCTTGTATTTATCAGCAAGCTCTCTGTCCTTTTGTTTGAGCCTTGACTGAATTGCTTTGTCAAAATCTTCCTGTGTCTCAATTATTTTGAAATCGCTCATTGTGTGAAATCCTCCTCTTTTACCGTTGAGTAACGTGATTTTTTTGTATTAAAAAAGGACTATTTAAAGTCCTTTTTAATAGCTGATAGATTGTTTAGGTCTTTCTTCTTTGGTTGTGGCGCACAACCAAAAAGCCAAGATCATACTGTCCATTATTGAAATATCATAAGTATCAACAAGAGAGCTATATCCAAAGCCTCCCTGAGATCCGATAAGTCTTTTTTTGCAATTAGTAACAACATCCTTAAGACTCTCCTGTCCCATATGGACTATATCTTTAGAAAAGACCGCTTGCTCAAACATTGCATTTGCTGAAATGATTTCTCCGACCTTTGGAAGAATCGGCGGCTTTTTGATTCCGTGTTCCTTCATCTGATCAGCGAGAAGCTTCTGGCCGCTTGCTCCGTCAATAGCTATTTTTGAGATTTTTGGATTATATAAATATTCAAATATCCAGCCGTTTCCGGCTCTTATCGACTCACAAGCAATTGATTCAACAAATATATGTCCGTCCTTAGTTCTTGAAGCAATGCTCATTGCTACATTAACACCATCTTTTCCATATTTGATTCCGATATAGCGCTTCTCTTTAAGCTCAGGAAACTTTGACAGCTTGAGCTCATCCCAGTCTCCTTCGGAAAATTCTGACTTTTGATTAAACGTACACCAAAAGCCAAGCCTCTGGATGTTAAAGTCGAGAACAAACTCATCTGTATCTCCTGAGATCTCATTTCGGATATTTCTCTCCTTCAGGAGCCTTCCGAATGATGGATTGTATCTTTTCCAGAGCTTTGGATCATTAAGCTCATCAATTCCGATCATCTCCGGAGTTGACCATTCAGCCCATCCTGTATCAGGAGCCTTTTTATTAAGAACCGCATTTCTTATTCTTACAAATACATCTCCGCCTGATATGACAGTCGGCGGAGTTCCGACCATGATAGTCTGTGGATTCTTGCTTGCTGATACTGTATATAGAAGAGCTGACTCTTGCTTTGAAGTGTATTCCTGAGCCTCATCGATAATAAGAAGGTCAAATCCTTCTCCAAGACCTCCGTTATTCGTTCTGGTCCTGAAATCAATAACACCGCCCCCGGAAATCTCTATATGCTCAAGGCCATACTGCTTTGAAGCATAAAAGCTCCGCTCAGGCATATTCTTCTTCTTTTTCGAATGTTCCTGATATCCGGCTTTGATAAGAAGATTATAAAGCCTGTTGAAAGCATCATGAGATGTCGTTGTTCGATGAGCAGTATGACATATCTTCTCTTTAAGAACGATAAGACCGAACATCTCTCTTGCGGCAAGGACTTCTCCTTTTCCATTTCGCCTAGACAATCCAATGCAATAATTCATATGTCTCCATTGACCTTTGTTGTCAATGGCCATGATTGCCCGAATCTGTCTCTGCTGCCATGTCATAAGGCTCTGACCTGTCAAAGAGTAGAGCCTGACCGCTTTTGCGCCAAATGATTTAGTTTTTTTGGTAAGCACTACATTGGTATAAGAGGGATTTTGATTATCGTCCCTCATCTTACCTCCTTAGTGCTCTTTGCCTCTCTTTTATTTTTTCGACTTCCTTAAGAACCTCAGCCGGATTTTTATTTCTTGTGATTATTCCGGCGCTCCGCCTTGAATAGCCTGTTTCTTTTTGGAAGTCAGATATCACTTCATCACGAAAAAGCTGCGCCGCTTGTTCGATGCGCTCCGCCGCTGATATAGTGCTTTTTTGTCCGATGGTTTTCCTTCTGTCAATCTCTTCAGGTGAGCTTTCCCATTGGCTTTTGCTCCAAACATTTTGAGACTTTTTTCCTGTTTGATAGGTGACTGTGCATCTGCAATACTGATGCCGCCTATATATATCATCAGGAGCCGAGCCATATTCATATGTTCCGGCAAGAGAATCACACCAAGGACAGCAATTTGCCTCTGCAATCCTTGTTATGGTTGCCTTAAGTCCCGCCTCAGTTCTGAACTTTGCATTTGAATCAATAAAGTCATCAAAAAAAGCCTCAGAGTTGTTGATAATGGGCTCTCCTAGCCATATAAGAGCATCTTCAAGAGATATTCCTTCAGTTGTCATTTTATCAATAAGTCCCTTGATCCTACTTTCTGGAAATTCCGCTTTGACGCTCTTAAGTCCGATGCCAAGCCCCGAATCAATAATGCTCTGAATCTGCTCAGCCGCTTCATTTGTTAGCTCATAATTATTCCGAAGCGCCGGAGTGACTGTTCTTTTGGCTATGTTGTAATATAGCCGTCCATCCGGGAGATTTTCTTCATTCAGATTGCTTATCAAAGCTTTGGAGAGACTTTCTCCAAGCCTCTCCGCATAATCATGGCCATCAACAAATGTCGCTGTCCCATCTCTTATCCTTTTGCTTATCTGAGCAATCCGTCTGTCCCTCATCATGTTCGATTGAAAAGATGTCTGTATCTTTTCATTAAGAACCGGAACAACATCAGCTGCCATAATTCACCGCCTTCCCTCGCCATTTTAAGGCATGATAAAAGAGAGCTGGCGGACAACTCTCTCAGCGTTTGCAACCACTGTCATGCCACGAAAAAGAGCTATGCTCTTATCGCCATTTTTCTGAAAATGAATCAGCAAAAGCTTTCATTGCAATAGCAGCTTCTGCCTTTTCATTTTTTACAATTGAGCCTTCAGGAATTCCTTCCCATATGTCCGCATCGACTTGATAAAAGATTTGACCATCCTTTTCCGATGCGTTTCTTATTGTTGCCGGGATAAGAACTGCATCCCCTGTGCTGAATTTTGTTTCCATAAGCCTCCTATCTTAAATTCCTGTCATCTCAAGAATCTTGTCTTCTGTAAGATAATCAGGATAAGATGTATTAATTTTCTGTATAGCATCACCTATGCCGCCAAGCATCGAAACATCAGCCTGAAAAGGTGGAAGCCATATCGGTGTTGTTATCGTGATCTGCTGCCTTGTGTAAGCATAATCATCTCTTATGCAAGCAGCCAAATATCCGGCATTAAGTATTCCGACATTAAATGATTTATGAGCAGCCTTTGCTGTGAGTCTCAAATTCTCATGGCTTGCCTTGATCGCATCATAGCTTGAAGGATTGCTCTGAGGGAATCCAAGATCATCAAGCGTAAGTCCGACTTCCCCAGCAAATAATGCAGCGAACATCTTAAGCTGGTCAACATGAGGAGTCATGCTCTGCTGAGCAAATTGTCCGAGCTTGACATGATCTTGACCATCTTCATTGAGCGTAAATCTCATCATGGCTGACATAGCTGCTGACCATTTATTTAAGGCTTCAGCTTCAGGATCAACTCCAGTCATCCATTTCTGAGGAAAAGAAAAGAACTCCGCCGATATCTCTGATCTTTTAATCGTTCTAAGAGCTGAGCCAACTATCGACATACAAGCTCTTGATATTCTTGAATGACCAAAAGGTCTCTTTGCATCCGGCTTGAAGATAAGCGGAACAAGCATTGGCTCTTTTACTTTGTAGATTCTCGAATCAATAAGCTTCCCATTTTCATAGAAATAAGTTCCTTCATGCGTGAAATATGCTTCCTTAACTGGCTGAAGACCTTTATTTCTTTCAAGAACTGCATATCCTTCATTGAGAAGTCCGGTTGTTGGATTTAAGATTCCGGTCGCATCATCAGCATTGATAATCTGCAATCTTGGAAATCCTGACTCATCTTCTGAAATATAAATAAAAGAACAAGCACTGATAAGAGCTCCAAGGATTCCTGATGGAAATAGGACATCCTTGTTATTCGCTGCATAAATAGATTCAAGGTCAAAAGCGTCATTTCTGAAGCCATAAAAATCAAGTCTATCAGCCAGCGCATCAACTCCCTTAGCACACCAACCAACGCAGCTATTCCAGAATTTTAATTCTGGCGGAGATGAGATCCCAAAGTCAAATGTTGAGTTCTTCATCTCGTAAAAGAGATATCTGGTCCCTATCCTTATTCTTTTTTTAGTTAGTAAGTTCTTCAGGAACTCAATTCCAACATATTCCATAGGATCACCTTTTAATTGATAAATTTATCACAGCCCCCGCCGATTTTCAGCGAGATATATGTTTA
>Ga0265299_10002177_pt1 | contig 20559 bp, 17 predicted proteins | sample AusTroGonzalo_MG_4_FD_193485 | JGI IMG/M metagenome (GOLD analysis project Ga0265299, IMG submission 193485) | Bovine rumen microbial communities from tropical cattle in Woodstock, Queensland, Australia - Gonzalo_02 | ecosystem: Host-associated > Mammals > Digestive system > Stomach > Rumen ... | reverse complement strand
CACGCTCAACAATTTCCATTATTGGGTCGGCCGCACGCATGTGAGATTCAATGTACGGATGCTGATGGCCGGCATTGGCCGTATTTTCTTCGGAGCTGTGAAACTGCTGTTGATTGTGCCGTATATTAAACCCTATGCAGTTGATTATCAAGTGCTGGTGCCTTCTCTTGGACCGTGGGGTGCCGTCGGCTCCGCCGCTCTTCTCTATTCTCTTTACATCTACATTGATTTTTCCGGCTATTGCGACACGGCCATCGGAATGGCCTATATGATGGGCATCCGCACACCTGAAAACTTCGACAATCCCTACTTTTCAACCAATATTTCCGACTTTTGGAAGCGTTGGCACATCACTTTCTCCACATTTCTGAAAATATATGTGTTCAAACCCGTCATCGCTTTGCTGAACCGTTTCCCAATCGCCAAATATCGCATGCTGGTGTCGGTAATTGCCTATATGGTCACCTTTTTCGTATGCGGAATCTGGCATGGCAGCACACTTAATTTTGTGTTTTGGGGACTATGGCATGGCATTGGATTGTCTGTGTATAAGTTAATTACGTATGGAAAACCTGTCCGACCTTTGACAAGAACACGCCAAATCCTCGGAATTGGCGGCACCTTTGTCTTTGTGACTGTCGGTTGGATTTTCTTCAACTATCCTGTTGATCAATTGATGATAATGTTCAAATTGTTGTTCTGATGAAAGAATTATATCGTTTGAAGTTGCTTGCCCGTGTCGGGGGGTGTGTTATGGCCGCATTGTTCTTTTGGCTGGTTCTTTCGTTATGCATCCCCACTTTTCATGTCACAGAACCCAAGGGCCAACTCTATACGATTCGCCATCAGGAACTTAGAGACAATAATCCGCTCTATACCGATTTCTTCCTGAAAAGCATAAAAAATCATAACGGTTGGCTGGTTTTAGGCACATCGGAGACCAATCCGCGCCCGAAAGGCAACTATTATGACTTTTTGAATGCCGACACATCCCTCCATTGCGGCTTTTCCATGATTTGTGGTGCTGGGCGTACGGCATGTACCTATTTTCCGTTGATTCAGAGCAATGAGAATATACGCGGCCTCAAGGTGATATTCTTCCTTAATCCATCGTATGGGTGCGGGAAACTGGCTTTCAGCAATGAAGATTACTTTGACAGGTATGTCTCGAATGCCATATATAGAAAGGCGAACCGTCCTGTAAATCAGGAAGTTGATGATATATTGAAAGTTAACCAGCCTGTTGCTTCATGGTTTAGTAATATTGAGGAGTCAATGGCGTATGGTTTAGAACGTTTGAGGCGGAAGTATTACCAAGACTTGGTGTTTTGGATGAAACCGCAAAAGTTTTACGACAAACTCGTTTGGTTGCGTTCCGAAACGGTCGAACGTCTGCCGAAAAGTTGTGACCGTCCAGAAAAGAGTCGTTACAACTATGAGTTGAATGTTGGAGCCGATTTTGATGTCCATTCCTACACGTTGTGGCCGCATCCCGAATCGTCGTACCGTTGCGATGAGCTGCGGACCATGATTCGGCTGTGCAAGGCCTACCAAGTGGATATCGTGTTTGTTCTTGGGCCTCACAATCACATCGCATACAAGAAGGTGCATCCAGAGGAACTTCCAAAGATACAGGAAGTTTCGGAAAATTTGCGGCAGGTGTTGGAACAAGAGAATGCCGCATTCATCGATTGCACGGATTTATCCACTGTGCCTGGTGTTTTCGCCGATTGGCAGCACCACACCAGCTACGGCGGCTATTTAATCTATCAGAAAATCAAGGCGTATGTTTTGGAAAAGGAAAACCGTTAAAATACTGGGCATACTACTCATCTTCGCACTGGTGCTCCTGATGCTCATGCTGCGTAGCGACGGGGATATTTCGTGTCTTTATACGACCTTCTGAGAGGGATATGTTCGGACGGCGGGCATGGAAGTTTCATGTGGTGGACTTGAGATCACAGAGGAAATAAACTACGAAAGAACACTATCTATGATTGTTATTATGTCTTCTTGCTTTGTTTGTTCGGCGTTGATATACATCTTTCCTGAAATTCTTGCCTAAAGCTTTCACTTCAACAGGATTGTCTTTAATCCACTGTAGGTATTCTTCTTGTTCTAAATCATCTGTGGTATAGTACAAACCAAAAAATTCCTTGCAATAATAAATCTCGCATCTTGATTCAACATCATTTGTGATTAAGTTTCCTTCACCGAAATTAAAATCTACATCACACAGGTTGCTAAACGGCAGTAATTCTTTGGGATATAATTTGTATATCAGATTTACCAACGTAACGTTGTAAGGTTCGTTAATATGTATGTTTTGTTTTGATGTAGGAACCTTTCTTGATATTACCTTGTATTTTCTTGTCGGATCAGAGGATAAAAAAACGAAATAATCCCTAGTGGTGTCAATACTTGATATGTAAATGGTTGTATTTATTTGTTCCATTGACTGAGACTTCACGTCGTTTGCAACAATGACAATCGCAATCACAAGAATTACATGGTAAAACCAACGTGTTTTGACATGAAATTATCCATTGAATAACAAAGCTTGCTTAAATTTTTTTCAATCGCGCGTATCTGCGCATAGGAGCCAATTGCGGGGACGTGGTTGGCTACAAAAAAGTGCGCCGTTTCCGACGCACTTTTTTCGATTTTAGTACTTGTAGAATCCTTCGCCAGTTTTGCGGCCAAGCAGTCCGGCACGGACCATCTTGCGCAACAGCGGGTGAGGACGGTACTTCGGATCACCGAACTCTTTGTAGAGCACCTCCATAATGGCGAGGTTCACGTCGTTGCCGATGAGGTCGGCCAATGCGAGCGGACCCATGGGGTGGTTGGCACCCAACATCATGCACTTGTCGATGTCTTCCGAAGAAGCGATACCGTCGGCGAGGATGCCCACAGCTTCGTTGATCATCGGGATGAGGATGCGGTTCACCACGAAACCAGGAGCTTCGTTCACGGGAACGGGCGTTTTGCCGATTTCCGTGGTGAGGTCAACGATGGTCTTGGCCACCTCTTCGGAGGTGAGCTGACCCTTGATGACTTCCACCAATGCCATTCTGTCGGCGGGGTTGAAGAAGTGGCAGCCGATGAATTGGCTCGGACGGCTCGTGCAAGCAGCAATCTCCGTGATGGACAAAGAAGAGGAGTTGGTGGCGAAAATCGTCTCTGGCTTGCAAATCTTGTCCAATTCCATGAAGACATCCTTCTTGAGTTGCATATCTTCCACAGCGGCTTCGATCACGAGATCAGCATCTGCAAAAGTGGCGTAGTCGGTGGTGGTGGTGATGTTGGCGAGGATGGCGTTCATCGCGTCTTCCGTGATTTTGCCTTTCTCCACAAGTTTGGCGTATGATTTGGAAATGGAACCCATTGCCTTGTCAAGGCTGGCTTGGGTTCTGCTCTTCATGACCACGGGCATCTTAGCGGCGAAAGCCTTGATGATACCTTTGGCCATAGTACCTGTACCTATAACACAAATTTTCATAATAGATGTATTTAATTGGGTGAAAAATGATTATTCGTTGGTGAATTTTGCCTCGGTTTTGGTGAGGAAGGCGTTCATGCCAACCTTTTGGTCTTTGGTAGCGAAGCATTTGCCGAACATGTGGCTCTCAAAGGCGATGGCCTCGTCAGCGGTCAGGTCGTACTCTTCGTTGATACATGTTTTAGCGTAACTTACAGCGATGGGTGCATTTTTGGCGATGCGTTGTGCCAAGGTAATCGCTGCGTCCATCAGCTCTTCAGGTTCATAGACGGCATTTACTAATCCAATGCGCAATGCTTCGTCTGCTTTAATAGCTCTGCCGCTGAAAATCAGCTCTTTGGCGACGCCCATGCCCGCGATTTTGGCTAAACGGTAGGTGCCGGAGAAACCAGGGATGATGCCCAGACCGACTTCTGGTTGTCCGAATTTGGCGCGGTTGGAAGCGAGACGGATGTCACAGGACAAAGCCAGTTCACAGCCGCCGCCGAGTGCGAAACCGTTCACTGCCGCGATGACGGGAATGGGTAGCGTCTCGATTCTGCGGAACACTTTTGCGCCAAAAGCGCCGAAACGCTCGCCTTCCTCTGCAGACAAGGGTTGCATTTCCGAGATGTCCGCGCCCGCCACAAAGGATTTCTCGCCGTCTCCGGTGATAATCAGCACACGGATGTCCTTGTCCAAGTTGGAAAGGAAGTCATCCATCTCCTTTAAGATGTTGGAATTTAATGCGTTGAGAGATTTCGGTGCGGAAATGGTCAGGGTGCAAACCGCATCAAGGGTGTCTATTTTCAGGAATTGATAATTCTGCATGTCTTTTGATTTAAAAGTGGGGCAAAGATACAAAAAAAAAGTGCCGTTTGGCACTTTTCTTTTTAACGTTTTCTCTTACTTGGATTGTTGAGGCTGGGTGTTTCCTTTTGCATCTCTTTCTTCTTAGAAGTCAGTGATTTTTTGTATTTGTACTCCAAGTCGTAGAGCTGTTGGATATGGCGAGGCGTCAGAATGGCTTTGTACTTTTTGTAGTAAGTGTTTTCCAACTCCAGGATTTTTTTGCGCATTTCAAACTTCTGGTCATGCAAGTAGGTGAGTTGTTTGTCGTTCAACTTTTCGATGGCCTCTTTGTTTGAGCCCGGAGCGCCTAATTTGATACCTTGCTTTTCCAGATTCTTGCGGTAGGCGTCTATGATGGCTGTCTCGTCTTTCAGGTACTGTGCGTATGCTTTCCAGAAAGCATCACCCTCTTTCTCACTTAGGGTCAGATGCTCTTTCATGTACGAGAACCGCGCCTGCATGAGGTTGAAAGAGGTCTTTTCCTGGGCGAAGAGAACTGTGGTTGCGCTCACCGCCATAAAAAACAGGGTTATCCATAATTTTTTCATGATATGAATATTTTAGGTTAGTATTCCATATATTGATAGTAATCCAACATGGCGAGTTCTTCGCTGTAGTATTCCGTCGCAACGGCTTCCAGTAACTCTTCTTCCGTATTCGCGGTAGCCACTTGCTGCGCTTGTGTGATTTCCGTAGACTTTGCCGGCGCGTTGTAGGTGAAGAAAATCCCCACGGCGACAGCGATAACAGCAACAGCTGCAATGGCAGAAGAGATGAATGTCTTCCGTTTTCGCTGCTCTTGACGGATGTTTTGCATTACTCTTCCCGGCAACTCGTCAAAATAATTCTCCGGAATCTGGTAATGCTCCGTTTTCTCTATGTTTTCCAAATCTATCATAACAAATGTGAATTACGAATTCTTGACTGCGGAACTTTTAAAAGGTTAAACGCTCCGAAATATTTTTTTTGATTTTTTCGGCGGCGAAATGATAGGACGCTTTCAGAGCGCTTTCGGATGTGTCGAAAATCTTTGACATCTCGGCGTAAGGAGTCTCGTCGTAGTAGCGCATCGTGAAAACGGCACGTTGCTTCGGCGGCAATTTGAGGATTTCCTCTTGCAGATATTGCTCGATCTGATTCGGGGTCATCGTGCTGGTGTCTGCCTGACTGACGAGCAAGAAGTCGGTGTAGTTGTCGTCGTTCAAATTCAACAACCGCTTCTTTTTCTCAATATACGTAAGCGCTTCGTTGACACATATTCTTGAAATCCAGGTTTTTAAGCTGGAATCGTTTCTGAATTTGTCAAGATTCCGCCAGATCTTGATGCACACATTCTGCGTGACATCATCGGCATCTTCATGGATGGTAACGATGCGTCGCGCATTGTAATAAATGTGCTTCTGATACTTCTTCAACAATAACTCGAAAGCCTTTTCTTTCGTTTTGTCATTGCTGAAGAGCGACAGGATGAATTCGTCTGTGATTTCGGGCATAAGCTGAATATCAGTTATTTGCGACTAATGGCTTTTTGGCAAGCCTCCACGATGTGCTCCTTGTCGAGACCGAAATGGGCCATCAGTTCATCGGGGGTGCCGCTTTCGCCAAAGTGGTCGTCCACGCCAATCATTTCCACGGGCGCGGGCAGGTTGCGACCCAGACACTGACAGATGGAGTCTCCCATACCTCCGTTGAGGAAATGTTCTTCCGCGGTGACTGCGCAACCGGTTTTCTTAATGCTGTTGATGACGGCTTCCGTATCCAACGGCTTGATAGTCGCGATGTTGATGACTTCGGCGGAAACACCTTTTTCACGCAGGATTTGGGCTGCCTGCAATGCAGGGAATACCAAATGACCAGTAGCGAAGATGGTCACGTCGTTGCCTTCTTGCATGACCTCGGCTTTTCCGATGATGAACGGTTTTTCCTCCGTGAAGTTTGGAACGGAAGGACGGCCAAAGCGCAGATAGACGGGACCGTTGTATTCTGCCGCTGCGATGGTTGCCATTTTCGTTTGATTATAGTCGCATGGATTGATGACCACCATGTTGGGAAGCATTTTCATCAGTCCGATGTCTTCCATCATCTGGTGCGTGGCACCGTCTTCGCCGACCGTGATACCGGAGTGGGATGCACCGATCTTGACGTTGAGATTGGAATAAGCCACCGTCATGCGGATCTGATCATAGACGCGACCAGAGATGAATCCGGCAAATGCGCTGGCGAATGGGATTTTACCGCTCAATGCCAGTCCGGCGGATATGCCGATCATGTTCGCCTCGGCGATGCCGCATTGGATAAAACGCTCAGGATAGGCCGATTTGAAGTCGCCCATTTTCACGCTTCCCGTGACATCAGCCGTCAAAGCGAAGATATTTTCATTATTTTGCGCCGCTACCAATAAGCCTGCGCCAAACCCAGAACGGGTGTCTTTCATCGTGTAATTCTCAATGTTTACCATGCCAAAAAATTTCGGCAAAGATACGAAATTTGAGAAAAGAGAGTTATCTTTGCCACAAATATTTATTGGTTATTTTGATGAGAGAATTGATGCGCTTTTTACTCTGTTTTTTCTGTGTGTGCGGCTGTCTGCGGCTGCCTGCGCAAGAATTGGGAGATTGGCGTATCCGTCACGTTCAAGCAGATTCCATGACGATTCGCTTGGATACTTGCTCTATTATTCCGCAATCATTTTATATACAGGGCCTTAGTACGTCACAGTACACCCTTGACCCACTGGTGTCCACTCTCTATTTAAGTGATTCGGCACTGTTGGGGAAACGCCTTGTTGTGCAATATAAAACTTATTCTTTCGATTTGTCGAAGCCTTTCGCGCACAAGTCTTTGCGTGAGATTGCGCCGGGTCGGGCAGTGCACCAGACCGCCGACCTGCCCTCCACTCCGTTGACGGATCTCCTGAATGACCAATCGCTGTACACTAACGGCTCGATTTCTCGCGGCGTTTCCATCGGAAGTAACCAGGATCTGGTACTCAATTCCTCTCTTAACTTGCAGATATCGGGAAGATTGTCCGAAGATGTGGAGGTGCTGGCCTCGGTGACAGACAAGAATATCCCCATCCAACCCGAAGGCAACACCCAATATTTACAAGATATCAGTAGCATCTTCATTAAAGTGAAAATCAAGGAGATGGCAGTGCTGGATGCTGGCGATGTGGTTTGGAAATGTACGGGTGATGATTTTTTGAAAGTTTCCAGAAACATGTTGGGGTTGAATGCGACAGTGCAATCCAAACCTTCCGAGAAGACGAAAATGCTTAACCAAGCGGGCGGCGGTTTGGCGAAAGGAAAGTTCGCCAGACAAACTGTAGCTGTTCAGAATGGTGTGCAAGGACCATATAAACTATTCGGGGCAGACGGGGAGGTATCTATCCTCATGGTGGCTGGCTCAGAACGTGTCTATGTTGACGGTCAGTTGCTGACGCGTGGTGCGGAAAACGATTATACGGTGGATTACAATACGGCAGAAATTACTTTCACTCCAAAGATGTTAATGACTGCCGAGAAACGTGTTATCGTGGAATTTGAGTATTCTAATCGACATTATTCTCGATATAACTTGTTTACCCATAATGAAATAGAAGTGGAAGGAAAACTTCCGCTCAAGCTGAGGTTCGATCTCTTCCATGAACAAGATTTGAAGAACCAGTCCATTCAACCGGAACTTACAATGGACCACAAACGGTTCTTGTCGGCTTTGGGTGATGCTGCTTCCACGGCGTATTATCCCATAGCAGATTCCGTTGCCTATTCGGCCGATAGAATTCTTTATGAAAAGATAGATACTATATACAAAAATAATATATATACTATTTATACTTATTCGACTAATACTAATGCCCCATTATATAGCCCCTCTTTTACCTTCATGGGGACAAATAAAGGAAATTACCGTTTGGTTAGCAGCACGGCAAATGGACGTGTTTTCGCATGGGTAGCCCCAGAAGAGGGAATCCCCCAAGGCGATTACGAGCCGGTTTTAATGCTTGCGGCACCCACTTCCCAACAAATGGCGACCCTCGGCGTCGACCTTCAATGTCGTGACAATACGTTTATATCCAGTGAATTGGCGGTCTCCCGATATGATATGAATACCTTTTCTAAGAAAGACAGTCAAGATGATGTGGGATTTGCATATCTTTTCAAGATACGAGATGAGGAACGGTTTGCCTCCCGACACGATTCCCAGCCGTGGACGTTCGTCTCTCATGCACAAATGCAGTACATTCACAAGTATTTCACCCCTTTCGAGTCCTTTCGCGAAGTGGAATTTGCCCGACAGTACAATCTAGCCTCGGATTATTCTCAGAATCGTTCCGAATGGTGGGTACAGGCGGGAGTTGCTTTGTCGAGACAGAAACAACATCAATATCTCTATGACCTCAACTGGTTTGACCGTGTCTCAGAGGTGAATGCATTGCGCAATGAGTTGCAAACCGATGACCATTGGAAGACTTGGCAATTGAAAACGCAAAACAGTTTCCTGATTACACGCGATTCCATCCAGAGAAGCCGCTATTGGGTTTCGAAGATGCACCTCTCAAATCAGATGCAGTGGCTAACCGTCTCGTTGGACAATTTGTTGGAATACAACCGATTTAATAATACGTATGACAACCGATTGCGTTTGAATAGCTATGCTTTCAATGAAATGAAAGCAACCGTGTCAAGTCAGGAAAAGGCAAAGCATCTATGGATGGTTGCCTATAAGAATCGGGCGGAGTGGGCGCCAGATTCCATGAAGTTGAAACCTCATTTGTTGGTTCATGAAATCAAAGCCCAATATCAATTCGCGCAGATCAAGAATCAGAGTTTTCTGTTGAATGCCACCTATCGATACCAATCGCTTTTCGATTCTTTGCAAAAAGGACATGCTGAGCACTATTTTGTTGGAAATCTACAATATACGGGCCGATTTCTGCGCAATGCTTTGATTATCAATACGTATTATGATGCGGGCAGTGGCATGGAATTGAAAAAGTCTTTCACGTACATCAAAGTCGCGGCAGGGCAGGGTACACATGTATGGAACGATTATAACGGGAACGGGATTCAGGAATTGGATGAGTTTGAAGTGGCGAATTTTGTGGACGAGGCTGAATATGTGAAAGTTTGGATTGCAGGAACGGATTACGTCAATGTTTACCAGAACCAATGGACGCAGAGTGTGCAATTGCGTCCAGCGGCCGTGTGGGCAAACAAAAAAGGTTTTCGCCACTTCCTTTCACGATTTTCCAACATCCTGTCTATCAACACTTCCCTAAAGCACAAAACCCGATTATTCCTTCCATTCTCCTTCTCGGATACCGACACGAATCTTGTAGCGAACCGTACCAATATCACGAATACCTTCTCATTCAACAACAGTAATTCAAAGTTTGCTTTCGATTTCATTGTCCAGGATGCTTCCAACACCCAATTGCTCTATTACGGTTTGGAAACGAATAAGATTGAGTATCAAGAGGTGGTACTGAAAAGCACCCCGATAGAACTATTGTACCTGCAATCGTCGTTCCAACACAGGAACACTCGGAATCATTCGACGTATTTTTCCTCCAGATGTTATTTGGTGGAGTCCTACTCATCGGATTTGCTTGTCAGATTTCAATGGCAGAACCGTTTGACAGTTGGTTTGACGGGACAGTTCGCTTATAAGCGGAACCGTCAAGGAGAGGAACAGGTTCATCGTTACCGTTCTGAACTTTCTGCCGAATATCGCATGTTGGAGAAAGGAACGCTTTCTGTATCAGCGGAGTATGTACATTTGACTGGTGATGTTGGACAGAATTCCTCTGTTTCGTATTTCCTTACTGATGGCCTTTCTTTGGGCAGGAATCTGTTGTGGATGGCGTCTTGCCAGTTCTCTATCACGAAATTTTTGCAGCTGTCTGTCCAGTATCAGGGGCGGGCTATGCAAGGGCACGCTGTCATACACACTGGAAATGTGACAGTAAACGCTTTGTTTTAGCGACCAGTTTTGACATTAAAAAAGTACATTGTTTTTTATAAAATATTAATTTTCAGTATAATACATTGAAAAATTGTTGTAACATACTGAGTTTCAGATTTTTGTTGAAACGGTGAGTAATATTTTAATAAAAATGTAAATTTAGGGGATTTCATTCAAAAAAATATGCTATTTTTGGCACTTCAAAAAATTAGGTATAAAATGTATTATGTAACTTTTTGAATGGGTAAGTCGTATAGGTAAGGAAATGACATTTTTCAGGTGTCAAAAGGATTGCGTAATACATTGATTTTTAGTGAATTAATGTAGAACTCAAGTCGTATAGAGTATGAGAAAGTATATACAAAAAGTTGGTCTGTTTGTGATTTTGGCAATGTCTGTTGTAGTGACAGGTTTTGCTCAAGATGACGCACAATTTACCTTTTTCCCGTGGGTGACGTCCTATTACAACGCCGGCGGAATAGGGGAGCAGAATAATACTTTGTGCTTTACGGCAGATTACAACAACAAGTATATGGGGTGGGGTGATCTCCCCTCAACAGCCATCACCAATGACTCGTTGCGGCGTACCGCTCCTCAGGACTTCCTCTTCAGCGTGGAATCTTATTTGAAGAAACTGCACGGCTCATTGGGTCTTACACTTGTACATGACAGACTTGGTTTCTATAGCAACACAGGAATTAAATTAGGATATGCATATAAATTGAGAGTGGGCGGTGGACATTTAGGCATCGGTCTTCAAGCTTCGTTGTTCAACCAGAAACTTGAATCCTCACTCTTGAGACCTACCCAAGAAGGGGATCCGACATTGCAGAATTTGGATGAGTCCACTTTGGACTTGGATTTCAATTTTGGTGTGTTGTATAAGACAGACCAATGGTATGTGGGGTTAGGCTGGACGCAGATTGCCGCTCTATTTGACAAGAAACAGGCTCTTCGCGTGTCTGGCGAATATGGTTCCAGACGTTCCTCACAGCTGTATTTGCATGGCGGTTATACATGGATAATGCCTTTCAATCCCAATTGGGAGTTGTTGCCGCAGGCATTGGTCAAGACAGATTTCAGCACGTTCCAGTGGGAAGTACTCCTGTTGGCACGCTATAACGGAGTATATTGGGGTGGTGTCGGCTATCGTTTCCAAGATGCTGTTTCCCTTGCTTTCGGTGCACGGCCGTTCTATAACTCCTCCAATATCTACCTCAAGGGTCTGGATTTGGGTATCTCTTATGGCATCACGGCCAATGATTTGGCATATAAGAAAAACCGTAGCTTCGGTGACGTAGAGGTTGTAGTTCGCTATTGCTTCGATATTTACAAGCCAGAAGTCTTCTCCGGTTACGGTAATTCTCGTTATATTTACAAAAACAGATACTAAAAATAAACAATCTGACGTTAATAACGGTAATTGAAAATAATAAAATTGAATAATATGAAACGGGTAATCATTCTATTAGCAGCGGCATTTGTGTTCATGGTGTCGTGTCAGAACGGTGGCGACGGTCAACTCGTCGGCGTGAAGGATCGTCCAGAGTTCTCCGATTTGGAGCCCTTCGGTATGGTTTATATCCCCACTGGTCACTATGTGATGGGCGGTGGTGATCAAGACGTACCATTTGCACTCACCCAGCAGTCTAAAAATGTGACGGTGGCTGCATTCTGGATGGACGAGACGGAAATCACGAATAACGAATACCGTCAGTTTGTCTATTGGGTGCGCGACTCTCTTGCACATGTCCTCCTCGGTGACGCCGAAATTGCGGAGGCTGAGAAGTACGGCCACTATTTGAAGTACACCAAGGGTGAGAATGAAGGCGAGGTTATCGAGCCCAAGTTGATTAACTGGAAAGAGAAGATTCCATGGGATTCTGACAATGAGGAGGTTCAGGCTGCTCTGTCACCCCTTTTCAGCAAGATGAACACCCGTTTTTATCATTATAGTGCCAACAGAATGAACGTTTCGATGTTCAACTATGAATATTGGTGGTTCGATTACCGTAACTATCGTGATCCCAAGAACCCTGACAACTTCGGTGCATCTTACAAGGAGTTCGACAAGGAAGGCAACGATTTCGGCGGTATCTATGCCAACCGTCCCAGTAGCATGGGCAATGGTTCACAGCGTTTCATCAAACATGAGGTCGTGAACATCTATCCTGACACATTGTGCTGGGCTCACGATTTCGTATATTCCTACAACGAGCCGATGATTTTGAACTATTTCAACAATCCGCAGTTCGACAACTATCCGGTTGTGGGTGTCAGCTGGCGTCAGGCAAAGGCTTTCTCCAGTTGGAGAACCCAATTGCGCATGTCATGGCTCGCCGGCAAGGAATATGCTTTCGAGCAAGAATTCCGCTTGCCTACCGAGGCTGAGTGGGAATGGGCAGCTCGCGGCGGCAACGCTCTCGCCTCCTACCCGTGGGGCGGTCCGTATACCACCAATCGTAACGGCTGTTTCTTGAGCAACTTCAAACCGCAACGCGGTAACTATATCGCTGACGACAACTTCTATCCCGGCATCGTCGCCCACTATCATCCCAATGACTGGGGCTTGTTCGACATGAGCGGCAACGTGGCTGAATGGTGTGAGGATGCATTCGACGAATCCGCCACCAACTTCACCCATGACATGAACCCGACATATGTCTATTATGCAACGAAGGACGATTCTCCGGTGAAGAAGAGAAAAGTGATTCGCGGCGGTTCATGGAAGGATGTCAGCTATTTCACCACCGTCTATGCGAGAACTTACGAATATCAGGATACTTGTAAGTCTTACGTCGGTTTCCGTAACGTGCAGTCCTATATGGGACGTCAGAGAGGCGACAACAACAGTAAGAGCGCTTCCCACGTTTACTAAAATCAAATTGGAAATTTTATCAAAAACATAAATCATTAACTTAAAAAATTCAAACAAAATGAGTAAAATTGATCAATTAGTCAGATCGAAAGGTTACAAGAACTTCATGGCAAAGTTGTACGGTTGGGGTGCCGCCGTCGTCATCATGGGTGCTTTGTTCAAAATCTTGCACTTACCTGGTGCTAATGCCATGCTGATCGCGGGTATGACCGTGGAGTCCATCATCTTCTTCTTCTCTGCGTTCGAACCCTTGCACGTGGAGTACAACTGGGCTTTGGTGTATCCCGAACTGGCTACAGGTACGGACATCGAACTCGAAGAGAACGAGAAAAAATCTCGTCGTGAGAAAAAACAAATGATTAAGAACGATGCATTGTCCACCACTCAAGCATTGGACAAGATGCTTGAAGAGGCAAAGATCGGACCTGAACTGATGGAAAGTCTTGCTGCTGGTATGCGTAACTTGAGCGACAATGCTCAAAAGCTCGCCGGTGTCTCTGACGCTGTGGTTTCTACCGACAACTACACCGCAAGCCTTCAGAAAGCTTCTGAATCTGTGCGTAATTTGACTCTGAAATATGACAAGGTTGCTGCTAATCTTGATACTGATGGCGGTGCAACCGCAGCTTATATCGAAAGCGTGAAGAAAGCCACCTCGGCTGTCGCTCAATTGGCTATCGCTTATGACCAGACTGCTAAGTCTATGGCGCAAACCAATAGCTTCAAAGAAGAGATGGATAAGTTAACCCACAATATCTCCAAGCTGAGCAATGTTTACGGTAACATGCTCGCTGCAATGAAATAATTGTCGTTCAGTTCAAAACCATTACTAACTAAAATTATTTGAGATATGGGTGCAACAAATTGTCCGGAAACCCCGAGACAGAAAATGATTCAGATGATGTACCTGGTGTACACCGCCATGTTGGCCTTGAACGTCTCTGCCGAGATTTTGAACGCCTTCGTGGTCGTGGACGACACTTTGGTGACCTCCACCAACATCGCAGCTAACCAGAATGCCAACGATTATCAGTGGTTCCTGGGTCAAAAGACTATTTTGGGTGCGAAAGTTGACGATGCATACAATAAGGCTCAGATCCTGAAGAAAGAGTCTGACGCTATGGTGAAGTTTATTGAAAAAATGCGTAACGACCTTATTTTCCAAGTTGATGGCGACTCCCTCACCGATGGAAAGAAAGGACCGAAGGAACTCAAAACCGTAGCAACTATTGTCAAAAAGGATAATTTCGATATTCCTACCGACTTCATGATTCGCCAAGGTAATGCGGCGAAACTGAAGGCCGAAATCAAAAAGTATAAAGCTAACATCCTTAAACTGGCGAAGAAAGAAGACCAAAAACGCCTCGAAGAAGGTATGGGTCTGAACGTGGATGCTACCTACACCAAAGACATGAATACCGTCTCTTGGGAAGAGCATAACTTCGACCATATCATCGCTGCCGCTTCTGCTACCTTGTTGAACAAGATGATCGGCGAGGTGAAAAACGCTGAGTCCATGATGCTGAACTATTTGAAAGCATCTATCAGTGCTGATGACTTCAAATTCGACAATGTCAGTGGTCGTTCTATCCCGAAATCCCAGATGGTGTTCTCTGGCGACTCCTACGAAGCCGACATTATCGTGGCTGCTTACGACAGCAAGTCCACTCCTGAAGTCTGGTACAAGATGGGAGCAGATACTTTAACTGTGGACGGTATCGGCAGTGCTACCAAGTTGGAAGGCGAGAACGGTCTTGTGAAACTGAAAATCGGTACTGGTGGTACAGGTGAACAGAAATATGCTGGTTTGATTAAAGTGGTTGGCCCTGGTGGTGAAGCTAAATACTATGGTTTCAAGGATAAATACACGGTATTGACACCTTCCGCAACCATTGCAGCCGACAAGATGAATGTGCTGTATGCCGGTATTGCTAACCCTGTGTCCGTGTCCGGTCCTGTCGCTCCCGACAAACTGAGCGTCTCATTCCCTGGTTGTAGCGCTTCTCCTCAAGGTGGCGGCAAGTTCAATGTCAGCGTGCCTGCTTCCTTGATCGGTAAGACCGTTCAAGCTACTGTGGCTGCTAAGGTTGGTGAGACCACCAAAACGTTGGGCAACACCACTTTCCGTGTGAAACGTGTCCCGGATCCTCGTGCCGTCTTAGGTGCTAACATCCGTGGTGGTAAGCGTGCGAAAGCAGAATTGCTGGCAAACCCGGTGGTTCGTGCTACAATGGGTGACGACTTTGTGTATGACTTGAAATGGTCTGTCAACTCTTTCCGCGTGATCCTTGTGAGCAAGGGTATGGAAGAACCCGCCATCGTTTGTCAGGGTGGTGCGTTGAGCGACAAGGCTAAGTCAGCCATCCAGAAGGCTTCTGCCAACACGGTCATCTATTTCAGCGATATCAAAGTCTCTTCAGAGGCTGGATCTCGTACTTTGGACGAATTTTCTGTTCGTGTAAGATAATCTTATAAAAAAAACATACAATTATGAAAAAGTTCACAATATTTGCAATGATGCTGTTAGCCGCCACTTTTGCATTTGCGCAAGAGGACGAGACGGAAGGCAGCACCCTGGAACAACCCGTTCGCATCCCGGTGGAAATGCCGTGGGAGCAGGTCAACACAGGTGATTTTACGGAACCGATAGCATATCCTCCGGTGCGTCAAGCCGATGTGATGTACTATTGGACAATTTGGCGCACGATTGACTTGCGCGAAAAGGTCAACCATCCGCTTTACTTCCCTACGGAAGTGCGCGGTACATGGAGAAGCCTTGGTCAGACGATTTTCGATGCTATTGACATGGGCAATCCGGAAAGAACGGAAGGCGTACTTCCCGTTTATTCTGACGAGATGTGCACGTTCCCCTATTCCCGTGAGGAGCTGCAAGGTTTGATTTCCAATGTGTCAACCATTACAGACATCGATATCGAAACTGGTGAGGAAATCGGTACCAGAGAACTTATCATCCAATTCGAGCCCAAGGAGATTATCTCCTACAACGTGAAAGAAGTTTGGTATTTCGACAAACAGTATTCCACTTTTAGAGTTCAAATCCTCGAGATAGAACCTATTATCGAGTACGAGCGTCCGAATAACAATACCAATATCTTCGATGACGAGCAGGAGCAGGATCCCGAGGATGTGAAAGCCAATATGATGAAGAAGCGTGTGGGATATATCTACTACAACGAGCTTCGTCCTTTCTTGGCAAAGCAGGAAGTTTTCAATGTGAAGAACAACGCTGCCCGCATCTCTTTCGACGATCTGTTGACGTGGAAACGTGATTTCTCCAGCTTGATTTACAAAGAGTCCAACGTGTATGATCGCGATATTTCTGATTATATCGCCAATTCACGTGACCAGAGAATCGAGTCGGAACGCATTACTGACAAGATGCGTACCTTCGAACACGACCTTTGGGAGTTCTAGTTATCAACAACTTTTTCATAATTAAGGAAAAACGGGTGCAAAAGCACCCGTTTTTTGTTGTTGAAATGGAGGTTTTTATTGTTGAAAAAAAAATCAGAAGAAATTTTTTTTTGAGTGGTACTATATCAAATATTTTATATCTTTGTACTTAATTTAAAAGCAGGTTAAAAGCTACTTATTGTTGAATCATTAGTTATTCATTCATGAAGAGAATTACGGATAAAGCCATCTATCAGACGTTGAAAACGGTTTTCGGATTTGACACTTTCAAGGGTGACCAACTGAAAATCATTAAGACATTATTGAAGGGGAAGGACTGTTTTGTGATTATGCCCACTGGTGGCGGCAAGTCTATGTGCTATCAATTGCCGGCATTGATGAGCGACGGTACTGCTATCGTCATTTCGCCCCTTATTGCGCTGATGAAGAACCAGGTGGATGCCATCCGGACATTTGGCACCGACCGTGGAATCGCCCATTTCCTAAATTCTTCCTTGAACAAGGCGGAAATTGGCGAGGTGAAGAAAGATTTGCTTTCTGGGAAGACTAAATTGCTCTATGTCGCTCCGGAGTCCCTCACCAAAGAGGAAAACGTCAATTTTTTCCAGGACATTAACATCTCCTTTTATGCCATTGACGAAGCTCACTGTATTTCTGAATGGGGCCATGACTTCCGTCCCGAATACCGTAATATCCGCAAGATCATCCAACAAATCGGCAAAAACGTGCCAGTGATTGCCTTGACGGCTACCGCTACCCCTAAGGTGCAAAGCGATATCCAAAAGAATCTCGGTATGGACAAAGCGGAGGTTTTCATCTCCTCATTCAATCGTCCGAATCTCTATTATGAAATTCGCGAAAAGACGAAAGATGTTGATAAAGAGGTGGTTAAGTTTATCAAAAACCATCCTGGAAAATCAGGTATCATCTATTGTCTGAGTCGTAAAAAAGTAGAGGAATTGGCTGTGTTGCTCCAAGAGAACGGCATCCGTGCTCTGCCATACCATGCCGGTTTGGACTCTAAAACGCGTGTGCAGAACCAGGATGACTTTCTGATGGAAAAAGCGGATGTTATTGTGGCGACCATAGCATTCGGCATGGGTATTGACAAACCCGATGTCCGTTTTGTGATTCACTATGACATGCCGAAGAGCCTGGAGGGATATTATCAAGAGACAGGCCGCGCCGGCCGTGACGACGGCGAGGGCCTTTGTATCGCCTTCTATGACCAGAAAGATCTCAATAAGTTGGAGAAATTCTCAGCGAAAAAGTCTGTTTCCGAGCAGGAAATCGTGAAACAGTTGCTCGCTGAGACCGCTTCTTATGCTGAATCCACCAACTGCCGCAGAAAACACCTGCTGCACTATTTTGGTGAGAATTATACCGAAGAAAACTGTCATAATTGCGACAATTGTAACCATCCGAAACCCAAGATGGACGCTTCCGAGCAGATTCAGTTGCTGTTGGAGGTGATTTTGGCTGTGAAGCAGCAGTTCAAGGAAGACCAAATTGTGGATATCATTTGTGGTAACAAGACTACGTCCATATTGAAATTCCATCACGAGAAACTGAAACAGTTTGGCGAGGGTATGGATTATGATGCCAAATTCTGGTCCAATGTGGTGCGTGTTTCCATCTTTGACAACCTAATTGCCAAAGACATAGAGAATTATGGCCTTTTGAAGATTACCGACAAGGGTAAGAAATACATGACCAATCCGTATCCGATCATGGCCATCAAGCCGATCACAGAAGAAGATGAAGATGACGATGATGCTGTGGATGCAGTGGCCGGCAATGTGGAGGAAGCTTTCGACACGGTGCTGTTCAGTCTGTTGAAGGACCTGCGCAAGACAATTTCCAAAGAGGAAAATCTGCCACCGTTCATCATATTCCAGGATCCATCGTTGGAGGATATGTGCATTCAGTACCCGATCACGATGGAGGAGATGACACGCGTGGTGGGGGTCGGACCGGGCAAGGCTCAGAAATACGGCCGTCGTTTCATCGAACTCATCAAACAATATGTCGAGGAGAATGAAATCGACCGTCCGCAAGATTTCGTGTTGAAGACTGTGGCCAAGAAATCCGCCAACAAACTGTTTATCATTCAGGGCATTGACCACAAGATTAGTTTCGAGGACATCGCTATCGCCAAAGGTCTGGATATGGATGAACTCCTCACCGAAATCGAGCATATTGTGGCCTCCGGTGCGAAAATCGACATCTCCTACTACATTGACGAGGAGATTGAAGCTTACCATCAGGAAGATATCATTGACTATTTCGCCAATGCCGATACCGATTCCGCAGAGGAGGCGTTGCGTGTGCTGGGCGAGGATGAGTACACGCTGGACGAAATCCGCATTATGCGCATCAAATATTTGTCTGACGTTGGGAATTAAGAAAGAGGGTCGTAATCCCCCGATAATAAAAAACATAATCCCAAAAGATAAAAGGTGGAAAATTTGACGTATGGTAGCTTAAGGAGAGCACAGCGAGTTTTGGGATGAAATAAATGAAAATTGATAATTAAAAATATGGAAGAAAAATTCGAAGAGAAGAACGAAGAAATGAAGAATGAGGTTGTGGAAAAAGAAGCAACTGTGGTAGATGAAAAAGGGTTTGTAGTAGATAATAAACCGATGGATCTGCCGAAAAAAGAGGAAGAAAAGCCTACGTGTGCGAAAAAAGATTGTGCTATGGCGCACTGGATTGTCGAAGGTGTGTTGGCCGCAGCCGTGATAGCTTTGTTTATCTTGCATTTTGCGGGTGGCAGCAAGAAGGCTCCTGTGGTGCAGAAACCCGTGGAGGTTGGTACTGGCGAGGTGGTTTTCATCAACATTGATTCTGTCAACGAGCAGTACGAGATGGTGAAAATCCTGAAGGATTCGTTGGAAGCGGAGCAGCAGAGACAGGAGGTTGTCTTCAAAAACCGTCAAAAAGCGTTGGAAAATAAAGCCGCTAACTTTGAGCGCAATTACAGCTCGGGCTCATTAACGCCGCAGCAGGCTCAATATGCGCAACAGTCCCTACAGGAGGAAAGCGCTCGACTGCAACAAGACTATAGCAATTTCATGGAAGATTTTCAGGCACGTTACGCTGCTGCATTGGAACAAATGGCTGATTCTTTGAATGCTGCTGCCAAGCGCGTGAATGCCAACTACAATGCATCTTATATCTTCACATATCAAAACGGTGGACAGTTGCTCTATGCGGATCCCGCGCACGATATCACCGTTGAAGTGTTGGATGAGCTGAACAAGTCTTTCAAGAAGAAAAAATAGGCCTCGACATGGAAGATACGAAGAATTGTGAGCAGAAACCCTTCGGCACGCTTCATATAGTGCTCCTGGTGGTCGCATTCGGACTGATCGCGGCGGCGTTGGCCTTTCTGGCAATCTCCAATAGTAAGGGGAGAACGAAAGTTGCGGACGATGAGCAGGCTTTTTTAGACAGCTTGCATATCTTCCCGCCTATCGAGTTTGCAGATTCGCTCTATTATCCTGTGGTGCTCAGTAAGTATGAGGACGAGTCTCCGAAAGTGCTTGTGTATTATGAAATGGACAGTACGGGGGCTCCCACTTCGGTGATAGCGCATGAAACGCATTTCTACGAAAACAGTCAGAAATATATTGACGGGAATCGTCAAGACAAAGAACGCGATGGTCTTTGGTACGCCTATTTCCCTGATGGTACTGTTCAGACAAAAGCGGTTTATGAGAATGGAAAGGAAGAGGGACGTTATACGGTCTATTATTCCAATGGAAATGTGAGATACACAGGCGTTTATAAAAATGGCGAGAAGACAGGCGAGTGGCGGTTCTACAACGAGGACGGCACGCTGGCACGGACGGAAACGTTTTAACTGTTGTCTGTTGGCTTTTAGCTTTTAGTCGCCAATAGCCAACAGATAAGAGATACACAATATAAAACAATTAATAAT
>Ga0265299_10002176_pt1 | contig 20561 bp, 21 predicted proteins | sample AusTroGonzalo_MG_4_FD_193485 | JGI IMG/M metagenome (GOLD analysis project Ga0265299, IMG submission 193485) | Bovine rumen microbial communities from tropical cattle in Woodstock, Queensland, Australia - Gonzalo_02 | ecosystem: Host-associated > Mammals > Digestive system > Stomach > Rumen ... | reverse complement strand
TCGTCCTCGTTAAAGAAGAAGTCCTCCTTGCTGGGGTAATCGGGCCAGATGTCTTCTATGCTTTCATAGATATCGCCCTCATCCTCTATCTCCTGGAGGTTCTCAATTACCTCGAGCGGGGCTCCTGAACGGACGGCGTAATCAATCAACTCATCCTTGGTTGCGGGCCAGGGTGCATCTTCAAGTTTTGATGCCAGTTCCAATGTCCAATACATAGTAAAAATCGGTGTTTTAAGGTTTACTTATATAGGGGTGCAAAAGTATAAAAAAATATGTTATGCAAAAGTTCTACCATATTTTTTCACCCACACCTGCAAAAAAGTTTATACGGCGTGCCAGGACAAAGAGATAATCCGATAGGCGATTGATGAATTTAAGCAGGTCACAAGGTGCTTTTGCACAGTCCGGTAGGGCCAGGATAATGCGTTCTGCGCGGCGGCAGACGGTGCGTGCCACGTGGGCGTAGGATGCAGCCTGAGTACCACCGGGAAGGACAAATGAGCGCTGCTGTGGCAGACCTTCCTGAAGGGCGTCTATCATATGCTCCAGACGCTCTACATCGGCCGGGCTGATGCGGCAGCTTTCAGGCAGCTCAAAGCTGCTGGTGTCCGTTGCCAGGCAGCCGCCTGTGTTGAAGAGTTTCTGCTGGATCCAGCAGATGTTGTCGGCGCTCTCGGCCTTGCCGTCCATGGTTGAGAGCATAAGTCCTATGAATGAATTGAGTTCATCAATGGTGCCGTATGCCTCAAGACGCGGATCGGTCTTGCTCACGCGCTTGCCGCCTACCAGTGAGGTGGTGCCGTCATCGCCTGTACGAGTGTAAATCTTGCTCATAACACGTAGTGTTGCTTGTTCATTTTCCTGTCAAAGAACAGGAGCCCCAACTTCTTGAGCTGGAAAGTAACTCCCACTCTCTCATCCAGGATGGCCTGATTCCACCACTCTTTTTTCTGCTTCTTGCCCATATCCTCCAGCACCACTACCGTATCAGGTTTGGCATTGCTGATGATTACATCCATTACCTCACGCCAGAATGCGGTGTGTGCCACATGTATGAACTGCGGAGTATCCGTGCTCTGCATTATCTTGGTGACGGTCTCCAGGACATCGGCTGCAATATACTCAATATTCTTGATTCTCTTAAGGTTGCGGCGCACCTCTTTTTCGGCCGGGTGCGGAGCGTCAACGGTAATTACCCTTGATTTGCTTGATACGGATGCCAGATAACCTGTGCTGACGCCGGCTCCGGTTCCTATCTCCAGGATATACTGCGGATTGAAACGGTTTACCAGTCGGAACAGCAGCTCGTCACGGCTCTGCGGATACTGCGGCAGATACTGCGGGGCTTTCTCCCAGAAGGGATAGAGGTCCTCATATGCGTAATAGGGACGTTTTTCATTGATTACATTCTCAATGAGGTCATATGCCCACGGAGAGTGTACTCCGAATCCTCGTCCTGTAAGCCAGCGGTTTTCTGTCAGTTTCATATCCTTCTATTTTATTTGAGCAGAGCTTTTATTGTTGTTCCTACACCCAGATTTATATCCAATTGAACGGGTTTATGGTTCCTGTCATTGGTAACGTACGCTTTTATTGTCTCGCGTTCCTTGCCCTCCTTGTAGTCACGGACCGATATCACCATGCAGTCATATGTCTTGCCGTCATCGGCCTTGACACTCTTGTTTCCGGTATATACCAGATACTGGGTAATCACCTGGTCGCCGTTAACCATGGGCAGTGACTTGGTGAGACCAGGCTCGGCGCCCGATGTATCGATGGTTCGGGCATATTTTAGCATGCTGAGCAGGTCATAGATCCTAGAGTCTCTCCATTCCGTCGAGTGGGCTATGCGCTCTCCGGTTATGGTATTGACCTTGGTCATATTTACGATGAAATGGCCGTTATCCATTGAGAACAGAGCTGTCTCGTTTACATGACGGTCACCCTCATTCACGGCTTTCCTGAAATAGAGGCTCTCTCCTTTAGGCGTGTTGTATGACTCTACAGTGTCACGCATCCTGAAAAACCTGTCGGCTCTGGAATCAGTGCTCATCTCCATTGCGCTACGTACGGCATCACGGCCGTCATATATCACGTCCGTATCGTAAAGGCGGGCACTACCAGCCTGAATGTTTATGAATCCTACGTTAAGATAGAGATTGAACCTTATATCCTCTGCCCTGAGAGGTGTGGATAGGGTGAATAGAGTTGCTAGGATGATAACTCTTAAGGTCTGTGTCCTGATCATGATTCCCTGTTCATCTGTGCTCGAAGCGGGACTCGAACCCGCACAGCCGATAAAGGCCAAGGGATTTTAAGTCCCTCGTGTCTACCATTCCACCATTCGAGCGAGCGGAGCGATGCGAGCGCAAAAGTACTTTGTTTTGGGGGATTAGCCAAAAAATAGGGAAAAAAACAGGTTCACTTTTTAACAAGTCATAAAAAACATTACATTTGTGGGTCATTTTAAAGAAAAAGGACACAAACCGCCGAGTACTTCATTAACTTAAACCAATACAACAAATTATGAAGAAACTTTTGTTTTTTGCCGGCATTATGGCATTGATGGCCAGCTGCCAGTGCAATACTGAGAAGTTGAGCCCCGTTCTGAGTATCGAGGGCGGTCAGGTTCAGGGCGTAAGCGTTGACCGTGTAAAGGATGTTTTCGTATTCCGTGGCATTCCCTATGCAGCAGCTCCTATCCGCGAGAACCGTTGGAAGGCTCCGCAGCCTGTTACTCCTTGGGAGGGCGTTAAGCTCTGCAACCGTTTTGAGCATCCCAGTTACCAGCACATCCAGTTCAGAGGTGGTTACTACACTGAGTGGGGTTACGGTGATGAGGCTCCTTTCAGTGAGGATTGCCTTTACCTGAACGTATGGACCAAGAAGCCCGGTGATGTAAACGCCAAACTGCCTGTAGCTCTTTGGATACATGGCGGCGGTTACCGCGAGGGTTGGGGTTCAGAGCCTGAGTTCGATGCACAGGAGTGGGCCGGAAAGGATGTAGTCCTGGTTTCTATCAACTATCGTCTGGGCGTATTCGGTTTCCTTACACACCCCGATCTTTCTGCTGAGAGCGAGAACGGTGTATCAGGTAACTACGGTATCCTGGATCAGATTGAGTCACTCAAGTGGATCAAGAAGAACATCGCTGAGTTTGGCGGTGATCCCGACAACGTAATGATATTCGGTCAGTCAGCCGGCGGCGGTAGCGTACGTACACTCTGCGAGTCTCCTCTGGCACGCGGTCTGTTCAACAAGGCTATCATCATGAGTGCAGGTGGTCTGACTGTTCCCAACAACAATGCAGCCGGTGGCCGTGGTATGGGCGGCATGCGCGGTGGCATGGGTATGATGGGCGGTTTTGCCGGATTCGGCGGTATGGGCGGCAACAACAACGCTCCCAAGCTGGCCGCTTACAAGGCTCCCCAGGCTCCCGAGGGTCTGAACGCTCTGCAGCGTGCTGAATTCAACACCAAGGTTATCATGGACTGGGCAGGTTACAATACACTTCAGAAAATGCGTAACGCAGATACTGAGGCTATCCATTCTGTAGCTACTATTTACACCAATGCTACCGGCAACCAGGGAAGCATCACCGGTATGCCTATCGTTGACGGTTACGTATCAAAGGAGAGCTTTGACGAGGCCGCTCTTGACGGAACTCTTGCCGATGTTCCTTACATGATCGGTTACACTCTGAATGATATGGGCAACATGGGCGCAGGTATCGCTGCTTTCTGCCAGAACCGTGAGGAGGCCGGAAACAAGGCTTGGGCTTATGAGTTTGCACGTCCTCTGCCCGGTGAAAATCCTGAGGTTACTCAGAGACTGCGTGGTGCATTCCACTCATCAGACCTGTGGTTCGTATTCAAGTCACTGCAGCACTGCTGGAGACCTTGGACTCAGGGTGACTGGGATCTGTCAGAGAAGATGCTGACTGCCTGGACAAACTTCTGCAAGTACGGCGATCCTAACGGTAAGGACGGTGGCGAGTGGGAGCCTTGCACCAAGGAGAATCCCAACTTCATGATCTTCAAGCTTGATGAGAATGATGTTGAGAACTCAGAGATGGGTCAGCCTATCACTAAGCTGCCTTGGGAGTAATACTCCGTTGAAATCATAAAAAATGCCGGCCATATGGTCGGCATTTTTTTATTGTATAAGCAGTCTGTTTCAGTTTGAAACGGTGAGCATACCGCTGCTCATCATAGTGGGATAGCGGTACAGAGGTCTGGATGATCCGCTGATGGGGAACCCGCCCGAGTTCAGATTCCACTTGCCGTTGCATTTGTTGCAGGAGGCTGTTCCCTGATTGTCTATGGAGAGTCTCACGTTCATCTCATCACAATCAGGACATCCCAGGTCAAAGGCCCATATGGAGTTGCTGTCAATGTCAAATGCAGGTCTGCCCAATATCAGTCCTGCCAATCCCAAATCAAACTGTCGGCTTTGAATCTCAGAGAGTGACTGGTCATACTTTATGCCGTTGCAGTCAACCATATGCAGCTTGCCGTCGGCCATGCTGAGTCTGACAGCCAGGAACTGTCCGGGAGTTGTCAGCAGATTATAGGGTGAGACGTTGATATCACAACTGAAAGAGACATGGTACTTGCGTGAGTATGTCTTGTAGCTGTTGCTCTCACAGCCTGTTACTGCGAGGATAGCCAATATGAGTAAAGCTGTCCTTTTCATCGCAGTATCGGGTATTTATCTGAATGTGAGTTTCTCTATAGCCTTATCGATTGTGCTGAACGGGAAAGCGGCTGTAAGGTTCTCCATACGCTCCGCAATGCGGTCATTGCAAAGGTTGCCTATGCTGCCCTCATGAGTGTGGTGTATGTTATGGTCGGCCTTGAATGTTCCGTTCTCAATCTCTGCTCCCACCTTACGGTAAGCCTCACGGAAAGGCATGCCCTCACGAGCCAGACGGTTAACCTCCTCAACGCTGAATATGGCATCATACTTGGGATCTGACAGTATATCCTCACGAACCTTGATATGGTCAAGCATGTAGGCTGTCATTGTGATAACCTCCTCCAGTTCCTGGAATGCAGGCAGGAACACCTCCTTTACAAGCTGCATGTCACGGAAATAACCGCTTGGCAGGTTGTTGGTCATGAGTGTTATCTCCTGCGGGATGGCCTGTATGCGGTTGCACTTGGCGCGTGTAAGCTCAAATACATCGGGGTTCTTCTTGTGCGGCATGATACTTGAGCCGGTGGTGCAGTCATCGGGCAGTTTGATGAATCCGAAATTCTGGCTGTTGTACATGCATGCGTCAAAGGCCAGACGGCTTATTGTGGCTGCTACCGATGCCAGAGCATATGCCACGTTACGCTCCATCTTGCCACGTGTCATCTGGGCATAGACCACGTTGTAGTTCATGGACTCAAATCCCAGAAGGTCTGTCGTCATCTGGCGTTTGAGCGGGAATGATGATCCGTAGCCGGCAGCTGATCCCAGCGGGTTGCGGTTGGCCTGGTCAAAGGCGGCACGCAACAGAAGCATATCGTCTGTCAGAGCCTCGGCGTATGCACCGAACCAGAGTCCGAATGATGAAGGCATGGCTATCTGCAGATGGGTGTAACCCGGCAGCAACACGTCCTTATATCTGTCGCTCTGCTTGATAAGGATGTCAAACAGGCTCTTTACTGCATTTACGATACCGCGCAGACGGTCACGGGTAAACAACTTAAGGTCTACCAGTACCTGGTCATTGCGTGAGCGGCCGCTGTGTATCTTCTTGCCCATATCGCCAAGCTGGCGTGTGAGCATGAGTTCCACCTGGGAGTGCACATCCTCAACTCCGTCCTCAATGACAAACTCTCCGCGCTCTATAACGGGCAGCAGATCCTTGAGTCCGGCCGATAGAGCTGTGAGTTCATCTTTCTCCAAAAGGCCGATGGATTGGAGCATTGTGATATGTGCCAGCGAACCCTGAACGTCATATTTGGCAAGCATGAGATCCATCTCGCGGTCACGTCCTACCGTGTATTTCTGAATGAGTTCGTTTACGGGTTTACCTTTGTCCCAGATTGGTTTCATAGCGGTTGTTTTTTAGTATTGTATCACGGCCAGCATATCGGCGAGTTTCTCCACTGCTTCAGTAAGAGGTTTCTCTACCATCTTGGCCATAAATATATTCAGGTCTGCGTCGACCGTGAGTTTGATCTTACAGTCGGTTTCCGATGTAGGAGCAATCTGTATCCAGAGCGTAAGTTTGATAGGCGATTGGGTGGTCTCCATCTTGACGCACTTGAACGGTTCACGTGATACGATGGCAATCTCAATCTTTCCGACGGGTGAAACTACGGTACTCACACTGTCCGGGGTGCATTCCAGATTCTCCAGGTTGATACCCTTTTTCTGATCCTCGGGAATACGGTCAATGAGATGCCTCAGGTTGCTCAGGTCAGATACCTTAGAGTATACCTGCTCCTGTGAACAGGCGATATGCTTTATGCTGCTTTCTATCCTTTTCATCGGTTATTTTCCCCACTCTGAAGGATTCTGTCTCCACTCGTTAAGAGTCTGCAGACTGTCCACTTTTATGTATCCTGATGTCACTGCAGTCTCAAGCATGGCAGGATAGTCCGTAAGAGTTGCCAGTTTTACTCCAGCCTTGGCAAAAGCCTCCTCGGCAACGGGGAATCCGTATGTGAATGAGGCAACCATTCCTACCACCTCACAACCGGCGTTACGTATGGCATCCACAGCCTTGAGGCTGCTGAGTCCGGTGGATACAAGATCCTCAACTACCATTACACGGCTTCCTGGCTCCAGATATCCTTCAATCAGATTTGCCAGACCGTGGTCCTTTGGTGCTGAACGTACATAGACGAAAGGTTTGCCCATACGGTCAGCTACAAGCGCACCCTGTGCGATAGCGCCGGTAGCTACGCCTGCTATAACATCAAATTCAGGGAATTCACGTGATATTACGCTGCAGAGAGAGTCTCTGACCAATGTCCTTACTTCAGGGAAAGAAAGAGCCTTGCGGTTGTCGCAGTAGAACGGCGAGAGCCATCCCGATGCCCATGTAAAGGGAGCGTCAGGCTGTACTTTCACAGCCTCGATGCGCAGCAGTTCACGGGCCACCTGTGTCTTTATGTTGTCCATATAATGCTGATGTTTATGTTTTTTATTGCCGCGAAGTTACTAAATAATGGTTTATGTGCCCAATCTTTAATATAAAACAACATTATTACACGCTGCCCTAAGGATTTTGTTGTTAAATTTGCGCGGTTCAAATAATATAAAAAGCAATACTTGATGAGAGGCCGATTATTTTTCTTGTTGCCGGCAGTTTTGTTCCTGAGCGTTTCCTGTCTGGATGAAATGGAAACAACCAAATCTCCGCAGGCTGCGATAACTTCATTCACATTGGGTTATTACAACGTAATGGTTCACGACCTGGACATACATAGAAAGGACACAGTGGTTCACAGACGTGAGGGCAGTTACATGTTCCCCTTTACCATAGACCAGATCAATAACAGAATCTACAATGAGGACTCCCTTTCATACGGTTCGGTGATAAATGCCGTTACCACCAGTGTCTACGGTGTCGGTACGATAGTATACAGTTATGTGGACAGTCCTGATTCCGCTTACCTGTGGAGCAGTGCTGATTCCATAGACTTTGTCAGAGGCGTGCTGTTCAGGGTAGCTTCTACCGATGGCTCGTTCCTTAGGACCTACACTGTCGATGTAAATGTCCGCAAGGTGTTCCCGGACTCTCTTGTCTGGTCAAGACCTGATACCACAGGAGTTCCCGTAATGTCAGGCATCAGTGCCGCATCCAGAGGTGATTCAGTTTACTTTTTCGGAACGGATACGTTGGGAACGGCTACTGTTTCTTTCAGGAACTCAAAATCAGGAGCATGGAACGGAGCCAACGCCATGACCGGCCTGCCCGCCGGATGGAGCAACACGGTTGCATTGTTCAAGGATGTGTTCTATACCGTTTGTGAAGGTACGCTTTACGGTTCAGAGGACGGTATTGCATGGAATACTGTAAGAACAGGAATCAAGGGCGTTTTCTCACAGGGTACAGAGTCAGATTGTTTCTGGGCCGTAAGTCAGGACAGTAACATCATCAGGACATCCGATATGTCTGAGTGGAAAACCGTTCAGGCACTTCCCTCCGGTTTCCCGGATTCGACAGGTGTGGTATTCAGCTATCCGCTGGCTACCAACAAGTCTATTACCAGGTCCGTGCTCATTGGACCGTCCGATGACACTCTCCATACGTCAGTCTGGACAATCCTTTCCAATGATTCGGTCTGGTCAAGAGTCAACACTCCTGCCGATGAGAGTATATCTCTTCCGGCTTCAGGCAACATTCAAGCCATCCGTTATGACGGTGCGCTGTTTGCATTGGAAGAGGGTGCAGGTTCTTTCCGCCAGTCAAATGACAATGGCATTACATGGTACTATTGTGACAGGTATGCCTATGACTACTCGTCCTGGAACAGGTATATGCAGTACCCGGACGGATTCAAGGGATATGGATCGGAGTTTGCATGCGTCACTGACGGAAAAGGCTCTATATGGATCATGACCGATGACGGCCGAGTATGGCGCGGAGCAATAAACAGACTGATAAAACGTTGACATCATAATGAGACTCAAACACCTTTTCGTGGCGGCTATGTTGTTCTGCTGTACCGTTTCATCGGCGCAGGATGACGGTTATTTCATGGAGTTCGGTGTGGGCGGCGGCGCCAGCTTCTATATGGGTGACGCCAATAGCAGGATGTATGACAATACTAACGGAGTATTCTCATTAATAGCCAGATACAATGTCAACCCCAGGTTCGCCCTCAAGGCAAACCTTGCTGCAGCCGGAATATCCGGTAGCACTGACCATGCATATGGTATACTGCCCGGTGACGAACTGACTTTCAGTCGTACAGTGTATGATTTGGGAGTACAGATGGAGTGGGGTTTCTTAGGATACGGACTGGGCGGATGGGACGGATCACGCCGTCTTGCGCCCTACGGCCTTATGGGTATAGGAATCACATATGCCGGCAAACCGGTCAAAAATGATTTCGCGGCTAATTTCCCCATCGGACTGGGTGTGAGATACAAACTCTCCCCAAGGGTGAACATCGGCCTTGAGTGGACTATGCGATTCTCTACGTCAGACCGTCTGGATGTGACCCACGATACGGGAACGTCGATGGAGAATCCGTTCCTGATAAGAGGAAAGGGAATCAAGAACAAGGACAGTTACAGCTTTACCATGCTGTATGTCACATTTGACATTTTCAAACGTCCTTGTGACTGTAACGATGAAATAATAAAGTGATATGACATATAAGGAGAGGTTGGACATGGACCGTATACCGCAGCATGTGGCCATTATCATGGACGGTAACGGCCGCTGGGCGGAGCAGCGGGGCAAAAAGCGTACGGAAGGCCATTTACGTGGTGTCGAGGTGGCGCGTAAGATAATGGAAAATGCCGTTGAACTGGGCATAAAGTATCTTACTCTCTACACATTCTCCACAGAGAACTGGAACCGTCCGGAGCAGGAGATAAGCGCCCTCATGGGTCTTTTGTTCAAGAACATTGAAGAGGATGTCTTTATCAGGAACCAGGTAAGTTTCCGCGTTATCGGTGATATGGAAAGACTGCCCGAGCCGATACAGGTAAAGCTGAAAGAATGTATTGACCATACCAGGAATTTTGACCGCTCCTGTATAGTACTCGCCTTGAGTTATTCATCACGCTGGGAGATAACCCGTGCTGCCAGGATTCTGGCAGAGAAAGCCGCCAAGGGTGAAATCAATCCTTCAGATATAGATGAATCCATGGTATCAGGCGCTCTGAACACAAACTTCATGCCTGATCCGGACCTGCTTATACGTACAGGCGGAGAGATAAGACTGAGTAACTATCTGTTGTGGCAGTCAGCCTACACTGAACTCTATTTCTGCGATACTTATTGGCCCGATTTCAATATGGAGGAACTGTGCAAGGCCATCTACGAATATCAGCAGCGTGAACGCCGTTTTGGAAAGACGGGTGCTCAGATTGCTGAACAGAACAGTAAATGAAGATGAAACTGAAATCAGTATATACTTTGGCTCTGCTGTTGCTTATGCTGCCTTGTGTGCAGGTAAAGGCACAGACTGATGCCGTTGCGGAACAGGAGAATCCGGTTATCCTTTACTCCGGAACTCCCAAGAGGTACGAGATTGCCGATATCGTTGTGACCGGCATTGAGGAGAACAATCACAAGACCCTTATCAAACTGTCCGGCCTGTCTGTAGGACAACGAGTTGCAGTACCGGGTCCCGACATAACACAGGCCATGAAGAGTCTCTGGAGGACAGGACTGTTTGCCAATGTCAAGATCAGTGCACAGAAGATACAGGGAGACAGGATATGGCTGGAGATGTACATTGAGCAGAACCCCAAGATCAAGGAGGTGGTGTTCCATGGTGTACGCAAGGGTGAGGCATCGGAACTGGAGGATAAGATAGGTCTGTTCCCCGGCAGCCAGATAAGCCAGAATATCCTGGACCGTTCTGAGAAACTGATACGCAAGTACTTTGACGAGAAGGGTTTCAAGGATGCCGATGTACGTGTACAGCAGCGTTCCGAGGCCGATGAAGACGGTCTGGCCTATGTGGATGTCTATATAGACAAGAAGGACAAGGTAAAGGTACGCACCATCCATCTGGAGGGCAATGAGGCTCTGACGGACAAGAATATCAAGAAGATCATGAAGAAAACCAATGAGAAGGGAAAACTCCGTGAATTCTTCCGTACCAAGAAGTTCGTCAATGAAGAGTACATAGCCGATAAGGAGAAAATCTACGAAAGATACGGTGAGTTGGGTTACCGTGATGCCTATATAGTGTTTGACAGCATATCCACAAACCCCGAAGACAATACAGTTGACGTATGGCTCAAGTTTGACGAGGGTGAAAAGTATTATATCCGCAATGTCAACTGGGTGGGCAATACGGTGTACAACAGCGAGCAGCTCTCTACGATGCTGGGTATGAAGCGCGGTGACGTTTATAACCAGAAAAAACTGCAGGAGCGTACCCGTGACGATGAAGATGCCATAGGTAAGATGTACTACAACAATGGTTATGTCATGCTGCAGCTCAATCCCGTCGAGGCAAATGTGGTTGGTGACTCGATTGACCTTGAAATCCGTATCGCCGAGGGTCCTCAGGCTTCAATCAATCGTGTCATAATTCATGGTAATGACCGCGTTTACGAGAATGTGGTAAGACGTGAACTCTATACCCGTCCCGGTGACATATTCTCATATGATGCCTTGGAGCGTTCTTACCGTTCCATCGCTCAAATGGGACATTTTGAGCCGACTGCCATAAATCCCAGGATTGAACCTGACCAGTCTAACGGTACAGTGGATATTGACTGGGAACTTGAATCAAAGGGAAATGACCAGGTTGAACTCTCGTTCGGTTGGGGCCAGACAGGCGTAATAGGACGCGCAGCCCTCAAGTTCACCAATTTCAGTATGCGTAACCTGTTCACCAAGAATGGCAATTACCGTCATCTGCTGCCCCAGGGCGATGGTCAGACATTCTCCATCAGTGCCCAGACCAACGGACGTTTCTATCAGTCTTACAGCGTGTCGTTCCTGGAGCCCTGGCTTGGCGGAAGCAGACCCAATTCGCTCTCACTTGGCGTGTTCTACTCCAAGCAGACCGATATAAGCAGTAACTACTACAACTCTGCGTATTACCAGAACATGTACAACTACATGTACGGTTACGGCAACTATTACGGCAACTACGGAGGCGGTTACTATAACAACTACGAGTCATATTACGATCCTGACAAATACATAACCATGCTGGGCGCAAGCGTAGGTATGGGACGTCGTCTGCATTGGCCCGATGACTACTTCACCATATACACGGAACTCTCATACACCCGTTACAAGATGAAGCAGTGGAGTTACTTCCTTATCAACAACGGAACCTGCAACAACATCAATCTGGGCTTTACCCTGAGCAGGAATACTGTCAACAACCCGCTGTTCCCAAGTACCGGATCTGAGTTCTCGGCATCAGTATACTTTACTCCTCCTTATTCTCTGTTTGACGGAGTTGATTACGAGAATCTGGCTGCAGACAAGACATCGGCCACATATCAGGATGAACTGCGTCAGAAACACAAATGGATAGAGTATAACAAGTGGAAATTCAGGTCACGCACCTATACTTCATTAACAAACGGCGTCAAGAAACGTCTGGTTCTTATGACACGCTTTGACTTTGGTCTGTTAGGACATTACAACAGGTTTAAGAAGTCACCGTTTGAGACATTCTTCATGGGTGGTGACGGTATGAGTGGCGGATCATACACATACGCAACCGAGATAGTAGGTCTGCGTGGTTATGAAAACGGCTCGCTCACTCCTTACTCGGACGGTTATGCGTATACCAGGATGGGAGCTGAACTCAGATACCCGCTGCTTATGGAGAACTCCACAATGATCTATGCGCTTGCATTCGTCGAGGGCGGTAACGCATGGGACAGCGTAGGCAAGTTCAATCCGTTTGACCTGAAACGTTCTGCCGGTGCAGGTGTGAGAATCATACTTCCCATGGTCGGTCTGATGGGTATTGACTGGGCTTACGGCTTTGATCCTATCATGGGTACCACTCGTTACGGAGGCAGTCAGGTACACTTCATCCTGGGTCAGGAGTTTTAACCTGACATGAGAATGAGGTATATTATAGTTAGAAACAACACGATAAAAATAAAAAGGTTATGAAAAAGACATTATCAATTGCAGCAATGTTGCTGTTTGTTTGCATCGGTGCAGGTGCGCAGAAATTCGCCCTGGTGGACATGGAGTATATTCTTAACAGGATTCCCGCATATGAGCGCGCAAACGAGCAGCTCAACCAGTTCTCCAAACGCTGGCAGGCCGAGGTGGAGGCTCTGAACCTGGAGGCTCAGACCTTATACAAGAACTACCAGAATGAGTCTCTTTTCCTTTCAGAGGAGCAGAAAGCCAAGAAAGAGGAGGAGATTGTAGCCAAGGAGAAACAGGCCAGTGACCTTAAGCGTCAGTATTTTGGCCCGGACGGTGAACTCTACAAGAAGCAGGAGAGCCTTATGGCACCCATACAGGATGAGATTTATGAGGCAATCAAGCAGATCAGTGAGTCTGACGGTTATCAGGTTGTGGTAGACCGTTCATCGGCCACCAGCATGATTTATGCCTCACCCAAGATAGATATCAGCAATGAGGTGCTCAAGAAGCTGGGATATTCAAACTAATTGTTTACCTTTGCTCACCTTATAATTATTCACTTAGAACAAAAAAGAAATCAATATGAAGAAGACTATCATTGTAGCACTCATGGCACTTCTGCCCCTTGGTGCTTTTGCCCAGAAGTTCGGACACATCAATTCATCAGATATCATTCCTCTGATGACAGAATATAAGACAGCACAGACAGAACTCCAGACCCTGCAGAAACAGTATGAGGAGGAGCTGGACTACATGAATACCGAGTACTCAAAGAAGATTGAGGATTACGACAAGAATCATGAGACTCTTCCTGAGAACATACGTACCCGCCGCGAGCAGGAGATCATGGAGAGCCAGCAGAAGATGCAGCAGTACTACCAGGACTGCCAGGTTAACCTGGAGAAGAAGTCACAGGAGCTCATGGGCGACATAAACAGCAAACTGCTCAAAGCTATCCAGACTGTAGGCGAGGAGGGTGCTTACGTATGCATATTTGACATCTCAGGCGGTGTGGTTCCTTTTGTAAGCTCCACTCTTACCACCGATGTCACTGAGGCTGTAAAGGCCAAGCTTGGCATTAAGTAAAAAACTACGGATATACGGATAAGGGGAACCGGCGTCAGCCCGATTCCCCTTATTGGTTGAAAATCATTGCTGAACCTGATATGAGAAAACTGAACACTTTATTGACCGTTGCTTTCATACTCTTCTGTGCGCATTCATTTGCCCAGGACGGAAAGTACGGTTATATCGATTTCAACGGCACATTGAAACTCATGCCCGAGTATCTTGAGGCCGAAATCAACCTACAGAAAACACAGTCAGACTATCGTGAGGAGATAGAGCGCTCCAAGCGGGAGTTTGAAAGACAGTATATAGAATTCATGCTTGAGCAGGACCAGTTGTCACCCTCAATTGTGGCCAAACGCCAGAAAGAGCTGCAGCTGCTGATGGACAACAATGCCCAGTTCCGTGACAAGGTACAGTCTGATCTTGAGTCCATGAGGTCTGAATTGCTTGTTCCGCTCAAAAAGAAACTGATGGAGGCAATAGCCACAGTATGCACGGAACAGACATTGGATTATGTTGTTGATACCGGTACAGGTACATATCTCTATATCAATCCGGATAAGGGAGTGGATATATCCCAGGCAGTCTATAAACTGGTAGGAGTTGAGATTGTTCCGGAAAAGATAGCAGAGCAGGGAGAGCCTGTATTGAATGTCAAGGCTGAGGATGATAATAAAACCACGGGAAAGAAATGAGTAAGACCGTTCTATCTGAAAAGCCGGGTCCCATCGGAGTTTTTGACTCCGGTTACGGTGGGTTGACCATCCTGAAACATATACGTGGCGCTATGCCCGATTATGATTTCATGTATTTGGGCGATAATGCCCGAACCCCCTATGGTACCAGATCCTTTCAGGTAGTATACGAGTTTACCCTTCAGTGTGTCACCAAACTCTTTGAGATGGGTTGTCAGCTTGTGATCCTGGCGTGTAACACTGCATCGGCCAAGGCCTTGAGGACAATCCAGCAGATAGACCTGCCACGTCTGGATGCCACCCGCAGAGTGCTTGGAATAATTCGCCCTACGGTCGAATCCATCGGTGAATTGAGCAAATCGCGTCATGTGGGTCTGCTGGCTACTCCCGGAACGGTCAAGTCTCTCTCATATCCTCTTGAGATATCAAAACTCTATCCCGATATCACCGTTACCGGTGAATCCTGCCCCATATGGGTCCCGCTGGTAGAGACCGGAGAGTCCCAGTCTGACGGTGCCGATTATTTTGTAAAGCGTCACATAGACAACCTGTTGGCAAAGGACAGTGATATAGATACCATCATTCTGGGTTGTACCCATTATCCTCTGCTGCTGGACAAGATACGCAAGTATGTTCCGGAAACGGTCAGGATAGTGTCTCAGGGAGAATATGTGGCTTCATCGCTTAAGAATTATCTGGAACGTCATCCGGAGATGGATGCACGTTGCACCAAGGGCGATACCTGTGTGTACTATACTACGGAATCTGTTGAGACATTCCTTCCCAACGCCTCAATATTCCTGAACTCGGCTATTGACGCCAAGTCAATCACTCTCTGATTCCCTGATGAAACGTCGGGCTATAGGTCCGATAGGTCTTACTGAAAGGAAACTTACCACCAGTACGGTTACCAGTACCAGCAGTATGTCTGCCGTACGTATGCTTACCGGGTATGCATCCACTATGAAATTACCGGTGGAACCTAATGAAATGAATCCGAACTTCTGCTGAAGCACCACTGCTATTATTCCCAATACCAGTCCGGATACGGCTCCTATCAGGGAGATGAATACTCCGTTTGTGATGAAAATCCTCTCAATGGTCTTTCTGTCGGCACCCATGCTTGACAGCAGTTTGGAATCCTGCTGTTTCTCAACCATGAGCATTATCAGCGAGCCTATGATGTTGAAACAGGCAATCAGCAGAATGAATGTGAGGAACAGGTATGAAATGAATTTCTCAAGTTTGAAAACCTTGAATACGTCCTCCTGCTGATGAAGTCTGTCCTGAACCTTGAAGTCTTGACCCAGAATGGCCTCCAGCTCCCTTATGGCTTTTCTCTGTGAAGTTCCCTCCACTGTCTTTATCTCCAGGGCCGATGCCTCTCCGGTCCTGTCTGTAAGTTTCTGCGCCAGCTCCAGCGAGATGATAACATAGTTGTCATCGTATTTCTCCTGGTCAACCTTGAATACCACTCCCGGTGAATAGATGCTTGCCTGATTGAATGATGTGGCGGGGTTTGAAAGGCTGATACGTCCCTCTTTCTTGGGAACATACAACTTGAGAGGATAGGAGGGACTCACTCCGCAGTCCATTCTGCTTACAAGTCCTATTCCCATGATTCCGTAGTTGCAAACCGCATCCTCAAGCATGAATATTCCTTTTCCCCTGAGCAGGTTCTCAATTCCCACCAGGTCATGGTAGCTCTCTTCCACTCCCTTGATCATGGCAATCTGCTGTTTGCTCTTATAACTTATGAGTGCCTGTTCTTCAAGAGTGAACGTATATACATCGATGAAATCAAGATTTTGGGCTTTTCTGATACGTTCATCGTCAATGCTGAAGAACTTACCTGTAGCGGGTACTATTTTCAGTTCGGGGTCAAAGTCCCTGAACAGGGACTCCACCAGGTCATGGAACCCGTTAAATACCGACAAGGTACAAATGAGTGCAAATGAAGCGAGCATGATGCCGGCTACCGATATTGCCGATATCACGTTTATCACGTTATGACTCTTCTTGGCAAAGAGGTAACGCCGGGCTATGTAGAACGGAAAGTTCACTTCTTGAGCAGTTCGTCTATGTGGGCCATGTAATCAATGGTCTTGTCCAGGAAGAAACGGAGTTCAGGAATGATGCGGAGCTGATGTCTCACCCTCTGACCGAAATCGTATCTTATATCCTTGACATTTGCGTTGATGTTCTTTACTGTCTCCTCGCCCTTCTCTGAAGGGAAAACGCTCAGGTAGACGCTGGCAATGCTCAGGTCACTGCTTATCTTTACCTCGCTCACGGTTATCATCAGACCTCTGGTAAGCTTGGTCTGTATGAGCAGCAACTCGCTGAGTTCCTTCTGTATCAGCCTTGCAATTTTCTGTTGTCTAGTACTATCCATATGTCGTATTATTTCTTCCTTATTATCGTCAGTCCGTCCCGCAAGGGAATAATTGCCACCTCTGTGCGCTTATCGGCCTGAACCATATCGTTGAACCTCTTTACACCGGCTGTCTGGGGGTCCTTGTCATAACTCTCATCCACCACATGCCCGTCCCACAGGGTGTTGTCGGCTATCATGTATCCGCCGGGTTTGAGATAATCCATAAGTACGTTGTAATACTCAGGATACTGGGTCTTTTCACCGTCCAGGAAAATCATGTCGAATTCCAATCCCATCTGTGGAACCAGTTTGAGAGCATCGCCTATATGCAGTATTATACGGTCGCATAGTGGTGACCGGTCAAATCCCTGACGGATAAAATCCTCCAATTCATCGTCAATTTCAACCGTGTGGATAACTCCGTCATCCGGTAGACCCTCTGCCATGCATAAAGTGGCGTATCCGGTAAAGGTGCCAACTTCAAGTACCTGCCTGGGGCGCATCATGGTCACCAGCATCTTGAGCAGGCGGCCTTGGATATGACCTGATGCCATGCGCGGATTAAGGAGCTTGAGATTTGTCTGGCGGTAGATGTCGCGGAGCAGGTCGCTCTCCGGATCTATGTGAGCGGAGATATACTCTTCAAGCATCTCCTCGCCTGTATATCCGATTCCTTGTCCGGTTGTTGACATATTATTCGTATCTTTGGTGTGAAAGAAAGAACAGTGCAAAGTTAATCGGTTTTTCTGACAATATGAAAACTGAAATGGACCATAGGACTGTACCGGCCCGTGAGGCTATGCTCAAGCGTTACCGTCAGTATCTTCTACTGGAGAAATCACTCTCTTCAAATACATTGGAGGCCTATATGGACGATGCCTCCAAACTGTTGGGTTACGTAGATGACTGCGGTATTGACCTTGGTGCGGTAACTCTTGATGACCTGCATGGGTTTGCGGCTGCCATGGGTGACCTTGGTATTGCTCCCAGGTCACAGGCCCGTATTATCTCCGGAATCAAGTCCCTGTTCAGGTTTCTGAGTCTTGACGGATACCGTGACGATGACCCCAGCGAACTGCTTGAGGCTCCCAAGATAGGACGTCACCTCCCCGATGTACTTACGGTGCAGGAGATAGACAGTATCATTGCAAAAATAGACCTTTCCACTCCAGAGGGACACCGAAACAGGGCTATGTTGGAGACTCTTTACAGTTGTGGGCTGCGCGTATCGGAACTCTGCTCGCTCAAGATGGAGGACCTGTATCTTGAAGAGGGATTCATACGTGTAACCGGCAAGGGCAGCAAGCAGCGACTGGTTCCTATATCCGACAGGGCAATACATGAAATAGGGAACTGGCTTAAGGATCGCTGTCATGTGGATATAAAACCGGGTTCAGAGTCTTTTCTTTTTGTCAGCAAGCGCCGCGGGCGTCAGCTTACCAGGATCATGGTGTTCGATATTATTAAGGACCTGACTGCAAAGGCAGGAATAACAAAGACTGTCAGCCCCCATACATTCCGTCACTCTTTCGCCACCCATCTTCTGGAAGGCGGGGCGAATCTGAGGGCTATACAATGCATGCTCGGACATGAGAAAATCTCCACTACTGAAATATATACGCATATAGACCGTAGCCGCCTCAGAGAGGAGATTGTGGCCCATCATCCTCGCAATTTGTAGGATTTTTTGTGTTTTTTTTACAAAAAGGGCCTTTCCATGAAAAATAATCGCCTGCAAAGGTTGTAGCTCACATTCTTTTTTGTAGTTTTGCGCGTATATGCATTAAAGGCAAAAATGTTTAACCAACAATTAATAACAAAAACTATGTCAAAATCATTTCGTTTTGTGCTTTTCTGCGCAGGTATTATGATGTTTGCCAGCTGCAAGAAATTCCAGGCTAAGGAGGAGTATTTCATCGTAGATCCTAATCCTCTGGTTGCAGAAGGTGGTATGGTCAATTACACCGTAACAGGAACATTCCCCAAGAAGACCTTCATTAAGAAGGTAGAGTGCGTTGCTACTCCCGAGCTTCGTTGGGAAGGTGGTTCTGTAAAGGGCGAGCCTGTAACTCTCCAGGGTGAGAAGGTTCAGGGTAACGGCCAGGTTATCGAGTGGAAAGAGGGTGGTTCATTCACCTACAACGGCAGCTTCAAGTACCAGCCTGAGATGGCCAAGTCTGAGCTCTATGTAACATTTGAGGCAACCAAGAAGGGCAAACCCGTTGAGGTAGCTCCCGTTAAGATTGCTGATGGTGTCATTGCAACAGGTGAGCTCTACTCAGAGACCGCTAAGGGTGCCAACACCGCAGGTTCAAAGGATGCTTTCCAGCGTATCATCAAGCAGGCTCAGGATGCCAACATCATGTTCGTAATCCAGCAGGCTAACGTACGTTCATCAGAGACCAACAGCGACGCTGTCAAGGCCCTCAAGGAGTCTCTCAAGAACTTTGCTGCCGATACCAAGAACTACGCTATCGACAACGTAAAGATTTCTGCTTACGCTTCACCTGATGGTGGTGTCAAGCTGAATGACAAGCTGGCTGCTCAGCGTGAGAAGAACGCTGCCAACTACGCTAAGAATGAGGTTAAGAAGGCTAAGGCTAACGCTGCTATCGAGTCAGAGTACACCGCTCAGGACTGGGCCGGTTTCCAGGAGCTGGTTCAGAAGTCAAACCTGCAGGACAAGGACCTTATCCTCCGTGTTCTTTCAATGTATAACGATCCCGAGAAGCGTGAGGCTGAGATCAAGAACCTCTCAGCTGTTTACAAGGATCTTGCTGCTGACATTCTCCCGCAGCTGCGTCGTGCCCGCCTGACTCTGAACTATCAGATCATCGGCCGCTCAGATGAGGAGATCCAGGAGGCTTACAAGACCGATGCTTCTGTACTGAGCGTTGAGGAGCTGCTTTACGCTGCTACACTGACTCAGGACAAGGCTGAGAAGAAGGCTATCTACACCACCGCTTCTAAGAACTATCCTAACGACTACCGTGCATTCAACAACCTCGGTGAGATCGCTTTCCAGGATGGTGACTTCGCTACCGCTGAGGCTAACTTCAAGAAGGCTCTTTCTCTGAACGCAAACGCTCCTGAGGTTAACACCAACATGGGTCTGCTGCTTCTGTCACAGAACAAGCCTGCTGATGCTCAGACATACCTTGCTAAGGGTCAGGGTGCTGAGAACAACGAGGCTCTCGGAAACCTGTACATCGCTCAGGGTCAGTACGAGCGCGCTCTGTCAGCTCTTAAGGGCAGCAACACCAACGGTGAGGCTCTGGCTATGATCATGACTAAGGATTATGCCGGTGCTCAGAAGGTTCTTGCCAACGTTAAGAACGCTGATGGTAACACTGCTTATCTGGCTGCTATCGCTGCTGCACGTACTAACGATGCTGCTGCTGTTGCTCAGAACCTCAAGAAGGCCGTTAGCCTTGATTCTTCACTCAAGGAGAAGGCTCAGAAGGATCTTGAGTTCGCAAAGTACCAGGATGCTGTAGAAGCTCTCTAAGAAACAAAAATAGTTTTCGCGTGAACACATGCCGGAAGATGAACTGACGGCGCTGCTCACTCTAAACAGAATAGACGGACTGGGATGTATAGGTGCCAAATACCTGTATGAACAGTTAGGCAGCGCGCAGGAGATCTTCAGGAA
>Ga0265299_10002174_pt1 | contig 20572 bp, 20 predicted proteins | sample AusTroGonzalo_MG_4_FD_193485 | JGI IMG/M metagenome (GOLD analysis project Ga0265299, IMG submission 193485) | Bovine rumen microbial communities from tropical cattle in Woodstock, Queensland, Australia - Gonzalo_02 | ecosystem: Host-associated > Mammals > Digestive system > Stomach > Rumen ... | reverse complement strand
ATGTTGTTGGTAACTGTAAAACTGACGCTATTATACTCTCAGAGATGGGTTGGCCTGGTGTAGAATATCACGAGGCGTTCCACAGAGTATTCGAAATGCTCTTACCTTCTCGCGAGAGAGATATGATTTACCATAAGATTGCTAAACGTATTGGAGTTGAATTGTACGACAACAGCGGAAACGAGAATAAAGAAGCATTCAGGTAGGTAGCAGAATATGCTGCAGATAAGTATATGGATCATATGAATCACCATATGACCGATATAAAGATACCATTTATAACAAAAGCGTTTAATAAAATACACGATTGGGTATCTGCTTTGTGGCACTTCAGCGACAGAGATTTGTACAAGACGTTTGCAAGAGTAAACAGAGGAGAGTTCAGAAACGCTAAACCAGAGAAATCTGCTATTAATAGATTCGAAAGATTGTTCAACGAACTTCACTGTGAGATTCACGGAATTCCTTTTGATCATATTGTGAATCGTCCTATGTATGATGCTCTTCGTCAGAATGTAATGTTCTGTGTTCTGCAAGGACAAAATGTCGATTCTTCTGGTAGAAACATTCAAGAGATTGGTAAACATATAGACAAAGAGACATTCTTAGCTGGTGTAGAAAAGCTGAAGAAAGCTGGTATTGATATATTCGGAGACGACACAAAGATACCAACAATAGGACAGCTTGCAATGAAGGAGATATACGATAACTTCGACAATGATGTTCTTCGCGATGACATTGCCAACGATATTTCGTTTATTTCTACAGATTTTGCTAAGGAGTTTGAAGAGCAGTCTAACGAGGATGCTCAGAGCGACGATGTAACAAACGCAAGCGTTGGAGAACATACAAGAAGCTCTTATGAATTCAGTAGATTTACTAAGACTTCTAGTCGTGTAAGATTCTTCTTTGCTACAATACCAGATACTAAATACGTAAAGGTTGTAGAGAAACTTCCAAACGGACAGGAATGTGTCAAGATGAAGGTAGTATTCGCTACCAACGAGTTTGGTTTACCACAGTACGCTCCAGTACATGCGGTATTCAATGAGTTCTTGAATTTATTCCATGATGTAGATACATTGTCTGAGCTTAAAGCTAGACTTGAATACTTTGCAAAAGAAGACCCATTGTACGAGCGTTTGTATAAAGCCTTCGATAAGGTAGAGAAGTCTACTTACGTAATGAAGGACGGCGTACTTACTAGAAACTCAGACCAAGAAGCTCTTCTGGTTCAATTGATGAACGTTATTAGATCTAATAAGCATAGTTTTGATATTGCTAGGTCTACTAACTCAAACAATGGAAACGGATTACACAGAATTACAATTCAGACCACAGATGCTGATTATAATGCTACGTTCTATCCAACTCAGTGGAATCAGATGCTTGTGAATGGTGGTACACCTATCATTAAAGTATCTTCTAACGGAACTCTACAGTTTAATAAGGATATCAAGGGAATCGAGAATAGCTTCGCCAAAATGGTTGATGTTCTTACTCACGGTTCTCAAATAAGACATGCTGAGAATGGTGCTTCTTATAATGACGTAGGTATAAAGGAATGGCTTGTAAACGCTGTAGTAGGCGGAGAACAAGACGTATACTTGAAGTTAAAAGTAAACGGAAAACCTGCATACTATAATAATCCTAGAAACTCAGAACAGCTTGAAGTAGTAAAAGACAAGATTGTTGAAATGTTCAACATGCTTGGTATACAAATGAGCGTCGATGAATTCAATTACATGCTTCGTAATAAGTATGGTTCTAACGATTATCAAGCTCTTGCCAAGATGTTTACTTCTACTTCTAAGCAAGACTCTATGACATCGTTCTTACAGTTCCTTAGAGACGTTGCTCCAAACGGAAAGCTTCAAAAGGAGGTTAGAATCGGCGGTAAGCAGGTATCTCTACAGAATGCTTACGCTAAGATGGCGTTTGTTAGAGAGTTGGCCAACTGGAAGTATCAGTATAGACATTCTCATGACCAACTTACAGTGCTTGCTACAAACAACAACAAGTTCTATGAGATATCAGATAATAACTACGTATCTGATGTTGCTCGTATGATAAACAAGCGTACAGCCGAACTCGATGAATTGTTAGCAGACCCATTTGCATATTTCAAAGGAGAGAAAGATGTTACTGGAGAAACTCCTATTTATGGTTCTGCAATCCTTAAGGAAATAACAAGAAACGAGGACGCGTTTATTACTCTTAGAAACTTTGTAGGATTTAAGACTGACAAGCGTGGAGATTATGGTTCGGACTACTTCGAAATAAGTAAGAGAGAAGACTACGTATCTAAGGCTACCATTCTTGAACAAGGTGGTATTATAATGCCTACTTTGTCTGATAAGAAGACATGGTTATACATAGATGGAATTAAGCTTCCAGGCCTTGATTATTCTGATACAGTAGACGACAATGGAAATGTTGTTCCAATGGCTGCTGAAAAGCTTGGCGACCAGTTTATAGTTTCTGCAGACCCAATGTCTCAGTTGGATAATGTTCTCTCACAAAGAGAGGATGTTATTGATCAGTTTATTTCTTATGCATACTCGGAATACGAGTCTGTAAAGAAGGCTGATAGGGACTTGGACGAGATGGAGAAGAATGGAACTAAGTCTGACGAAGTCGCAAACTACTATAAGAATGAACAAGGAGCTAGATTTGGTTCTTTACTTGGAGTATGGGTATATGAACGTTCTGAAAAAGGTGGACAAGACGTAATAACAGGTGAAAAGTTTGTTTCATTTAACAACAAGAAATTAACTAGAAAACAGAATATACAGCAAGCTGAAAAATACTTCTTTAGCCAACCTAAAGATGTACAGCAAGCTCTGATATCTAGACTTCTACACAAACAGTTGTTGAGAGAAATAAAGACTTGTACAGAACTTGGACTTATCCGCAGAATAGACGATAGCGGAAATATATTCGGTGATTATGAGAACGTAGGTTTGAATAACCAAGCTATAAATATCATATATAAGTCTATTATAGCAAAGAATGGTCAACCTAAAGATTCTATCGCTGACGCTAAATATAAGTCTCTTGCAGTGATAATATACTTGAATGATATATCTAACAAGGCTATTATGTCTGGCCAAGAGATTGAACGTGTATTCTCTGGTAACCCTGCTTTCTATAAGTGGAAGTACGATAAGAAGACTGGAGCACTTACAGATAGAACAGTGGACGAGCTCAAACGTCTCGGAGGTCTTGTATCTACAGGTAACAACAACTTTACCGAACTTAAAGATGTTCCTGAGAAATACTTAGACGAGGACGAAAACTTCAAGGGTACTTATGTGTGTGCAGAGGTTGACAACGAACTTATCGAATCTCCTCAGATAGAAACCATTCAAGAGAGAATGGAATACGGAGAAGTTCTTACAGCTGCATATAACAGAGAAGAGCTCAGACGCATGAATGCTTACAGAACTAAGTATCAGAACATGCTGAAGAGTCTTGAGAATGGAGATGAAATGTCACAGGAGGAGTACGATTGGATAACAAACGCTAATCCAAAAGTTGATGAACAGCGAATTAGAGAGGAAATCTCTAAGGAACTTGATTCTCTTACTATAGACGAATTGAAAGCTAAACTTGATTCAGTTGTTCTCGGAATTGCAATGCGTAAAGCTAAGGAGGCTACGGATAGTTATCGCCTTAAGTATACCGAAGATGGTAAGATAGACGATGGTATTGACGTAGCGGATGGTGGTGCTTATATTACAGACCAGATGGCAGAAATGCTTCTGCGTATGAACGGTAATTACAGTGCCGACATTGCAAATGCATTTAAGATTCTTAGAGAAGAGACTCCTTCTAACCTGATGCAGAAATATTAGGCATACCAACAAGTTGTAACAAGCGTAATTGGTTCTCAGAAGTATACAGCGTTTGGAAGACGTAAACATGCTGGTACTGGAGTTCAGGTTACATACTACAACAAGATGGCTTTGTTCCCAATATTTAAGTGTATTGCTACAGGTAAGATGTGGAATATATACAATAAGATGCTCGACCAAAAGATCGACATGCTTATGGTAAATTCCGCAGTTAAAGTAGGAAGCCAAGGTTCTAAGGAAATCAACTATGACAACTTTGATGAAAACTTCCAGTTCAACACATACGAACAGAAGTTCTTGTACTTAAGAAAATAGCTCAACACAGACCCAAAAGAAGAGTCTATGATGAGCATGGGTACACAGATGACAAAGGTTGTAATGTCTAGCTTGTTCGACGGTCGTACATATTATATGCAAGATGGAACTACTATCAGTGGTGCAGAACTTAGAAACGACATTATGAACGTTATCAACACACTATCTGATAGAGGTTTACATAATATTGTTACTAGATTCTTCAAGACAAATAGTAAAGGACAGCTTGTAGATAAGAATGGAGAAGTAATTGAAGATTCTTCTAGCGCTCGTGTTCTTGACGAAGAGAAGTTCTCTAACGAGGTTAGAAACATGATGTCTGCTAAAGATCCAGATAGAAACATTATAGATGGACTTGAGCTAGTAGAGCAAAAAGACTTAGACGGAAATGTGACAAAACACATGCGTCTGCCTCTAAACGCAATATCTAACTCTAACTGGCTGGAGAGTGTTCTTATATCTTCTATTAATAAAAAGGTAGTAGATATTGAAACTCCAGGAGCAGCGTTCATTCAGCGTTCTATATGGGCTATGGAAGGTCCTACGATGTTTGATAAACAAAGTGGAGGAATCATCAGCGATGAAAATCTACCACAATCTATCAACGGAGGAAAGAGACTTCAGATGATAAACGAAGAGGGCTCTATGGACTGCGTAGTAAGTTTTGACTTTATCAAGAAAATGTTCAAGGGAACACTTCCCGTAGTTCCTATCCGCGATAAGAATAGAAACGTTATATGGGATTTGATACCTCAGACAGATAAGTATGGTAAGGTAATGACTAAGGACGGTAAAATAGTATACAAGCAGAAGAAGGATAAAGATGGTAATCTTATGTTTGACAAGGACGGTAAGCCAATCTATAAGCGTAAGATTCGTACTAGAGAAATGTCTATAGACGAAGCTCGCAACTGGCTTATTAATCGTAAGATTATAGGCCCAGAAGCAACTGCTAACATTATTGGTTATCGTATTCCTACACAGGCACAGTCATCTATTCACGCTCTGCGTATAGTAGATATTCTTCCTGTAGTAAACGATACAGTTATCCTTCCAGCAGAATTCACTAAGATTACAGGTTCTGACTTCGATATCGATAAACTCTTCTTGTCTTCTTTACAGTACACTGTTACAAGAGAAGAGGGTGAAGATGGTAAATTCCATCAAATAGTATCTGACCAGTTTAAAGAGTCTAGTTCTGCATATTATCAAAACAAGCTTCTTAAAGATTATATTGGTATTCTGTTAGACTGGACTTCTCACGAAGACAAACGTCAGAGAACTACAAATATCCTGCATAGATCAATCGATAATGATACTAAGTTGTTGAAAGATATTATCAAGGATATAGAGAAGGATAAACCTGCAAAGACTGAACAACCATATGACTTCTACTCTCTTACAACTCAAACAGCATCTAAGAACGACTACATTACTGGTAAGATTGGTATTGGACCATTTGCATTGAATAACAACAACCACATTCTTACTATGATGTACCATGTTAGATTTAAGCATGCTGACTCAAGTATTATGTCGGCTTTAGACCTCGAATCTCTCGATGGACGAGCTGATAAAGATGGAGAATCTATTATGTCTTGGATATCGGCCCTTATCAATGCTCACGTGGATATTGCTAAAGACCCATATATCAGTAGACTTAATGTAAATCCATTTACATACAACCTTGTAAACCTTCTTATAAGAACTGGATTGGGTAAGAAGACATTCTACTTTACTTCACAGCCTATAATGAGAAGTCTCGCAGATGCTTATATTAATGCTGGAGCGTTGTACATGGCAGACCCACACAAGGGTAAGTTTAAGTTACAACAAGAGGCTATAGACGAGTTTGCAGATAAATACTTCGAAGAGCTTGGAGATTCTGCTAAGTATAAGATTAAGGCTATTAAAGAAGGTGGCGCAAAGAATGCAAAACTTAGAGCACAGGTTAATGCTGATATAAAGGAAATGTTCTACGGAAAATCTCTTGAAACGTCGGCTAAATCTCTCACTGTAGATAAGAATCAACAATTACTTGTTTACCTTGCTTATTTGCAGTTTGATAAGTATGCTAATGCTTTGTCTAACCTTGTTAAATATAGTAAGATTGATACTAAGAAGCATGGTAAGAGTGTAGTAGAACAGATGATATATCAGAAGGGTTATCAGAAGACGTTTGACACAGCTCGTGAAGATTCTCTGTTTGAACCTGTTGGTCTTGAAGCAATGCAGAAAGATTCTTATATTCAAACTAAGACCGAAAATGCTATTAGTAGTACAAGAGATATTCTGCAAAGTCAGTTTATACAAAGTACTCAAGCATTCCAAGGCTCTGTTGATAAGATTCTTAAAGCCGTAGGTAGAGAAGATTCACTTTCTGTAAGCCTTGTTACTAAGGCAGTAAATGCCCTTAGTGCAGCTGTTAAGTCTAAGTTCTTTACAGATACTTATGTGCCTTCTATAACAAGTATTCCTAGTTATATGCATGACCTTGTTAGTGAGAGTCAAGAATATATGGACTTCAATGTTAGTAGTAATGGTCAGGTAGTAGAACTTAAAGGTACTCCTAAATATGATTTACAATCTTACTGCAACGGAGGTATAGCTTGGCTTATCTATAAAGGACAAGATGGAAACGATCATCCAATACAGTTGAATGTAATAGCAGCAGACCAAGCAACAAATAGGATTGCTGTAGATAAGAAGATTCCACCTATGCACGGAAAGATATTGTTAAAGGGAGGTAAAAATACTATCTACGATAGATTTATGCGTCTATAGACAGCTATTGCTACAGACCCACAATATGCTAAACTACGTTCTGCATCTGGAGATATAACAAATAGACTTCTCCAAATGATAGTTCCTGGTACAACTACAGAATATTAGAAGGGATATACAATAGGAGAACATCCTGATACATACGAAACATCTAAGTTTATTAAGTTGTTCAACTTTGTAGAAGACAGTGGAAATACTGCAAACTACATCATCGATGGATGGGATGAACTTCTTCAGTATACTGATTCTGAACACCCAGAAGCACAGAAAACGATACGTGAGTTCGCAAGAGACCTTATTGTATACGCATTTATTACTTCTGGTGACAGAGGAGGATTTACTAAGATGTTCAAGTATGTACCTGTTTCTTGGAGAGAGCAGTCTGGTTACGGTCAGTTTATACACGACAAACTTGCTGAATATTCTATTGGATTTGAAACAGACATTGATATAGACGATGTGCTGCTGAATAACTGGTATGATAATGAGTTAGTTCCTACATACCATTTACAAGACCGTAAGACTAAGATGTCTAACTTTATGGTTTACCATAGTAGAATAAACGGTCAGCGTCTTGGATTCCCAACAGTGCTTGCTGCTCTTACTATGAAAGATGGCGCGTTGGAGGCATCTATTAACCCAGTTGAAGCTCCTAGATACATTAAGGTGCCTAGAAGAACAGGTAGAGATGCTGATAATAGCCAGCGTAGATTCACTGTATACAAGCTGCATGGTATTGCAGTAGGAAATAAAGGAATTGAGTATCCAGTATATGTTAAAGTCAATCCAAAGGGTAATCAAGTTACTGGTGGATTTATGATAACTGAATACGGTAGAGACGATAATCAAAGTCAGCCAGAGTACACAATCAACGAGGAAACTTTGAGAAAGGTTTATCAAGCTTCTACAGCTGCGGACCATGTAAATTCTGTAAGAAAGTCTGAACCTATATATGCTTCTATTATAGAAGGTCTTAATAGAGCTTGGAATAAAGAACAAGAACAAGGTAGTGGAGTTACAGATTAGGAGATTAGAAAACGTCAAGAAAATCAGAAGTTTGACGATTCTCAATTCTCAGACGAAGCTATGAAACATTGTAAAGATTAAGCGATATGAACCTAATATGTCCAAATTTAAGTAATCCCGACGTTGCTAGGGAATTTAACGAACTCAAAGAAGCAACAAGCGAGAAGGCGGCATATGCTATATGGTCGCTTAATAATGGAAATGCTATAGATAAGGCCCCTGATGGGGCCGAATCTTAGCTGTTTGCGTATAACTTAAATAATCAACCTTCTAGATTAGAGGCTATACGAACAACTGCTAAGTAGTATGGACAAATCTTGAACAATAAATATAATCCCAATTGGACTATATATGATGACCTAAGCAAGATTAAATGGAGCGAAATAGTAGGAATCAGTAACGATACTGACGAACACAAGCTTATAAGAAAACGCAACGGTAAGTATTATATTACTGCTGGCAAGTTCTATAATTCTTCTTCTGGTATAAATGATAGAGCTCTTATAGACCACTTTCAAAGTAAACTAAGATTATTTGGTTTCTTACCGCAGTCTCTGAATATACAGTATATAAAAGAGACTAATGAGATAGAAATATCTGAGAAACAAGATGCAATAAACAGAGACAATAAACAACTACTGTTAGACAGAGACCCATCTGTTGAGAAGGTATTATCTTTCTTGGAGTAGAAATTTAGTGGTCTTAGCCATCAGATGATATCTGAACTAGAGGCTAGAAAGATGCTTGGTGAACAATTCTCACAGAGCGTAAATGCATTTTTGAAGAATGGAGTTGTATATCTTATACAGGGCAAATTTACTAAAGATTCTGCTATCGAAGAGTGCTTACATCCAATTGTATCTATATTACAAACATCTGACTCAGAACTGTTCTCTAATCTTTTGTCTGAAGCAAAGGAAAACTATCCAAAATTACATCAGGATATTATTAGAAACTACGATAATTCGGACGAAGATACGATAAACAACGAGCTTGTAACACAAGCGTTATCTAGAACTTTCAGAGAGGAGTTTGAAAATCAACCAAGTAGCACATTTAAAGAGCTTATAAATAAATTTAAATGTTGGTTCTCTTCTTTGCTTAATATGGTACTGAACACAAACGGAATGTATTCTGAAGATGATATTATTAAAATTGGTAATATATCTCCAGATATGACGTTTGAGGGTCTCGCTAAACTTATACATGCATCAGACGTATCTTTTGCGATAGAGTTTGAAAAAGATATCGTAAGGTATAACAAAGACGTAGATAATTCTATAACACGTAAGATGTATGATATTGGCGTACAGCTTGAAACAGAGCGTAGACAATACATGCAGAACGTGTTAAATCAGTATAAGCAGAGTAATCCTAATGCTACATCACACGATGAATCTCGAGTATTAACTAGTTCTAGAAAGCAGTTTGATGATACTAAAGCTAACGAAATAGTAAGACAACATTAGCTTAATCTTGCTCAGACGTTTGGCTTGCAGATGAACACAAACGGTTTCTTTGAGAGCGCAGAAACGTCACAGAAGAAACTAATGCTCGAACACTTCATAAATAGTCTTCAAGAAGCTACTTTTAAGGCTTACAGCCTTGAGAATATTAACAAAGGTAAGTATCAGTAGGTAGGAGCCGTTCAAAGCGCTGTGAGCGCCTCTAATATGCTTTATAATGCAATATACAAAGGCAACCTTACTACGCTGGATAAACAGCTTGCTAGAGACTATGTACGTATGTTCTGGGCATCGCCGCTTATTCAGTCTGCTTTGGAGACGTTTAACACCAAAGATGCTAAAAAGGCTGAGGATGCTCTTGTTGATAAGATGACAACAGAACCTGTTGAAAATAGAGATACTACTATTGCAGATTGGTTCAGAAACTTCTGGCAACAACTCAACAACCTTGTACATCAAATATTTGGAGTACACACTTTCACAGACCAACAGAAAGAAGACATATTAAAAGGTGTAGATGCTGCATTTATGATAGCAGAAGACCTCGAGCTTATGGAAGAGAAACAAATCATACTTGACAGATATGATGGTAATTTCTCTACATCAGACCTTCTTTCGGAGAAAGACAAATCTGCGTTAAGTGATATTTATGGTGGAACAAAGACAAGACTTCGTTCACAACAAGCACGTCCTATACAGAATACAAAACTTATATCTGACCTTAAGAGTAGACTTGAGATTATAGATGGTAAGAACCAGGATTCTATAGAAGATGTATTTGATATAATCGAAGACTTTCTTATCTTTGCAAACCGTGAGATTGGAGAGACACAACATCATATAGACCACGAATTCTTGACAGCTCCGTCTATGGATTCTTGGAACCCTCAGGAGATTAACTTTATTCAGCAAGACCTTATTGGTCACTATGATAATCTTCTTAATAGTATATTTGAGCTGTTCCAAGACAAGCAGTCTGCAATTAATAAGTATAATGAACATAGAGCAGCTACTAACCCAAATAAGGTTGACTTGGCTAATCTTGTTTCTTCTCTTATTAAGAGCGTAGATGCCATTAAAAAGGACTATAATCAGAATATAGTAAAACCTTATGTACGCAAGGTTCTTACAGACTACGTAAATGAGCAAGATTCTATTACTGATAAAAAGACCTTTATATACAATATGGAACGTTGGTTTGAGCAAGATAGTACATATGGAGACCTTGCTGCAGGCGAAGTTCTTATTGGTATGGCTTCTAGGTCTAAGAGCCCTATTGTACGTATAGTAGAGAAGATGGTATCTGAAGCTGAATTTGATACTAACAGAGAAGTACTTAAGAAGGGTAATGAACTTATTAGACTATATAATAAGGTAAGACCAACTGGTTCTTAGGTTAGTTGGAACAACTGGCAAAAACGCTTTATGGAGCTTGATAGAGACGGTCTTTCTACTGGTTACTTTATAAGAGAAATCAACGAAGGACAGTTCTATAAAGATAAAGACGCGTTTGAAGCCCAGCTGCGTGGAGATTACGGACTTACAGCAGATGAAGAGGGCCATACTATATTCCCAGAGGAAGACTTTACTAAGGATGATAGTATATACAATAAGTATCACGACAGACTTGATAGATGGCTCGACGAAAGATGTCATAGACGATATACATTAGACTATTATACTCAACGTCGTAGATTCTTGTCTCCAAAAACTCTTATTGCACAGAATAGAATACAGCGACAGATTGACCTTATCCTCGATAAGTGTCGTATGGAATCTGGACTTGTAGACTTGTCTAAACTTACGTTAAATGAGCGTAGCCAACTTAATCAGTATCGTAAACAAAAGCGTGATTTAGGAAGCCATTATATATTTACAGAGGGTACAGACGGAGTTCTTCGTGTAGAAGAGAAGACTGGTGACGCTTTAAAGATGGCAGATGAAATCAGTGACTGGAATAAGTATATAACAGATAAGGTTAAATATAAGCCAGACTGGACAGCTTTTAATAAAGCTATTGCTGATATGAAAGCTAGTGGTGCTACTCAAGACGAAATAGACGCATTCCAGCGTAACAACACTGTTATGCGAATAACTCCTGAGTTCTATGATACTTTACATAAAGCAGTTGGTACAGCAGCTACAAGTAAGAAACTTGAAGCTCTTAAACGTAGACACAGTGAGATATTAAATGCACTTAAAGAAAGACAAGGTGCTGGACGTCATAATCTTACTAAACTCGGCTCTGGTCTTAACACAGACCAATCTGGATGGAAAGAGTTGCAGAGACTTGAGTAGGAAATGGCCAATGAGAAGAAAGAGCTTAAGAAGAAAGGTGTTAAAGGTACTCCTGGTGAGTTGGATAACTTGAACTTTACTGATATTGCATCTATGTTGTACGTACCAGTAAGTGATACAGATAGTACATCATTCCTTTCTATTCTTACTAATCAGTGGAAATCTGCAGCAGTATCTAACACTAACCTTAATAATGTATTTAATCAACTGTTCACATATAAAGACGAATCTGGTAAGATAAGATATCTTAAGGCATTCCAATATCTTACGCCTAATAAATGGACTATCACTGTAGAAGGAGAAGATATTTCTTGTATTGAAGCTCTTCCTGGTAGTGAGTATTCAGAGCTTGATGAAAGTTCTCCATTCGTAAACGAACATTTTAAGAAGAATGGAAAGTCTATATAGGTTAAAGATGTATATAAAAACCAAGCGTTTGATGAACTAACTGCTGATGAGAAAGATTTCCTGAAAGCTCTTACAGATACAATGGACGATGCTAATAAGAAGATACCTAATAAGTCTTTGTATAGAGACGGTAGACTTCCTCAGATTAGTGGTCGTACAATGTCAGTGCTTTCTAATACACTTAGAGCTAAGGAATGGAGTACAGCTCTTAAATATCCGTTTAGAAAATTTGGAGTTAAGTATTCTGAGACAGATACTGATGTTACTACAAATATGGACTTGGCAAGAAGACCTGACGGTTCAGTAGTTAACAACATACCTATTCGTTTCGTAGAGAAGTTACCAGACCCATCTGTTCAAACAACAGACGTGCTCGGTTCTGTTATAATGTACTACGATATGGCTTGTAACTATGCCAACAAGTCTAAAAACCTTCCTACTTTGGAGCTTATTAAATATGCTGTAGACCCATCACAAGCTAAGAATGGTAACAGAATGAAAGACCAGTACTCTAAGGTAGAGAATATTCTTGACCAACGTTACTATGGTAAAGAGACTTCGTTTGGCTTTAATAGTGAGGAGAAGATTACACCATCTAAGCAGAGAGCTATTTAGGCTACTAAAACTATTAGAAACTTAGCTGCCGTAGCTATGCTGGGAGTAAACTTTACTACTATTGAAGTAGGTTACCTAGATGCATTATGTTCTATGCTCGCCGATGCTGTTGGAGGTAAATATATAACTCCTGCAGATATGCGTAAAGCTTTTGCTCAATGTATAGCTCACACAGGTAAGATGATAAAAGGCCTTGGTAACCCTGTTGTAGACGATAAGCTTGTTGCAGCAATGCAGTATAATCAATTGAGTAGAAGTAATTCTGAAATATTCTCTTCTACTGATAAGTTTAAACTTGACAGATTCGTACATGACCATTTGCTTATGGGAGGTTATACTCTTGCAGACTACATGATAAACTCTATTATGCTTACGGCTACGTACAACCATTATAAGCTTATCACTAATCCTACTACAGGTAAACAACAGTTTATGTCTAAGACAGATGCTATAAATATATTTACATCTGTTGGATATACTGAAAAAGAGGCTGTAAAACAGTGGAAGAAGTCTAAAACTACTCTATGGGATGCATATGAGACTAAGGATGGTCTATTCGTTAAAAAGTCTGGTTATGAGCATATTATAACTAAGAAGTTAGAAGACCAAATAGCTGGCCGTCTTAGAGATAGAACAGCTATGTATAATGGTATTGTTCCTATGACGGAAAAAGCTAAGATGCAACAGAATGTATTTGGTTCTTTTGTTACTCTTATGCGTAACTTCTACATCAATACTTACTGGGATAAGTTTAAGACTGGTAGTGACTATGTTACAGAAGACGGAGACCATCATATAGGATGGACATCTGAGTATAAACGTGATGACTTGGGTCTCGTAAACCTTGAAACTGGCGAATTTGAAGGAGCTGTGTTCAAAGACTTTATTAGAGGTATGTACAAACTTGCAGCTAATGCAAAGTCTCTATTTAGGTCTGGAGATATAAATACTCTTACAAGAGAACAGAAGTACGCAGTAGCAAGATGTCTTACAGAACTTGGTACCATTACAGCTCTGATGTTTACTATGTTGTGGAGTGTAGCTTTTGCTAGAACAAACAATTATGATGATGACAAAGACCCAGTATGGCTCATAAATATAGCTGGTCTTATGCCTTGGAGAGACGAAAAACTACTTACCTTTGACTTTGACAATGCTGATAAAAAATTCTTTGATTTCCTCAGATGGAAGTTAGCATTGTTGGCAACTAGAGGATTTACAGAACGTCTTACTTCATGGTGGCCACCTACGGTACTTGAATTGTTCACATCACCATCTACAGCGAAGTCCTACTTAGATGATATTTGTACTATATGGGATTTAAGCTTAGATATGTTTAGTCAACATGCGGACGATGAGATAAAGACTGGAGGTTACAAGCACATGACACGTAGAACACGTGATGTATTAAAGCTTACGTCTGCATTTGGTGTCGATAACCTTGTTAGACAGTGGCATACGGATGGAATCAAGTCTACATTCAACTACTACAGAAAGCTTACACCTACTAGCGCTATTGTTCCATCTCAGAGCGAATGGAATGAACAGCAAGGTTTAGGTAAACACGGTGGATAGAAGAAAGAAGAGAGTAGCAAAAAGAAATCTTCTTCGTCAAATGGTTTTGCTTACTGATCACTTTGGCTATCTTGTATGTTGTTGTATTTAAAATAAAGAACGAATAAAGGGGAGGCATTCTAATTGAATGTCTCCCCTTCTTCGTCTCCAGGCCATTCAGGTGCATAATCCTCTTCAGGCAGCACCTGCGGCTCTGGATGTTCGTACATTGTTCCAAGAAGTACGTTATTTGTTATCCATGAATCCTTATGATCCCAGAATTTCAAAATTTGGTCTTTTTGAGATACTGATAATATTATATTACCGTCTCTCAAGTTTTTAATTGCTTTGTTAATGGTGAATACGTACACTGTATACGATTTACCACCGATTCTAACAACGCGTGTACTATGACAGCTGTTTAATTTTCGTAACTTATAAAAACGATTAGCTACTGCCTTTCCTTTTACAGTATCATCGTACATTAAAAACATATGGTCTGTGAGGTAGGGCCTATTGATATCTTCAAAATAGGCCCCAACAAACCCCGTATTTTCTTGTATATCAGATAACTTAATGTCTGAATTTAACAACGGTATTGCAAGTTTTATAAGGTTGCTCATAGGTTCAATGACTCGGAGCCGTCGCCTGTATAATACTCAATACTATGTTCCCATTTGTTGTTCATCTGGTGCCAAGCAATGCGGTCTAGCGCAGTAAGTATAGTCTCATCTCTAGAGCTAACATCTTTCTGTTCAATCTTAAACACTCTGATTTCATTTGAACCAGTAGTATCTATGCCGATGATGTAATAATCAAATGTCCACTCGAATATTTCGTCATCTGTAACACCACATTCGTTAACGAGATACCATCTCACAGCCATACTATAATAGTCAAGCTGTCGTAGATAGTCATACATCTCTATACTTTCCTCAAAGTGCCACAGTTTAGCCGTAGTCTTTAAGTCCATTATAGTAGCCTTCTTATTCTTGAAGTCTAACGTAAGACTATCTAACAATGATTTACATTTAACTTTGTTATAATTCCAGTTTATGTGGAATTCATGTTCTGCTCTAATCTTAGTATCTTCGTCAAAGTAACCGTTTAAGTATGGTGCATTATCTATCCTACCTAATGGCCACAATAACTTCCAAGCTAACTTATGAGCTTCAAAGTTATTACGAATCTTTTTCAACATTTGGTACTCTGCAGGACTGATCATCTGTTTCCTCTCTGGGTCTTTCAGGTAATCAATATATTCCTTCAATGTAGAGGCTATTTTCAGGCCTTCTGACAGCATTTTGTCTTCTGACTTTCCTGCTGTACTATACGCCTCTTTATAGGCGCTTATAATGGCTCTATTTGGCTCTATTTCTAATGAAGATGCTAATGCCTGACAGAACTTTTCCTGCTGTACAGAAAAAGGTCTACTTTTGTCCCACACCACATAGGTTTTCTGGAACTCTTCGGGCTGTAACAGATACATATGGATTAAGGTTCCTCGCTCCAACACGGGATTTTTGTCCTCAGGTGGAGGATCTGTTAGCATCTTATGTAAAAAGGCGGGCCCTTTATTCAAGAACCAGCCTATATTTGAATTGCTTATTCGGGTTAAATCCTCGTAATAAGGTATGGAAATATCCATTATTCTTTCTCCAATTTAATCATTGGTGGCCATATCCTAAACGTTACGTAAGGATACTTTACAACCAATTTTATTAATAGTGGAACTAAAGCGACCGGTATAGCCGCTACTATTCCGCATAATATAGGAAGTAATTTGTTTATCATTTTTTCTTCAGTTCTTCAATCATCTCGTTGACTTGCTTCTGATTACGTACCAGATATAGCTTAGTCTTAGCGTGATGTTTGTGTAAATAATACTTAAATAACTTCCAGCGAAGTGGAAATGAATCTCCCATAAGGCCTTTACATTCTACTATAAAACCTCGTCCAATGAAGTCTGGTAGATATGTAATAGGTCTTATTTTTTCGCCTAAAAATTCGAACTTAGGTAGAAGAGTAAAATGCTTTGGCTCATATTTGACTGGGATACCAGCCTTCATAAAAGCTTCATACGTATATAGTTCGAGTTTGCTGCGGAAATGCAGTCCATACGCATCGACCTTCGTCGCATTCTTTACTCTTCCTTTAGTCTTCATACTCAATTATAGTATAACCGAGTATAACATCATGCATCGCCTTCTTGCTTATCTCATCCATTTTATGTTTTATTGTTCCTGCAATAAATGCACAACCAAGGAACGCGCCAAGAAGACTGCCTAATAAGGCGCCACAAAATATATTAAACATATCTTTCTACTGTTTTAGTTAACCAATCCTTAATAGCAAAGAACCCGTTAGCTTTAACAGCATCGGATACGTCCTTTGCTTTAAACTTCTTGTGAACAAATATAGCATCCATTTTATATTGTTTACTATACTTACGAGCATTCTGCATTCCTGCAACATCTCTATCGTATATTATCACAATATGCTTCCACTTACTTTGTAGAGACTTAATTATATCATCTGGTATAAATGTAGTCTCACTAGAAGCAGCTATAGCATTAAAACCCATCTCATAAAGACACATCACATCCTTTAAGGATTTTGTTATGATGAGGAGATTACCTCCCTCCTGAGGCAATTCGGCCAACCCCTGAACGTGCCGATTTGTCAGATTGGTACGCCATTTAGTATACTTGGAGGCTAAAGGTCTATAAATCTTAAATTTATCATAAACCTTATAGGCATACATAGGGTTGTCTTCTTTGTAGGTTCCTCTGACGACTCTATTACAAAGAAAGTATTTAATGCTAAAAACATTAAATCGTCTTAATGTATCAATAGATATATGGAATTGCTTCCAATATTTCTTGTCTACTTCTGTAAATGGTTGTCGAACAATCCCAATGTCAGTAAGATACTCAGACCTTTTGGCATAAGTATTTGTCTTTACTGTTTGATTTGGGTTCATTCGTCTTACTATTCTGAGAAGTTCTCTCTCAAGCTCATCTCTAGTTTGTATACCTTTATACAACTTAACGAACTTTAAAGCATTACCCGCTTCTCCTGTTCCGTGGTCTTTAAACAATAAATCCCCAGATTTACTAGGGAAAATAGCAAAGCTAGGAATTTTGTCATCAGGCCTTAGAGGGCTGTTCATAAGTGTTTTAGGTTTAAAACTACCTAAATAGTAAGAATAGATACTATAATCATCCAACTTATCCAATAAGTCTTTTAGACTCATTGTAATTGCAGTTTTCGTACTATACATGGCTTATAAGCTCTTAAATAGTTGCAGAGAAATAGGATTCGAACCTATTTCGAGCCACCCCATTTCTGAGGACCTCTTTCTCTTCGTCGCTGTAGAGTCTGTTCTCTACCGCCACGATTCCAGTACCAATCGTGGTACCATATTTTTCTCTCTTCTTTCGTCATTGTGGTCTAGTTAAGATTCGAACTTAACTTAAACTACCATAGTAGACCGATCGGATTTCCATTCAAAATAATTTTCCCATAATTCTTGATCGCTTATAATTTCTTTATTTATTTTACGTAAAGCGATATCAAAATCATGCGCATTTAAATGTTTTCCTAAATCAGCAATTTTATCAAAATACATCTCAAGATCATCATCTCCTTGATGCATCAAACTTAATAATTCTATTCTACGCTCTCTTGTACCAGTTTCGTATTCTAAATATGTATTATATCCAGATTTAAAAATCTTCTCGTAACGTTTATGAGCGTCAATAGCCTCTTTTATTAGAGTTTCAATTTTTTCATCAAATATTTTTTGTTTCATGATTGTGGCAAGTGTCGGTTTCGAACCGCTCAGAGTGTCTATAGCCACTCTTTAATTCCTGCTTATGATCATGTGCACTGTCATAAGACTTTTTATTACTTGCCATATGTGGGTGTTATTGGACTTGAACCAAATTGTAGCCTGATGACTGATTTTCCATTATTGTCATTCGTTCTATACACCCTAATGAGAGTATTTTTACCATATTGAAATTCTTGCAAGATACAGACCTGCTTCTGCAGTACTCCTTTGTTAGGGATACATCCATAAATTTCAACTTAGGCATTCTTATCAGATACATCTGAATAGAATGTGAGGGTATTCAATGTATTTTCCTCATATCTCCTATATACTCTCTACACATTTATGAAGCTTACTCCGCAGACTGAGAGTTTTTGGGCAGTGTTATGTACACCTTGACTTCAATTTAGCACGGTATTATCCTTACACATTATTGGTTAGTGTGCTAATGCCCTTGTGTTATAGCGATTGTCTGAGGATACAGATATAATCTGCACTGCACTATCAAGTACTACAAGGATTTCCACCGTTTTAGGGAGATTCTACTATGGAATTTCTCGCCATAGCAATAAAAACAAAAGAAAAGTTATATTTGTTAGGGGCTGGCTGTTGCTTATGCAACCTCCAGTCCTCCACCACTGACCATTACATTTCGAATTCCCAGCTCGCAATTAGATTTTTCATCCAATTTGGTTGGTCATCAAAAATGTTAAAAAGGCAGGTCGTCAGCACCTGTTTGAGTCTCAGTCACCGGAGTACTTTCTGCTGTAGCAGTAGCAAGCGGATCAGCAGGCTTCTCTTCATCTGCCTGCACTGGACGCTCCAGAAGATCGCTCTTCCAAAGCTTAATCTGAGACTCTGCGACGTTCATAGCTTCAACAAAGATACCGTTCTTAGATACCTGAGTATAACCATTCTTATCATAAGTTACCTTAAGACGAACAGTTGCACTCTCACCATCACTAAGACAATTCTTAGCCCAAGTAATCATTTCGACGAATGAGGAACCCTCAAAATCGTTATGACCACCCTTAATTGCATCAATTACCTGCAGAATACGACCAAACTGCTGATTATCACGACGCTGCAAATCCTCGTCGGTCTTAACCCACATGTTCTTCTCGTTCTTCCACTCTGTCATTGTTGCTGTCTGACCGTTTTCATTCTCAAAGACAATCTCCAAGAAGTCACGGCCATTTGGTGTTTTGTTCACGTTAACCTCTTTAAGAGTAATGTTATCGTTGATACCTACTGGCATATAGGAGCTTGTAAACTCCGTATTATTCGTTGTTGCTGTTTTTGTACTATACATAATTTCTTCCTTTTAATTACTGATTCTAGATTCTGAATTAAGCGGGCAAATAAATCTTATCCCAATATGTAGTAATGCTACCGTCATCGTTACCAGTGGCAATCACAATGTCCTTCCCCGCAATGTGTCTTGCGCGGGCTTCCATGATCGTTCCGTCGCCTCCAGACTTGAAACTAATATGTGTCTCATTGTCCTTTCGATAGACGTAGCCAACTGCGTCGGCCATTCCGCAAACGATTTTACCGAGTTTTCCGACAAGATCGATTTCCTTTGCGTTGACCTCTTGCCCGTCTTTATCTGTGATACTATCTTTGACATGACCAACAAGAATGAATTCATCCGTTAAATCTTTAAACATATCGATTACCTTTTTTACGGCATCTCGGAGATACTTATAACCTGCTCCTCTTGCGAGTGTAGTTACATCGTCCCCCTTCCAGTTTTTGCCTAACTCTGTCTTTCGATAGAGTGTACAAGCGTAAGACATACAGATGTCCTCTAGACGAGTAGCATTATCGATTGTGATTCGTTTATAGAAATTATGCCCTACTTCAGTATTCTTAGCTCTAATGGCTTGAGCAATTTCTCCGAGGTCATTAATGGTACGTGCTTGTATAGCCATAGCATCAATGAACTGTGATCCGCCTTCAAGGTCTATAATAAGGTTTCCGTCAAGCTGTGCAAGACAACTTGTCTTACCTGCTTTTGGCAGGCCATATAAAACCATATATTGTGGATTGGTAGAAACTGCTGGAACTTTAGATGTAGGTAATGTTAGACTCATAGGTTCTTTTAGTTTTTATTAAAGAAGATTAATGTTAATATTAGCTGCACCATTGGTGTAGATATTAATAATAGTCTTCTTTGTGTTATCAGAAATACCCTTCAGGAACGAGAAGTTAGAGAAGTCCGAATAACTGTAAGTATCGAAACCAATCTGGATCTCATCATCGTAGAATACGATAGGGGTACCATCAAAAAGCGTATACATCTTGCCAAGAATATAAGGAAGCTTATAGCTCTTAGTCTTATAGATCTTCTTATAGTTAGCAAGGAACTTAATAGCCTTGATGAGATCGCTCTCATCATCCTTCAGATAGCT